>Ga0209096_1004838_pt1 | contig 10571 bp, 10 predicted proteins | sample AD_UKC034_MetaG_FD_184407 | JGI IMG/M metagenome (GOLD analysis project Ga0209096, IMG submission 184407) | Active sludge microbial communities of municipal wastewater-treating anaerobic digesters from USA - AD_UKC034_MetaG (SPAdes) (version 2) | ecosystem: Engineered > Bioreactor > Anaerobic >...
CACCGAGTGGGGTTCTCCCTCCAGGATACTGCGGTCCATGTAGGCGCCCGGGTCGCCCTCGTCGGCGTTGCAGATGACGTACTTCTCGTCGCCGGGGACGCTGCGGGTGAGGTGCCACTTCAGCCAGGTCGGGTAGCCGGCGCCGCCCCGGCCGCGCAGGCCGCTCTTCTTGAACTCCTCGATCACCTTCTCCGGGGTGTACTCGAAGAGGGCCTGGCTCAGGGCCCGGTACCCGTCCCTCCGGATGTACTCCTCGAGGCTCTCCGGGTTGATCACCCCGCAGTTGCGCAGGACCACCCGCAGCTGCCGGGCCGTCCCGGCCGCCGCCAGGTCCTCCAGGACCCGGCCGCCGAGGACCGTCTCGCTGACCACCCGGTCCAGGTCGGCCTCCGAAACGTTAAGGTAGACCGGGCCGGCCGGCAGGAACTTGAGCACCAGCCCCTGGTCGTAAAAACCGATATCGGCCGCCCGCACCACCTGGACCGAGTCGGCCGCCGGGCCGGCCTGGATCTTCGCGGCCAGCAGCCCGGCGAAATGCTCGGTCTGGTCGGCCCCGGCGCGCCGGGTGTCCTTGACGAGTATGTATTTCTTGTCCATAAAAGTAGTCCGGTCTTACTCTTCGCGGTTAAACGAGTAGATATGATCGCTCACCAGCTTCTTCTCCACCAGGTGGCTCTCCACGATAAGCCGGGCCAGTTCCCGGTTGACCTGCCCGTAGATCACCCGGGGCAGCCCGGCCGCCCGCACCTCGACCAGCGGCTCGGCGTAGCACATCCCCAGGCAGCCGCACTTCTTGACCTCGATCGGCAGGCCGCGCCTGGCGACCTCCTCGCGCAGGTACTCGAAGACCGCCTCGGCGCCGGCGGCGATGCCGCAGGTGCTCATGCCGACCCGTATCCAATCCCGGTCCGGTTCCTGCGAGGCGCGGATCTTTTCCAGGTCCGACTTGTTCCACTTCTTCATGTTTCCTTACTCCGGCTCCTTGCTCCGGGTGAACTGTGAAATGATGTCGATGATGTCGTTCTTCTTCACCTTGTCGTAAACCTTGCCGTCGATCATGATCACCGGGGCCAGCCCGCAACAGCCCAGGCAGCGGACCACCTCCAGCTGGAAGAGGCCGTTCTTGGTCGTGTGCCCCTCCTCGACGCCCAGGATACTCTTCAGCTCCCGCAGGATCTCCGGGGCCCCGTTCAGATAGCAGGCGGTGCCCATGCAGACCGAGATCTTGTGCTTGCCGGGGGCCTCCAGCTTGAAATAATTATAAAAGGTGATCACCTCGTAGATCCTGGCCAGCGGCACGTCCAGCAAGGCCGAAAGCTGCAGGGAAAGCTGCCGGGGCACGAACCCGTAATGGTTCTGGATCTCGTGGAGGATCATGATCAGGTTGCCCGGCTTGTCCTTCCACTTGGCCAGCAGGCCGCTCAATTCCTGGTGATAATCGTTCCCTTCGCTCATGCCGGACTCCCGCGCTGTTTGGGGTGGAATGGTCAAAAGATTGTGTTTATTTTCACAAAGCTTTCGGAAAAGATTATAACATTATCCTGTCGCACTTGGCAAGCTTAAGCCATTATAGCACAAATGCCGTTTTTTGCCAATAGTTAATGCCTGAGTTCACAATGGTCAGGCGGGGTCGGACGGGGGCTCCTCCCGCTTCACCACCCTCAGGATGTGCCCCTCCATGCCGACCACCCGCACCGCCTCCCCCTTGCGCACCGGGCCGCTCTCCGAGCGGGCCGTCCAGTACTCGCCGTGAACGTAAATGGTGCCCTTCGGGTCCAGGTCGGTCCGCGCCTCGCCGATCTCGTCCACCAGCCCTTCCTTGCCGGTGGTCACCTGCTTCCGGTAGACCCGGAAGGCGAAGGTGGCGATCAGCAGGACCAGGCCGGTGAAGACCAGGCCGGCGGCCAGGTAGGCCGGGTAGTAAATCCGCACGTACGAGAAGGGCTTCACCAGCAGCAGCGAACCGAAAATCAGGGCCACGATTCCTCCGATTCCCAGCACCCCGAACGACGGGGTGTAGGCTTCCAGGATGAAGAAGCCGGCCGCCACGAAGATCAGGGCCAGGCCGGCGATGTTGATCGGCAGCACCGAGATTCCGTAAAAAGCCAGGAAGAGGCAGATCGACCCCACGATCCCCGGGAAACCGATGCCGGGGGTGGAGAACTCGGCCAGCAGTCCCAGGATGCCCAGCAGGAGCAGGATGTAAACCACGGTGGGGTCGCTCACCGACTGGAGCACCCGCTGGCGCAGGTTGGGCTTGATCTCGCGCACCGGGGCGCCGGTGGTGCGGATGACGACGGCCTTATCCTCCAGGGTCACCCGGCGCCCGTCGATCTTGACCAGCAGGTCGTTGCGATCGGCGGCCACCAGGTCGATCACGCCCTCGCTCAGCGCGCCGTTCTCGTCCAGCGCCGCGCTCTCGCGCACCGCCGACTCGGCCCAGATCCGGTTGCGTCCCCAGCGTCCGGCCAGCGACCCGATCCAGGCGGCGGCGTCGTTGACGGCCTTCTTCTCCATCGTCTCGTCCATCTTTCCAAAAGGCATGACCGGGTGCGCGGCGCCCAGGTTGGTGCCGGGCGCCATGGCCAGCACCGGGCAGGCCAGGGCGATGAAAGTCCCGGCCGAGGCGCACTGGGCGCCGGACGGGGCCACGTAGGCGGCCACCGGCACCCGGCTCTGGAAGATGGCCTCGACGATATCGCGCGTCGAGCTGAGCAGGCCGCCCGGGGTGTCTATCTCCAGGAGCACCAGGCCGGCCTGGTCCCTTTCGGCCGCGGCCAGGACATCCTGGACCAGCTCGACCATGGCCGGGTTGACCGCGCCCTTCAGGGGCAGGACCACCACCTCGGCCGCCGGGGCAGAACGGGCTGAAACCAACAGCAGAAAGGCGAACAGCAGGATTCCACGAAAGTTAACCAATCTGCGCATGGGCCACCTACCTGATCAGGATGTCCGGCCGGGCCGGCCCCGTCTCGACCTCCAGAACGGGCCAGGCCGGATCGGCGGAAACGACTTCCGGTAACTTCTCCCCATCTATGATAATGGTATCCTCGCTCTTGGTGCCGGCAATCGACGGGTTCCAGGAGAAGGCGGCCCGTTCGGCCGCCGGCCGCGTCTCGGCCTCGGTCACCCGGAAATACCGGCCCAGGTACCCGGTCGGGCCGCCCTGGTGATGCAGGCGCCATTCCTCCGGGAAGCCGCTCCGCTCGTAAGCGGTCCGGCCGGCCCGGAAGACCTCGCCCAGCGGCCGGCCCGGCCTGGTGGCGGCGATCAGGGCCCCGTCCACCCGGGCCACCGCCGCGTGGCGGCGCGCCAGCTCGGCGGGCAGGGGCCCGAAGTGCAGGAGCCGGGTGATTGAAACGATCAGCCCCTGGCGCCGGCCGCAGGCGACCAGCATCAGGCACTTCCCGACCCGGCGGCCGGTGGGAAGCGGGTGGCGGTAAAGGCCGATGCGCTCGTCGGCGGCCACCAGCAGGACGGTCGGAAAGATGCCGCCGGCCATCAGCTCGCCGGCCATCCGGGCCGCGGCCGCCGTCTCGGTCCAGCCGGGCTCCACCGCCCGGGCGGTCCGGGTCAGCGCCAGGGCCACCTCGGCGCCGAGGCCCCGGTAACGGTCCAGCTCGGAAGCAGTCAGGGGGAAGTGCAGTTCGGAAAGGTTGACCCGCTCCCCGAATTCGCCGCTGTCGGAAAGCAGCCGGTCCGGGTCGGTCACTTCGGCCAGCCGCTGGCGCCGGGCCGCCGGTTCGTGCCAGGGATAGGCGAGCGGCTCCACCCCGAGGCCGGCCAGCTCCTCGGCCATCACCCGACCGGCCTCGATGTTGCTGGCCAGCAGGTAGGCCCGGCCGTCAACCGCCAGCAGGTCGGCGGCGCCGGTCTCGGTGGCCGACCCGACCCGGTTCTCGCCGCCGGCGGTCGCCCAGGCGAAGTTGGGCTGGATATTGATCAGCACCCCGGCCCGGCCCCGTTCGGCGGCCAGCGCCCGGAGGCGTTCGAGCTTCAGCCGGAATTCCGCCTGTCGTTCCATCGTGCCTCAGCCGACCCGGTCGCGGTGCAGCAGGTTGAGGGCTTCGTTCCGGGTCCGGGCGTCCTCGAGGAAGATGCCGCGCATGACCGAGGTGACCGCCTGGCAGCCGGGCTTCTGCACGCCGCGCATCGTCATGCAGAGGTGCTCGGCCTCGATGACCACCATCACCCCGCGCGGCCGCAGGGTCTTCATGATGGTATCGGCCACCTGGGTGGTCAACCGCTCCTGGACCTGCGGCCGGCGGCTCAGGGTCTCCACCACCCGGGCCAGCTTCGACAGGCCGGTGATCCGGTGCCCCTCCGGTATGTAGGCGATGTGGGCCTTGCCCAGGAAGGGCAGCAGGTGGTGCTCGCAGGTCGAGTAGAAGGGGATGTCACGCACGAAGACCAGCTCATCGTACTCCTCGCTGAAGACCACCTTGAGCAGCTCGGCCGGGTTCCGGCCCAGGCCGGAGTAAAGCTCGCCGGCCATCTCGGCCACCCGCCGCGGGGTCTCCTTCAGCTCCGGCCGGTCCGGGTCCTCGCCGATGCCCTCGAGGAAAAGGCGCGTCGCCTTTTCAAGCTTCTTCTTGTCGATCATGCGCCTCCTAAGCCAGCGGGAGCTTCGGCTCATCCGGCCGGGGCTCCTCGGGCGCAACCAGTTCTTCGATCTCCTTGCCGGAAAGCGTCTCCTTCTCCAGCAGGGCGCGGGCCAGTTTCTCCAGCGTCTTCTTGCGGGACTGGAGTATCTTCAGCGCCTCGCGCTCGGAACTCTCCAGGAGGCTCTTGACCTCCTCGTCGATCTCGCGGGCGGTCGTCTCGCTGTACTCGCGCGGCCGGACGATATCGCGCCCCAGGAAGACCTCGCCCAGCGAGCGGTTATGGTAGCTGACCGGCCCCATGCGGGAACTCATGCCCCATTCGCAGACCATCTGGCGGGCCAGTTCGGTGGCCACCTGCAGGTCGCTCTCGGCGCCGGTGTAGACGCGCTTGTAAACGATCTTCTCGGCCGCCCGGCCGCCCAGCAGGCTGACCAGCGAGTTCCGGAAGTAAACCTCGCTCTCGACGTGGATGTCCTTCTCGGGCAGGATGTGGGTGGCACCCAGGGAACGGCCGCGCGGGATGATGGTCATCTTGTGGATGGGCTGCGACTCCGGCAGGCTCAACTGGACCAGGGCGTGGCCGGCCTCGTGGTAGGCGATGACCTCCTTCTCGTCCTTGGCCAGGACCATGCTCTTGTGCTGGGCCCCCATCATCACCTTGTCCAGCGCCTCCTCGAGGTCACCCATCTCGACCTGGGTGTGGTTCTTGCGCGAGGCCAGCAGGGCCGCCTCGTTGCAGAGATTAGACAGGTCCGCCCCGGACATGCCCGGGGTGCTCTTGGCGATCACCGAAAGGTCGATGTCGGCCGCCAGCTTGGTGTTCCGGGTGTGCACCTTGAGGATCGCCTCCCGCTCGCGCAGGTCGGGCAGGTTGAGCATCACCTGCCGGTCGAAGCGGCCGGGCCGCACCAAGGCCGGGTCCAGCACGTCGGGCCGGTTGGTGGCGGCCATCAGGATGATCCCTTCGTCGGTGTTGAAACCGTCCATCTCGACCAGCAGCTGGTTCAGGGTCTGCTCCCGCTCGTCGTGGCCGCCGCCCAGCCCGGCGAAACGCTGGCGGCCGACCGCGTCGATCTCGTCGATGAAGATGATCGAGGGGGCCATCTTGCGCGCCTGCCGGAAGAGGTCGCGGACCCGCGAGGCGCCGACCCCGACGAACATCTCCACGAACTCCGAGCCACTGATGGAAAGGAAGGAAACCTCGGCCTCGCCGGCCACCGCCTTGGCAAAGAGGGTCTTGCCGGTGCCCGGCGGCCCGATGATCAGGACGCCCTTGGGAATCCGGCCGCCCAGCTTCTGAAACCGCTGCGGATCGCGCAGGAAATCGATCACCTCCTGCAGCTCCTCCTTGGCCTCCTCGTACCCGGCCACGTCTTTGAAGGTCGTCTTGGGCCGCGACTCGGAGAGCGGCTGGGGCCGGATGCGGCCGAAGGAGAGAATCTGGTCGCCGCCGCCCTGGTTGGCGCGCCGGTAGAACATGAACCAGAAGAAGCCCACGATCAGGAAGACCGGCAGCAGACCGGCCGCCAGCTGCAGCCAGATGGAACGGCCGGCCTCCGGCTGCACATCCAGCTCCACCTTGCGTTCCTTCATGATCTTGTAAAGATCGGGGTCGTTGCTGAAGCTCCGGAACTCCTTGCCGTTGCTCAGCTTCCCGGAGAGGTTCCCCTCCTGGAAGGTCACCTTGCCCGTGACCTCGCCCTTGTCGATGGCCTCCAGGAACTGGCTGTAGGTGAGCTTCTCCACCTTGTGGCCGCCGATCATCTTCGAGGAGTAGGCCAGGTAGAAGATGAAGATGAAGAGCACCACCCAGGGCAGCAGTCCCTTCCAGAAATTGGGCCCCTGGATCGGCAAGGGCGCCTGGGGCGGCCGCCCCTTGGGTTCCTTCTTCTTATCCATTTTTCCGCTTCCGTTTGGCTGGCGACAGCTTTTCAGAGAAACGCATCGAGCAGAACTCACCGCACATGGAACAGAAATCCGACTCGGTCCCGACCGCCTCGGCCACCTTCTCCGGGTTGAGCGCCCAGCGCTTCTGGCCGGCCCAGTCGCGGTCGCGGCGGGCGGTCGAAATCCGGAGGTCCCGCTGCAGGGCGCCCGGCTTGCCCCGGGCCAGGTCGGCGGCATGGGCGGCGATCCGGGCGGTGTAAACCCCTTCCCGGACCTCCTTCACGCCCGGCAGCCCCAGGTGCTCCGAGGGCGTCACGTAACAGAGGAAATCGGCGCCGGCCATGGCCGCCAGCGCGCCGCCGATGGCCGAAACGATGTGGTCATAACCGGGCGCGAAATCGGTCACCAGCGGCCCCAGCAGGTAAAGCGGGGCGCCGTGGCAGACCTGCTTGGCCAGCTTCACGTTCATCTCCACCTGGTGCAGCGGGATGTGGCCCGGCCCCTCGATCAGGACCGGCACCCCGGCCCGGCGCGCCTCGGCGGCCTGGCGGCCCAGGTTCATCAATTCCTCGAGCTGAAAACGGTCGGTGCTGTCGGCCACCGCGCCGGGACGAAGTCCGTCGCCCAGGCTGAGGGCGGTCCCGTAACGGGCGGCAATCTTGACCAGGCGGCCGAAATCCTCCAGGAGCGGGTTTTCGCGCCGGTTGGCCACGATCCAGCAGGCCAGCAGAGAGCCGCCCCGGCTGACGATGTTGATCAAGCGGTCACCCTCGGCCAGGCCGCGCACGATGCGCTCGCTGACCCCGGTGTGGACGGTCATGAAGGCCACCCCGCCGGCCGCCTCGGCCTCGATCTGCTCCCAGAGGGCCTCGGCGCTCATCTTCTGGACGGCCTTGTACTTCCGGACGGCGTTGACCACCGCCCCGTAAACCGGCACGCTGCCCACCGGTATCCGGCTGGCGGCCATGATCTCCCGCCGCACCCGGGCCAGGTCGCCGCCGGTCGAAAGGTCCATCACCGCGTCGGCCCCGGCCGCCTCGACCGCCCGCAGCTTCTCGAGTTCTTCCTTGACCTCCGGCCGGGAAGGCGAGGTGCCGATGTTGGCGTTCACCTTCACGTAGCAGCCGGCGCCGATGGCCAGCGGACGGCCGCCGCGGTTCCGGACCACCGTGATCCGGCCCGATTCCAGGCCGGCCCGGAATTCGGCCGGGCTGAGCTCCTCCCGGCGGGCCAGCGCCTCTATCTCGCGGGTATTCAAAAGATTATTCTTGCGCATCGTTGCCTCGAATTGGTCTATGGCTTCAACAACTTTTTACTGGACTCGTCCCGGGCCGCCGCCAGCGCGGCGATAGTCTTCTCAAGCCGGCCGGAGCGCAGGCAGGAGATGACCGCCAGGTAGTCGGCCCCGGCCTCGTAAACCGCGCCGGCGTTGCCGGGGTTGATGCCCCCGATGGCAACCACCGGCCGCTCGCCGGCCAGCCGCTTCACCCGCTCCAGCATCTTCAGCCCGACCGGATTCGCGTCGTCCTTGGTGGCGGTCGGAAAGATCGCGCCGACCGCCAGGTAATCGGCCCCGGCCTCCAGGGCCCGCCGCGCCGAAACCTCCGAGTTGACCGAGGCCCCCAGCACCAGGTGCGGACAGAGGCGCCGCGCCTCCGCCGGCGGTATGTCCCGCTGGCCGAGGTGGACACCGCCGGCCCCGGCCAGCAGGGCGATGTCCGGCCGGTCGTTGACCAGGAAGAGGGCGCCGGCCTTCCGGCATTCGACAGCCAGGCTGACGGCCAGGGCCAGGAAGTCCCGGTCGTCGCCGCACTTCAGGCGCAGCTGGAGCAGCCGGACCCCGGCGGCCAGCAGGCGCCGGGCAAAAGCGGTATCGGCCTCGATTCCACCGGCCGACTCGACGATCGCGTAAACCGGAAAGTCCGGAAGCCCGGGCCGGTAAAAGCGGGCCAGCCCCTTCTCCAGCTGGTAAAAACGGAAACGGAGTTCCTGGTAGCCGGGCGTCGCGGCCGGCGCCAGGACCTTGCTCACCTCTTCCAGGGAGCGGAGCGCCTCGGAGACCCGCAGGCTGTTGGCCTGGACCAGTTCCGTCCAGCCGCTCCGCCCGGGCGACTGAAACTTGCGGCCCAGGTCCCGTTCGCTCTCCCGGCCGGCCAGCAGGGCCGCCCGCGGAAAGGAGTCCAGGGTCAGGCGCGAAAGTCGGTGGCGCAGCTCCCGGAGCGCCGCGGTGAGCTTCGCCTCCTCCAGGTAGAAGCGGGCGCAATCCTCCAGCACCCGCAGCCCCTCGCGGGCCCGGTTAAAATCGGCATCCAGGACGCGGTAAAATTTTTCCATCGGCGGGCGGCCGGCCCTCAACCGCGCCGGACCTTTTCGATGATCCGGGTCGTGGAGCGGTCCGGCACCAGGGAAACCAGCGCCACCCGGCCGCCGTAACTCTCCACCGTCTCGCGGCCCACCACCTGGTCGAGCCGGTAATCGCCGCCCTTGACCAGCACGTCGGGCCGGATGGTGCGGATAAGCTTCATCGGGGTGTCTTCCTCGAAGATAACCACCCGGTCCACCGCCTCCAGGCTGGCCAGCATGCGGGCCCGTTCGCCCTGGTTATTGAGCGGTCGGTCCGGACCCTTCAGCCGGCGCACCGAATCGTCGCTGTTGAGGCCGACCACCAGCAGATCCCCCTCGGCCCGGGCCGCCTCCAGCAGGTGACGGTGTCCGTCGTGGATGATATCGAAGCAGCCGTTGGTGAAGACCACCTTCTGGCGGCCGCGATGCTTTTTCAGGAAGGACATCAGCCGGGCCAGCGTGACCACCTTCTCCCGGGTCCGCCGCCGGGGCGGCTCCGCCTTCCGGCCGGCCAGCTCCGTCTCGGCCAGTCCGGCCACCAGGTGGCCGACCAGAATATGGACCTCCTGGATCCGGTCGGTGCTCCCGCCGGGCGCGAGCAGGAAAACGTCCACCTCGTCCTTGAGGCGGCCGCCGTCCTTGCCCAGCAGGGCGGCGGTTTTAAGGCCCTGGGTGCGGGCCTGGCGCACCGCGGCCAGCAGGTTATCCGAGTTGCCCGAAGTCGAAAACACGAAGAGCAGGTCGCCCGTCCGGCCCAGGGCCTCGACCTGGCGGCTGAAAACCTGGTCGAAACCGTAATCGTTGCCGACCGCGGTGATGACCGAGGTGTCGGTGGTCAGGCTGACCGCCGGCAGGCCGCGCCGTTCCATCCGGAACCGGCCGACGAACTCGGCGGCCAGGTGCTGGGCGTCGGCGGCGCTGCCGCCGTTGCCGCAGAAGTAAACCCGGTGGCCGCCGGCGATCGTCTCGGTGACCAGCTCCGCCAGCTGCGCCAGCCGCTCCGAGAGTTCCGGACCGGAGAGGCGGCGGTAATTGGCGACCGCCTCCTCAATGGATTTCCGTATCTTCTCCGGCCAGTTCTTCTTCATCCTCGTCCTCTTCGACCGGTCCGCCGCTCTCACCCGCGGAAATCCGGGAAACCGAAATCCGGATATCGCCGACCCGTTCCACGCCGATGGTATCCTCCAGCAGGCGCTTGATAAGGTCCTGGACCTTGCCGGTGACCGTCGGGATGTCGTAGCCGGACCAGATGACCAGCTGGTTGAAGACCTGGAGCCCCTTGGGCGTCATCAGGGTGGAGGTGCGGATGCGCTTGACCGCCTTGAGATGCTGGCGCACCTCGTTCATCAGGAAATCCTCAACCGCCGAAAGATGGACCCGCACCAGTCCGCCGGGACCGTTGAAGGAAACCGAGCGCGTCCGGTAATGGTGTTCGATAACCGAGGCCAGCCAGATGGCGCCCAGCATCAGCAGCGCTCCGCCCACCAGCGCAAACTTGTAGGGCTCGATGCTGTGGATCTGCTCACAGAAATAATTGGTAAAGTTGGGGTCGAGCCAGATGAGGATGAAGATAACCGAAACGTAGAGCGAAGCCAGGCTGTAAATCCAGGCCACCAAGTGGTTGAATATACGCATCTCACCTCCTGAATTATTTGATAATTATAGATTTGATGAAACAATAACCGAATTAGAAAAGTTTTATTTAGATATCTCAAGAGTTTATATAAAACTTATTAG
>Ga0209096_1004842_pt1 | contig 10562 bp, 8 predicted proteins | sample AD_UKC034_MetaG_FD_184407 | JGI IMG/M metagenome (GOLD analysis project Ga0209096, IMG submission 184407) | Active sludge microbial communities of municipal wastewater-treating anaerobic digesters from USA - AD_UKC034_MetaG (SPAdes) (version 2) | ecosystem: Engineered > Bioreactor > Anaerobic >...
CCCTGAAACCCGCGCCGTTGCTGGGGGTGGGGCGGAAATGTGCCTTGGAACTGTCAAACTCGGGTCTGAGCCGTTCTGAGTCGGCGCCGCGCGGGGGAATCTGCTTCGGGCTACGCCCTTCGCAGATCCCCCGCGCCACATCACACCATCGAAAACCTCAACACGACAGATAGGAGGAAATTCCCTACCCAGAATCCGCTACACTTATCCACAGTCGCTCCAATGACAGGCGGCTATCGTCCCTGGTCAGAATTCAACCGGAACACCTGGTCAGTATTGGACCGGCGCCAACAGCCTTGGGCGGCGAGATCGTCACAGAGGGCAAGCCGAGCGGCGAAATCGTCCTCGAGATCAAAGAGGCGGCCTGACGCACAGGCGGCGCCGGGGGAAATGAAGGCCTGCATCGCTGAAGCAGGTTCAGACGAAGCGCGGCAAGTCCGCGCTTTGTTGTTTCTGGGCTCGACGCACGAATTATCCAGATCAGGATAAAAGGCCATAAATCGGGATCGACACGCTCGTGCCTTGCGGTCGCGGACTCTTCCGGTAGGTTGGATGGCATCAGCAGGCGGAACCGTGCTTGCCGTTGAAACCTGAGCCGTCAACTAGCCCAGCTTGATCCTTCTGGGTCGATCAGGATCGGTTTCGATACGAACCCCGAGCACGCACACTCGGCTATTCAAGACACACCCCCTTGGTTGTCGTCAAAAACATGCCACCGGTTCTTTCCTGTTTGCTTGGCCGCGTACATGGCCTGGTCGGCTTGGCGCATGAGCTGATCGGGTGCTATCGGTTCGCGTTGGGGGTAGAAGGCAACCCCGATGCTGCCCGACACCTTGACCGTTGCGTTATCGAGTGCAACAGGCTGATTGATGGCGGCCAGCAGGCGAGCGATGGGTTGTTCGATGTCGCTGCGGCTGTCCAGTGCGCTCATCACCACCACAAACTCATCTCCGCCCAGTCTTGCCACGGTGTCTTCGGCGCGCAGACTTTCCGTCATGCGCTGCGACACGGTTTTCAGGAGGACATCGCCAGCGTCGTGACCATGCAGATCATTGACGGCCTTGAATCCGTCCAGGTCGATGAGCGCGACTGCGACGAGCTTGCTGCTGCGTCGGCTCTGGAGCAGGGCCTGCTCCATGCGGTCGGCGAGCAGGGTGCGGTTGGGGAGGCCGGTCAGCGGGTCGAAGTGGGCGAGCTGACGCAGGCGCTCTTCAGCTTCCTTCTGCGGGGTGATATCCGAGAACAGCCCGACGTGGTGAAGCACCTCACCCGAGGGGCTGCGCACCGTGCCGATTGTGAGCAGTTCGGCATAGTCTCGGCCGGATTTGTGACGGTTCCAAATCTCGCCCTCCCAGTAGCCATTGTCCTTGACCGAGCGCCACATCGCCTCATAGAAAGCCGGGTTGTGGCGCCCCGATTTGAACAGGCGCGGGTTCTCGCCAAGCAATTCGTCGCGCGACCAACCGGTGATGTCTGAACAGGCGGCGTTGGCCTCGACAATGCAGCCCTGCGGGTCGGTGATGATGATGCCCTCGCGGGCGCCACTGAACACGCTGGCCGCAAGCTCCAGTTGGGTATGCGCATGATGCAACTCGGTGATGTCGGTACAGGAACCCACAATCTCGATGACAGTGCCGGCATCGTCCAGAACGGCATTGTGGTGTAGCTGGACCCATTTCTGGCCCGCATCGTCATGGGCAAGCCGGTAGGTGCCACTGAGCAGGCCGACAAAACCCCGTTCCCGCCAGGCCAGCAGTCCATCGCGCAGCGTTGCGCGGTCCTTGGAATGGATGGAGCCAAGCAGGTGCTCCAGATCAGGCGGGTCCGCGTGGCCTGCGGGGCCGAGCAAAGCTTCAGCGTTGGGGCTGATGAACGTGCAGTTCAGCGTGTGGGGGTCAAGCGCAAACACGACTGACGGCGTGTTGCGCAGCAGGCCGGACAGACGTTGCGCTTGGGCGCGCTGCGCGTCGACCAGTGAGGCAATCTCGTCGGCCATCGCGTTGAACTGCTCGCCCAGGTGACGAAACTCGTCCTGCGACTGAACCTGAATCCTGATACTGAGGTCGCCTGCAGCAAAGAGGGCGGAGCCTTCATTGATGGTGTTTACCGAGCGCCGGATCGACGTGTAGATGGCGGCAAAAAGCGTGCTGATGATGACGAAGAAGCTCATCAGCACAAGGACGTCAGCAATCATTGCGCGCCGCACGTCCGCCAGGCCCGCTTCGATCATGGCCACTGACCGAGGGTACAGATGATCGACATGAAGTCGTCTGGCCGCGTCGATGGCCTGCGTGGCGACGTCGAAGAGGTCTGCGGCCTCGACGGGTGCAGGAGAAAGGTAGGTGCTGGAGCGCGTGGTATTTCTGACATACCGGATGGCATCATGAAGCTCGCGGACCACAGGGTCATCCATGTGAAGGCTGTCGGGCAGTAATCTGCTGATGCGGTCGATGCGGTTGTGTGTGTAGCCTTCGGCGATATCGACGGCCGACACGCGACCAGCAAGTTCAGAGGTGATGCCTGCATCGCGACTACCCGCCAACAAGGTGCCGGTGGCGTAACCGCGCAGATTGGCCAGGCTTTCGACCAGACCAGGCAGTGACCGAATCTGCGCCAGATTGAGGTGGTAGAGCGCCGGGTTCGAGGTGGCGGTGATGCCTGCCTCATCCCCGATGTCCACGATCCACGCGAGCAACTCGTTTACTGCCGCCGTATGGGTGTCAAAGCTGGACTGCGCGCTTGATGGATCTTCGGTGGAGAGGATGGCGCGCTCGATGCCCGCACGTACGGATGCCCAGCGGGGATGCATGGCCCTGAGCGAATCAAGCCGTGCGAGGGCCGCTTCCACCCGTTCGATGCCGCTGCGAACTGCTGCCTTCTGCTGAGGGAGGCGGGCCGTGAAATCGTCACCACCCTTACGCGCGGTGAAGGTCAATCCGCGTTCGAGCTGAAGCTCGATCATCAGTGCGAGAGAATCACGCACCAGGCCGAGACCGCCGATTGCGCGATCAGCCTCCACCGCTTGCACACGGAAATGGGCGTAAATCTGGTGCAGGAACCCGGCTGCCGCGACGACAAACACCACGGCCACGGTCGCAAACTTCCAGCGAAAGCTGAGGCGGTCCAAGCAACTGACGATGAACGCGAACGGGGCGTAGAAAGTAGACTTGAAGGGGGACATTCAAAGCATGTTCTGGGCGCCCCCCCACTGTGTGGAGTCGGGGCGCGATGGTCGTTTAGCCTTGAATGTATCACCCATCTCTTATGCGGCACTGCAATATCGGTCACGGTTCTTCGCAGAAATCAGCGCTAACTACGGGCCGACTAACGCTTCCCCGACACCGACTCACAGGAGGTCTGAGCTGTCCCGACGCAGTGACCAGCCGGTCAAGGTCGCCCCTGAAAACCCCGGCTCATTGGCCATCCTGTCAGATGGGATACGGTCTCAGGTCGGCCAGATCGCGCCAAGGGACCTAGTCGGACGCACGAACTTTCCAGCTCTGGTTAAAGGGGACACAGAAGGTGGCCGATTCGCTTCAGCCTTGCAGTCACGGCCTCTTCCGGTAGGTTGGATGTCATCCCTGGGCCGCATGGTGCTTGCCCATGTGCTCATCTGCCATCAACTCATCCTCATCCGTGAGCAATTCAACCCAGCACGATCTCCTGCGCGGCTCGTCCCGCACGTCACTCAACACGCAGGGGCGTGATGCCGATGTCGCTGACCGCCGACCCACCGTGTCCTGTCCGTACTGCAACGCGCCGGCTGAGTTGGTTCGCGGTGACGTGATCTACCGTGGCCGTCCGGAACTGCACGCCAAGCGCTTCTGGCGTTGTGCCCCGTGCGGTGCGCATGTCGGTTGCCACGCTCCGAACCGACGGTTCGGATACGACGGCACGCAGCCGCTCGGCCGCCTGGCCAACGCCTCACTTCGCAAGGCTAAGGCGCGGGCACATGCCCTCTTCGATCCGTTCTGGCAATCGGGCCGGATGAGCCGTGTGGACGCTTACACCTGGCTGGCCAGGGAGCATCGGATCGATGTCGAGGCCTGCCACATCGGCGAGTTCGACGAAGCGATGTGCAACCGGGTCGAGGAGATCTGTAAGCGCTGGATGTTCGGCGCCGGTCCAGGCTGAACGGCAGGCTGAGGCCCGGATTGGCGCTGCATCACGGTGCGCCCACGCGTTTCCGGAAACACACCATCGAAGTCGGGCGCGACACGAGACAGCCGGCCTATCCGCCCGACTGACGCAACTGCGTTCCGCTTTCGAGGATCTTGAGGAACTCAGCGTAGGCGAACACGCGCCCGCGCCGCTTCCCTGTGATTTCTCCCACGACTCCGAGGGCCTCGAGCGCATCGAAGGCTTTGTTGACCGTGGGGGCGCTGAGTCCAGTCCTTTCCTGTGCCTGCGCGGCATTGAGGAACGGGTGTGTCTGGAGCAGCTCGTGGATGCGGAGCATTGAGTTGGTCTGCTCACCGCATGCGGCGATTCGCTCCCGGTCGGCGCGAAACAGCGCGACGATGCGCATCGCGCTTTCGTACGCGTTGTTGGCCGTCTCGGCGACCCCGGTGAGGAAGAACTCGGTCCAGGTTTCCCAGTCCCCGCGGAGCCGGACCTCCTGCAGGAGGCGGTAATAGTCCTCCCGGTGGCTCTTCAGGTAAAGGCTGAGGTACAGGAGCGGCTCATGGAGAACCTTCTTCTCCACCAGGAACAGGGCGATCAGCAGGCGGCCGAGGCGCCCGTTTCCGTCCAGGAACGGGTGGATCGACTCGAACTGGACGTGCAGATAACCGGCCTTGATGAGCGGCGGGATTGCCGCGGAATCGTCGTGCAGGAAGCGCTCGAGGTCACTGAGACACGCTTCCATCTCGGTGACCGGCGGAGGCACGTAATGGGCGTTTCCCGGTCGGGTGCCGCCGATCCAGTTCTGCGAGCGGCGGAACTCGCCGGGATTCTTGGCTTCCCCCCGGCCACGCTGCAAAAGGCGGGCGTGCATGTCCCGAAGCAGGCGCAGGCAGAGCGGGAGACCTGTCGGATCCCGAATGACCTGGAGCCCGTACATCATCGCGTCCACGTAGTTCGAGACCTCGGTGACGTCGTCGAGCGGCTTCCCGGAGAGCGCAGCGTTCTCGAACTGCAGGAGATCGTCGAGCGTCGACTGCGTCCCTTCGATCTGGGATGACAGGACCGCTTCCTTGCGGACGTACATGTACAGGAATAGCGCCTTGTCCGGGAGCAGCATCGCCACCCCATCGAGGCGGCCGATGGCCCTGTCAGCCTCGCTCAGGCGTTGAAGAAGGATCGGTGACAGCGCGAGGGGCGGATTGGGGGGCAACGGCGGTGGCACGTAGGCGTTCACGGCCTCATCGAAGGCCACGGTCGTCACGTAGCGCCCGATCCTTGAGGTCGCGTCTTGTTGAGTCGGGCTGTCTGTCATGGGTGTCCTTAGTTAAGCCCACTTTACTTAACCGGGCCGCTAATTAAGTTTAAGCCTATTTTTTTAATTAGCGATGGATCTCCGACTTGCAGCCGGGTCGAGCCGATCTTCAGGCGCCGGATGTTCGATGCGGGCCCGCGTTGATTTTGCAGGTCACAAAACCCCCGTTTTGATCTGTTTTACGGGGCAAGGGCGCCTGGCGCATCCCGGCATCGCAGCGATGCGTTCCATGCACGTACGCGCCTTCTCGAGAAGTGCGGCGGCGGTCCTGGCAATCGGCCCGGAGCGTATCGACGTTTTCAGATCCCGGTTCAGATACTCGTCGGGGTTGAGTTCCGGCGCATACGGCGGCAGGTAAAACAGCTCGATCTTCTCGGTGTTTTCGGCAGCCCACTCGCGGACACGGTTGGCGCGGTGCACGCGCAAATTGTCGACGATCAGGAACACCTTACGCTGCGCATCCTGAATCAGGTCCTTCAAGAACACGATGAAGCGCTCGGCATCGATGGCGCCCTCGAAGAACGAGAAGCGCACCAAGCCTTGGTTGGTGATCGCCGAGATCATCGATGTCGATCCGTGGCGACCGGCCGGCAGTCGAAGCTCAGGCGTCAGCCCCGCCATCGAGTAGCCGCGCACCCAGTGCGAGTCCTGGCGAATGGCGGTCTCGTCACCCCAGTAGATCTCGGCATCCTCAGTCTTGGTGCGCGCAACGATCTTCGGATACTCGTCCTCAAGCCACGCCTTGAGCCGGGCCGGATCCTGCTCAAGCGCACGCTTGACCGGCCGCTGCGGCGTGAAACCCCACCGCCGAAGGTACTCACCGACGGTGCGAATGGGCATGTCGATGCCAAAGAGCTGCTTGATGGCGAGCATCACTGCGCGACGATTCCACAGCGCAAACTCAAGCTGAAGCTGGGCGGGATTCGAGCCGATGATCTTCAAGCGCAGCTGCTCCTCTTGAACCAGCGTCAGAGTTCGTCCCGAGCCATGGCGCCGACCACGTTGCCCGCCCTTGATGACGGCGTCGAGGTCGTCAGCTTGGGCGCGCCGCGCCCATTTCAGAACGGTCCCAACATGAACCCCACACACTTCAGCAATGTGCGTCCATGTGTAGCCTTGCTTGCGCAGTACAAATGCTTGGCGACGAATGTGTTCCAGGGCTTCGGGCGGAAGCTTGCGGGCATCGATCTTTTCCATGCCCGAATTATATCAAAACCTATTTGATTGCCGGGTTAATAGTCAGGACTGATAGCCGTTTTAATAGTCAATCCCATCCTCACCGACGTCGCCAAAGATCCTCTGTCCATCCTCCGCCTCGACTCCCTGCCAGAAGATCACGACATCCATTCGCTGATTGGGCGCTAAGTAGATCCAGTGCTTGCAACGCGAGTCGATCAGCGAGAACAGCTCAGGATAGATGCCTTCCAAGAGGGGCGTTTCTCGCAGCTTCGCCTGAATCCCAACGTAAACGTGCAACGCCCGTTCTCGAAGATCGGGCGAGGCGATGACTTCCGACAGACCTGCCATCAGCACAGCTGCAACTAGCGCATCGAAGCTACCGAGCGCGATGAGTTGTCGAGCACTTTCATCGTCAAAGGGACGCTGACGGGGCACTTGCTCGTGTTCGCGCGGCTCCGCCTCAAACAGTAATGCCGTAACCGGCGGTTCGAGGGTGCGTAGCGCCTCCTCAAACTGCATTGCATCGAGCGGCTCCTTCTTCAGGTAGCGCCACAACGGGCTACGGAACCAGCGCGACGTGCCCGGGAATCGGGCTTGCGCCTGCTCGACAGCGTTGCGCGGTCCGGGCCGGTCATTGGGGACCCGTGTCCCTTTCTCGTAAGCGTCCCACTTCCTGGGGCGAGCGACGTCTGTGTCGCGTTTGCGGACGCGGTCCCCGTCGAGCGCCATCTCAATGGCGTATGCGGACGACAGGCCAGATATGTCCCGCAGCGCGCGAAACCAAAGTCGTGTCCGAAGGCGATCGACAGGCTGGGTGGTCGGGCGACCGCGCCCCTTTGGTCTGATGATTGTGTGCACAAGGCTTATCTGGAGTACAGAAAATCGAATTATCGGTTCGGGTGGAGAAAATGTGGACAGTCACGAACACTGCGTGACAAACGCATTGAGGTATTCGATGAACTCGCTGCCTGAACAGACCGAAGCACTGGCCCACTTGCGCAAGGAATTGCGCGAGACACTCCTGCGCCTTCACGGTCCTCTGCTGGGCGGCGAGCCCCTCGCGGCGGCACTAGGACATCGAAGCGTTGCATCACTTAGACAGGCACGGCGACGTGGTCAAGTAATGGTGCCGCTCTTCACTGTACCCAATCGCCGAGGGTGGTTTGCCTTGACGCTGGATGTCGCGGATTGGCTTTCTGCGACCCGAATGGGCGCATCCGCAGGAGGACGAATCTCTCCCAGTTAACTCGATTCTCCACCTCGTAGACGCGAACGCCCGAGGGGGCTGCCTCGGGCGTCGCGCCAGCATCGCTGCCGGTACAAGTGGGATCTTGTCCGATCAGTATGAGCTGCGCGTTCACGTTCGTCAATCATGCGACGAACTTGCGCGGACGGGGTGATTTTGTCTGGCCCGGTCAGCACCGCCGGTGCCATCCCATGAGGAGTTACCCCCTTGCGTCTGCCTATCCACCTACAGCGCGAGATCGCGCGTTTGCACTTCTACGATACCTCACAGTCCAACCGAGCCATCGCACGGTCAGTTGGTGTTTCCGCAAACACCGTGCGCGAAATGCGCCGAATTCTCAGGAAAAGCGACACCTTTGGTGCCGATCTTCATTCATTGGATGACGACGCCTGGTACGCGGTTCTGGGTACTGGCAACAAGAGCATCGCGCAACGCAAGAGAGCGCCAGATTGGGATTGGGTGCACGCCGAGATGCAGCGCCCCGACGCCACACTCGAGCAGCTGTGGCGGGAGTGGCGCAGTCAGTGCCCGGAGGGAATCGCCTACTCGCAATTCACTGCCGGTTACCGGGCGTGGGCGAAGCGACAACATATCGTGATGCGTCAGGCCCATCGCCCGGGTGAGAAGTTGTTCGTCGATTTCGCCGGCCGTACAGTCGAGATCAGGGATCGAAGCGGCGGTCCCTCGATCTATGCGCAAATCTTCGTTGCCGTGCTTGGCTACTCGAACCTGACCTACCTGCAGGCAGTCGCCTCGCAGAAAACCCCTGATTGGGTGAGATGCCATGTCGATTGCTTTGCGGCAATGGGGGGCGTGCCGGCCTGGGTTGTGCCGGACAACCTGAAGGCGGCTGTCTGGCGGCGTGAGAAGGATCGCGTCGTTATCAACCCGGCCTACCGGGAGTGCCTGCAGCACTACAACACCGCTGCACTACCAGCTCGTGTCAGGAAGGCGAAAGACAAGGCGAAGGCCGAGGTCGGTGTGCAGATCGCACAGCGTTGGGTGTTGTTCGCACTTCGCGACCGAACATTCTTTAGCCTCGATGAACTGAATGACGCCCTCAGGAGGCTCGTGGTAACGCTGAACGCTCATCCCTTCAAGAAGATGTCAGGCTCCCGCATCGAACGATTTGAGAAAACCGAGCGTTCGACTTTGAAGCGCCTGCCGCCCATTCCCTTCGAGTTATGCGATTGGCGATATGGGGTGCGGGCTGGCGACGATTACCATGTCGAACATGCGCGGAGCTTCTACTCCGTGCCGTCGGAGTTGCGCGGACAGCGTGTCGATCTGCGTTACACCGGATCGATGCTCGAGGTCATGCATCGCGGCCAGCGCGTTGCCTTGCACGCATTGGCACAATGCGAAGGCACAGTCCAGACGTTGCCTGAGCATCGTCCGATAGCGCATGTCCGCGTGCTTGAGGGCGAACCGAGGGCACTCATGCTATGGGCCGAGTCGGTAGGGGAAGGCTCGGCGGCAATGATTCGCCATCACCTGGAAAACCGATCCGATGCCGTCAATGGTCTGAAAGCAGCCCGGCGGATGCGCGATCTGGCTCGTATCCACGGCGACCAACGCTTCGAAGAGGCGTGTGCATATGCGCTATCGCTCAACATTACGGCATTGCGCAGCCTCGATTCCATTCTCAAGCAGGCACCCGACAAACGCGCCCACTCTGTCAGCGGCACGGCGCCGAGGCCAGCCCACGACAATGTGCGGGGTGCGAGCTACTTTGGAGAAAACACATGAGCGGCGTCCATCAAACCATCTCCCGCCTACGTGAATTGCGATTGACGTCGATGGCCGAAGCGTATTCGGTCCAGTTGCAGCAGCCGAAGCTTCACCAACTCTCTTTCGATGACCGATTCGGGTTGCTTGTCGAGCATGAAGCCTCTGAACGTGACTCGAAGAAATTGAAGCGGCTCGTGCGGAGTGCAGGATTCCCTGAATCCGCATCGCTCGAAGACGCCGATTACCGAGCTTCGCGAGATATCGACAAAGGGTTCATCGCCTCGCTGGCCAGTTGCGAATGGATTCGACAGCAGCTTAACTTGATCGTCCTTGGCGCAACGGGGGTCGGAAAGACATGGCTTGCATGTGCCTTCGGTTCTCAGGCTTGCCGACAGCGTTTACCCGCTACGTTCTTCCGGGCGAGCGATCTTTATCAAGAGATCGCAGTTGCCAGCCATGACGGTTCGTTGCCTAAGCTCAAGGCCGGTCTGATTAAACCGAGTTTGCTTATCATCGACGACTTCGGTCTGAGCGAGATTTCTTCGCAAGCAGCGCAGGTGTTGCTGGATGTGGTGGATCGGCGGATGCGTACCGGATCCTTGCTGATCACAAGCCAGTTCCCAACAGACCAGTGGCATGGGTTCTTCCCCGATCCGACCTTGGCAGACGCAATCCTTGACCGCGTGGTGCATCAGGCGCACCGGATTACGCTCAAGGGTGAATCCATGCGCAAGCTTCAGGCAAAGCGGAAGATGCCCCCCGCGTGATCATGTCGCTGGAACGATGAGCGTGACGTCAGCTTAGCGGTCACGGTGCCGTCCTGGTGCTCACGAGCACCGGGACGACTGATCAGTACGAATCGGAACTGGTGATCACGTCGAACTGGACTGACCGGTCACGAACGATCGGAATACGCAGCTCGGCAAGCGCCAAAGCGCTGGACTACAGCTTGCGGCGCTGGGAGGCTTT
>Ga0209096_1004843_pt1 | contig 10557 bp, 8 predicted proteins | sample AD_UKC034_MetaG_FD_184407 | JGI IMG/M metagenome (GOLD analysis project Ga0209096, IMG submission 184407) | Active sludge microbial communities of municipal wastewater-treating anaerobic digesters from USA - AD_UKC034_MetaG (SPAdes) (version 2) | ecosystem: Engineered > Bioreactor > Anaerobic >...
AATCTAACAACAAAGCCTGGGGTTTATCCTGCGATCAGATTTTTTACATGCCGGTGGAGGGATTTGATCTGCGTGCAAGCAATACAAAAGCTCCGATGATCAGTACCGGATTAGGCCGCACTACCTGTGCATATTTTATGCCGGGCGATAAGACCATACTTTTTGGATCTACCCACCTGGGTGGAGTTGATTGCCCCAAAGATCCGGGCCGTACACCAGGTGGAAAATACCTCTGGCCAATTTATGATACGTACGATATTTTCGTTTCGGATCTGAAGGGGAAGATCAAAAAGCAATTAACCAAAGAACCAGGTTACGATGCGGAAGCAACCGTATCGCCCCAAGGCGATAAGATTGTATTTACATCAATGCGTAATGGCGATTTGGATTTGTATGTGATGGATGTGAATGGAAAAAATGTAAAGCAGATTACCCACGAAATTGGTTATGATGGAGGAGCCTTCTTTTCGCCCGATGGAAAGAAATTGGTTTTCCGTGCTTCGCGGCCTAAAACAGAAGAAGAAAAGAAAGAGTATCTCGATTACCTGAAACAAGGCTTAGTAGCACCTACCGAAATGGAGATTTATACCTGTAATGTGGATGGAAGCGATCTGAAGCAAATTACTAACCTGGGCAAGGCCAACTGGGCTCCGTTTTATCACCCATCCGGCAAGAAGATTATCTTCAGCTCTAACCATAAGAGTGCCCGCGGTTTTCAGTTTAACTTGTTCATGATAAACGAAGATGGCACCGGATTAGAGCAAATCACGTATGATGGGGTGTTTGATTCATTCCCTATGTTTTCACCCGATGGAAAGAAGTTTATATTTTCCAGCAACCGAAATAACAATGGTACACGCGACACGAATTTATTTGTAGCGGATTGGGTAGATTAAACAGGTCGGTTGCTGATTTGTTGGCCACTAACAACTTCTAAATCAGATTAAGTTCTCTATTCCGAAGAATTTCTCCAGAATAATTACGATGGAGAGAAATCCTAAAAGAATGGGGGCTATCCATTTAAGGGTGATGTGCAAAAATTTGCGCACCCGCGATGTCATGTAGTTGTCGTTGCCGTTTGCTAATTCTGCATCCATGTTGTGAATACCCCACCTGCGTGAAATGAAGATTGACATTAAACAACCACCCACGGTTAAGCAGATGTCACTCATATCGGAAATAAAAGTTAGAAAATCCTGCCCGCGGTAGAAACTAAGTTTATTCAAAGCAGGCATCATACCCTGACTTACCATACTGGGAAGGCCACAAACAAAAATTATTAGCGCCATAGCCCACACAACACCCTTGCGGTTATATTTCTTTTGATCTACCAGATAGGCAACGGGCACCTCCAACAATGAAATGGTTGATGTAAGGGCAGCAAAACACACCAGCAGGAAAAACGACCCGCCTATAATACGACCGAGTATAGGGCCCATTTCATGAAAAATCTGTGGAAGTACAACAAAGATGAGGGGAGGACCAGAGGTTCCTATTTCTGTTGGGTTGATATTGAGTTTAAAGGCAAGAAAATGTACCAACGGAAATACCATTAAGCCAGAAAAGAATGCCACCGATGTATCGGCAATGGAGATAACTGCAGCCGAAGAGGTGATATTCTCCTTTTTACTCAGATAAGATCCATACGTAATTAGGGCACCCATTCCCAGCGAAAGCGAGAAGAAAGCTTGTTTCAAACCATCCACTACAGTTTGGATTTTTAATTCGCTAAAATCCGGAACGAGATAAAATTTTACCCCCGAAAAAGCATTGGGTAGCGTTAAACTGTAAACAATAATACCAAGCAGGATCAGGTATAGCGAGGGCATCATAATTTTGTTCGAAGCTTCAATTCCCTTCTGTATGCCTTGAGAAACTATGATGGCTGTAAACACCATAAAGAACAAAGAGAAAATCAGGTTTGAATTGGCAAGCCCATGGGCAGAGCTTACATCAAGAATATCGTTAACAAAAGCGCCAAAAAAACCACCAAAATCCTGTTGGTTTAAGAGGTTGCCAAACGAAATGTGAAGGAAGTAGCCAAATGCCCAGCCAGCAACCACATTATAGAAGGAGAGAATCAGAATACCGGCAATAATCCCAAACAACCCCAGGTAGCCCCATTTCTTTCCACCCAATTTATTGTATGATCCGTATGCATCGCTATTGGCAGCGCGGCCTATGGCAATTTCCCCAACCATTACCGGGTAACACAAAAAGAAGATACAGCCCAGGTACACCAATAAAAAGATTGCGCCCCCGTTTTCACCAGCCAGGTAAGGGAAGCGCCAGATATTACCAAGCCCTACGGCCGATCCTGCAGCTGCCAGAATAAAACCAATACGTCCTGAAAAGTTACCGCGGTTTGCCATGGGTTTGGATTTAGCTAATGGGGTGCAAAATAGAATCTTAAACTAAAATTATCAAAAAGGTGTTGAATAACGACTCTGTGCGTATCTTGTAACAAGATTGTGAGCAAGCAATTTTAGCGCGATGGAAGAAAAGAAACTCAGTACCCAAGAGAAGGCCCTGCGCATAAATCTGAGCAAAAGTATTTATGGCTCATTTGCCGAAATCGGAGCCGGGCAGGAAGTAGCAGCCAATTTTTTTAAAGTAGGAGGGGCTTCGGGTACAATAGCCAAAACCATGTCGGCCTACGACATGAAATTTAGTGATGCAATTTATGGAGTATGCGAACGCTACGTGTGCGAAGACAGGTTGCTCCAGATGCTTAGCCACGAGTACCAACTTTTACCCGAACGCCTGCCACACCGCATTGCCACCACGCGTTTTTTCGCTTATGCGGATACCGTTGAGATACTCAACTATGAACGCACCAACCAGGGACATGGCTGGATCGGGCTGCGTTTCCAGTTAAGGCCCGAAGGCCCATATAATGACTGCGTGGTACACGTAAAATTGCTGGATAATGACCAACTGCAGCAACAGGTTTCGCTGGGAATTTTGGGTGTAAACATGATTTACGGTTGTTTAATGATTAAAGATCCGGAAGCCATCATTAATTCATTGCTGGATGGATTGACAACCCGAAGAATGGAAGTGGATATGTTTCGGCTAAGTGGCCCCGATTTTCAACAAGTGGATAATCGGCTGATGGCGTTGAAGCTGGTAAAGAACGGACTTACCAAGGTGGCAATGTTTGGACCGGATGGTTCGGTCATGCAGCCTTCCGAAGCTTTGTACAAGAGGAATGTACTGGTATTACGCGGCCGTTTCCGGCCGGTAACCCATGTTAATGTAGATATGTTGCTGAGTTCGCGCAGGCATTTTAAGCACGAAGCCGATGTAGATCGTTCGCGCATGGTGGTGCTTACCGAACTTACTCTAAACGATTTAAGTGCCGATGGCCAGATTGACGAACGGGATTTTTTACATCGGGCCGATGTGATTTGCTCCTTAGGGCAAACGGTACTGGTATCTAATTATTTCGAGTACTACCGCTTGGTCGATTACCTTTCGCGCATTACACGTGGCAAGAAAATCGGATTGGTGCTTGGTATCTATGCTTTGCAAAAAATCTTTGAAGAAAAAACCTACCAGGATCTGAAGGGTGGAATTCTGGAAAGTTTTTCGTCTTTGTTCGGTACAAACGTGAAGCTATATATTTATCCGGCCCTTCGAAACGGTTTAGCAAACCAGTTGTTTACCCTTGCTGATTTTGAAAAGGAATTACCCGCTAACCTGCAGGCCCTGTTCCGCTACCTGATGGATAACAATAAGCTGGAAGATATTCGCGATGCCAACATTAGCAACCTGCATATTATTTCTGATAATGTGTTAACGATGATCAGAAAAGGTGAACCGGGTTGGGAACAGTTTGTACCCTCCAAAGTAAGTGAAGCAATTAAATTAAACGGTTATTTCGATTTTCCACTACAAGGTAAGCAGAATAAAGAAGTTACAGCCTGATTAAAGCTTTCCTTCAGCCTTCATGCGCGCGAAATAAGAGCGGGCTTCCTTTAATACTCTTGGTGCTAACACAAACCCGGAAATCATGGTTGGAAATGCCATCAGGGCATAGGCCACATCAATGATATTCATTACATCCGTCATGGATAAAATAGCTCCAAATACAATGGTGGCCAGATAAAAATAATTATAATACCGCCCGTATTTAACACCCGCAACAAAACTCATTGCTTTGCTTCCATAGTAGCTGTACGAAAACAGCGAAGTAATAGCAAAGAAGAAAGCACAAATCAGAAGCAGGTACTTTCCGGTTACGCCCAGCGAACTTTCGAAGGCGGTAGTGGTAAGGGTAACACCATTTGCACCGGAGGTTTGCCAAACATCTGTAACTAAAATTGCCAGCGCAGTTAAGGTGCAAACCAAAAGTGTGTCAATGGCAGGGCTCATCATTGAAACCAACCCTTCCCGAATGGGTTCGGAACTTTTTGAAGCACCAAGCGCCATGGGTGCCGTACCAATACCGGCTTCATTGGAAAAAGATGCCCTGCGCACACCGGTTATAATCAACCCGCCAACAATCCCACCCAGGGCAGGTTCGCCCCGGTAATTCGTTGCAGCAAATGCATCGGTAATTATCATCCATAAGTAATGAGGTATATCCTGTATGTGGAGGATCAGGATTGTAAATACAGATAGAAAGTAAATAACAATCATCAGGGGCACCATTTTACCTGCCCACTTTCCAATGCGTTGAATCCCACCAATGATCACAATACCGGAAATGATCATCAGGATGGAGCCGATAATAAACTTAGGTGTGGAAATTGTATAACCGAGAAAACCAAAGGTGGCGTTTTTAACCTGCTCGGAGGTTACGCCAATATCAACAATAACTTGTGTGAGTTGGTTGGCTTGAAAAATAGGCAGACAACCTACCATGGCACACAGGCTAAACAAAACAGCTAGTGGATAATAAGATTTACCCATTGCTTCCCGGATCACATACATGGGGCCTCCCTGAATTTCGCCTGCAGAATCTTTACCCCGATACATTACCGACAATGTGCTGGTAAAAAAATTTGTACTCATACCCACAAATGCAGTAACCCACATCCAGAACAAGGCGCCCGGCCCACCAATTGAAATAGCAGCCGCCACTCCGGCTATGTTGCCCATACCTACCGTAGATGCCAACGCGGTTGACAACGCTTCGTATGCATTTATCTGCCCCGGATCGTTCGGGTTGTTGAATTTACCGCGCAGAATTGCTATGGCATGTCCAAAATATTTGTATGGAATAAACCGGGAGTACAGGAAGAAGAAAGACCCACCGAGAATTAGCAGAAATAAAACGGGTGTCCAAACTCCGTTGGCGATCGTACTGATTATTTCACTCATGCTATTTAGCTTAAGCGGCTAAAGTAGGAAATAAATTTGTAACCGAACGAATAAGATTTGTTCACCGGTAATTCTACTGCGATGCTAACGTAAACTGGCTCAACTCCCACAAGATGCGCGCGCTTACACTGGCATCCCACTCTTGTGCGCCTGTCTCGCACAAATCGAAGCCAATAATTTTGCGTTCTGATTTTACAAGTTGTTGGATCAGATAAATAACCTGTTCATACTCCAACCCACCGGGCACAGGAGTGCCTGTATTTGGACAAAGATTTGGTTTTAAACCATCCACATCAAAACTTATGTAAACCAATGGTGGTAGTTCTGAAATAATTTTATCGCAAATCAATTTCCAGTTATTTCCTTCTGCTAATTGTGCTTTAAGGTCAGGATCAAAAAATGTTTTTACACGACCTACGGCCCGCTGCATCATTTGAACTTCTTCCTGGCAATAATCGCGAATGGCAACCTGCACAATGCACGAAACAGCAGGCAGTTTTAAGGCATTGTACATGATGGAGCCGTGTGAGTACGTAAACCCTTCGTAGCTTTTGCGTAAATCGGCATGGGCATCAATCTGCAAAATTCCGAAACGCTCGTATTTTTCAGCCAGTGCGCGCAACAAACCCAATGGCGTGCTGTGATCGCCACCCAATACAGCTACCACTTTGCCTGCCCGTAAAAAGTTTTGCGCCTGACTCTTTATATATATGTTAAGATTTTCGCAAGCTTCATTTATTTTAGAAACCACTATTTTTCCTGATTCGCTATCAGTACCGGTTTCCAATGCCTGAATGTGTGTGCGGGCCAGACTGCGCAGGGTAGCATTTTCAGCCAGCAGGCGTTCGGGTATGGGTAACATGGCAACCGGAATTTTCCAGGCCTCATTAATAAAATGATGATACAAATCAATTTGATTCGAGGCTTGCAGGATGGCGGCCGGAGCTGAAGCAGTTCCTTCTCTGTAAGTTACTGTTACTTCCCACGGAACAGGTATGATTACCAATTGGGCATCAAAATTTTCGGGTAAACCAAACAGATTTCCTTTTATGCCCGGGCCATTATGATCAAATGCACTCATGTTACCAAATAGGGTGGATGATACGTGTATTCATGGTTAGCCATGCCGCCTGATAATGCGCCCCATGAAGATGTAAACGTTAATACAGCCAGTTCGCCCGTGTTTAATATAGTAAGTTGTTTGTTGCCGGCAAGGTGGTTGTGTAATTCAACCACAGTAGGATAGTGGCCAACCACCATTACTTCATGAACAGAATCGGGCAACGCAGTAAGCAAACGCAATATTTCAAATGTATTTTCAGCATACAGAGTTTTCTCAACTTGAATTTGAATGTTTTCGTTTAGTGCTTTTTGGATTGCTAAAGCAGTAGAATAGGCACGCGTTGCATGGCTGGTGATGATTAGATTAAGATTAGAATTTTTTTGTTTTAAATAAATACCAAGGCGTGTGGCTGATGCTTCTCCTTCCGGTGTAAGCATTCGCTTTTCATCGGGTGTATGGATATTGCCCGGAAAGGTTTGCGCGTGTCTGACCAGATAAATTTTGCGTTGCATGCACACAAAATTACATGTTGTGTAATTTTTTTTTAAGAAAGTCCGCGGCTGGACTGTTTTTTAGACGCAAAACAGTGGTAATCATTATGGTTAACATTGGTTGTTTTTGTGCAATCAGCGCTTTAAAAGTACATGCAGAACAGCCTTGTAGTACATGTCAAGACTTTTGTTTTTAAAAATTTATAGATATTTGAAGCCATCGAAAGATTTTCAGCATGTCAAAAAACTTAGTTATAGTAGAGTCTCCGGCTAAAGCAAAAACTATTGAAGGGTACCTTGGAAAAGATTACAAGGTGGCCAGTAGCATGGGACATATCCGCGATCTGGCGAAAGGAAATGGTGCCATTGATATTGAAAACGACTTTGAACCCACGTACGAAGTATCGCCTGAAAAGAAGGATGTAATTAAAAAATTAAAAGAGTTAGCCGCAGATGCCCAGATGGTTTACCTGGCAAGCGATGAAGACCGTGAAGGAGAAGCCATTTCGTGGCATTTAAAAGAAGTTTTAAACCTAAACGATAAAAAGACAAGACGCATTGTTTTTACTGAGATTACAAAGAATGCAATCTTAAATGCCATTCAAAATCCACGGGGTATTGATATTGATTTGGTGAATGCGCAGCAGGCGCGCAGGGTACTCGATCGGTTGGTTGGTTTTGAGCTTTCCCCAATTCTCTGGAAAAAAATCAAGACCGGACTTTCGGCTGGTCGTGTACAATCGGTTGCTGTGCGATTGGTGGTTGAGCGTGAACGCGAAATTGAAAAATTCGATGCCAAGTCTTCTTTTAAAGTATCGGCCGTTTTTGATCTTGGTAATGGTAAGCAGTTGGTGGCTGATCTGGGTGAAAAATTCAGCGATGAGAAAGAAGCGTTGGCATTTTTGGAATCGTGCAAAGGTGCTACGTTTTCGATTTCTGACCTGGTAAAAAAGCCCGCAAAAAAATCTCCGGCACCACCGTTTACAACTTCTACCTTGCAGCAGGAGGCTGGCCGTAAGTTGAGTTTTTCAGTATCGCAAACCATGATGGTGGCACAAAAACTCTATGAAGCCGGTAAGATCAGTTACATGCGTACCGATTCTGTTAATCTTTCGGATGAAGCAGTGAACGGAGCGGTGAACCAGATTCAAAAAGCATACGGCAAAGAGTTTGTTCAAACGCGCAGGTTCAAAACCAAATCGGCCAGCGCACAAGAGGCTCACGAAGCCATCCGGCCAACGGATTTTTCAGTGCTCAACCCGGGTATGGATCGCAATGCACAACGTTTATACGATCTGATCTGGAAAAGGGCCATCGCCTCGCAAATGGCCGAAGCGGAACTGGAAAGAACAACGGCAACCATATCTGTTTCAAGTAATCCGCGCACCTTTACTGCAACAGGCGAGGTGATTAAGTTTGAGGGTTTCCTGAAAGTATATATGGAGTCGAAAGACGATGACGAGGGCGAAGATGAAGAAAGTGGAAAAGTGTTGCCACCACTTAATGTCGGGCAGAAACTTGATCTTAATAATATAACTGCTACACAAACTTTCTCGCGGCACCCGGCCCGTTATACGGAGGCGAGCTTAGTAAAAAAATTAGAAGAGTTGGGTATCGGCCGGCCTTCTACGTATGCGCCCACTATTTCAACCGTGCAAAAGCGCGGCTATGTTGTGAAAGAAAGCCGGGAAGGAGTGGAGCGCAAGTATAACGTGCACCTGTTGCAAGGAGGCAAAGTTACTTCTACACAAGAAACAGAAACCACCGGTGCCGAAAGCAATAAGTTGTTCCCTACCAACATAGCCATGATCGTGAACGACTTTTTGGTAGAACACTTTCCGGATATCACCAACTATTCGTTTACTGCCGAAATTGAACAGGAGTTTGATGAGATTGCAAGTGGCAAACTGAAGTGGCAGAAAATGCTGCATCAGTTCTATAAACCGTTTCATAAAACTGTTTCTAAAACCGAGCAGATTGAACGCTCGGCAGTTCAAAATAAAAACAGAGAACTTGGCGTTGACCCGAAAACCGGCAAGAACATTTATGTGAAACTTGGTCGTTTTGGTGCTTATGTGCAATTGGGTGAAAACCCCGATGACAATGGCGGTGAGAAACCGAAGTTTGCTGCGTTGCGCACCGGACAGTTTATCGAAAACATTACCCTTGAAGATGCCTTGGAGTTGATGAAAATGCCGCGCGACATGGGTTTGTTTGAAGAGAAACAGATGACCATTAACATCGGGCGGTTTGGGCCGTACGTGTTGCACGATAAAAAGTTTGTATCAATTCCGAAGGGCGAAGATCCATACACCGTTACTTCCGAACGCGCCATTGAGTTAATTAAAGCCAAGCGCGAAGCGGACGCCAACCGGTTGATCAAATCATTTGCCAGTGAAGGCAATACCGAAATAGAAATATTGAACGGTCGCTTTGGTCCGTACATCAAAGCAGGTAAGAAGAACGTAAAAATTCCGAAAGGCAAAGAACCGAAAGACCTGACACTGGAAGAATGTATAACCCTGGCTGCCAATGCACCCGAAAGCAAAGGCCGGTTTGGTCGCTTTGCACGAAAAAAGGAAACACCGGCCGAGGCTCCTAAGCCGGCTGTTAAAGCAGCTAAGAAAACTGCGGTAAAAAAAGCACCAAAGAAAGCGGCTAAAAAAGTAGCCCGAAAACCCGTTGCAAAAAAGGCAGCGAAAAAAACTTCGAAGAAGTAGGAGGAGAGATTGATGAATAGCCGGTGGGAACATCGGCTTTTTTTGATTTGTATGGGTCTCTTTTTTTCGGTTTGGTACAGGAATAAAGTTTCTATAATTGGAAACTTATATTACCTTTGCTTTGTTGGACTATTCATGGTTAATGAGATATTTTGACACGAGATTTTTAGAGGAGGCAGACAAGTTTATTGCCGCCTTAAAGCCAAAAACCATTAAGAAATTATTGTACAACATTGACCTGGCTGAACAGACTAATGACCCAAGACTTTTTAAGAAGTTAAAAAATGATATTTGGGAGTTTAGGACGAAATACGAAGGACTTCAAATTCGGCTTTTAGCATTTTGGGATAAGTCCAACAACAAGGAAACTTTGGTAATGGCGACTCATGGATTCATTAAAAAGGTTGACAAAGTTCCTGAGAATGAAATTGAGAGAGCAATAAGAATTAGAGAACGATACTTTGAGACTAAATCAAAAAAATAAATCCATTATGGCAAAAGGACTGAAGACGTACACGCTTGCCGAGATGAAAGACAAATACATCGGCAAAGTTGGGACAAAGAAGAGAGACGACTACGAATATGAACTTCGTATGGACGTTTTAGGAAAGATGATTAAAGCCGCAAGACAAGAACGTAACCTGACTCAAGAGCAATTGGGAAAGCTTGTTGGGGTTCAGAAGGCACAGATATCCAAACTTGAGAGCAGCACCAACAGCGCAACAATTGATACAGTAATTAAAGTTTTTAAAGCGTTAAAAGCGGACATTAACTTTAATGTAAAAATTGAAGACAACTTTGTAAGGCTGGCTTGAAACGAAAAGCTGAACGGACACAATTTGTTTATGCCAGCTTGGGGTTCGGTGTATATTTCCAAATCGTTTTCGTAACCTAGTTCCCCCACTCAGGTGCAAGCGTCACGCTTGGGCCGCAATGTATAGTTACCAGTTACAAA
>Ga0209096_1004847_pt1 | contig 10548 bp, 9 predicted proteins | sample AD_UKC034_MetaG_FD_184407 | JGI IMG/M metagenome (GOLD analysis project Ga0209096, IMG submission 184407) | Active sludge microbial communities of municipal wastewater-treating anaerobic digesters from USA - AD_UKC034_MetaG (SPAdes) (version 2) | ecosystem: Engineered > Bioreactor > Anaerobic >...
ACCCGTACGCAAAACGCCAACGTGAAGCCGTCTGCGATCAGCTGAAAGCACAGCAAACGTCCGTCGGGGCGGCAACGGCGGCTACCAGATTCGGGTTTTAGATCTTGACTCTCTCATAGCAGGTTCAGAGTTGCCCCCCCCCGGGTGACCGTGATCCGTTGCCTGCCCGGTGGGGGAGGACGGGATGAACGGGATGAACGGGATGGACCGAGATGGGTCCAGACTGCGCCGGGCGAGGATTCAGGGCCGGAATCCTGTCTTGCGCCCTGATCCGGGCCACCGCAGTCTGGACCCAGGTATAGGACCGGCCCGCCGCCGATCGGACGATCCGGCCAGCGCACCGTCGCGTTGGGGATACGAGTCGTCCGGATCCCGGTGATGCCCCATGAACTCCTTGCGCCAGCTCTATCGGATTGGCTGTGGGCCCTCTTCGAGCCACACGATCGCCCCCCAGCGGGCCGCGACGCAGTTCGCGAACGCGCATCCTGCGGCCACGGCGTTTCGCGTGACGCTCTATGGGAGCCTGGCGGCCACCGGCCGGGGTCATCTCACGGATCGGGTGCTGGCGCAGACCCTCGCCCCCCGGCCAGTCGAGATTCTCTGGGAACCGGCCGTCGAGCTGCCGCCGCAGCCAAACGGCATGCGGTTGGAGGCGCTGGATGCGGACGGCCGGAGTCTTGGCGAGACCATTTACCACAGCGCAGGCGGGGGGGCCTTGCTCGGGGAGGAAGCCCAGGCCTCGCCCTACCCTTTCACCTGCCTCGGCGAGGTCCTGGACGCCTGCGAGCATGCCGGGGAGACCTACTGGGAGTACGTCAGCCGCTGCGAAGGCCCCGACCTTTGGGCCTACCTGGGGGAGATCTGGAATGTGATGGGAGACTGTGTCGAGCGCGGCCTTCGGAGCCATGGCGCCCTGCCCGGAGGGCTCGGCCTGCCCCGCAAAGCGGCTTCGCTCCATCGCAAAGCCTCGCTCCTGGGGCCCGAGTTCCGCAGCGAAGCGTTGCTGGCAGCCTACGCTTACGCGGTGTCCGAGGAAAACGCCGCGGGCGGCGTGGTGGTCACCGCCCCCACGTGCGGCGCGGCCGGCGTGCTCCCGGCCATTCTTTACCATTTCGGCAAGGAGCGCGGGGTGTCGACCGACGACATGGTGCGCGCGCTGGCCACGGCGGGTCTTTTTGGAAACGTGGTCAAGCGCAACGGGTCAATCTCCGGCGCGGTGGTCGGATGCCAGGGGGAAGTGGGCACCGCCTGCGCCATGGGGGCGGCCGCTGCCGCCCAACTCCTGGGCGCATCCCCCCGCCAGATCGAGTATGCGGCGGAAATGGGACTCGAACATCACTTTGGCCTGACGTGTGATCCGGTGGCGGGCCTGGTTCAGATCCCGTGCATCGAGCGCAACGCCCACGCCGCCACGCGGTCCTTGAGCTGCGCCCGATTCGCCATGCTCTCCGACGGTTTGCACCGGATCAGCTTCGACGACGCGGTGGCCGTCATGCTCGAGACGGGACGCGCCCTGCCACGGGTTTACCGGGAAACCGCCCTGGGCGGCCTGGCCCAGGTGTACGCCCGGCGCCTCGCGGAACGGTCCCCCGGCAAGTGACCGCGGGAATCGGGAAAGCCCTTCGGGGCTCGCCATCCGGCCCAAGGCGGGCTAGAGTCAGCCCATGAACGATTGGACGAAGCGCTATCTGGAAGCGCAGAAGGCCGCCCTCGACTCGATCCCGGTGGCCGCCGTCGCGCATCTGGTGGGCACGCTCGCGAAAGCCTGGCGTGACGATCGCCAGATCTTCGTGTTCGGCAATGGCGGCAGCGCGGCCAATGCGTCGCACTTCGCCACCGACCTCGGGAAGGGGTCCTCGGACAAGCTCGGGCGCCGGTTCCGGGTGCTGTCGCTCAATGACAACGTCAGCTGGCTCACGGCGATCGGCAACGATTACACCTATGCGGACGTCTTTGTGCGTCCCCTCGAGAACTACGCGCGGGCGGGCGACGTGGTGCTCGCGATGAGCGTGAGCGGGAGCTCGCCCAACCTGGTCAAGGCGATCGAGTGGAGCAAGGCCAACGGCCTGCACACCATCGCGCTCGTCGGCGGCAAGCGCGGCCGGCTGGCGGAGATCGCCCACGAGGTGATCGTCATCGACGACACCCACTACGGCCGGGTCGAGGATTGTCACATGGGCATCTGCCACATGCTTTGCTACGCCTTCATGGAATGTCCGGAGGCCGTCAACGCCGATTAGCACATCCTTATGAAACCCCTGTGGATCTCCCTTGGAGTGGGCGTCCTTTGTCTGGCCGGGTGCGGCAAGAAGGCGCCTCAACCCGCTCAAACCAACGCGGCGCCGATCGGCAATCCGCTGACCGCGCCCGCGGATTACGTGGGGGCCATTGCCCGATCCCAACGCCAGGCGGCCAAGGTCACCGACCTCGCCTCGCTGACCCGCGCGATCCAGATGTTCCAGGCCACCGAAGACCGGTACCCGACCAATCTCAACGAGCTGGTCGCGAAACAGTACATGCCCGCTTTGCCCGCCCTGCCTTCCGGCATGAAGTATCAGTATGACCCGAGCTCGGGCCAGGTGAAGGCCGTCAATGTCCCGTAGGAGAACCCGCGGTTCATGAACGAGCAGATTGTCCTCCTGGACTTCGGGTCCCAGTACACCCAGGTGATCGCCCGGCGGATCCGCGAGTGCCGTGTGTACTCGACGATCGTCCCGTACGACACGCCGGCGGCCAAGATCGACGCCCTGTCGCCCAGCGGCCTGATTCTCTCCGGCGGCCCGTCGAGCGTCTACGATCCGAACGCGCCCATGCCGGATGCCGGCATCTTCGAGCTGGGCATCCCAATCCTCGGGATCTGCTACGGCGTTCAGCTGCTGGCCCATTTCCTGGGCGGCCGGGTTGAGCCGGGCCAGAAGCGGGAGTATGGCAAGGGCACCCTGCAAGTCACCGATCCCTCCTGCCTCCTGTTCCGGAAGCTGCCGGAGACCCTGACCGTCTGGAACTCGCACGGCGACCGCCTTTCGCGGCTGCCGCGCGGCTTCGTTTCGGTCGCGCGCACGGAGAACTCGGACTACGCGGCGATCGAGCATCACGCGCGGCGGTTTCTCGGTCTCCAGTTCCACCCCGAAGTGGCGCACACACCGCGAGGCAGGGAAGTCCTGGCCAATTTCGTCCATGAGATTTGCGGCTGCGGCCGGACCTGGACGATGCGCAACTACATTGATCAGGCGGTCGAGGAGGTCCGGCGGCAGGTAGGGGACGAGCGGGTGATCCTGGGGCTGAGCGGGGGCGTCGATTCGAGTGTTGCCGCCGCGCTTCTCCACCGGGCGGTGGGCGACCGGCTGACCTGCATTTTCGTGAACAACGGCCTGCTGCGCGCACGGGAACCGGAGGTGGTCCGGGAGGTCTTTGGTCGGCACTTTCAAATCCGGCTGCGCTGTGTGGAAGCCTCCCGCCAGTTCCTCAGGCGCCTCCGCGGCGTGACCGAGCCGGAGCGCAAGCGGAAGATCATCGGGCGCACCTTCATCGAGGTCTTCTCGGATGCGACGCGCCGCGTGGGTCCGGCGCGGTTTCTGGCGCAGGGCACGCTTTACCCGGACGTCATCGAGTCGATTCCGATCGCCGGCAACCCGGCGGCTCTGATCAAGAGCCATCACAATGTCGGCGGCCTGCCCAAGAAGATGCGGTTCGAGCTGGTCGAGCCCCTCAAGTGCCTGTTCAAGGATGAGGTCCGCCAGCTCGGCAAGGCGCTGGGGCTGCCCGACGCGATCGTTCACCGCCAGCCGTTCCCGGGACCGGGTCTGGCGGTGCGGATCCTCGGCGAGGTCACCGGCCCCCGGCTCCAGATCCTCCGCCAGGCCGACGCCATTGTCGTCGAGGAGATCAAACGCCACGGATGGTACTACCGGCTGTGGCAGAGCTTCGCCGTCCTTCTCCCGGTCCGAAGCGTCGGCGTCATGGGCGACGAGCGCACCTACGACTACACCATCGCCATCCGCGCGGTTGAATCCCAGGATGGCATGACAGCCGACTGGGTGCGTCTGCCTCACGATCTCCTCGAGCGGCTTTCGAGCCGCATCATCAATGAGGTCAAGGGCGTCAACCGGTGCGTCTTCGACATCACCAGCAAGCCCCCCGGCACCATCGAGTGGGAATAGCTGCCGGCGAGCGGGGACCGTGCGGCCGCGCAAACCGTGGCGTCGCCTGACGATGAACCCCATCCCAAGTCCAGACCCCGCGGGAGAGCGCCGGCCCACACCGCCGTGGACCAGCCGGCGCCGCTTTCTCGAGGCGTGCGCCTGCGCCCCGGTGGACCGGCCCCCGGTCTGGCTGATGCGCCAGGCGGGACGCGCCCTGCCCGAGTACCGCGAGCTCAAGCGTCGCTACTCGTTCCTCGAGCTGGTCCGCACCCCCGAGCTGGCGGCGGAGGTGACGCTCCAGCCGATCCGGCGCTTCCAGTTTGATGCCGCCATCGTGTTCAGCGACATCCTGGTGATTGCCGAGGCGCTGGGACAACCCTATCGCTTCACGGACACTGGAGGCGTCGCGATGGAATTCCCGCTCGATTCGGCAGCGGCGATCGCGCGCCTTGATCCGCGCGGGGTTCGGGACCGGCTGGCCTATGTGGCCGGGGCGTTGCGGTTGACCCGGCAGGCCCTGGGCGAAGGGACCGCCCTGATCGGGTTCGCCGGAGCTCCCTGGACCCTGGCCGCCTTCATGCTCGGCGGCAGCCGACAGGATCGGACGCGGCGCGCTCTGGATCTGCTCGAGAGCGACCCGCCGCTCTACCGGAGGCTTGCCGGGGTGCTCACGGAGGCGATCGCCGAGTTCCTGCGGCTGCAGCTCGATGCCGGGGCGGACGTGGTTCAGGTGTTCGACACGCTGGCAGGCGAGCTGGGCGACCGGCGTTTCGCGGAGGCCTCGGCCCCGTGGCTCGGGGAGATCATCGCCCGCCTCGAAGGCAGAGCGCCGGTGATCCTTTTTGCCCGTGGGCTGCACGCGAGCTGGCCGGTGCTGGCCGGCACCGGCGCGCGGGTGCTCGGGATTGACTCCGGGGTGCCGCTCGCGGAGGTCCGCCGACGCCTGCCGGCGTCGGTGGCGGTTCAGGGCAATCTCGATCCCGCCTTGCTGACCACGACACCCCAGACGGTCGCCGCGGCCACCCGGGCCCTGCTCGAAGCCATGCGCGGCCAGAACGGGCACATTGTCAACCTCGGCCATGGTGTTCCCCCGGATAGCACGCTGGAAAACCTCGGGGCGCTGGTGGATACTGTGCGGGGATTCGCATGAGCCGCCTTGACGTCGATCTCGAGCTGGTCCGGAAATACAACCGGCCCGGACCGAGATACACGTCCTATCCGCCGGCGACCCAGTTCAGCGAAGCGGTGGGGCCGGCCCGGGCGGCCGGGATCATGGCCGCCACCAGCGGCCAGCCCCGCGACGTGTCCCTCTACGTTCACCTTCCGTTTTGCGAGTCGCTCTGCTGGTTCTGCGGGTGCACCACGGTGATCACCCCCGACTCCCGCCGGAGCGCGGCCTACATCGAGGTCCTGGGCCGCGAGATGGCGCTGGTGACGCCCCGGTTGCACCCGGACCGGCGCGTGGTCCAACTCCACTACGGAGGCGGTTCGCCGACGTTTTGCACTCCGGACCAGCTGCGGCGGCTGGGGGAGTTGATCCACGCGCAATTCCAGTTCGCGCCCGACGCGGAGGCGAGCGTCGAGATCGATCCCCGCCAGCTCACGAAGGACCACCTGGCGGCCTTGCGATCCACCGGGTTCAACCGCGCCTCGCTCGGGGTCCAGGACAACAACCCGTTGGTCCAGCAGGCCGTGCATCGCATCCAGCCGCGGGACCTGACCGAACGCGTCGCCGGCTGGATCCGCGAAGCGGGCTTCACCGCGCTGAACATCGACTTGATCTACGGTCTGCCCCATCAGACCCCGGCTTCGTTCGCGCAAACACTGGACGAGATCCTGGCCCTTGCTCCGGACCGGTTGGCCGTGTTCAGCTATGCGCACGTGCCCTGGATGAAGCCGGCCCAGAAGATCCTCGACACCGGGATCCTGCCGACCCCCGAGACCAAGTTGCAGCTCCTGAAACTGACCATCGAGAAGCTGACCGCCGCCGGGTACGTGTACATCGGCATGGACCATTTCGCGCGGCCGACCGACGAGCTGGCCGTGGCCCAGCGCCAGCGCACGCTCCAGCGCAACTTCCAGGGGTACAGCACCCATGGGGGTGCGGACCTGTATGCGTTCGGGATGTCCTCGATTTCGCAGGTCGGGGACGCTTATTGGCAGAACACCAAGGATCTCGCCGACTACTACGCCCGGCTCGATGCCGGCGAGCTGCCGGTGGTCCGCGGCTTCGTGCTGAGCGCCGAGGACCGGATCCGCCGGGCGACGATCATGGAGATCATGTGCAACCTGGGGGTCGACTACGGCGCGATGTCGGAGCGGCTCGGGATTTCGTTCACGGACTACTTCGCCCCGGAGCTGGCCTCGCTCGAGGACCTCGAAGCGGACGGTCTGCTGATCCACAAGGCGCACGGCCTCGAGATCACCAACCTCGGCCGGCTCCTGGTGCGGATCATCGCCATGCGGTTCGACGCTTACCTTCCCGGGATCAAGGAGCGGCGCCACGCCATGACCATCTGACCGCCTCTTGCAGCCCTGCCCCCACGAGGACCCGGCACATGACCATTGACCCAACCCCCCGACCCAGCTTCTCAGCCCCGGATCCAAAGGCGCCCTCGCGCTCGGTGGCGATCGTGGGAGGCGGGATCACGGGACTGACCTGCGCCTTTTGGCTCGCCCGGCAGGGGGTACCCGTAACCGTGTTCGAGGCCGACGACCGCGTGGGCGGCGTCATCCGATCGGTCAGCCGGGACGGATACCTGGCCGAGTTCGGCCCCAACTCGATCCTCGAGACCTCGCCGAAGATCGTTGCGCTCATCCGCGATGCCGGACTCGAGGGGCGCCGCTTGTACTCGTCGCCCGAAGCCGAGAACCGCTATCTTGTGCGCGGCGGCCGGCCGATCAGCCTGCCGGCGTCGCCGTTCAAGTTCTTCGGCACGCGGCTCTTCTCGACGGGGGCGAAACTGCGGCTGCTGATCGAGCCGTTCGTGCGGCGGGCACCGGCCGATCAGGAGGAGACGGTCGCGGCGTTCGTGCTGCGGCGCCTGGGACGCGAATGGCTCGATTACGCCATCAACCCGATGATTGCCGGGATCTACGCGGGGGACCCGACCCGGCTTTCCGTGCGCCACGCCTTCCCACGGCTGCACACGGTCGAGCAGCGCTACGGCTCCCTCATCCTCGGCCAGTTCCTGGGCGCCCGGGAGCGGCGCCGGAGGGGCGAAGTCTCGAAGCAGGAAGCCAGGAAGGTCTCCTTCGACCAGGGGTTGCAGGTCCTGACGGACGCCCTCGCGGCGTACCTGGGCCCGGCGGTCCGTTGCCGGACCGCGGTCCATGGATTGACACGAACCGCTGCCGGCTGGCGTGTTGTCGCCCGGACGGGGGAGACCGAACAGACCTCCGAACACGCCGGCGTGCTGCTCGCCGTCCCGGCCCACCGGTTGGCCGACCTCGCCATCGAAGGCGCGTCCGCCCCATCCCTGGACCGGCTTCGCGAGATCCACTACCCGCCGGTGGCCAGCGTCGTTCTCGGCTTCCGCCGGTCCGAGGTCGTCCATCCGCTGGATGGCTTCGGCATGTTGATCCCCGCCGTCGAGCCGTTCCGGATCCTGGGGACTTTGTTCTCTTCGTCGCTATTCCCGCACCGCGCCCCCGAGGGGCACGTGACCCTGACGAGCTATGTGGGCGGGGTGCGCGCCCCGGACCTGGCGCTCCGTCCCGAGGAGGAGCTGTACTCGATCACCGTGGCTGATCTCCGTCAGCTCCTTGGCGTGCGGGGGGAGCCGACCTTCCGGCACACGGTGTGTTACCCGCGCGCCATTCCCCAGTACGAAGTGGGCTACGGCCGGTACAAGGACCTCATGGACAACCTCGAACGAACCGCTCCGGGCGTGTTCCTGGCGGGCCACTTCCGGAATGGGATCTCGCTCGGGGACTCGATCATCGCCGGCCACGACGTCGCGGATCGGATCGCCGCGTGGCTGCCCCGGTGAGCGAGGCGCGCCTCAGGTCACCGGGCTGCCGTGAGCGCCCGAAGCGCCGCGTAGAAAACCGGATCGTCGGCCTGGCCCTCGAAGCGGAAAGGATAGGTCTGGTTGCGGGCCTGCAGCATGAGGCCGTAGCCGGCGCCGTTGTCGACGCACGCCCGCAGCGCCGCGACCGCTTCCGAGCCGGTCTTGTCATCCTCATTGCAGACCACGGGTTTGCCGAATCGCTTCAACGTCGCGATGCGGTCCGGGATCCGGGCGACCGGCGTGCCGTTCCAGTGCGGCAGAAGGAAGTCGGCCGCCTCGGCGACTTCCGCGTGGATTGCGCCGTCCCCGTACCCGCTTGCGGAGACCAGGAGGTCGGGCGCGGTCGCCCTTGCCAGCCGGATCAGGCTGGCCTGGCCTCTCGGGCTGCGAATGACCGGGTGGACAAATCCCCCGTGCGGATACTCGTTGGCGATCTCGAGGAGCACGTTGGCGAAGTGCCGCTCGCGGACCCAGCGGGCGGCAGCCACCACTCCGGCGCGCACTGCGGCCTCGTCCTCGAGAACCGCGGATTGCCGCTGATAAAACAGGCCGAGAATGACCGCCAACCGCTGCTGGTCACAGGCCCGGATGAGCCGTTCCACCCGGGCCATGTACCCGGGCCGGAGGCTGCCGTCCGGATTGAACGCGGAGTTCAGCGCCCCTTCGTAGCCCGGCATCCCCCCCTGCAGGCACACCGTGAACGCGTTCACGCCCGCCGCGGCGTAGTCCGCGATGCGCCCGAGAAACCGGTCGGTGTTCGCCTCGGGATCGAGCTCCGGCCGCTTGCGGTCCTCGAAGACGGCGTTGACCATTCGCACGTTCAGCAACAGGCCCTCGGCGGCGCTGCCGGGGTTGGTCAGCCGATCGTTGATCCGCCAGCGCCCGTCGCGCAACGCGACACGGGTGCTGGGCTTGGGGGTTGCCGTTTCGCCCGGAGACACGCTCGTCGACGCGGCGGAGAACCCCTGGCTTTCGGGCGTTCCTGCGCGCGACAGGCTGTCCGCCGCCGCGGCGACCAGGGGGATCAAGGCGACAGCTGCCGCGACCGACTGGAGCACAAAGGCGGGTCGACGCCGCACAGCCGTCCTGCCGCCCCCCCGGTTGACGGTCCGTGGCGGCACAGGGGACACGTGCAACCGCAATCGTCGTTGGTCAGTGCTCATGAGGACCTTGTTGTCTGCGCCCGATCCGAATTCCAATCCGATAATCCGATGAACCAGGACGTTTTGACCTTGACAGCAGAGGCCACGCACAAAATATTGGGGGTTAGATTCTCGATGAGCCCAAGATGTTGTGGTTTTAGTGCGCGTTGTCTTGCGACGCAGAGTGGGGTCGAGCATTCAAGAGGATATGATAGGTTTTTGTTCTCAAACACGCAAGACCAGGAGTAAGATGGGGGACGTCATGGCGACAATCGACCAATTGAAGTTCGATCTACTGGTGCTTCTGCGTCAGAAATCTGTGCTTTACGGCGATTTCACCCTATCGTCGGGGTTGCGGAGCAGCTACTATGTGAACTGCAAGAAGACCACACTCGACCCAAAGGGTGCTTGGCTCGTCGGGCAGGTCATGTACGATCTGATAAGGCGCGAACAACGCAACTTAGGCGTCAGGGTGGATGCCGTGGGAGGCTTGACAATGGGGGCGGATCCGATTGCTTTTGCCATCAGCAGTGCCTCGTACCTCCATGCCGATGACCCGCCGCTTCAGACGTTTATTGTTCGAAAACACCCCAAGGCTCATGGACTCTCGAAGCTCATCGAAGGCAATTTCCAGCCTAGCCAAAGCGTTGTGGTGATCGATGATGTGATCACCCGAGGTGATTCCACGATAAGTGCGATAGACGCTGTGCGGGCCGAAGGTGGCACAGTCGCGTTTGTCAGTGTTCTGGTCGATAGACAGGAGGGGGGGCGCGAGAAGATCGAACGGCTTGGTTATCGTGTTGTTTCGGTGTTTCAGCGCGACGATTTGGCTCAAGAGCATGTCCCCTCGCATGCGGAGACGAATCTCGCATCTGCGTGACCTGATCAGGGCTGGGCTGCATCAGGACAAACTCGAGGGTCTTGTCGCTGAGTGTAACTCGCTGGCTCAAGATTCTGAGTTGTCACGTTGAACAGTTTTCGGGCCCAGCGCTGAGTTGACCTTAACCTGCTGGTGGGAAGTCGGATCAGCGAATTCCGAAGAGGTCGCCGTTTTGTCAGCAGCCGCAGAATCCTGGAGCCAGCAGCCAGCATGAGGATCTGTGCAAAACTGAATTCCGGTCTTGCTAGTGTGGTGTCCCTCAAATGGGTGGACATTCGTTGCGCCCAAAACGGCCTGGGACGAGGCGCGAGGAGGGAGTGTATCCCTGGCGATACTCGACCGACGGAGCAACGAAGCCCCAGGCCGTTTTC
>Ga0209096_1004851_pt1 | contig 10540 bp, 20 predicted proteins | sample AD_UKC034_MetaG_FD_184407 | JGI IMG/M metagenome (GOLD analysis project Ga0209096, IMG submission 184407) | Active sludge microbial communities of municipal wastewater-treating anaerobic digesters from USA - AD_UKC034_MetaG (SPAdes) (version 2) | ecosystem: Engineered > Bioreactor > Anaerobic >...
AGGTTGGCTTTATAGGCCGGGTCTTTGTCGGTGAGCAGCGGATTGTCTGACAATGTGCCGCCTATGAATGTCAACGACTTGATAGAGTTCAGGTCGTAATCTTCGCGGTCGCCGGGCGAAATCTGGTCAATGACCTGCTGGGCGCTGTCACCCCAGATAAGGCGCTTCTTTACCCTTGTCACCCATCGAACGTGCCCGTCGCGCTGCGGTATCGGGTAGCCGCGCAGCCTTTCGTCCGGGTGGTCATCCGGCACAAGCCACCACTGGATCAGGTCTTTCACCCAGCCCCGGGACTGCGGGTTAGTCGTACAGCGCATATATGGCTTTACCCCGCAGGTCGAACGATTGCGGGTGAGCATGTACCAGAACTGGTTTTGAAGGAAGTGCGTCAACTCGTCGAAGCCGATGAGCGGTACCTGGGCGCCCTGCCATGCGTACATATCCTTTTCGTACTGCATGTGGCTGAACTTCACCCTTGCGCCCGATGGGAATATCCATGCGGCGCTGTGTTCGAGCGGGCGCGGGCGCAAAGGCTTATGCAAAGCGCCATAGAGTTGAACCGACGTGTCCCATAGACCGCCCTCGTTTCGCACCTGGGGCATGGTGCGGCGGAAATTCACGGAGCCGAAATTCGGGTTTCGCACATGCCGGGCGTTCTCCATCAACAGGGCGAAGGATTTGCCCGCGCCCGCCGCGCCGCCGCCGATGACAATATCTGCGGTTGAAGCGAGATACTTTTGCTGAAAACCGGGCTGGGGGCGACATTCACCGTTCATGCCGAATTATGTTTGGATGAATGGCTATGAAGGTTCAGGTTTATTCAATGCCTGTGGAGCCAAATTTCCTTCCGCTTGATAGGTATCGCCGCGTCCGTTGTCCGGCAGGTAGATTATTACCCCACCGGCTGCATCGTCACCGTTCGGATCGGTGAAGGCGACTTTTGATGTCGGCTTGCCGTATGCGCGGTCGTAGATGTCGCGCATCACCTTCGTATCCTTGTTCTTGATGGCATCAAGGATGCAGTTCGCGTGTAGTATTACGAATGAAGCCAGGTCTTTGCGCTTGACGATGATTTTCAACTCTTCGGGCGTCTGCTCGCAAAGCCAGCGCAAGACCTTAATCGTCATCTGCTTTTCAAACTCCGGCTCCACCTTGCCGCCTACAATCCCTTCGAGCACCTGCAACCTGGTCAACTTGGGCGGGGGGCCGCTGAGGTTGCGTCGTTCATCGAAGCCTTTTTTAAAGCCGTGCGGATTGTCGCCGGTCCTTAATTTGGGGTTTCCCCTGTTGCTGTCTTTCCGTTGTTTGGCCATAATCTCGTTTGCAGGCATTTGCAGATGTTGCTGCGGCAAAGGTAATTATGCCAGTGACAATCAAAAAACGCGCCTATTGCGCTTCCAGGGGCTTCCGGTTGATGATGATGGTGAGCGGCGAGCCGTCCGGCTTGTTGATGGGCGCGCCCATGGTCCAGTAGAAATGACCATTCACATCGAGGTAGGTATAGGTGCGGCCCTCGAACTGGCCGGTATAGCCGTAATGCCGGATGTATTGCACGACAAAAACAAAATCGTCATCGTTTGCCCAGTTTTTGCGGACGCTGTACTCATGCGGGTTATGGGGCATCGTCTTGGCGAATGTCCATGTCTGGGCTGCGAGGAGGGCGCTGACGCGCTCAAAGTCGGTCATGGCGATTGTGGTATAAAAAAAGCGGGCCGCGCTTTAGCAGTCCGCTCGGATTTCCCGTATATAATCTCATGAAAAGTTTGCACAAAGATAGTCGGTTTTTTGAGATGTGCAAGCACCTAACTGCCGCCTTTCGACAACGCTCCTGCCGTCGCGCTGCGTAAGGCTTGGAGTTAGCCAGCATAAATGAGTTTGCTCATGTGAGAAAACGGTTTCCAGTGAGTTGAGTTGCCCGCACGTTCTCGAACACGGGCGATTGAGGGTAGAGCGGAGCAATTATTTGACTGGCGCGGCGCCACAACTGGTAATAGGATAGCGACGGTTCTTTGGTGAGAGCATCCAAAACCGACGTGGTGAACACGCCGCCCCGGTCGTCTTCATAACTCACCTGAAAAATGTTGCTGGAGGAATAGGCGAACATCTTAGCGCGAATATTCCTTTTGTCGCCCTGCGTAGCTACAACCTTGGCCATCCGCTCTTCATATTCTATTCTTGAATCTCCACCAATTCTGTTTTTCCAAAGGTGTGTTGGGCAAAATCTGGAACGAGCGCCGTTGAACGGCTTTGAGGGCTGTTCGCCCCTGATAAACCTCCAGTTCGATTCGGCGAAACAACAGTCTGCCATCCAGATAATGGTCACGCCGGTTTTGAACTGTTTGAGCAAGTCGCGCAATTCGAAGTCCCAGAAAATGCGGTCATGCAGGCAGATGGCCGTTTGCCGCTTAACCTGACCGCCGCTGATTACATCATCGTAGGTGCCGTGCGACGAATCGCTTAGAAACAGGATGTCGTCTTTTTTCAGGCTCTTTTTCAGGTCAAGCAGCGCGGCGATCAGATTTGAGGCGGTTGCCTGGTCGTCGAGCATTTCAGTTGCCGTGAATTTTCGGGACTGTGCATAATCAGCGAGGCGTTGCGCGTCGTAAACGCACTGATTGAGGTCAACGCCGCGACCGTAGTATTCCGGGTCGTAGCGGTTTATTCCTATGTTGAACGAGACTTTTTTCATGGCACAATGTAGTGAGGGTTTTGAAAATAAAAAACGCCGAGGCCGCTGCATGGCCCCGGCGCTGCGTGCTTCGGTTTTTCAATTTCTTGTGAACACCCTGAACTGGCCATCCACGTCAATGTTGGTCGTGCCGGTTTCAGCGAACACTTTGACATATTGACCACCATCAATTTCCGCTACCCAAACGCCCGGCTCCAATTGAAATACCGATGCCTCGACAGGCTCGTTTTGCTGGCCGTTCATCTCTATGGTGACTTCGCCGCAATAGGCAAGAACAAACTCAGCATCTGCATGAGATACCCAAACAGATTGAGGCCCGACCACTACATTACTGGCTGTTCTGGGCCTTTCTGGTTCTGGCTTTTCGTAGCCTGTGGAAGCGGCCATGATTTCGGCACGGGCGGCGAAGTTTTCGGGGTTCTGGCACGCGCCCGTTGCGAGGGCTGCGGCAATGAGGAATACTGTTGTGATGTTGCGCATCGCTTTTCAATGAGTTTGGTGAACAAAATTTTTACATTGGGAGGTGTGGATTATGGGCAAAATCTATGCCCGTTTTTCTTTTCTGGCTTCGTACTTTCTGCGCACCCACCTGCCGAACTGCTCACCAAGCCACCCGGCGCCGAATGGCACGAGGAAAAGTGCCCAAAACAAAGCTTGGGCAAGTGGCGGCAACTGCTCGTAGGTAGTGCTGTCGCTCATTCTTTCAGGCTGTTGTAGCGGGCTTCGGATATGGCACGGCGGCCAAGCAGCATAGCAAATGATTTGATGCCGACCTCCCAGAGTTCCAGTTTTTCGTCGAGCGCGAACGACGCGCCGACGCCGATGCAGCCGAGACCAGTTGCGACCAAGCTTGCGTCGCGGGTAACGTGATAAGCGTCACGGTTCGAGGTGGTCCCGTGGTATCGGCTGTAATACTCAGCCTCGCCGCCCCACCATGCGCCCAGCGCAATAAGGCCGTACCCTGCTATCTCGCTGACAAAGCGGGCGGTTTTCTTTTGCTTGAACACCAACAGGTACTTGATGGGCTTTACAGTAGGCGGCGCATCGGTGCGGGACAACTGGTACAGTGAGGGCGGCAAGCCATCGCTCACGATGAATATCGTGTCGGCGAGTATGTTTTGCGGGTCAGTGAAAGTACCGCCCTTGAACTTAGAGTCGCTTTTTTGCGGTGCTGTTTCGATATGCAGCGTGACCTGCGCGGTAGCGGCGAAGGCGGACAGGGTAAGTAGGAAGGCAAACAAATGTTTCATGTTGAGATGAAAATTATGGTGAGCAATATGGTTGCGGCAATTGCGATGGCATACGGCAAACACTCCCCGTTGCCGCCGCGAGGGTCTTGGTCGGGTCGCGCTTTTTCGCGGCCGCCGATTGCTTTCAGTCCGGCCATAGTTGAATTAACCAGAAAAGGGTGAGCAGTATGGCGGCCAGCGCGAGCAGGATGAAAAGAACCGTGTCCCACTCAAGCCACCGCTTTTTTTTCGGCTTTTTGCTGGTGTCGGCGATATCCGCTTTCGGTCGCCTAAACCTCTTTGGCACCCGGTAGGGGTCGTACTGGGCCAGGGTCGTTTCTTTTACTCGGCGCGGGCGTACCATTATGGAAAAGGGGGCTTGACAATGAAGGTTGGTTCTTTGGGGATGCCCATTGGGTAAGGAACCGGCACGAACCCAATGTTTGGGTGTTCTGAGACAGCGCCGCCCTCGACGACAGGCATAGCCTTTACCGTGCTCGGGTTGGGTATTGGTATCCGTATCGTGTAGCGCGTGTCCATATAAGCATATCTGATAGCGGTCACAACGAGCAAGTGCTCGTAACCATCCAAAATTTTCCACCCGTTTATTACAATAGCCTCAGTCATGGTTTCTTCCGTGTGAACTCCGTGGACACCTGCTATCTGCGCGACCGCATTGGCCACGCGAACACGCAGATAGCGAGGTAGGAAAACAACCACTTCGGAATCGTTTTTATCCCGGAAATATTTGAAGTATTCCGGCACTTTTTTCAGCGTCGCCTCGACCCAAAGGAGGACTGATTCGTTGAGTTCTTTTTCGGCCCTGTCTACCATGGTGTCAAATGTTTTGAGTTAATAAATTCTAGTATCCGGGTGAAAAAGAATCAGGTTCAATGCCAGCCAAACCAGTACGCTCCAAAGCGGAAGCACAAAAAAAACAATCAAACAAAGCCCCACCATAAAAAATGGGTGCCAAAACCAGCCCGCAACAATATCAAAGCAATACAAATCTTTAACCAAATAGAATCCACTTTTCAGGTTGTCTATGGCTTTTGGAAAATATCTGAACACATCCAGATAGTTTTCAAAAAACCGGGTGTTTATTCCATCGAATCTCATATCGTCAGGTATTTTGAGTTTACCCACTCCTGCTCGCCGATTACCACCCAATCCCCTACTTGTTTGTCTCGGAAGGCCACGACGGGTTCTCCCTGAAACAACTCGTACCGGATCGGGTGCTCTGTCCCGGGGCCGCTGCGCACGTTCAGGCCCTTCGATGAAACCTTGAGAGGTATCGCGCCTTCGCTTTCGTAGGCCTTGAGCACCAACAGCACATCGTTTTTGAAATGCGCCCACGGAACGTCATCAACGAACATCTTCGGGCAGTCCTTGCCGGTAACATCGTAGTGCCGGATCAGGCTTTCGATACCAAGGCCGTGTTTGGTCAGCAGGTGTGCGCTGAGGTCAACGCTGTGGGCGCGGGTCATGTCCCAATCGCCGTCGCTGTTCACGCACATTTCGTAGCCCACTGTGAAGTAGTTCGGGCTGAGGCCCGGATACCCCTTGAACAACTCGTAACCCTCTGCCCTGTACCGCGCCGCGCCGACGTGGTAGGCTACCTCGTATTCCGGCAGGCATTGCACGATTGAGTGATCGTCCACGCAGTAGTGAGCCGACGCCTGGCGCGTCTTGCCGCCCGCCTGTGGGCTGCCGTTGTTGAAGTAATTGCGGTTGGCAAGCGCGTTGGCGCCTTTTTGCGTGTTGGCCGTCCAGTGCGACACGACCGCCCGCACTTTGCGGATTCGGTACTTGTTGGGATTTTTGAGAAAAGGCCGGGTGACCGGGTGGCTAATGAGCAGCCGGGTTATCGGTAGCATTTTTGTCGAGGGTTTTGCGTATAAAATCGTGATTCACTTTTGCCCAGCCAGTGGCCGTTCGGATAAACCACTTGCTGCCGGCGTCGAAAGATACAAGGATTTCCCTGACCTCCGACTTTTCGATGATGAATTGTGCGCCGTCAAACAGTTCGGGCATCCGCTTCCTGAATATGCGGTTGAAGGCAATGCCGAGCAGGTGGCGTATGATATAACCGGCGATGAACGCGGCGGCGATTTTCCAAATCATATCTTAAATCTCTTTTGGTTGGTACTTGGTTACGAATTGCACCTGCTCATATTCAATCTTTTCACGAATTTCGTATGCCGCTTTTATCTCAAAAATTTCTTCGTGCGCAAGTGACTGAATTGATTTGTTGATAAAATCAGTCATCTCATTTAAAGCGTTAAATTCTTTAATTTCAACAACCGTTTCGTATGGAAACCCGGCTTCGCATATTAACACATATTTCATTATTTGATACCGTTTAGTGACGTTGGATGTTGATTGTTTATACTGTTATGCCTTTAAAATTTGAAAAGTCAGAATTGCCAAACCGATAGCGACCGCCCACCAAAATACCCGGAAGAAAATCAGCCAGAACAAACCATCGAGCCAAACCCACGGAGACCAAACAACCAGCGCGTAAACCCACCACCTGATACCGTGCTCTGACAAAAGTATCTCATAACCCTTATAGTAGAACACATAGCAAAACAGGCCGCCCACTATCAGGTTGATGTTCAAAAACCATTCCGTACCCCCATCCTTGCCCTTAAACGGCGCGTTGCTCCAAAAGTACACGCTATGAACCCAACTCTCCGCCTGCCAACCAAACGGTATTTGCCTGCATAAAACCACAAACACATCCCCGGGCGTTGACTCATCCACTTGCGTCCTGCGGGTCTTTGTCCGGTCGCTGATCCCCCACTTTGATTTCCAGAAATACTGCACGTTGCCCATCAGGTAGGCTTCCGTCTCCTGGAGCAATCTCTTTTGTGAGCGATGCGCCGGTGACTTGCGCTTACCACCGCCCTTTGATAAGGTCCTTGATTTCTTCATCTGTCAGTTGGTTCATCATGTAAGTATCCACCCATTCGTTGTCTTTGCGCCGGTGATCCTCGATGAGCGAGCGGTCAATTTTGTTTTTGAACTCCAAGCATATTTCCTCGAAGCGCGGCCATGAGCATCGAAAGTCTGCCGGCAGTCGCTCATAAGAGCGAGACTGTATAGAGTTTCGCCCGTCAACCCAATGCACGAACCAGCGCGTGTCCTCATAGATGCCGCTGATAACCTTGACGTTCGTGTTATGGGTGTTTTGTAGCCACGCCAGTGCGTAGTTCCTGGAAGCCGCCACCTTTTCATCACCTTCGCTGTCAGAGAATATTGCAATATTCTCCGTAAGCTGGGCAAAATGCAGGTATTGTTTGCGAAAAGTCAATTGTTCGATAAGCACTGGACGCACCGAAAAGAAAAGCCATCCAGCAGGAGCAAACAAAAGGAAACCAACCACCCAATCATTAGCCATCAGGACCATGGCCAAAAAGCATAGCGCCCCGATAATCAGGTAGATTCGGGTAAGCGCCCATTGTGCGGCTCGAAGTTCATCTTCAAGACTTGGTGGACGTGTACTTGTTTGATTTTCCATTTTTCGCGTCGTTTTTTCCTTCCGTCCATGCCGCTGTGTATTCGGCTGACTGGAAGATTGAGAAATGGGTATTCTGTTCGTTGGACCCGTGAAGCCCGCAGTCGTATCCGCGTTCATAGGCTTCTCGTTCGGTCATCTTTGGGGTCATCAGTTTTTTCAATTCGTTGGCTATCATAGTCAGGATTCTTTATCGGCGGCGCGTTCGGCAGACTGAGCAATTAGCCCCATGATAAGTGAGGTTGCGGCCAGTGTAGCGAATGTCCACTTGAATTTGTAGGCGATTTCCCATTCGGTCCATAGTTCGATGATGCTGCATAATGCTGCTGCCGGCAGGGAAATTACCAATATAAGCGCACAGATGTTTTTCAGTAAATTCATGGCACGTTGTTTTTGAACTGGTCCACGCACTGCTGAGCGTTGTTCGCGTCATTGATGATGAACCACTGGAAAATATTGGTGGTGTTCTTTTGGGTTGTATTTGCCTGCGGCGCTGGCGCAGGTGCGTAATCATCCGTTGTTGCTTCTCTCAACCGCTGTGCCCTGGCACGGCCTATCATCGCCGCAAACGCCAGAACCAAAAGACAGGCAATTCCGATGCCCAGGTAATAACCGGCTTCGAGCAATGCCGCAAACAGCGAAGGCATAAGTTTGGTATAGATTCCCTCCACAATCACGTCAATCAGGGCAATCATTATCTTGATGACACCGATGCCAAGCATGAGGAAACCAGGGAACATCAAAAAACGAATACCTGCCCAGAAGTATGCCCAGGTCGCAAAGGCTTCCTGCTGTGCCGATTTAACGGTGATAAGCGGGGGTATTGGCGGCTCATCATTGTTTTGTTTCTTGCCAGTCACATCCTCGAACTGTGCATCCTCTGTCCGGCCAGCCTTTTCAGCCAACGGGTAGTATTGTTGCATGGCAGGGTCCCATCTGAGCACCAAGCCAGTTTCCAAGATAAAGTCCGGCACCTCTTCCACCACATTGGCAGCAAGTTGCATGTCCTTCTTTTCCGGCTCTGGAAAGAGCGGTTGACGCTGGCTCAATTTCGGTGTGTATTCCTGCATTTGGACTTTATCTTAGACTTGTATGGATGTTTTTAGACCAAAACAGGTCTAAAATTTTTAGCGTAACTTATTGGTGCTCTATGGTCTAACAATTTTTAGACCTGTTTGGACTGCTCTTTGACCTGTGCCTCCTCTCTCAGCAGGGAAGCGTCCGTAAAACAGCCCGAATATTTTGCGACGTTGGAACGGCTCCAACCGAACTCCGTTTTGCCGTTCACCGTCTTGGCTGCCACGATGTCATCTATGCTCATACCCTCGATGAAACGCATCTTCTTTATCATCACCGCCTGGCGTTCATCGCATTTGACCTTGCCAAAACTATCAAGTCCAAAGCGTTCGCCTAAAATCGTAAGGTCGTATTGGTCAAGGTCCTTTCCGAATTTCGTATCCACAATCTTTTCTGATGCAAACCCCTCGAATGTCGCAGCGCCGGTGCCCTCATCTTTCGGGTTTTCCCATGTCCAGACTTGCGCTCCATGCACCGACTGGTTCTTTCCAAGTCTGCTTTTCGATTCATCCATCATCTTGCGTCCGCGAATCTCAGGCACATGATAAGTTTCGAGCGGCGGAAGGTCACTCAGAATCGAATCAAGTATCCATTGTTTGAGTCTGCGAAGCATTTGAATCTGCATTGGGTTTTTGAATAGCGAACGCCTCGGCGTAGCAATATACCGCGTAAGAAACGGCGAATGAAAGCAGTGCTGAGTCAAACCAGAATTGAATCGTTGCCGTGTCAATCTCGTCGAATCTGGAAGCGAATCGGAAGTGCGCTGACATATTGATTCCAAAGTGGACGACCGCGAAGATGACAAGGTAGATATGCCGCCCGCTACGAATCGTTTTTACCAGAGCTGCCGAATCAACTGCCAACCCCACCACGATTGCCGTAATGATTCTGATATAGTCAATGGGTATGGGCGTCACGAAGTAAAAGAATGTGGACGTGTGCAGCACTTGCGCAAGGATTGCCAAAACAAGCATCGCCACCATAAAGCCCTCGCTGCGCAGGAAGTGTGTCTTTTCGACGGGCTTCACATTTGCGTCAGGAGCGATTATCTTTCCTGTCGGCTCAGTGGTGGTAAGGTCAATGGTCGTTCTTTGCGGATAGACCGGCTCTCGTTTCTCAGAGGTAATCGGATCTGCTGCCTTGAACGTCATAGTAGCGGTGTACTCTGGATCGGGCGTTATCCTTTCCTCGCCTGTGAGTTCGCAGTACCAGGCATCAGCAAGTGCGGCCTTCTCTGCCCTCCACTGACCGGCTGCTTTGCGCCGTGTTCCTAAAAACTGAATCAGCGCATCCCGGTCGAGCACGGTTTCAACTCCGATACCCTGCTTTTGAATCGAGGTCGGGTGCATCCCCAACCTGTCAGTTAATTCTTTACCCGTTACCATCTTGTATTTGATTGTTTCAATGTTGCTCACAAAGATTCAAACATCGAATCGAATCAACAAAATAAAATTCAAATTATTTTTTGAATCGGCCAGACATTTCTATTTTTGTGCCATGAATCAAACAGAATCAGAATCAAACTTAGACCCGATTCGGGCAGCACTCGACCATTTTATTTCGGAAGTCTTTCCGACTCTCTTCAAAGGCAAGAGCACGACTGACCCGAACTACAAACGGGTGTATGCACTCATCAGCGAGCGGCGCAAGGAGTTAGCCTGCAAGCCGAGCAAACTCAACGATGACTGGATCATCAGGCTGCTCACGGAATTCGCGCCGGACAAGTATGAGTTCAACCGCGTGACGACCGTCACCATAAATACCAAGAAGGATGAACAACCCGAATGAACACCCGCTGCGAACCATCATTCGCCGATTCGTCGAGGCTAAGTTTGCCGAAGGCTACGTACTCGCTTCATACTTCGGCATCGAATGGGACGCGCCCTATGTCTCCATCAGGAAGGGAGACCAATTCATTTCTCTGTGGACCGTTGACCGCGACGGGAACGCGGCTCGACACATTGACAATGCCGTGAAGGTTCATGTCCTTGAGCAGACACGCGGAGAGAGGTATGCCTGGCAAGA
>Ga0209096_1004854_pt1 | contig 10532 bp, 13 predicted proteins | sample AD_UKC034_MetaG_FD_184407 | JGI IMG/M metagenome (GOLD analysis project Ga0209096, IMG submission 184407) | Active sludge microbial communities of municipal wastewater-treating anaerobic digesters from USA - AD_UKC034_MetaG (SPAdes) (version 2) | ecosystem: Engineered > Bioreactor > Anaerobic >...
AGGACTGCAATATCAATCCATGGGAATACTTTGATGATATGTTAAGGCGGATTATGAGTCATCCGGTTTCCCGCCTACGGGAACTCCTTCCCGATCAGTGGAAGCCGCTGCCCAAAGATGAGCGGGGGTTGATCCTTTCTGCCAAGTAAACCGCCAACCTGTCTCGTATTTCCCACGCCGAATGGCTTTTGCGGCTTTCTTTTCTGATTATATTTTCAAAGAACATTGTCGGCAGCTCTCGCCGGTGTCGCTAATCTATAGCTTCCGAAGACAACTTTCAAGACGGGTTGGTCAGACGGTTACTTTTTGCGTAAAAAAATAATCCTCCTTCACATGCTTTTTAAGATATCGCTTTTTGTATAAAGCGCAGATGTCCGCCAGTGAGCCGGAGATGGGAAGCATTCTGTCATGGCCGTTTTTGGGCTCACGGATAACGATGTATTTATCAACCAGATGGACATCCCCGCACTTCAGTGACAGGGCTTCGTTCGCCCTCAAGCCGCAGCCGTAAATCACGCGAAAGATGATGGGGATTATATACTTCATGTTTGAAGTTCTATGGACATAATGCGTATCGGCTGCGGCAAAAAAAGCTTTCAGTTCTTCATGTGAAAAAATATACGGGATAAAGGTGCTCCGATGAGACTTTATTTGTCTCGGAATATAGGAATCGTATCCAAGGTGATGCAGGTATTTAAGGAACTTGATAACTTCACCCACCCGTTTATACCTGGTGACTTCGGACTCGTTCGGCCTTTTCTCGGCCCATTTTTCCGCCAATGCCTTCGTCATACCTATGGTTTTTGAAACATTCTCGACAGTGAAGCGGTCGAATATACGAAGTTTATGTGTATCCTTGAAGGCATATCCGAGGTTTCTCTTGAAAGTGATATACTGCTCGATGAAAGGGGCATTAATTCCGATAAATTCCATCTCAGGCCACCTCCCGGTAATAAGGTGAATCCGTTGGGGAAACCTCTAAGGCACACTGACGTAAAGCATCCAAGTCGATCCTAAGATAGGTCTTTGTGCTTTCTGTATTGGAATGTCCGAGTACCTCGGAGATTACAGGAAGCGGGATTCTCTTTTGGAGCAGGAAGCCCGCGAGACTGTGGCGCAGTGCATGAGGTCCGTGTTTCTTCTCGGTAATGTTGCTTATTCCGGCACGTTTCAAATAAAACGAAACGATGCTGTGCAGCGTCGGTTCCGCAAGCCGGGTATATGGCGGGATTAACTGGATAAATATATAGGGAAGATTGGAGTTAGGCCTTCCGTACTTCAGGTAATCAATGATCGCATTCCCGATTTCATCGAGGAGCGGCAGCTCGATCGTTTTCCTGGTTTTCTGTTGTGTCAGCCGTATGGTGTTTGTTTCCCAATGAACATTTTCAAACTTCAGGCCGCAGATGTCGCCCGCCCGCAACCCCAGCCGCGCTGCCAGAAGAATCATGGCTACATCCCGTTTTCCCTTGGGACTTCGTCGATCGACAGCCTGTATCAGGCGCTCGATCTCGTCTTTTTCATATGTCGTTGGAAGACGCGCTTCTTTTTTATAGCCGCTTTTCGGCACAAGATAAGATAAATCAATGTCTGTATGATGCTTGTCCCATAGATATTTCAGGAAATTCCTCAGACAGGACAGCATGCAATGCATAGTGGCTTTAGTATAAAAAGCCAGACTGTTGATGAAATCCAGGATATGACGTTTTTCGATGCATAAATCAGCCACTTCTCTGATTGCCAGATGTTCCATAAATCTATAAAGATAAATCCTGTTGGTTTTTAAGGTGTCTTCCGTCAATCCATTAGATTGCCGATAGGAAAGAAATTCAAGAATGAGTTCGCCGATCTTGCCATTGAATTCATATGTTTTTAAAACTGAACGAAACTTTACTGTGCCTGCAGCTTGGTATTCGGTGAGCACGTTTGCGCTGCGGATAATATCCTTTTTGAACTTGCTGAGTTCCACGTAGGGGCCCGTGCCCAGTATGCTCTCGATAAACGCTTTTCCCAATATTGGATCGTAAAAGCGCACCGAGCGATCTTTCATAAAGATATCTATTGCATTCCATCCGCGCCTAAAAGTCCGTATCCTGCTGCCTGAATAGGACAGGGTTTTAAAATATTCTTCTACTCCGTCTGATAGTTCTTTAAGTGTCTGCTGCCTTTCATTTGTCACGACCGTAAACCTCCCTATGTTTATTAGGCAATATGCCCACATAAACAATTGGGAGATAATGTAAAGTAAATCAATTTAAAATGGTTGAATTTACAGGATATTGGATGGCCAACTTTACATTATCATTTACTTTGCATAACCACGAGACGGACTATCATAGGGTTTGGAGTGGATCAGCGAGATGCCGGCCAGGGCGGCGCTTTTGGCCAGCACCTCCGAGGAGAAACTGGCGCCGTTGTCCACATAGAGCCTCTTGGGAATGCCATAGGCGAGGAAGGCTTCCTTGAGGACCACAGTGAGCGCGCCAACGGTTTCGGAGGCGCTGAAGGCGTGTCCCACGATCATGCGGGAATGATCATCAATCATGGCGCAGAGAATGGCCTTTTGGGAACGGTTCTGAATCTGCACCCGAGGGCCGTGGAGGAAGTCGCAAATCCAGAGCTCGTTAACATGGTCCAGTTCATAGGCCTTGCGTGCGTCGGTGCGGTTTTTCAGGGTGAGCCAGCCCCGGGTTTTGACGATCCGTAAAAGCGTGTTGTAGTGAACCGGCGGGTCCCCCAGAAGATGCTGATCCCGGAGGTCTTCATAGAGCTTTTGGGCGGATAGGCCGGGATAGGCTTTGCATTTGATTTCTATCGTCCGAATCATTTGTTCGTCTAAACGCCGGGGTCTCCCTCCATCCGATCGCTTGCCGGGTTTGAGAGCATCAAATCCGCCCCGGCGGTACTTTCTGAGCCAGGCCTTCAGCGTGGAAACGCTGACTTTTCTCAATCCGTAACGGGGAAAATCGTGCTCCCGTTGTACCTGTTGTCGGAAGTACTCGTTCTGCGCCCTTGCTGGTTCGGCAAGAACCGGTGAGATGATCTGATAACGCGCAAGCGCGATCCTTTCTCGAATGTCTTTTTCCATTGGTTTCTCCTTTCTGGTGCCTCATTTTTCTGTTGTAGAGGGGTACCTGGATAACCCATTTAAAAAACAAGGGTTAGCAAAGCCCTGTACAATCGAGACCCAAAACCGGAGGAGCCTGTCGGCGAAGAAGACCGGTCCACCGAAAAAGAGAGTTCTGGCAGGAAACGAAGGAAAAAAAGAGGAAGGAAACGCACGGCGATTAAACAAAAACAACAGAATAAAAGTGGAAGACTTCGAAATCAAACCAACAAAGGCGGCGCGAAAAACGCAGGAAACCCGTAGGGCGACCGGCGGTTTCCACGCTATGATCGCTTGAACATCACCGGAGAGGATGATTTCGTGCCATCTTTTTTGTTGATAATAAGCATTCGGTGATCACAAAGGGCCTGCTCGAGAGCGCCATTGAGACGGAACGCCGAACAGAAAAAAACGGGTCTGCCGGCTGTAGCGGGTTATGGCCAACACAATCATAGCCCACTGCAGAACCTTTCTCTTCCATTCCAAACCGGAAAAATAGACGGAAACTTCTTCACACACTTTACTTTTTTCCTGATTGTGTACGCCGGAAAGGTTGTACCACTGAGTTAGTGTTGCATGGGCCCTGCGAAATCCCCGGACAACCGCCATAAACCAGTACGCCACCAGCCATGGCGTGACGCCACTGTCCTGGTCTACGCCCGTGGCCGCAGCGTGAAAACCTCGCCTACCTGATTCCCGCGCCGTCAAAGCCAACAACAAGACACCCGTCACCGCATGAACCGTGTACTGAAAATAGGGAATCAGCTGAATCGGAAGCAAAGAAAAAGTCTTTCCGCTTTGTCTGCATAGAAAACGCGCCACGGGAATGCTCTCTCTTCGGTATTCCGGAAACAGATCAATCGCGTATCGCCAATAGGGGGTAATGCTCCGGAAACATTGCTCACGGCCGCAAACAGGACATCGAATCCCAATGCTGGAAATAAAATCCAACCGCCCGGCACAAAAAGATTCCGTATATTCCAAAACGGTAGCAAATGTGTTAATCAATGGCAGCTGTATACGTAATTGCCTTGCTTGCCTTGAGGCGGGTCTTGCGGTGGCCAAACTTAAAAGCTCGTCTCTTGGTAAGTCTTGGTTATTTTAACAAGGTCAATTTCTAACCCCGCTAATCTAGCCACTCTTATAGCACCGGTTATTCTACCGTGCAAACAATAGCCTCTTTCCCGGAAGATAAAACGGGGTAAATAACAATTGGCCGCCCCTGCGGTAATGAAGATTTTGTCAAGAGAATGGAAGGCCTTCTCAATCGGCAATTGACAGCCTCTCCTCGTGGGCGTCCCAGGAAAAAGGGAGAAAAATAATAGGGCGCTGTCCCTAATTATTGACAGGTCTTTTTTTCTTGACTTATGTGTGGTTGGAAGATATCCTTACCGTAAGGAGGTAAGGAATGCTTGCAAAGCTTACGACCAAGAATCAGATCACACTGCCACGGAAGATTGTTCAAGAGTTCGTTGGCATTGAATATTTTGACGCTGATGTGCAGGATGGCCGCATCATCCTGGAGCCTGTCAGGATGCAACCTGTAGGCGATACTCTGGGTGGAATCCGGGAAAAGATGAAGAAGCTGGGGATAACACCTGCCGATGTGACGGAGGCCACCCAGTGGGCCAGAAGCAAAAAACCGTGATCCGGGCCGTTCTGGACACGAATGTTCTGGTTTCAGCACTGCTTTTTTCCGGAGAGACCGGAAATGTTGTCTCATCCTGGAAGGCCCGCAATTTTGTGCCGGTTTTTTCGCAGGATACGTTTGATGAGTTCAGACGTGTCCTTTCCTACCCTAAATTTTCACTGACGCTCCGGGAAATCGATACCCTTCTTCAAGACGAAGTTGTTCCGTTTTGCAAAGTTGTTGATATCGAAGATGAAATCGTCGGTGTATGCCGGGATCGCGCCGATGATAAATTTCTCTCCTGCGCCGTGGCTGCGCATGCCGACTACATTGTCAGCGGCGATAAGGATCTGCTTGTTCTGGGCAATTTTCGCAACATCCCCATTATAACCGCCGCCACCTTTCAGAAAAAATTAGGGACAGCGCCCTATTTTTAGTGGATGGTGGATGGGAAAAGCGACAAGTAAATAAATAGGGCGCTGTCCCTAATTATTCCAGCGTCGCAAGACCAATATTATGGCCATGAAAATACACTTTTTCGAGATCATATGAGGTGGGTTTTATGAGGTCCGCAAATAATTTAGAGAAGATAGAAAGCCAAATCATGAACTTGCCTGTGTCCGAGCAGATTCATTTGATTGAGCGCATTGCCAGACGGGTTCGCTCTGTTCAGGCAAAAGAGGGCGCAACCCTGAATTGGAACGATCTTTATGGAACGGGAAAGGGGATATGGGGAGAGGATGCCCAGGATTATGTGAACCGGGCAAGGGAAGACAGGATATGACCATATCCAAAGCGCTTGAGGAAATTCAAACGGTTTTCCTGGATACGGCGCCTGTCATCTATTTCATCGAGGCTCATCACCAGTTCGGTCCTTTGGTTAAACAAGTTGTTGAATTAATGAAAATAGGATTCTTGCCTTTACATCCGTTTTGACTCTTTCAGAAGTCCTGCCGAAACCGGTAGAGACCAAGAATGATGCGCTGATAGAAAAATTCAAAGCTTATCTTAAAAAAGGGCAGAATCTGACTTTGCTCCCGATCACGGAAATCATCGGCGAAAGCGCGGGTGTTCTTCGTGGAAAATATCTGCATCTTAAAACAGTGGATGCTGTTCAGATTGCCGCAGCACTGGACGCGGGAGCAGACGCCTTTTTAACCAATGATAAGAAGCTTTCGACGATTAAAGAAATCAAAATTCTCGTTCTGAACGATTATATTGCAGATAACGAGGACCTTTGAAAAACTTCCTTTTTCTGTCATTCTCGCGGTTTCCACCACCTTGTCATTCCAACGGAGGCTTGCTTCCTTTTTTTAACATAAGGTCCCGCAATCCCCTGGCGGGAATCCACAAAAGACATGGATGCCCGACAAAAACCTTCGGGCATGACATTGTGGTGGTGAGCTTTGGGATCGCCCCCTGCAGGTATTCTTTTTTTTCCACGGCTGCAATTTCAGGCGGCCCTTTTTGCGTTTCCGGTATCAGCATGGAGCTTTAGGCCCAAGGCTTTAATAACTTTAAGAATTGTGCCAAATTCTGGATTGCCGTCAGCGGAAAGCGTTTTGTATAAATTTTCCCTTGCCAGTCCTGTATCGCGAGCAAGTTGTGACATTCCACGAGCGCGGGCAATTACACCTAACGCATTTGCTATAAAGGCTGGATCGTCACCAGCTTCTTCCAGGCAGGCATTAAGGTAAGCAGCCATATCTTCAGTCGTTTTGAGATGTTTAGCTGTATCGTACTTGGTAAATTTTTCAGACATAATCTAATCCTTCCATTCTTTGGCGATGCTTTTAGCTTTTTCAATATCACGGGGTTGAGAAGACTTATCGCCACCGCACAACATCACGACGCGCACGTCGCGTTGAATATAATACAATCGATAACCTGGCCCATAGTGAATACGCAATTCGGAAATTCCTTCTCCTATTGGCCCCGCATCATCAAAATTCCCCAAGCTCAACGAGAGCTTTGCAAAACTACATAAAGTGGACCGGGACGTCATTCCCGCGAAAGCGGGAATCCAGTAATATCAATAGTTTTCTGGATTCCCTTTTTCAAGGGAATGACGGCAAAATGAGTTTTTCAAAGGTCTCTCAACCGGTCCAGCCGCACGTAAACTCGCATTCGTGCCTGTCAATCTTTCAGTCCACTCAGCCATTTGGAAAATGTGGCACTCTCGATAACCTCGAACATGTCTGATTTGTATTTTATAAATTACAATATGTCAATGTAAAAGAACGGTTGATGGGGGATGGTGAGAAAAGAAGGTTGGAGACAGGAGTCAGAAGACAGAAGGACAACAAGTTTTAGGTGATTAGGTTTTATGTAATGGATGCCCGACAGGAACTTTTCCCCGAATTTTTTTGTCGGGTAACCTTCGGACATGACAGTAGTGTGTGGATCCCCGACAGAAAACTTCGGGGATGACAGATTAGAGTTGTCATTCCCTCAATCTCCTGGCGGGTGTCATGTTTGCTTTATTTGAAAAAACCAGCTTGAAAATGAAGCGCTGAGATAAATGCTTAACGTAAAGAAAAATCCGCTCTATGTTTTATGTTAAGAAGAAGGCCGGATGTTGGAGGGGTTCTAAAACGATTACTTGCAATTTTCAAAAATTATTGCATTATATTTCTGTAATATGTTAATTATCACATATTTCGGAAATATATAAGATGAACTTTATAGTTTTTAAAGATGCGTTAAAAAATTTTGTATCGTTTAACTTAAACGATATTCGAAAAATCGATGCCGGTTTTGACCTCCGTCGCCTTAATGAATGGCAGGAAAAAGGCTTTATTAAAATGATCAGAAGAGGGCATTATGCCTTTTCCAGTCTTGAGATTAATGAATCTGTTCTTTTTCTGATGGCCAATAAAATTTATACGCCTTCTTATATTTCAATGGAAATGGCGCTTTCTTATTACAACTTCATTCCGGAAGCTGTGTATGGCATAACGTCGGTTTCGTCCCGCAAAACAAATCATTTTAAGACGGATTTTGGCGAATTTATTTATCGTAACATCAAGCCGCGACTGATGTTTGGTTACAATCTGATAAATTATAACGGTCAAAACTTTAAAATTGCCCAACCGGAAAAAGCAATTCTGGATTATTTCTATTTCCACTCGCACCTCAATACGGACGAAGACTATGCCGGCTTGCGTTTCAATGGTGAAGAATTCAAAGAGCAGACGGATAAGGGAAAGCTCCAAAGGTATCTTGTAGCTTTTGGCAATAAGCGGCTCGAAAAAAGATTCAGCAATTTTATAAAGCATATAAACGATGATTAGTATCAATCAGATTGAACAATACTATCCGGAAAATCTACGCGGCTTTAAAAGAAACATTTTGCGTGAATATCTGCAATACAAAATTCTGGAAATTATTTTTAATTCCAAGCTGGGCGCAAAGCTTTCGTTTATCGGCGGGACGGCATTGCGCATTGTCCATGAAAACAGTCGTTTTTCTGAAGACCTTGACTTTGACAATTTTCAACTCAGCGAAGATGACTTTTTACTGCTGACCAAAGAAATTCAAACGGGGCTTGAAATGGAAGGCTATCATGCGGAAATTCGCAATGTTTTGAAGAGGGCTTTTCGTTGTTATATCAAACTGCCGCAAGTTCTGTTTGAGAATGCCATGTCGGATCTACAGCACGAAAAAATCTTAATCCAGGTGGATACGGAACAGCATGATTTTGCCTACTCGCCGGATAAAGTTTTTCTCAATAAATTTGATATCTTCACGCAGATCGCCGTCACGCCACCCGATATTCTGCTTGCGCAGAAATTTTATGCTTTACTCAGTCGCAAACGTGCTAAAGGCAGGGATTTTTATGATGTGGTTTTCCTGCTGCAAAAAGCAAAACCCAATTATGACTATCTGAAACAAAAAACTGGTCTGGCCGATTCAGAGGCGCTGAAAGAGAAAGTACTGGACTATCTACAAGGTCATAATCTGAAAGATCTGGCGAAAGATGTGGAGCCGTTTTTATTTCAACCGTCCGACAGCAAAAAGATTATTTTATTTGCTGATTTTATTAAACAAGTTGTGCTGTGATCATGATAGTTGCGAGAAAGAGGTAAGGGGTAATAACCGCCATTTGTCGCCTGTGGGCAAGTTTCTGCGAAAGTCCAGCCTGGATGAACTGCCGCAGTTTTGGAGTGTTTTAACAGGCGATATGAGTTTTGTGGGGCCGCGGCCTGCTTTATTTAACCAGGATCTCATTATAATGAGTGTTTATTCTCGAGAAACGACATGGTTTGGTAGGAGTGATTGGCTGCCTTTTTCATCTCTTTCGTCTGTTATGAAAAAATTTCAGCATCGCGGAAAGCTGTTCCTCCAGCATCTTTGTTAGACAATATCGGCGTAGTTTTCAGAGGCCAGGCAATGGCAAGATCCGGATCGTTCCAGGCAATGGTCCTTTCATATTCCGGCGCCCAGTAGTCTGTGGTTTTATAAAGAAATTCAGCAGCATCGGATAAAACGAGAAATCCATGGGCAAAACCTTCCGGTATCCACATCTGGCGATAATTGTTCTCGGAAAGTTCAGTGCCCGTCCAGCGGCCAAAAGTCGGGGATGAGCGGCGCAGATCCACGGCAACATCAAACACGGCGCCCCGCACAACACGCACCAGCTTTGCCTGGGGCTGCAAAATTTGATAATGCAAACCTCGCAAAACATTCTTTTCGGAACGGGAATGGTTGTCCTGCACGAATACTGTGTTTAATCCTTTGACATCCCTCCATTTTTTTTGATTAAAACTCTCAAAGAAAAATCCCCGGGCATCGCCAAAGACTTTCGGTTCGACGATAAGTACATCAGGTATGTTGGTTTTTATAATCTTCATAGGTTAGTGGTTGGTGGATGGTGGATAGTGTTTGGTGGTTTGTGGATGGTGGATAGTGTATGGTCATTGGTGATTGGTGGACGGGGTGTGGCGGCACCGGCTCGTTAAAAATTCTTTCCAGGTAGTCGCGGTAACTTGATTTGGGGGTTTCTTCAATGACCTGCAGCATTTTCTCCCTGCTCACAAAGTGCATGCGGTAAGCAATCTCTTCCAGACAGGCAATTTTTAAACCCTGTCGGGCTTCCAGGGTGCCGATGAAATGACTGGCTTCCAAAAGACTGGTGTGCGTGCCTGTATCCAGCCAGGCAATACCCCGCCCCAGCGGCACAACATTCAGTGCGCCCCGACGCAGATATTCCATGTTGACATCGGTAATTTCCAGCTCGCCTCTGGCCGAAGGCTTCATGTTTTTGGCAATGTGGCTGATGTCTTGATCGTATAGATACAGGCCGGGAACAGCATAGTTGGATTTTGGTTTTTTGGGTTTTTCTTCGATACTGATGGCTTTGCCCTCTTCATTAAATTCCACAACGCCATAACGCTCCGGATCATGGACATAATAACCGAAAATGGTTGCGCCACTTTGAAATTCCTGAACTATTTTATAAAGATCCATCTTGCCGTAAAAGATATTGTCCCCAAGTATCAGGCAAACGGGATCGCCGTCAAGAAATTCCTCTCCCACTAAAAAAGCCTGAGCAATTCCTTTGGGCTCCGGTTGAACTTTATAAGAAAGTTTCATCCCCCAGCGGCTTCCGTCTCCCAACAAAGCTTCAAAACGCGGCGTATCCTGCGGTGTGGAAATGATCAGAATGTCGTTGATCCCGGCCATCATCAGCGTGGCCAGCGGATAGTAAATCATGGGTTTGTCATAAACCGGTTGCAACTGCTTGCTGGCCACCAGAGTGAGGGGATAGAGCCTGCTTCCCGCTCCTCCCGCAAG
>Ga0209096_1004856_pt1 | contig 10531 bp, 11 predicted proteins | sample AD_UKC034_MetaG_FD_184407 | JGI IMG/M metagenome (GOLD analysis project Ga0209096, IMG submission 184407) | Active sludge microbial communities of municipal wastewater-treating anaerobic digesters from USA - AD_UKC034_MetaG (SPAdes) (version 2) | ecosystem: Engineered > Bioreactor > Anaerobic >...
CGGAATTATAAATTTTACGTAGTCATAAAGCTCTCTACTTGCCGTAAATTTATCTATCCATATTGCATGCCATCTTATTTTTATCTTTTTTTTCTTATCATTTTTTAGATTATCAACATTGTTAGAATCATTAAGAATATTCCAATATGGATTTCTTAGTCTGTCGATTTCCATTAGTCTGATATCACTGCCGCAATAAGTCATTACAACTTTCTTTCTAAAAAGTTTAAGAAGGGGTAAATCTAAATTAAATGGTATAAGAGAAACACCATAATAAAAATGAAAAATATTATATTTTAACAATGAAATAATAAACCAAAAAAATAGTATCCAAATAGAAATAAACTTTGGGTATTTGTTAATATGTAAACATAAGTCATGATTTCCGAAAAACTTATTTTCATTCCATACTACGAAATCACTAATATACCCATTTCGTCTTTGATATTCTGAAAGATATCCTCCTTTACCTGCAATGTTTACAGGCCCATGGAATATTTTAATATTTTTTTTGTTCATAAATATCTAATCCAGAATTCTTATATTGGCCCTCTCAAAAAACACTCTAAACCATAATTCTAAACAGAACATCTTCCATACAAGTTTTCCTATTGAATTATTACCTTTGTAGTACTCATCAACTATAGTTGGAATCTCTTCAGATCGTATATACCCTCTTTTCGAAAAGGAATTAATAACAATTTCTCTCAAATCATCCTCAATTTCTTTTAACCACATATCCTGGGGTGTGACAAATCCCATCTTATCCTTCCTGCACCTTATCCTCTCAGGTAATATCTCTTTCATTGCTTTTCGTAACATATATTTTGTCCAGCCTTTATTTATTTTATATTTTGTAGGAAGAGAAAATATGAATTCCACTAATCTATAGTCCAAGAAAGGAACTCTTGATTCAATAGAGAATGCCATTGAATTTCTATCTTCGTATTGTAATAATTTCTGCAAAGAAGAGTAGTAGACGTCTTGATACAATTTATTTTCTAACTTACTACCAAACTTTAAAGATGGCAATAATTCTAATTTATTTATGTTTGAATTTAAAAAATCTGGATCTATGTATTTAGTATTATAATTAGACTTTTCTTTGGATACTCTGAACTTCGATTTACTAATCTGTTTTAAGAAGTCTAAAAATGATTTATCTGTAGTTTTCCGATAACTTTGGACAGCTTCAAATAAATATTTATAATTCTTAAATATTTCAATTAAATTCTTTCGTTTAAGTGAATCCATTAATAGATACCATTTATATGGGTGATAGCCGGCCAATACCTCATCTGAACCTTGGCCATCCAAGAGGACAATTACGTTATTCTCTTTTGCAAGTTCCATCACACACCACTGGGCAAGAATGCTTGTACTGTCAAATGGCTCATCGTGATGCCATATTATTTTTGATAATATTGGGTATAGCGTATTTATTTTCGGAAAAGTATAGTGTGGTGTAACGCTAGTCACATTTAGAACTTCATCAATGTAATTCCTTTCGTCAAATCTTTTGTCCTCAAAACATGAAGAAAAGGTCTTTTGTTTTGTAGAGTCAATCATCTTGTTCAAAACACATACAATTGAGGAAGAATCAAGTCCTCCACTAAGGCAAGTTCCTACTGGGACGTCACTTCTAAGCCTTAGACGGATTGAATCTTTAAATAGCTCTAGAAAAGTATTTTTGACTTTTTCTTCGTCAAATTCTTTCTTTTGAATATCCCAATATCTTTCAAGTTGAAAACTATCTTTTTTTATTATCAAAAAATGCGAAGGTGGCAATTGATAAATATCTTTAAAGAAAGTTGAAACATTTTCTAGCAAAGGATAATTTCCAAGATATTGTAAGATTCTTAAATTATTCGGTTCTCTTGGAACACCTTTCGCTTCCAATATGGCCTTAATCTCAGAAGCAAATACAAAATAGCCATCTTCATTGTAATAGTAAAAAGGCTTTATGCCGAATCTGTCCCTTGCGCAGAACAACTCTTTTTTTTCACTATTCCATATTGCAAATGCCCACATTCCATTAAACTTCTGTAGGCATTTTACCCCCCATTCGAGATAAGATTTTAATATTACTTCTGTATCAGAATTTGAGTGAAATTCATGCCCTTTTTTTATGAGCTCTTCCCTAATTTCTAAATAATTGTAAACTTCGCCATTGAAGATGATCCAGTACCTTTCTGATCCACAAGACATCGGCTGGTGTCCTGCTTTACTCAAATCGATGATACTGAGTCTTCTGTGACCAAGGCCAATAAATTCATCAAAATAGGTTCCTTCGTCATCCGGCCCTCTATGTGAAAGCACTTTGTTCATTTTAAGAATGTCATCCTTGTTATATTTTCCTTCAAAGGATAGAATTCCGGATATTCCGCACATAATAACTAGATAAGGAATATAAAAAGTATTTAAATAAGTTACTTTAGAGCGATAATAATGAAATCCGTTGCACATGTATCGATAAGACATAATCCCTTTGACACAAGGATATTTCTCAAAGAATGTAATACTTTATCCAAAAATGGGTATGACGTTTCATATATAGTGCCTCATGATTCAAATGAAGAAGTAGATAAAATAAGAATTATATCCTTAAAAAAATCGAATAGTAAATTCTATAAAGTCTTCAAAAATATACCGGCGGCCTTATCAAAATGCTTTGAAATTAATTCTGATATTTACCATTTTCATGACCCAGAGCTAATTCCAATTGGATTGATATTGAAATTAAATAGAAAGAAGGTAATCTATGATGCACATGAAGATCATCCAAAGGACGTATTTGAAAAACTTTGGTCAATGCCTTTGAAAATTATTACTTTCATATACTTCTCAGTCTTAGAAAAATTGGCATCTTTATTTTTTGACAGAATTGTTGCAGCCACCCCACATATCTCTTTAAAATATCCCGACAAAAAAACTATTCTTCTAAGAAATTTTCCTATACTGGAGTTAATAGACAAATCCAAAAAAGTCGAAATCAAATCTGATAATTTAATAATAATTTATCAAGGTGGAATAACAAAACTAAGGGGCGTTAAACAAGTCATAGAAGCTTTAAGCATGGCAAATGAAAATACAGAGCTCCTATTATTTGGCAAATGGGAAATTGGATTCGAAGAAGAATGTAAGAATCTAAAAGGCTGGAAAAGAACAAAATACTTGGGCGTAATTGAACAGGAGAAATTATATGGATACGGAAAATCGGCCGATGTTGGGATAATTAATTACCTAAGTTCACCAAACAATGATGATTCACTTCCAAATAAGCCCTTTGAATATATGGCATGCTCTCTCCCAATAATAATGTCCGACTTCTCTCATTGGAAAGAGATGTTTAAAGATTGCGCACTATTCTCCAATCCAGAAGATCCAGAGGGTATTGCAAATAATATCCAAATACTTGCAAAAGATAAAAAATTAAGAAAAGAAATGGGGCAAAAAGGAAGGGCGCTAGTTGAAAAAGAATATAACTGGGAACAAGAATCAAAAAAACTAATTGACATGTATAATGGGCTGATATAATTGAAGATACTTACAATAGTTGGCGCAAGACCGCAGTTCATAAAGGCATATCCTATTTCAAAAGCAATCTCTTGTCATAATAACGTTGAAGAAATCTTACTTCACACAGGACAGCATTATGATTTCAATATGTCAAAGATATTCTTTAGCGAACTTTCCCTAAAAGAGCCAGATTATAATCTAGGTGTTGGTTCAGCATCACACGGCAAGCAAACTGGTGAAATGCTAAAAGGAATAGAGAATGTAATAATTAAAGAAACTCCAGATCTAATTCTAATTTACGGCGATACAAATTCCACATTAGCTGGTGCGCTTTCTGGTGCAAAATCTCAGATACCTGTAGCACATATAGAAGCTGGACTCAGGTCATACAATCTAAAGATGCCTGAGGAGATAAACAGGATACTTGCGGATAGGATTTCAACATATCTTTTTTGCCCAACTGAAACTGCTGTAAATAATCTCATGAGAGAAGGGTTTGGCAGTTTCAACTATGAAGGATTTAAATTCGGCAAGCCAAAAGTTATTTTTTCTGGTGATGTGATGTATGATGCATTTCTTTTGTGTAAAAAGATACTGAAACCTTCCTCCGAAATACAAAAGCTTGCAGAAGAGTATGGGGAGTTTTACTTGGCAACTGTTCATCGGGCAGAAAATACTGATATAAAGGTCAATCTAAAAAATATCATTGGTGCACTAGAAAAAATTTCAAGGGATATGCCTGTTATTTTTCCTATTCACCCAAGGACTAGGGAGAAACTAAAAAAATACAACATAGTCCCAGAAAAATTAAAGTTAATTGAACCAGTTGGGTATTTTGATATGTTATACCTATTGGATAATTGCAAAGCAGTATTCACAGATAGTGGTGGATTACAAAAGGAAGCTTACTTCTCAAAAAAGCCATGTATCACACTAAGAGTTGAAACAGAGTGGACTGAACTGGTACAAATAGGGGCAAATAAATTAGTTGGATCAGATGAGGCTTTAATTATCAATGCAGCTCAGGGTATAAACAAAACGCATTTGAAAATAAAAACGGGCATATACGGAAATGGCAGCGCAAGCAAAGAAATAATAGATTTATTAGTAAAAGATTTAATGCAATAATCAATAGTGATTTTATGAATATTATTCATATCTCCAATTACCTACTAATTAATCTAAATTTAAGGGGAGAACAGATTGACTAGATTTCTCTTTGATATTGGCCATCCTGCAGATGTGCATTTCTTCAAAAATCTCATATGGGAAATGCAAAAACGAGGTCATGAAACAGTAATAACTGCCAGAAGAAAAGAGAGCACATTTCAACTTTTAGATTACTATAACTTTGATTTTTTAGATATTGGGATTAATAAAAAAGGTCTTCTTAAAAAGGCCATAGGGCTGGCACAAACAGACTATAAAATTTACAGTATCTCTAAGAAATTAAAACCTGATGTATTGATAGGCTTTGCAAGCCCTTACATAACGCATGTTGCAAAATTATTAAGAAAAAAATCAGTTCTTTTTAATGATACAGAACACGCCGCTTTGAACAATAAACTTTCCATACCATTTTCAGATTATTTTCTGACACCCGCATGTTTTATGGGTGATTATGGAAAAAAGCATATCAAATTTAATGGTTACAAAGAGCTCGCATACCTCCATCCAAATTCGTTTAAGGAAGAAAAGAATGTCTTAAAGGAATTGGGCATTGGAAAAAACGAACCCTATTCCCTAGTAAGAGTTGTATCTTGGGAAGCAAGCCATGATGTGGGGTATAAAGGCATATCTAAAAAAGAACTATCGAAATTGATCAATATCTTAGAGGGGCACGGCAGAGTATTATTGAGCTCAGAGTCTAATGATGATTCGTTTGAAGAATACCAAATCAAAGTTCATCCTGCAAAGATTCATACTCTGATGAATCACTCCTCACTATATATTGGAGAAGGTGCAACTATGGCAACAGAAGCGGCAGTCTTGGGAAAACCGAGCATCTATATATCTCCCTTGGTAGGGACAATGGGAAATTTTATAGAGCTAGAAAAATACGGGCTCCTTTTTTCCTATAAGACAATCCAAGAGTCATTTAATAAAATTCAGGATATTTTAAGCAGCGATTATAAAAAAGAATGGGAACAAAAAAAGAAAAAACTGCTTAGGGATAAGATCGATGTAACGTCATTCATGATTGATTTCTTTGAGAAGGAATTCAATATGTGATCAGAGGCATCCAACACCTTTGTATATGAATCCTTTCTTAGTAAGGACGTCTTTATTGAAAATTCTTCTACCATCAATCACAAGAGGTTTGTTCATCAGTTTTTTTGCTCTATCTAGATTCATATCTTTGAATATATTGTGTGAGGTCATCACTACAAAAGCATCAGCTTCTTTTAATGCACCATAAATATCTTTAGAATATGAGACCCCAAAAGATTTTATGTATTTCTCATCAACATAGGGATCGACTACCGTTACAATTGCCCCGCTTTTGACAAGCTCCGTTACAAAATGCTCTACTGGTGTTTCCCGTACGTCGCCTACATTTTCCTTATATGAAAAACCTAAAACTGCTATTTTTGAATTCTTAACTGACCTCTCCATGTCATTTAATGCATCCCTCAAAAGTTCAAATATGTGGTGAGGCATATAATCATTAATTTCTCTACCTGCTGTAATTACTTTCGAGTGATAGCCAAACTCTCTTGCCTTAGAAACTAGGTAGTAAGGGTCAACAGGTAGGCAGTGCCCCCCAACTCCAGCTCCAGGATAGTAAACATTAAAGTTCCACTTTGTGCTCGCCGCTTTAATAACTTCAATTACATCAATTCCCATCTTTTCAAAAATCAAAGCAAGCTCATTCATCAAAGCAATATTCAAATCTCTCTGGATATTTTCAATGACTTTAGCTGCCTCTGCAGTCTTTATGTCGCTCACTGTGTCTATCTGGGCTTTTATGACATAGGAATAGACTTCTTTTGTGATATCTGCCCACTCTCTTGTTATACCACCAACAACTCTATTGACATTATCGATTGTATGTTTTGTGTCCCCCGGATTGTATCTCTCTGGGCAATAAGCCAACCCAAAATCTACGCCTGCCTTAAAGCCAGAAGATTCCAATATTGGTTTGACAATGTCGTCTGTTACACCAGGATAGACGGTAGATTCCAAAACAATTAATTGTCCTTTTTTCAGTGATTTTGAAATATCATCTGCCGCTGAAACTACATACGATAGATCCGGTTCTTTGTCCTTTGTTATGGGAGTTGGGACTATGATTAAGACAATATCACTATTACTAACAGCCTCAATTGTATCGTTTGTGCAGTGGAACTTATTCAGATCAACTACTTCTTTTATTCTTTCATCTAATCCTAGCTCATTTAGATGAGAAACACCTTTGTTAAGGCCATTGACAATCCTTACAACTTTATCCACGCCATATACTTTGAATCCTTTCTCAGCAAAATAAACGGCTGTTGGGAGCCCCACGTAACCAAGACCTATTATAGAAATAACTGCTGTTTTGTTTTTGATCTTCTGTTTAAGCGTTTCCATAAAAAATCACTCAATTGAAAGTATCTATATAGTTCTTAATTATAAATTTAATTTAAAATTCTATCTAATATATTTAGAAATCTGGTATCTTTGGCATATTTCTCTTATGCTCACTTTTTCTGATAAGCTCTTCAATCTTTATTTTGACGCTATCGCTCACTGTTTTTCCCTCAATAAAATTGTCAATCTCCTGGTAAGTTATCCCTAATTCAGCTTCATCTGTCTGGCCCTTCCAGAGGCCTGCAGAAGGTGGCTTATCGATAATCTTTTCAGAAACTTTTAGGGATCTCGCAAGGGAATAGACATTTCTCTTAGTTAGATTTCCAAGTGGCAGTAAATCACAGCCACCATCACCATATTTTGTAAAGTAGCCCACAGTAAGTTCGCTCTTATTACCTGTACCTATAACAAAGTAATTGAGTCTGTTAGCATAATAATATAGAACAGTCATTCTAAGTCTTGGCTTGATGTTGGCAAGGGGTAAATCCCGATCATCCCTCATATCTCCAAACTCATCTAGAAGTGAGTTATATATCGCATCAATATTTATGGTCATATTTTAGGCCAATCTCTTTTGCAACTGACTTTGCATCATCCATATCGTTTTTGTTACTGTAGCAGGGAATTATAAGGCCTAGAGAGTTTTCAGGAAAAGCATTTTTACAGAGATAGGCCGTCACAGCCGAATCAATGCCGCCACTTAATCCAAATACGACACCTTTTCCCCCACCAGAAGTAACTTCATGTTTTAGCCAATCTGAAAGCCTAAAAGATAGCTCATTAGTCAAACTTTACCTCCATGTCCTCTTTGATTATGTTTAAGACAATTGAAGTAGAGACACTTTCCACAAAATCAATTGATTGCATCCACCTGGTAAACTTTTCAAGATGGGAGCTATTTCTAAATCTTCCTATAATAATCGCATCATAGCCGCCGGTCACATCATATACTGCAACGACATTATTTTCTGCCTTTACTATCTCCTCTACCTCTTTTAGTTTTCCCTTAGAAATGATAAGATGAATAACAGCTGTGAAGTCATAGCCGCATTTTTCAGAGTCAAGTACTGGTATGTATTTTTTTATAATACCTGCATCCTCCATAGCTTTGACTCTCAAAGAGATGGTCGTTATGGAGTGACCTAGCCTCCTCGCTATCTCTGAAAAACTTGTCCTAGCGTCCTGATTTAGAATCTTAAGGATATTTATATCAAGACTGTCCATACGTATTGGATAATCTTAAATTGTTAATAAATCTTTTGATTTTTATGAAGAAAATATTCATCTTAAAAGCATCCAAGGCCAAAACTTCAAAGGATTTCTCTCTAAACGACCTTCCAGGAGATGGTGGCAGAATGGACATTGTGGCAAGGTGCGTGAACTCTGCATTCTTTCTATCGCACGATTTAAGGAGGGATACAGAATTTATTGCAGTGCTTGAAGGTGAATCAAATCCGCCAGTTACACTTAGATTTGTTGGAAATGATTTGAGATATCTAAGCCCTGATGAGCGCTGCACAGGGGGGCTGATAAAGAAAGCATTAGAAAATGTGACAGAAAAAGAGACTGAGTCTACACCTGGGATATTCGTATCAAAAAAGAGTTTTTCTCAAGTCATAAATGAAATTGATTGTGAAATAATCTATCTTCACGAAGAAGGGGAAGATATCAAAAGCTTGAATATTGAATCAGACAAAATCTGTTTTGCCTTAGGAGATCACATAGGCCTTTCACAAGAAGATGAAGAATTATTAAAGGATGCAAAACGAGTTTCAATATCGCCTATGGTACTGCATGCCGACCACTGTATAATAATAGTACATAACGTTTTTGATAGAAAAACTTATAAATAAGAAAAATCAATTACCAATGATGTCAGACGATAACATAGAGAGTATCCTAAAGTCATCACTATGGATGGTTCTACTGACGATCCTAATGATATGGGCGCCCGTGGTAGGGCCTATTGTAGCAGGCATTGTTGGCGGCAAGAGATCGAGGGGCGTCAAAAGTGCAATTGCTGCATTTTCCCTATGTGCATTGATTGTCTTTATCATATTTCTTGTGATATCTTTTATTGTGGGTGACTTCTTAGAGCCTGGCATTACCATGAGGATTCCATTTACAGTTCCATCAGGGACAAAATTATACATGCTTATTACTGCCGTACTCTATATCTACCCTATATTCATAGGTGCAATTGTTGGAAGCGCCCTTACCGAAGATGGAATTAAATTTCCTAAATTTGAAAGGGAAAGGGCAAAGCCAAGAGAGCGCGAATACTATGAGAAGAGGTACTACCCTGAAGAAAGATACGTTCCAGAAACTTACCTTCCGATGGAGCGCTCTAGAGGGCAATATGATCCTTACTATGACAATTATCCTGTGGTGCCAGCCCCAAGACCTCAGATTCCATCACTTCGTGTAAGAAGGGAAGGCTACTCTTGTGAAAGGTGCGGGAGGCCATTAATTAGAACTGAAGTTTCTGACAAGGGGAAAAGGGAAACAGTCTATAAGTGCGACACATGCCAGATAATGTATGACCTTGTTTAGGTATAGCTTTTCTAATTTATCTTTGTTGGCTTCGTGTTTTTTATATTATATATACCGTACAATTTAAATATATAGTTAAACATTATAACATGGTGAGAAGATGGATAGGGAAAAACTTCTTCAAAGGATAATTATTAATCCAAAAGTCATGACAGGAAAGCCAATCATAAAAGGCACAAGATTATCCGTACAATACATATTAAATCTATTGGCTAATGGCTATACAGTTGATGAAATATTGAAGGAATATGAAGGGCTAACAAAAGACGATATTAATGCTTGTCTTGTATACGCATCCGAAACAATTGAGAATACTACCTATATGCCACTTGCAGAGGCAATTTAAAGATGAAATTTATAGTTGATGAGTGCACCGGCCCAAAAGTTGCAAGATGGCTAAGATCATTAAACCACGAAGTATTGTCAGTTCACGATGAGGCAAAAGGTGCCGATGATGAAACAATAATAGATAAGGCCAACAGAGAGAATTTTATTCTAATTACTAATGATAAAGATTTTGGGGAACTCATTTTTAAATTTAACAGAGAGCACAAAGGAGTAATATTATTAAGACTCAAAAATGAAAGACCAGAAAATAAAATTTATGTATTATCACAACTACTTGAATTTTATTCAGAAAAATTGGCAAACAATTTCATTGTTGTCACCGAGAAAAATGTCAAAATAATTGAAATTGAGAAGGAATAGTAGTTAGTATTTTTGTAAAATAATTATGCGCCCTTCTCCATTTTGCTACCTCAGCAATTCCATTCCCCCGATTTTTTTCTAAGTTCATCTTGAATCTTTATAGCTTTTTTAGTGTATGAGTTTTCTATTAGACCTTTTTCTTTCTCCATAAGGTTCAACAACTCTATGAATTCTCTTT
>Ga0209096_1004858_pt1 | contig 10511 bp, 12 predicted proteins | sample AD_UKC034_MetaG_FD_184407 | JGI IMG/M metagenome (GOLD analysis project Ga0209096, IMG submission 184407) | Active sludge microbial communities of municipal wastewater-treating anaerobic digesters from USA - AD_UKC034_MetaG (SPAdes) (version 2) | ecosystem: Engineered > Bioreactor > Anaerobic >...
CCTGGAATCTGTTCGGATTCCTGCACAGAGATCGTTTAAACAATCTGGATTATTTTCTTACCAGAGCGTTTTCGCTCGGGGATGAAACATGTATCCAGACCGAAAGAAAGCAATTCCTGTAATGACCCTGGTACTTGCAGCATTGGTATGCATTGTCAGCCCTTGCACTGCTGCGATTTATATCCAGGCAAGCCATGATTGTGTACTTGCAAAGGGAGATCCGCTTTTCATCACCGGGGATGGGTATCACAACGGATCTGCCGTCATCTGGGGGATAGGCCATTCCTTCTTCATACATGAGATTGTCGATGCTGATTCCGATGGAACCCTAACATGGACTTGGGATGAAAAGGTTACTGAAAAGTTTCATAGTGGCCCCTTCACAATCATCGTCCAAGATCCCGGGCAAGATCGGATCTTCTCAATCGTCGCGAACGATTCTGCGGGGAAATCTCTTCTCACTATTGCGGACAATGTATCAGTCCTCACCGTTGACGCCCCCACCATGGATATACCCGCTGCCCTGGATCTGGCGGACTTCCTGAAGAACCAGATTGCCGGAAGCGGTATGGACGATTCGTACCTTCTCCAAACGGTCTATGTGGAAGAGCCCACCCTGCATCTTTCGACAGTGGAGTTGGGTAGTCCTCTAAAAGTCCCCGCCGGGGGATATGTGCTGGTACAGGGTACCATGAACATGGCACTGGAAAACCGGATCGCGGTGAGGATATATGACACATCGGTGATCGAGAAGACCAGCCACCGCATCCCAGTACGAGCTATCGATTCCGCCCTTACCGGGAGCGGGGTCTGGGGGAATACATGGGAATATTCCCTCGATACCGCTGGCCTAGGACCGGGGGAGTACCTGGTCGAGATAGGATGGGATCGATCGGTAAAATCAGGACAGAATGTCTTCATTCTCATGGTCACCGGAAATGAGAGTATGATGGATAAAATGCTGAAGGAGTTATTGTGGAGAACTCCGAAATTTTTCGGATGTGTGTGACCACTCGGGCCGCTGCGGCCAATTCGGCTCCGTTGTAACGTCACCGGATCTTGTGATGCCCTCCCTTCCGGTCGGGAGGCGCCGGTGCTCGTTCCTCCGCTCGTCGCCATATCAAACCGATGACCCAGGCCGACCGGTTGACCTCCTGGGCGGGAAAGCGAAGCGAGAGCGGAGCGACCCGGCCGGGAGAGTCAAGCCTGTCGTGCCGTCAACACATCCGGTCCACTCATGCCAGCGAAGCAGAGGCCGCCAACGAGGACGCAGGCCGAGTGCGTCGCCGGAGCGGAGCGATAGAGTACCCCCATCAACCCGCCGCAGGCCAAGCCCTCTCCGCGAGCGAAGCGAGCAGTGGGCGGAGGCCGGAGGGACACTGCTTTCTTCAGTTTCCACGACGATAAAAAATTAAAAAATGTCCAGAGTGCTGCGGGTGGGACAAGGAACAGAGTGTTCTATGCTGTCCTTTTTCTCACCGCGCAAATAATCGCCCCTGCGACCGACCCCTACCCCTGACCCCGCCCCTACCAATCCGAAGGGGCGAGGCCTCCACCCCGGTGCCCCTCCTCCTGCGGCATGGGACCCCGGCCCCATGCGATTCCTTCCTCTGGTCCATTTCATTCATTTCATCTTCCTGATCTCAATTCCTAAAAAGAGCCGCGTTAGTTACCCGGGGGATCGTCGATTAACCTTGCATCTTGAGCACCGTTGATTAGATGATCTTTAATGTACTAAAAAATTATATTAGATTTATATGCCTTGGGATGATGATCTTGAGGGTTCTGCCAGAAATATTGCGGCCTACGAAGGGAGATACTTACGTGTTAAAGCAGGACCAGGAACGGGAAAAACTTACTCATTAATACGGAGAATTGCCCGCTTGTTAGAAGAAGGAGTTGATCCTTCAACAATTTTAGCTGTTACATTTACAAAAACCGCAGCTAAGGATTTAGTCTCTCAATTAAATCAATTAGGTTCTCCAGGATCTCAAAATGTTAATGCCAGTACCTTACACTCATTAGCGTTCAAATTATTAACAAATAGATCAGTTTTTGAATCCATCGGCAGAATTCCAAGACCATTATTGGAATATGAAAAAGATTGTATGATTTCGGATTTAGCTAAAAAATTTGAGGGGAAAAAAAAGGTAAAAACACTTATTAAAGAATTTGAAGCATATTGGGCAGTATTACAGCACCTAACGCCTGGCTGGCCACCCGACCCTGAAAAACAGCGGTTCCAAACGGAATTGAGATCGTGGTTAGTTGAACATGAGGCAATCTTAATTGACGAGCTTGTTCCTTTAGCAATTGAATATATTAGAAATAATCCTTCGTCGGTCCATTCTTTTCAATATACCCATGTCCTTGTTGATGAATATCAAGATTTAAATCGGGCAGATCAAGAATTTATAGAATCATTAGCCAGAAATGGTTCTTTATCAATAATTGGGGATGACGATCAATCAATTTATGGCTTTAGATATGCACATCCTGAAGGAATTTTAACATTCGATTCATCCCATCCAGAAACACATGATGAAGAATTATTGGATTGCAGACGATGCCCTAAAAAAATAGTATCTATGGCTACATCATTAATCGCTCATAACTCTTCGAAAACAACGCCTCTTATTAGAATGGTTCCTTCAAATTGTGAAGGAAATGTATTCGTTGTTCAACATGATACAGTCGCTCAGGAAGTTGAGAATATCTCATCATTCATAAAATGGTATTTAGACACGAATACCGGTACAATTCCAAAGGATATTCTTGTGCTTTCAACACGCCGAAAAATTGGATATTCGATACGAGATCAACTCCTTTCTCTTGAAATTCCTGCAAAGAGTTACTTTTTGGAAGAATCGCTCGAAAAACTTAGTTCCAAAGAAGGTTTTTGTTTATTGACTTTGTTAGTGAAACCAAGTGATAAGGTCGCGTTGAGAACATGGTTATGTATCGATAAACCAAACAGCAGGGTAACACAATATGAACATATACTTGAAGTAGCAAATGGATTAGACATCAGTTTATATGATTTTTTACAATTAATCACCGAAAAAAAAGCGGCTTCTCCCCCATATACATCAGAATTGATTGGACGGTTTTTGGAACTTCAGACAAAAATCACCCAATGCAACATGCTTAAAATTCCCGAGCTGATTGACTTTTTATGGCCTCCCGGAAATCTGGATTGCGAAGAAATTAGAGGGATGGCATTATCAATATCTCCTATCGTCGAGAATCCAGAAGGTCTATTGAATGAATTAATTCAAATCATAACTCACCCAGAAGTCGGTGAAGCCGATGATTTTATCCGTATAATGAGTCTCCATAAATCAAAAGGATTAACCGCTAAATGTGTTATTGTAACAGGATGTGTATCTGGAGCACTTCCGACTATAGAAAGAAATCTAACTCAACCTCAATTAAAGAAAAAAATTGAAGAACAGAGACGGTTATTCTATGTTGCGATTACACGCACAACAGAAACCCTTGTCATTAGTAGTGCTGCTGCTGCTCTTTTCGGAGAAGCTATGCAAATGGGATTAACAATTGCTCAATCACGTGGTATTGTTGCGATTTTACAAAATTCGCCATTTATAACCGAATTGGGAAATGGTGATCTTCGTGTAATTTCAGGAAGACAATGGTGCGAAGATTTGGGATTGTAAGTGTTTGGGAATGATTGTAGATTTGTCGTTCTCTTTCCGATCACTGGAACATTAACGCGCCTATAACAATCGCTTGCAAGGGACCAAGCTTTATGAAACAGAGCCCTTGAAGGAACCAGAGCAAGGGGTTATATGCCCTACGTTTTTTCCCCTCGCAGAACCACCGCCTCTACAACCGAACCCTGCCCTCGACCCTGTTCCAAATAAATTGAATAAACAATGTTAGACTTTTCTCGTTCTATCATTCATTGATATAAAAAATTCATTGATATGAAAAAAGTTATTATTAAAATCTGTATATACTGGCTTTTATGATATTGTATCAATGCCCTAAATGTGAAGCTGAGATAAATACTTTTGATTTATGGTGCAAAAATTGTGATTCAAGATTGGATTGGGGAGGATTTGATCCGAAAGAAGAAAATATTCTCCCTTCTCCTCCCGAAAAAACTGAATCCATTGATAGTCCTGTCTTATCGTGGTGGGAAGACTCATTTAAAAAATATCACATTGTTATGTCCATTCCAATTGGAAAACGGAACTTTCCATTCACCTTTGGGTGGGAAAAAGCTAAGGCGATAATTAAATGGCGTGAAACAATCCAAGGTTATTTTCGCTAATATTTTTTATTTTCTGCAAATAACGGGGCAACGTGCTCGCTCTGCTCCATCTTCGTCCGCTCCTCCCTCCGGTCCGGTGCTCCTCCACTCCGCTGCACTCGCACCATGCCCCTGGTTTTCTCTTCCTGGTCCTGATCCCTAGACGCCCCCGGCTTTGTCGCAAACTCCTCGCCGGCGGCTGTATTATCCCGCTCGTCGCATCGTGCTTCGCACCATGCTCCTCGCTGTTTACCAGGCAATGGTGACGCTCATTGACTCGCTCCCTTCAATCGCTCGGGCCGCTGCGGCCTGGGCATCTCTGGTGGTATGAAATTTTAACATTGTTTCTTAAAGATCCATTCCTGAAGAAAGAATCTGGATTTTGGGCCCTGTATTATTGAACATAAAAATAGTTAATTTCAAAATGTAGTTATTCGATGATAATATGAGTATATTATGATTAAAATAATTGAATCTATTAAAGAAAGAATCGCTCAATTTCAAAATCAAAATAACAATTTACTGGAAAAAACATTAGAGGATTTGAAGATCTTATTAAGGTTAGCACAAAGTTTTGAACCGTCATCTTCAAAATCTTGGATGGGTTATCAGGCTAATTATTATTATCAAAATTTTACTAGTCCCCCATCATCCAAATATTCTTTTAACATTGATTGGGAATACCATCAAATACCAAACAATTGGTTAGAAGTATCCTACGATCAGATTGCACGCTTTATTGAACAAAATAGTAAAGATATCTCTCTTGATAAAATTCAAGATATTTTAGATCCAATTTTAAAGGATATTCAAAGTATTCAGCGGTTTATTTTAACAGAACTCATCGTATTGCAGTCAGATAAAAAATTTTTAAAAGAATCTGAGGAATTAGAGAGATTAGAGAAACATAGATGGGGCGCTAGTTTTGATGATCTTATTTCTGTTCAAAAACCAAAAAATATAATTACAAGCAATATTTCAGCGATGCAAAATGGATTAAGAATCCCACCACATAAAGCGTATGAAACTCAAGTAATCGTTGAATTATCAAAAATCCAAAGCATCCAAGAATTTCTTACAGAAGTAAATACATTAATTCGTAAAATCGAAATTAGGTCGAATACATCCGTAAAATTTTCAAAAGAAGAGGTTTATTCGAATTTATTCAAATTATTTTCAAGATTCCATATTATCTCAAAACAACTTCGAAATCGCTACGGAAATAGATCCACCCTTAAAATTGAAGATGAATATGATGTTCAAGACCTATTACACTCTCTTTTAAAATTGTTTTTTGATGACATCCGACCTGAAGAATGGACCCCGTCTTATTGTGGTGGATCTTCTCGGATGGACTTTTTGATCAAATCGGAACAAATTGTCATTGAGGTAAAAAAGACAAGACCTAACCTAGAAGATAAGCAAATTGGAGATCAACTTTTAATAGACATTGCAAAATACAGCCAACATCCTGATTGTAAAACATTAATTTGTTTTGTTTATGACCCAGAAGGTAGAATTGGTAATCCAAAAGGTCTTGAAATGGTTTAAGCAATCTATCTAATGATAAACTAAAAATTATCGCAATTATCTCTCCAAAATGATTTAATCTTTTGTTCAAATGGTAATTGTGCTTGAATTTCAATGTTATTTAGAATATTATTGCTTTTTGCTATCAACTGAATGTGATTGGTCTATTCCCCCGGCCTCTCGTCACTCCCAGGGGGGCACTGCTACCCCCTTTCGTTCCTCGTCCTCCGGGCCGGCCTCCTCCTCTCCCGGGGGGAGAGGCAGTAATAATGATAGATGCCCTTCGGGCCAGAATCGGTGTACCGGGATCTCACAGACCGCCCGGTTGACCTGCCAGACGGCGTAGCGGAGCGGGAGTAGAGCAGCCGGCCGGGAGAGTCAAGCCTGGCGGTCGTCATTGCAACCGGAAAACAACGCCCCAGATCCGCGAAGGCCGCCATCGAACGAGAGTGAGGGCGTCGCCGGAGCGGAGCGATAGAGTACCCCCATCAACCCGCCGCAGGCCGAGCCCTCGAAGCGAGCGTATGCGAGCAGTGGGCGAGGCCGGAGGCCGCTCCGGAAAATCAAGAACAAAGAGGGGAAAAGGGATATTGACCCCGGCGACCTATCACTATGTGACCGGGCCGGCCGGCATTTATCAACATTTGGTTCATGGTGGTTTATGCCGGGTACCCCGGTCACGTTGTCTTGTTCTCCTCGATGTATTGCCGGATCTGTTCGTCGGTAATCCGATATTCCTGGCCGACCTTGACCGCCTGCAGGCGCTTGGACTTGATCATCTCACGTATTGTTTTCACATGCACCTTCAGGAGATCTGCGACTTCTTCGGTAGTGTAAAAGGTAGGGGCGGGGATGGCTGGTCCTCCTGGCATCACAGTGTCCATCTGATCAATCCTCCCCAGGGAGCATAATGGTGATCACTGGTTCCCCATCATCACCCGGCCCGCAGGTAGCCCGCAGGGTCGCCGTCTGGTGCTCAGTGATCACTACTCCTCCTGACTCAGTCCTTGTTGTGAGGAAGTCGCATTTGAAATGAATTGTCGATCGGTGCAGCCCCCTGGCAGCCCTGGCTGTGCAGGTGAACATCCAGAGCAGATCCCACAGTCGGCCCTCAACGCTCTGGCACGGCATCTCCTCGATATTATCGGGAGCGACCAGAGACCAGACCCCGGTGGTCACTGCAACGGGCACCACGATACCAGCCTCCTTGCAAATCTTCGTGGGCAGTTCGACGAGGACCCCGTCGCGGATTGCATCGGCCCGCGTGTAGGCATGGATCACATCGCCAAAAAATTCGGCGAGGGTGTCGCCGTTCATCAGTCATCCCCCAGCAGCCGGGTAAGCTCGTTGAAAAGCTCTGCTCCGTCGTCTTCCGGGTTATCGAGAGTGTAGGCAATTCCGATAGGCTCGCCATTCTCATCGGTGATGATCTCACGCTTCATGCCAGCACCCCCGTCGGCCTGGTCTCGCTCTGGGTGCGGAAATCCTGGTCCCGGGACACGCCAAGCTTCCAAATAGCCATTTCATACCCACAGTCCGGGCAGTGAATGAAGAGCCACATCCGGCCGGTGTCGGTCTCCCAGCCGGCATCATGGGGATATCCGTGGACCAAGTCACCCCGAAGGTCACGCCCACAGAGGCACCGGGACCGAGCCGGGTCGCAGTGGTCCCGGATCCAATCGGCGACGTCAGGAAAGGGGAGATCGTGAGGGGGCATTTACACCCCTCCCATAAGGTCGCTTGTCATCTTCCGCAGGCGGACCGCCTCATGTATCCGGGCCTCGAAGCCGGCCGTGTCGGCAAAGTCCCCGCAAATCTTGATTGCGCCGCCCTTCCCCGGCGTCCCGATCTCGATGCTGTCCTGGAAGGGGGAACCCTCCAGGATCTTCTTGACCTTGATAAGCTGCGGTTCTGTCATGCCTGCACCCCCTGGCCGGGGAGCGGGTCACAGCACCACGAGATCATATTCTGTTTCTTGGCCTCTGCCCGGCACGCATCCCAGCCTTCCTTATCGACCTGAATACGATAGACGATCACAATGTCCTCGGCACGGGTCCGCAGGTCCTGCGCCTTCGCCTGGAGGATGAATGCCTGGTTCTCGAGTTCGACCGCCTGCTCCTGGAGCCGGCAGATCTTGTCAAGGTCCCGGGTGGGGATCACGTCGTACACGCTCCTGGTCCCGGTCATGCCGCCACCTCTGCGACCGATGAGGAGGAGAGGACCGGGACCGCCCCGGTGATCTCCCGCATGATCGAGACGTTGGCATACTTCCGCTCCCCAATGATAGCGCCCTTCACCTGGGCGAGGGGAGAGACGTACTTGATGCCGTTGATCACATACATGACAGCTTTTCCCGAACGGGTAATCCATGCCTTCCCGACAGGCGAGGGATTGCCGGCAGTCTTCATCACGTCGGAGATGTCGAAGATATCGACCGGCCAGTGGTCGAGAAGCCGGGTCAAGTCTGACCGGGCTACAACGGCCTGCATGGTCTTGATGTCAATCCGCAGGGTGCCCTCATATTGACGGGCTGCCCCTATGTGTTCAAATGCGTTTGCTTGGTTCATGGTGGTTCTCACCAATATATGATATGGTCTGTTGCGGTCTTATATGGTTGCCACGCGGTGTGAAAGTAATAGCAACAGTGTCCTTCGGCCCTTCAGGCTCCCCCACTGCTCGCGTTCGCTCGCTGCGAGGGGTCGCCCTCCGGGTGGTTCTCCGGGGCACTCTATCGCTCCGCTCCGGCGACGCCCTCACTCCCGTTAGGTGGCGGCCTCCGCTCCGCCGGTCCTGGTTCTCCTGGTCGTGATGACGGCCGGCAGGCTTGACTCTCCAGTGCGGGTGCTCCCTGCCGGTTGCACTCTCGCCCCGGAGGTTAACCGGCCGGCCTGTATCTAAAGACTCCCGCCCCCGATGTGATGCCGAAGGCCTCCTTCTCCATTACTGCCTCTCCCCTGGGAGAGGAGGAGCCCGGCCTGAAGGGTGCGGAGAGAGGGGGATACTTGCCTATCCCCCGGCGTGACGCAAGGGCGGGGGAGTGGGACTTCTGGCGACGCTTCAGCGGAGCCGAACTAGCCGCAGCGGCCCGAGAGCCCGAAGGGAGCGAGTCAATGAGCGTCATCATTGTCCGGTAAACAGCGACACGCATGGTGCGAAGCACGATGCGACGAGCGGGATGGAACAGCTGCCGGCGAGGAGTGGAAGGACAAAGCCGGGAGCGTCATCAGGACATGAACTTGGAAGAGAAGCAGGGGCACGTTGCGAGTGAAGCGAAGCGGAAAGAGCATGGTGCCCCGTCACCAGAATACGATCATCTCCCGGGGCGGCGCCCACGCGGCGGGGGGCGAAGCCCCTCCTTCAAGCGTCAGATAAAAAAACAATCAAAGGGTATTGAGGTCCAGCCTGCCCCCTCCTGCACAGGAACAGGCTGCCCGATTTCTAAGGTCGTGAGGCGAACGGACACCGTTTTCTTATGGCTGCGATACAGGTGATAGAGATCCCGGATGAAGAACAGTGGTGGTGCAGGGGGTGCACCACCAGCCTTCCCTCTGTGATGCCTCTTGGGAGAGGCAAGAGAAGATAGGAGAGGGGAGATAAAGGAGCCACCGGAGAGGTCAGAACCTTACGCCGGCTTCTCAATTCCCGATCCCTTCATCAGGCCATACTCAATCTCGTAGAACCCTCCGCCCCGGTCCTGGTAGGTGAGGTAGTAGTGCGTTAGCCGCTTCTCCTCGGCCTCCTCGATCTGCCGGAGCAGGGTGGCCTGGTTCGTTGAGTCATGCCCGACCAGCACCCACCGGCGGGTTTCGTCGCTCATCTTCCAGGAGCGGGCCGGGACCGTCTCGGGCGGGGTGGTGACGGTTTCATCTTTCGGGTCGAAGAAGGCCACCACTTGCCGGGTCTCGTTCTTCGCCTCGATCTTCTGATTTCTCTGCCAGTACGCGATGAGCGCCGCCACCAGGGCAACGAACATCTCAATGATCTGCACGAGTTGCTGATCCATGTCGGTCTCCTTGCATGATGCGCTCGTGCTCTTTGCGGAGCTTTCCCACCTCCTCGCACATCACGTCATACTTCCCGATCTTCTGGTAGATGACGAACAGTGCCGGGTAGATAGGCAGCACGGCCGCAAGCACGATCACGATACCATCTGCATCCATCGGACTCCCTCCCTCGCGGACAACGGGAGCCATGGCAAAAGGGAATGGTGCCGGAAAGGGGAGGAGGGGGCTCCCTATCCCGTTGTCGGAGAACGGCTCACGCCAGAGCGGGCACCGTGTCGGCCCAGGCTTCGATGACGGCAAGAATGGCGTCGTCGCTGTAGGAGGAGACGCGGATCTGGTCCCGGGTGAAGGTCACGTAGTAGGTCTCCCCGGAGGGGTCGTGACACCGCAGAGCGACAGAATAGCTCTCCCGCTCCTGATCGTTCACCGGGTCGCCACCCATTGCAGCGGTCATCTCGGCGTCGGCCAGGATCTCGCTCTTCATGGTTGCGAAGGCTGCGGTAGACGGTGCACGGACGGTCACATATCCAACAGTCTTGGCGTCGTCATCCTCGTAGATGACACGGGCGTTGTAATACTCCCGGGTCTTGGTGACCGGGTCCATGGTTACACCGCCCACCTCATACGAAGTGCACCCGAAGGGGTTGGTACTGATAACGGAGGCCACCACCGTGTTGAGCGCAGCGGCATCTGCAAACGGG
>Ga0209096_1004863_pt1 | contig 10495 bp, 11 predicted proteins | sample AD_UKC034_MetaG_FD_184407 | JGI IMG/M metagenome (GOLD analysis project Ga0209096, IMG submission 184407) | Active sludge microbial communities of municipal wastewater-treating anaerobic digesters from USA - AD_UKC034_MetaG (SPAdes) (version 2) | ecosystem: Engineered > Bioreactor > Anaerobic >...
CAATGCTCTTTTGATTGCTGATGCCTTCATTGTGCTACTCCTTTCTTTTAGCAGTATTTTCCGACTATGTATCCAAAACAGCCGCCAAACCCAAAAACGATTACCAATAGAAAAAAGATTTCGCCTCCCATGTTGTTCTCCTTTCTTTGTTAAAGTCTTAATGGTGCCCACCTACCAGAAATAGATGGGCACGATAAAACCTTAAACGTAATCGGCCATTTTGTCGAGCATCGCTTTTGTGCTGTTCAAAATCTTTTTCCGTTTGTCGTCTTTTTTCAAATCTTCGTCGGTGACCTCGTAAAGGGTTGCTTTCAGGTCGGTGATCATTTTGTTGATATTCGGGTCATCGAAAAGATTCAAAGAGGGAAGCAGGTCGACCAATTCCCGAACTGAATCCATAACCTCTTTTCCTTGTCGGGAGAATTTCATATGTTTATCAGAAATCCTCTCAACGATCCTGCCGACTGTTTCAAGCACCCGTTCTTTTACCTCTCCGATAGCAATTGTCTGTTTGCTGTTGATCGCCTCGTCGAAGCTTTTCTTCATTTCATTGATCAAGTTCTTTTCGGCTCTGACCACGAAATGTTTGCTTTCGGGGATCGGAAAGAAGTCAAGGCGAATTTTCCACTTTCTTTTGAACTCGTCGAAAGAGGGAAACTCGGTCTCGTCATAAAGATCCCCGAGTTCTTCTTTAGCTTTTTCTTTGTATTCGGGATAATTCTTTCCGAATTCCTCAAGAGCTTTTTCGAGTTCGTCTGAACAATCCCGATGAAGCTTTGTAATGGATTCAAAAAACTCTACCGGGAGAAGTCGCCGACCATCTTCCCATGCCGTGCTCTTCATCTTATATTCGTGGTACATTTTGTTTGTAATCGTCTTCAAAGACTTTGTGTCCATAAGAAGATTTTTTACGAAACGGCCACGATCTCTTCTCGCGTTTTTCTTGTCAAGGATCTCATCGGTTGTTTTTTTGTCTGCGATTGAACCAGACCATTTGGAAATGGTCAGGTCTGCCAGCAATGCGATTTCGGATAACTTTTTCATTTTGTATCTCCTTTCATTTATGGTGTTATAATTTGTTTGGTTTGCCTCGTCAGCACTGGGGTAACCACCGACCAGTGTATCGGGGCAACAAGCCCCGATTTCGGCATTAACTATTTTTGATCTTTCGGATTTCGTTTTTGAGTTCAGTCTGTTTGTTGACCAACTGCATAAGAAGTTCTTTGGGATCTATTTTGAAAACTTCCGGGAACTCTTTCAAAAGGTCATTGCAAATGAAAGACTTTGCAAATTGTTTGACCATCATCTTACGATCTCTCGTCAAGAATTGATCCAGATAAATGTAAGAAGCAGGTTTATCGGATTTGGTGATGTCTTTCAGCCTGATTATTCCACCTTTGATTTGCGAAGAGTAAACCGGATTGAAATCAGCATCCGATCTTTCAAAAGCATATTTTTTGTTAAGCTCTTCAATTCCCGTCGAGAACAATTTGGGCAGATTATTGATTTTATCCACCTGTTCTTTCTGCTTACAAATGAACTTTTCTCTATCCTCTTTTTCTTTCATTTTCTTTAGAAATGCGATGTTCATGATTTCATCAAGGTCATCTGTTACCAATTCCCATGACGAAGGATCTCTGAATGAATAATTATTTGTTCCAAATCCTGTGTTGCCGCCCGAGTAAACGCTGTCAATGACTTTTGTTTTGTCATCATTGATAAAAGCAAACTCTTGCTTATTGTCGGAGAAGTAATCCTTTCGATTAATGATGCAAAGTCTGAAATGCTCTTTCCGTCCGTTGATAAAAATTGTTAACTCAATACCGCAACCATCTTCAATTGTGTTAATGTTTGCCATTTTGTATCTCCTTTCTTTTTTTGGTTATGATTTCGTTTCGACTCACCTACCAGATAGTAGATGAGCCGCATAAAAAATCATAACACATTTTTGCAATCCGCCCATCAAAGCCCCTCCTCGGACTACCCCCGAGTGCTTTCTTTGTAGTGGTTCAAGAGTGATTTGGTTCACCCTTCATACTTGATAGATTGCTGGCTGATACGCCTCCCTTTGGCAATCCATCTTTCTTACCAAAAACCTCGGCTTTGGCTCGGACACCGCCCTGACAACCTCAACCGATATTTAATTGTAAAAGATCATATATGTTGACTCTTTATAGTATAGTTCAGGGGAAAAATCAATAAGTTTCTATAAAAATATTGATTTTTTTTTAATAATAAAATCAATAGGTTAGTAGTATATATGCTATATATTCCCGGTATAGTATAATAAAATCAATGAGTTAAGAGATTATTGCGGTTTTTTTAAAGCAATTTCAGGGTATGGTAAAAATATTTTCATGCTTAACATATCAAAATCATTGGTATTTTTAAAAAATAATGCAAAAAGTATCAAGAAAATCACTTTAAAATCACCATATATAGAGGATGTTTTTTAAAAAAGGGAAAAGGGTCATGGTCAAAAAGAAAAGAATCAAAGATCAACCAAAAAACAAAGTCGGCAGACCAAGCTCTTATACCGACAAGGTAGGAAAATACATCTGTCAAGAAATCATGAAGGGCAGAACAATTACTTCGATTTGTAAAGAAGAAGGGATGCCGTGTTTACCAACCGTTTTTAACTGGTTAAATAAATTAAACAACGCTTACAATGAAGATTTTTTAAAGTCCTATTCACAAGCCAGAGAAATCCAAGCAGAAGTCATGGCCGATGAAATAAAGGATATTGCAGATAACGGAGAGAATGATACTTATGAAACCGTAAACCCAAAGACCGGGAAAATGGAAACACGGGTGAATACGGATCATATCAAAAGAAGTGCGTTAAGAGTGGAAAGCAGAAAATGGTTAGCAGCACATTTGTTGCCCAGGAAGTATTCTGATAGAGTTCAGTTGACCGGAGCAGAAGGAAAAGATTTAATACCGCCCGTTCCTACAAAGGTGGTATTTAATTTCGTAGGAGAAGATGAGGAATGACCGGAGAAGTCCAGTTGGACATCCCCAAAGCTTTTCAATTTCTGTTAGAACCACACAGGTATAAATCGGCATATGGCGGAAGAGGAGCTGCAAGATCATGGTCATTTGCAAGAGTATTGGCGGTGCTTGCATCTTATCAGAAGAAACGAATATTATGTACTAGGGAGTTTCAGAATAGCATCAGGGATTCAGTTCATAAAGTTCTTTCTGATCAGATCGAACTTCTAAACCTTACACCATACTACAACATTACCAGGACAGAAATTACTAGCAATATTGGTTCAGAATTTATCTTCAAGGGGTTGCAGCATCCACTGGAGATCAAGTCTATTGAAGGGATTGATATCGTCTGGCTGGAAGAGGCACAGAATGCTTCTGAGGAGAGCTGGCGGTTCTTGATCCCGACGATCCGTAAAGATGGATCAGAGATCTGGCTGTCATGGAATACAGGTGCTAAGACTGATCCAACGTATCAACGGTTCGTAATCAATCCGCCTGAAGATTGTGCATCAAGGCTGCTGACCTTCCGAGATAATCCATTCTTCCCGGAAACACTGAGAAGAGAGATGGAGTATTGTAAGCGGGTTGATCTGGACGCTTACAATCATATCTGGGAAGGTATGCCACATCATATCAGCGATGCTTTGGTATTTAAAAACAAGTTCATCGTTGAGGAATTTGACAGTCCGCAAAAGGCAAAGTACAGGCTTGGTGCTGACTGGGGCTTCAGTAACGATCCGTCCACGCTCGTCAGGAATTATATTGTCGGCAACGATCTATATATAGATTACGAAGCGTATGGTATCGGTGTGGAGCTGGAAGAGTTACCACAGTTGTTTGATTTCATTCCTGGCAGTAGATTCATCAAGATCGTTGCCGACAACTCAAGACCTGAAACTATCTCATTCATGCGAAAGAAGGGATTTCCCATTGTAGGTTGCTCAAAAGCGGCTACTACCAAAGCAGGATTCGTGAGGGATGGTTTAGAGTTCATGCGCAAGTTTGACAAGATTCACATCCATCCCCGATGCTGTCACACCATTGACGAGTTCGAGCATTACTCTTACAAAGTGGACAAGAGAACGGAAGAGGTCCTTCCGATACTGGTGGAGGGGTATGACCATTGTATTGACTCCATTCGTTACAGTCTAGAAGATCTGATCCGTGGGACAGGGATCGATTGGGTTGCCGTTGTGGGCGGGTGAGTTATGGATTATCTGAAGCCAGGGCAGTACCCTTTAAAACCGGGAAGAATAAATGTTCCAGTAATCGTGCTGGGAACGGTTGATATAGACAAGACAGGAACGATCAGGAAAGTGACGTCTGCATCGAGTCAGAAAGTTCTGATTAACAAGGTTGAGAAGACGATTCCGAACGGTTTTTTGGCGCAACTGGTTCCGTAGGAGGAATGGGTGATGTTAGTGCAGGACATCAGAGAAGTTAAAAATGGGCGGCTTATCGCATCCTATGCCGTGACGAATAAAGTTGGTAAGGTAAAATTCAAAGACTCTGTGGACAAGAAGGTTATTGTAGTCACACTGAATGACCCTGACAATTCGCTTGTTAATTTTCTGGACTGGTTGAAAAAGACGGCCAATCCTGGTCACACATTTGTGGTTGTCGGGGATCCTGAACGTGAAGGAAATAAAGCCCCAAAATTTGGGTTTGATGGCGATGGCTCATTTAGGATTGACGATATCGAAGTCAAGGAACTGGAAAAGGGAACGGTTGATACTCTTGATTCCCTTGACCCTGATGAAACGTATGACACCCGAAACATTGAGAAGGAAACAATTGCCAATAATTACTTCCGCAAGGTGCTGTTTACCGCACCAAGAATGCAGCTTGTGTTGATGTGCTTGAAACCGGGAGAAGAAATTGGGACGGAGACTCATCCTGCTGACCAGTTTTTCAGAATTGAGGAGGGGAAAGGAAAGGCTATTGTTGACGGTGAGGAGATTTCTTTGACGGATGGTTCATCTATTCTTATCAAATCGGAAAGAGTCCATAACATTATAAATGACTCCGATAAGCCGTTGAAGATGTACAGCCTTTATTCCCCTCCTCAACATCAAGACGGACTTGTTCAGCAGGAAAAGGGAGAAGAATGATATGGTGTCATCGAGACAGCCGCTGAGAATGAGCACAAGGAAAGGTAAGGTTGCACTTGCTGAGCGCCGTGCCAGTAAGAAAAAGGCAGTTATCCGAACCAGGGTTATCGGAGGGACTGTTGTGGATGAAGGGCCTATTGAACCGATTATTGTTCAGGATAATGATACAAGCAAGGTGGTAGAACTCTCTGTTCCGGCAACTAATTCTACTCCTGTTGTGGTTGCGGAAGTTAAGAGTAAGAAGGGAAAGAAGAAAGATACTATTAATGGATAGGATCAACTTTAGAGGACTGAACGTCCGTATTGAGAACCCTGTCGGTTCCGTACGAGAAGGAATTGATAAAAAAGGAAATAAGTGGAAGGTGCGATTTTATTATCCGTACGGCTTCATTACTGGCACGATTGGAAAAGATGGTGAAGAGATTGATTGTTTTATTGGCAATCACCCTGAGTCTGAAAACGTTTACATCGTTCATCAACTGCGACCTGATGGGCTGTATGATGAGGACAAGGTGATGTTGGGCTTTTCAGAGTTAGATTCGGCAAGGGATGCTTATCTGGCACATTTTAATACGCAGGGCTTCATTGGCAGGATAACGGCCATGCCGTTCTTTGAGTTTAAACAAAGGGTCAGTAACAAGACATCTAGAATGTTTTCTGAGGCGATGGTATTGTAATGGCTAAGAAACGAACGCTCGACGTAAATACGACAGATTCTTTTGTCAACTTTCTAGCAAAGCTCGGAGCAAATACCCAGAACATCCAGAGCTACAGTCAGTATTCACTGGCGCCTTTTGTTTCGAGACTTCGGACACTGCTGGAAGCTGCCTACCGAAGTTCATGGCTGGTTGGCCAGGTCGTGGATACGGTAGCGGAGGACATGACAAGGGAGGGTGTCTCAATCAACTCCGAATTGTCTCCCGATGATGTTAAGCTAATTCAATCCACTTTCACTGATCTGAATATCTGGCATGAATTGTCTAACACCATCAAGTGGGCAAGATTGTATGGTGGTGCAATTGCAGTTATCCTCACAGAAGGTGCTGATTACTCCAAGCCTTTGAACATGAATGCAATCGGGAAAGGACGGTTTAAGGGACTGGTTGTGTTTGACCGATGGATGATAGATCCTTCACTCGGCGATCTTGTAACTGAACTCTGCCCGGACATGGGCAAGCCGAAGTATTATAACGTCATCGCAGGAATGCCTGCACTGAGTGGACAGAAGGTTCATTACTCACGGGTTATCAGGTTTGACGGTATCGAGCTTCCATATTATCAAAAGCTAACTGAGAATCTCTGGGGGCTGTCAGTCGTTGAAAGGCTGTATGATCGACTGATTGCCTTCGATTCGGCAACGCAGGGAGCGTCCCAGTTACTCCATAAGGCACATCTCAGGACGATTCACGTAAAAGGCTTCCGGGAAGCGTTAGCACTTGGCGGCGCTACTGAATCAGCAGTGGTCAAGCAGTTTGATTACATCAGAATGCTACAGACCCTTGAAGGTCTGACTGTCCTTGACGGGGATGACGAATTTAATGTACATTCCTATAGCTTTTCCGGCATCAGTGATGTATTGATGCAGTTTGGGGAGCAGATTTCTGGAGCGACAGGCATTCCGCTGGTCAGGTTGTTTGGGCAGTCTCCTGCCGGGTTGAGTTCTACTGGCGAATCTGATCTTAGGAACTACTACGACCACATCAACAAATTGCAGGAATTCCAGATGAGGGCACCTCTGGTCAAGCTGTTTAACGTGATCAGTCGGTCAGTGTTGGGCAAGGCATTACCGAAGGAGTTTGAATTTGAGTTCAACTCCCTCTGGCAGTTGTCCGATACTGAGAAGTCACAGATTGCTTCCACTGATGCAAATACAATATCGACTGTCTACGGTGCCGGCCTTATCAGCAAGAAGACGGCAATGAAGGAACTGGCTAACCAGTCGCGGATTACCGGTAGGTTCTCAAAAATTACAGAAGAGGATATTGAGAATGCACAAGAAGAAATTGTTTCGGAAGGGGGAGAGAGTTTTCCTGAATCGCCTCCGGGAGGACCAGAGGACGACAGTCCCCTCCCCCTACCACTAAATGAGAAATCCCTGGAAGAGCTACAGCAGGATCTTGAGAATCTTAGTAGTGAAGGAGGGGATGAATTTGAAGCATTGAAGCAGGCGCTTGAGAAGATTGATGTAGACAGGGAAATTATCAACAAGCCTTCTGCTGCCGATGGTTCTGTAAAACGGTTCTTCAAAGACAGTGTTGGTAAGATCCTGAAACCGTTAGTCGGGTTGGCCATTCTGTACAGGTGGTTAAAGAAGGACAAAAAAGAGTTGTCTGTAGAAGAGAGAGCAAGGAGGCTGCTTGGTCAGTCTCCGTTCAGTCCCGGACAAGATAGTGCCACGAAAAAACTAAACAAAAAAGAGGTTCTCGAATCTATTCAAAAAGAATTGAAAAATATTCGTTCCACTTTTGATGCTCATTTACGTGCTCCAAAGGGCGGTGTATCTATTAAAGGCAAAGAATTCAAAGGTGGAGAATTTATTCCCTCCGAAGGCGGTTACGCCGAAGAATATGAAAAGATGCAGAAGGAAGGAAAGTCTGGTTCTTCTGAAGAGCCGAAAGAGGAAAAGTCTCCTGAAAAGAAAATAGATAAAAAAGAGAAAGAAGAAAAACCCAAAAAGGAAAAGAAACCAACCATCAATTATCCTGAACCAAAACGATCAAAGATGGAAGCAAGCTTTATTGGAACCAAACGATTGCCGCCAACAAAGGTTCTGAATAAAAAGGGAGAAGAAGTAGAGAAAGCTGGTGCTTTGGTTATGGCGAATGGAGACCCGCTTCCCAAACATGTAGCTCATATTGCTATTCCTCCCGCTTGGCAACATGTCAGAATTAATCCAGACCCAAAGGGTGAAGCATTGGTAGCGGGCACCGATCAAAGAGGAAGGCGGCAGGTAAAGTATTCGGAAGCTCATGATGGCAGGATGGCAACAATCAAGTTTGGCAAGGTTAGAAAGCTTGAGGCGAATATTGATAGGGTCATTAAGAATATCGAAAGGAACTATAAAGGAGACAAGAAGGAGCAAGCTTTATGTTTAAGGTTGATAGAACAGACCGGAGCAAGAGCTGATACAGGAAGAAATGCTGGTGAAGTCAAAACCTACGGCGCCTCGTCATTGCAGAATCAACACATCAAAGTCAATGATGATGGTTCGGTTGCTGTCGAGTTTATCGGTAAGCATGGCAAACCAAATTATTATAAGATCAACGATCCGATCCTGTCAAAGATTTTGAAAGAGAGAGCCGCAAGACCCGATAAAGAGCAGAATGTATTTGATACCGATTACCGAAAGCTCAAGAAGTTTTCAAAAGAGGTCAGTAATAATACCCCGAAAGCTTTTAGAACAAGAGTCGGTACCAATAGGGCGAAAGAAGCGGTTGCAAAGATGCCGGTGCCCAAGACAGAAAAAGAATTGATGAAAGCAAAGCTGACTGTTGCAGAGGCGGTATCTAAATATTTATGCAACACCAGAAAAGTCTGTCTTGAAAAATATATTGATCCAATCGTTTTTAAAGCTTGGAAAATAAAGGGAGAGTAACATGCCAGAAATCCTTGATGAAGATGATCTTGAATACAAGATGGAAGATGAAGATTGGGATTCAACCGAATATTCAAAAAAGGTATTAGGTTTTGATCCCGGTATAAAGCTTTCACCGGAAGATGAAAAAGAAATAGAAGCTACCGCAAAGAAGCTTTTTGAGGAAATGATGTAATGTTGGATACGATTCAACAAGAAAAATTTAAAACCATTTGGGAAAAGGGGAATTGATGAACTCCATTCAATGGATGGAAAAGTTATCTGAACATTGGAAGATTGTTTCCTTTACCCAAAGTAAGGAGTCAAAGAGCCGTTATATCTTTATTTGCAAGGATGAAGTAGAATGTTAACATTGACGCAACCGGTAACAAATATTGTATTTGATAAGAAACCGACTCCGCCTGTTAAGATGACGCCTGCGGAGAGGAAGTATTTCAATGCTATGAAGCTGGTTGCCAAAGAGATTGAAAAGATATTGAAGTCAACGCTTACATCAGCTACAAAAGCCCAAGGTATTAAAGCCATCAGCCTTTTGAAGAAATACAGCAAGACATTAACAAAGTGGTCTAACCAAACAGTTGCCACCATGTTTTATAATGTTGACAAAGATAATAAAAAGAAGTGGGATAAATTATCGGCAAAGATGAGTCAAGAGTTAAAAAAAGAACTTTCAAAAGCACCAGCAAAGACTTGGATGCAGAAGTATATGGATGACAATGTTGGTTTGATTAAGTCAATACCCATAGATGCTGCAAAGAGAGTTCACAAGCTTATCAAAGAGAATCAGTATGTTGGATTGCGTTCTACAGACTTGATTGACGAGATCATGCGGATTGGTAGTATTAGTGAGAACAAGGCAAAGATGATTGCTCGAACAGAAACATCAAGATACTCAACAGCACTGACCCAGATGCGTTCTGAATCTATTGGAGCGGATTGGTATATCTGGAAAGCTGTCGGTGATTTCAGAACCCGTAAGGGACACAAAAGAATGGATGGAGTTATTGTTAGTTGGAACGATCCTCCCAGCCCGGAGAAGTTGGTCAGTGAAAAGGCTTATGGAGAGTATCATGCAGGAGAGACTTTTAACTGTCGATGTTATCCGGAAGTTATCTTAGATATAGATGATGTGAATTTTCCTGCAAAGGTTTATCGAAGCGGAAGAATTCAGACCATGAAGAAGGATGAATTTACCAGACTGGTGACGAGGCATTAAAAATGGAAACCATTGAATGCAGTAAATGCGGTGCGATATTTGAAAAGACAGGTGCAAAGGACAAACTGCGGAGGTTCAAAGATAAAAGGTTTATGACCACTTTTCATTGTCCGAACTGTGATGCTAGAGTGATCTTGAAAAATGGAGAAGAACCGGATACATTATATTTGAAAAGGTTGGAGCGGCTGAAGGAGCAAGCGAGAAGGCTTGGTGACAGACAAGAAGTAAATGAACTGCAAGACGAAATAGACCAAATCAACAGGGAGATTAAAATGAACGCCGGGAAGACGAGAGACAAAAAGTTTTCTATGAAGGGTAAAGATGCTTATGATCCTACCAAGCCTAAAAACATTGCCAAAGCCAAAGCTTTATCGGTAGCGCAGGGAAGAGCTGCCTCGGATGAAGAAGCTTATGATCCGCTTGACCCGGAAAACATTGCAGAAGAGAAAGAGTTGGCAAAGGCAAGAGGTGTAGCGGCGGCGGATGCCAAGAGTGCTATAATAACTGTAGGAGATAATAATTGGGATATAATTATTATGGACAGCACTCACATAAAAATGAGTTTGCGTTATTCATCCG
>Ga0209096_1004879_pt1 | contig 10464 bp, 7 predicted proteins | sample AD_UKC034_MetaG_FD_184407 | JGI IMG/M metagenome (GOLD analysis project Ga0209096, IMG submission 184407) | Active sludge microbial communities of municipal wastewater-treating anaerobic digesters from USA - AD_UKC034_MetaG (SPAdes) (version 2) | ecosystem: Engineered > Bioreactor > Anaerobic >...
GGCCGCAATGAGGTGGTAATAGCCGTCAGGATAGAGCAGTCGGAAGACCAGAACAGGGATGAGCGCTTTGAGGATATCCATAATACCAATAAGACAGCCTGTTTTGGACCCATACTTTACCGCGGCTGTAGTGGCGCCGATCGTGTGCAGGTGATGCGTCTTGCTGCCGTCCTCAGTGACCAGCGTTACATCATCCAAATCCGCCTGAGTGGATTTAAAATGACTCACGATCCTGGCGAATGAAATCGATCCGCTAAGATAACTAACGACTCCACTGATTAATGCCAACCATAGTGACATGATCACCTGATGATGTCTGGCTGCAATGAAGGCTTTAACGCTATGTTATGATGTTGGGCTGTGATGCGGGCTGCGAGGTTGTGTGTTGGTATAAAAAACAGGCTTCGCGTCTGTATCAGTATTATTGCACGAAATTCATATTAATTACAAGTACTTTTTTAAAAACACATCAATTGGGTGAAATGTCGTTCCGATGGATCATTCTTGACCCGGTTTTTCCCTGGAACCATCCAGCATGTACCGGACTCAATCTAAGATTTTGTGTAAATTCGTTGTTGAATTCTTGAAAATATTTGCTACAATATCTTCAGGTGTACAAATCTATAAGGAGGAATCATGAAAAGAACTCTGCAGTTCGTCGTTACGCTATTGTTCGCGTTAAGCGTCGTAATAGCGGGCTCAAGCTCTGCCCAGGCTATAACAGACTGGCCAGATCCTTTTGCCAAAGCAACCGCGGGTGACACCGAATTCACCGCCACCCACATCGATCCCTCCGTACTCGCGGGTGCTTACGAATCAGTTACAGGAAGGCTGACTGGGCAATGGTTGCCGGTAAACTTCAAAGAAGGCGTCTGGCAATTTGGAGGTAAAGCCCTCAAGCTGGAAGGATTGGATGAAGGGTACAACACCCAACAGCTGTGCTTCTACAATCCGCTGTACGATTATGGTTGGCGCGGTTGGGTGCACACGTGGGACGGCAAGGATTGGAAGATCATGCCCACATCAACCACACCTGGTTCAGACGGCGCACCGGCAATCTCTTGCGCGACCAGTTATGTTGATGGTATCTACGCCTTGCTCATCGGATACAACGGTGAAGTCGCAGCTCTTCCAGTAGCCACTTCATATGAGTGTGATTTTGAGTTCGACCATACTCTGGATGGTGTTGAGCTGATTCATCTTACAGGACCTGATATCATTTTGCTTCCTCACCGCATAGTCGGTGATCTTGAGGAACTGTCTGAGATGGGGCCTGGTGAAATAGCCCGGGTTTACTATGAAGGCTGCTACATCGACGTTCCGATACCTGAAATTATTGCGTGCGAGTGCGAAACGGATTGCCCTGTTATTCCAGAGCAAAAACCGGAGTAATTCTCAGATCCTACGCCAGGGGATCACTGTACTCAGTAATATCGAAGTTTTAGCAGTATAAATATCCTGATAATACTTCTCCCTAATTTCCTATCAGGCTATTAGGGAGAAGGTCATATTTCTTCATTTGGAATAAACCGATTCTTGTGAGGTTACCTTTTTTCCTGATCGGTGATCTGGGAAGTAGTATGACTGAATTTGTTATAAAAGTTTAGGCTGAAATTATTACGGTCGATTGAAACTCAAATAATGGATTATCGCGAGAAGGCTAATTCCGAATTTTAGTTGGTTTAAATTTCAGGGTTTCTCGGGAAAAGCCATTGATGTGTCAATATTATTAAAGTGAGAATTACCTTTATATCGCTATAATAATACAGATGCTAACAGACAATTGTGCGCGTTTGAAGCAAAGGTTGTACCTGGCTGCCGGAATTTTCTTCGTCGCACTTGGCGCTCTCGGGATGTTTCTCCCGGTGCTCCCCACCACTCCACTGCTAATTCTTGCCGCAGCAATGTTCATGCGCAGTTCCGACCGGCTTCACCGCTGGTTGATGGGGCATGACATTTTCGGTCCCTTTATCCGCAATTATCGGCTTTATCGCGCAATTCCCAGGCGAACGAAAATTGATTCGCTCGCTTTCTTGTGGCTCACCATAGGTTATTCCGTGATCTTCGCTGTGAATTCGCTATGGATCCGGATTTTGCTTCTGCTGGTCGCAATAGGAGTGTCATGGCATCTGGTAAAACTTAAGACGCTAACACCCGCGATGCAGGAAGAAATAGATCGTCGCGAAGCCGCTTTAGCAAACCAACCAAAAATCCCTGAAAGCTCTCCGTACCCGAGCGAGGTTCAACTTTGCTGAGTTGACGGAGGTTGCTTGTTTAAGCTTTTAGTGGTTTCAACAATACCCGCGGCCTAAAAAAATCATCGATATATGGATCTATCCAAAGAGCGCTTTGGGTATTTTCGGTTTGCGAAAGTCAGTTTTCGGTTCTTTGACACACACTGTGGGACCCGGGTTTTCATCTTCTGTGTTGTTTGTGATGTTGCCGCATCAATGAGCCCTTCAGTAAAGCGCAGGTGAGACGTTTTTGACGGTTTGGTCGCAACAATCTGTTACTTGAAGGATATGGATTTGTTGATGGAGAAATGACTCATGGATGAAATACTGATCATCGTCATTGTAGCTGTCGCCAGTTATCTCATTGGTTCGATTTCGGTGACGCGTCTTATCGCGAAAAAGGCTGATCCGACTGTAGACCTGGATCAGGTCGACTTTGTAGATGAGAAGACACAAAAGCGGCACCACCTGAGGACGGTTAGCGCGACCACGGCTTCTATGAAACTTGGCGATAAGGTGGGCGGATTGATCACCTTGTTTGATACCTTAAAAGGCGTTATTCCCGTTCTGGTCGTCCTATTGCTATTTCCCGGTCATTACTACCATCTCATTGCCGGTGTGTGCGTGGTGGCAGGCCACAACTGGTCTGTCTTCAATCGTTTCACGGGTGGAGCGGGGTTCTCCTCGACCAATGGTGTTTTCCTGGTGGTGGATTGGGTCGGCGCGCTGGTTACCTCCATAGTGGGTATGTTGACAGGTTTCTTAATTCTTAAAGACATGTTCCTGGCGTTCCTGCTGGGTCCATGGTTAATGGTGATCTGGTTGATCATCTTCAAAGGAGACTGGCAGCACATCGTCTTTGGCGTTGTTATGAACCTTGTTATCCTGCTTAAGTTGGCGCCGGACATCATCAGCTATTTCAAAAATCATGAAACTGAAGGGGTGGATTTCAGCGGCATTATGGAACAGACCGGCATGGGGCGCGCGATGCTGCGCCTGATGAAGGTGCTCAAAATTAAACCGAGGTAACCAGGAGGTTTTTACCCTTGCGTCTGCAGAATCTTTGCTGGCTGCTCGACATAGTTCGACCAGTTGTTACGGTTGAAATGAAGACCTCTACCTGTAACCGAAGCATTCAATCCTGACTTAGGAGAGACATCATGGATCAGATATGGATAATTCTAATCGTCGCAATCATCAGTTACCTGATCGGTTCGATTTCAATGACACGCCTGATCGCGAGAAAGGTGGATCCGACCGTAAACCTGGATGATGTTGACTTTGTGGACAAGAAGACGAATAAACGCCACCACTTACGCACCGTCAGCTCAACCACGGCATCGATGAAACTCGGCCCGAAAGTAGGCGGATTAATTACGATCTTCGACACCCTAAAAGGAGCGATCCCGGTGCTGATCGTTCTTTTACTGTTTCCCGGTCAATACTACCATCTCATCGCCGGTGTATGCGTGGTCGCGGGTCATAACTGGTCGATCTTCAACCGCTTCACTGGAGGGGGCGGGGTTTCCTCCACAAACGGTGTGTTCCTGGTTGTCGATTGGATAGGAGCACTGGTTACCGCCATTGTGGGAATGTTAACCGGTTTTTTAGTCCTGCGGGACATGTTCCTGGCTTTTCTGATCGGTCCCTGGTTGATGTTGGTCTGGTTGATCGTTTTCAAGGGCGATTGGCCGCACATCATCTTCGGGATCGTCATCAATCTGGTTATTCTACTCAAGCTATCTCCGGACATCATCGCATATTACAAGAATCGTGAAACTGAAGACGTGGATTTCTCAAGCATTGTGGAGCACACCGGGATGGGACGCATGATGTTGAAGTTGATGAAGATCTTCAACATCGATCCGAAGTAATCAGGAGAAGATTATTATGGCCTTCCACAAGTATATCCATCCACTAATTGGCAAGAAGCTGAATCCTTCGGCAGGCAAGAAAGGGATATGCCTGCAGCGTATGGTGAAACTGGGTATGAGAGTTCCGTCAACCTACTACTGTGATTGGGAAGCCTGTCAGCATTACCTTGCCGGAGATCAAAGCCTGCTCAAGCGGCTTGAAAATGAACTCCATTCCATCATTGTGCCCTCCGGGTCTTACGCTATCCGTTCATCTGCCAACGTGGAGGATGGCGGCGAGCACTCCTTCGCCGGGCAATTCGAAACACTCCTTGATGTCCGGGGAGTACCAGCGATCCTGGAGGCTATCCAAAAAATCTGGCAATCGTTAACCTCTTCTGCTGTGCAATCTTACCTGGAAACTAATAATCTCCCTGATGATGGATTACGTATGGCAGTCCTTATACAGGAAATGGTAAGTCCGCTCTATTCAGGGGTTGCATTTAGCAAGAACCCGGTGACCGGGGCGGATGAGGTAGTAATCGAGGCCGTATTCGGGACAGGTTCACAGCTGGTGCAGGACGGCGTCACACCGGACCGGTGGGTTAACAAATGGGGGTATTGGCTTGAAAAAGATGAAGACTCACAAATTCCTTTTTCTTTGATTGAAGAAATCGCCTTACAGATACAGGATATATCCAATCGTGTCGGCTGTCCCATCGATACTGAATGGGTGTACGACGGCTCGAAGCTTTTCTGGGTGCAGATGAGAGAGATCACCACCATCCGGTATCGCAATGTCTACTCCAACCACATGGCCAAAGAGATGATGCCCGGGATGAACAGACCGTTATCATTTTCGATAAGCGCCATCGTGATGACCGGCGCCATGTTGAGATGGCTGCAGGAAATCCTTGGACCGATCTCGGTCAACGCGCAAAGTATGGTGAAATCTTTCTACTATCACACATACTTTAACATGGGGGAACTTGGTAAAATCTTCCAGAGCTTTGGTTTTCCTGCTGAGATGTTCGAACTACTTATGGGGGTCCTACCGCGCGGGGCGGCAAAAACCAAGTTCAAGCCCAGCCTGAAGACCTTTTCACTTCTCCCGAGCGCCTTCGCCTTTTTCTTAAAAAAGGCTTACAGTTCCAACCGCGTCAGTGCCAGGCTGGATGAACTGGAAACCTTGCTTAAGGCGGCCACCCTCGAAGACCTTGAAAAAGCAAATTTGGAAGAAATACACCACAAAATTCAAAACCATAACCGCCTGATGGATGATGTGGGATATCACACCACTCTCAGTCTGTTCCTTTTGTCGATGTTCAACCGCGCATTAAGAAGGCAGTTGAACAGGCGCGGTGTTGATATCAGTAAATTTGATATCACAGAAAATATGAAGACCCTCGAAGAGTTCTATCCCACCCAGCACCTGCGGGAGTTGAATCAACTGTTCAGGACTTTGTCTCCCGAGCTCCAGGAACTGGTGCGGACTTCTCACTACCTGGAATTGGTGAAACACAAAGAATTGGTGAGTCTCACTGAGGGGTTCAACAACCTGCTTGAACGCTTTGGTCACCTGGGTAATTCCGGTAATGATTTTTCAGTTCCCACCTGGCGTGAAACCCCTCAAGTTGTCCTTACCATGATCACAAATTATCAAATGCCTGCAGAGGACCATTCGCAAAAACTGCGCCTGCAGGATCTAAAAGAACGGCATCAGGTAAATCCCTTCTTCATGTTTTTCTACAACAGGTCGCGGGAGTATCAATATCTGCGTGAAAAGGCGAGCAGTCTGTATACCAGGGGAAAAATGCTCTACCGAATTTACTACCTGGCAGTGGGTCGCAAACTTGTCGCCATGAATCTCCTCGATAATGCCGAAGATATCTTCTACCTGACGCCGGATGAGGTCACACGCCTGGCGCTGGGCAGCGGTGAACCGATCAACGGCCGGGAGATTGCAGCCTTGCATAAAGAAAATATGGAACGATACAAAGGGGTGCAATTACCCACTGTAATCTATGGAGACGAACCACCCCCTGTTTATCATTCTGACGCGAAGGTCATGATCGGTGTACCGACCTCTTTGGGGTGTTATACGGGAAGGGTTTGTGTCATAAAAGGAGAACAGGACTTTTCAAAACTGAAACAAGGCGAGGTGCTTGTCATCCCTTATTCAGATGTCTCCTGGGCGCCGCTGTTCTCAAAGGCTGGGGCTTTGATCTCGGAATCGGGCGGTATCCTTTCTCATGGTTCCATTGTGGCGCGTGAGTACAACATTCCTGCCATCGTCTCGGTAGATCAGGCCACCGGTATTCCTGATGGAACCCTTGTTACCGTGGATGCTCAACAGGGAGTTGTTTTGATCGTTGAAGAAGCGAAAAAACCGATTAAAACAACGGTCAGTATCTAATTTCGGCACCTTCCAGTTTACAGCGCGTAGTTTGCGGCTCGAAGGTAATCCTCCCGTAATTAGAGCCTGAGCTGTCCAAGCCTGGTAAGTCTTTGTTTTGAGAAAACGGTCACCCTCTGCGGCGTGACCGTTTTCTTGCGCTAAGTTTTCCTGTACCATAAACTGGTGTGACGCTGTGTCGCGAAGAGAAGACGGCTTTATGGATTCTTATGTTAGCGGGTGTTGTGAGAAAAACTCCCACATGATACGGGTCGCATCCACTCCAGGTTCAGTGTCCCCTGCTATCCATCCTGGGAGGGGCTTTCCTCCGGGCCATGTGTGCCCTCCATTTTCGAGGGAGTAAAAAACCACATCAACGCTGCCGTTCCCGTACTTAACCGCACGCACTTTTTCATTGTCTTCGACTAATTCCGGGGAATCCGTGCAACCGTACACTTTTGCCAATCTCTGTACCCAACCTGGAACGTCAAAAAATGAGTGATAAATGACAAAATTTTTACGGCCGTGATATGGAACCAGTAGGTCTTCTACTCCATGAAAGATTATCGCCGGTACAGGTCTTGTGAAGTGGCACTTATCAGGCATGGTCTGGTAGTCGCCCGCGACTGATGCAAAAGCGGCAATGCGGTCTGAGAGCGCACAAGCAAGCACAAAGCTCATCGCCCCGCCGTTGGACATGCCGTTAACATAGATCCTTTTTGGATCGATGTTGTGTGTAGAGCGAATGTGGTCAATCAAATCCGAAATGAACACAACATCCGGTATGCTAGAAGCCACCTGGCCGTCACGCCCCAGGGTTCGCCATCGCAGCGGGAAGCCTGAGCCCGTCGGATAAACAACGATAAAACCTTCTTCATCCGCCAGGTCGTTCCAATGAGTCATGTCTTTCTGATTATCCGGCCATTGGACAAAACCATGGATGCTGATGACCAGCGGCATGGGTTTTTCTGATGGATAACCTGCTGGTACATGGATCAAATAAGTTCGTTTACCTGTGCCGGTTTTCAGTTCCCGTGCGTTTCGGTATTTCAGGAAGAAAATGATCAGCGATGCCAGAAAAATGAATGGCACAGCCAGGATCATGAAAAATACGTCTATCCATTTGTTTTTCATAAACAAGTAATTCTACTACGCCAGCGCGGTTATTTTTGATGGATCTTCTTTATTAGGTGGAAATCGGTTTCTAAAACCTACTCACCCGGCAGTACAAGGCTGCGCGGATCGAATACGCTGTGGGCTTTAATGAGGAATTCTATGTATTCCCACGGTGCGTGGTCAAAATCACGGATCGGGAGATAGCGCTTGGGGAAGGTGCTGCCCTGCAGGAGTTGCCGTGGATCAGAGAGAAAAGCACCATGAATGAACGACAGGCGGATGTGATCAGGCTTGAGCAGTGTCTGGCAAATGCCTGCGCTCACCGGACCGCCCCGGAGTCCATCAAAATAGACGATCCCGTACCGCCTGATCTCAGCATTAGCTTGAGGTGCAACCGCCGCGACAATATTGTGAATTTCGAGTACGATGTTGAGCCAATCCCTTGAAAGGCGGCTGTAATGTTCTTCAATTTCATGAATTGGTATCATCAGGATAATGCTATCACAAACCCTTATGAAAATTTACAGGTCATTAGTGGAAAATTATGCCGAGTATCCTGATTTATATGATAAAAATCCTATCCGGCTTGATATCTGGCGCGTTTTTGGTACCATTAAGCGACAAGGAAAACCTGCAGAGGCGGAAAGAAAAAGAATCCCCTCGACCGACCATTATCTGTTGAAAGGAGCAAGGAATGAAGTTTAAATACCTGGGGAAGAGTTACAACCGGCCGGACGCCATTAGTAAAGTGACCGGCAAAGCCATCTACCTGGATGACATCCGCATCCCGGGCATGTTGCACGCGGCGATACTGCGCCCTGAGTACGCGCACGCTGAGATCGTCAGCATCGACACCACTGAAGCGGAGAAAATGCCGGGAGTGGTCAAGGTGGTCACCGGCAAAGGCTGCCATTATCACTACGGCGACAACATCAAAGACCTGGTGCCGATGGCAGTGGAAAAGGTGCGCTACATTGGTGAACCGGTAGCGGCTGTCATCGCTGATACGCTGGCACAGGCTGAAGCCGCTCTTGAAAAAATCAAGGTGGAATACAAACCGCTGCCGGTGTACATAGACGCCCGCGACGCCATGAAACCGGATGCAGTGGTGATCCACAAGGAAAACGGCGAATACTGGCACCTGCCCACGCTCAAACCCACGCCAGGTACGAACATCGCGCATACCTACCACCTTAAAAAAGGCAATGGTGTCGATGGATTCAAGGATGCCGAGGTCATTGTAGAGGCTGAATTCAATTATCCCCTTGGTTCTTGTGCAGCCATCGAACCGCACGGTTCGATCGTATGGTTCAAAGAAGATAAGACCATCGAAGTGTGGTCATCCTCCATCTGCCCCTTCATCATCCGCGAAGACCTGGCGCATTCCTACGGCATGCCGGTCTCAGATGTGCGTGTGCGCATCCCGGATATTGGCGGCTGCTTTGGTTATAAATCTGACATCACAGTAGAACAGACCGTCGCCTGGATCGCCAGCTTTGTACCGGGGCACCCGGTAAAATGGGTGGCTTCGCGCAAGGAGGATTTCACCTCCACGCTCATCGCCCACGGCATCCGCTCGCGCATGAAGATCGGCGCGCGAAAAGACGGCAGGCTGGTGGCGATCCAGAACGAGGTGCTGCATACCGGGGGAGCGTACGCCGATACCGCGGTGAACATCACCATCGCTGCCACGCACAACTCAGCTGGTCCTTACGAATTTGAGCACTGCGACCTGACCGGTTATACCGTTTACACGAATACCCCGCCTGTCGGCGCGTACCGCGGCTATGGCCACCAGGAAGCCCAGATCGCCACCGAACGCATGATGGACCTGCTGGCGCGCAAATTGAATATGGATCCCATCCAGTTGCGTGAAATGAACTACCTGGTTGAAGGCAAGGTGAACGCACTGGGCGAGAGGATGTGGAAGACACACGGCGACCTGATGACCTGCTCCAACATGGTGAAGGAAAAGGTATTCTCCAAACCCAAGCCGCTGGAAGATGAGAACTACTATTACGGACGCGGTTTCGCGGCGGCGATGAAAAGCCCCAAGGGCGCGCCGTTCTCCACCAAGGGCTGTTACATGAAAATGAACATCGACGGCTCCATCAGCGTGAGCATGGGCGGCGCCGAGGTGGGGCAGGGGCTGCGCACAGTAATTCAACAGGTAGCAGCTGAAGCGCTCAAGATCGCTCCTGAGCGCATCAGGGTATACACCGAGATCGACACCCAGTATTCCCCATACGAATGGCAGACCATCGGCTCGATGTTCACCACCCAGGGCGGACGCGCCATTGTGCGCGCAGCGGAAAAGTTGATCGCGGTGCTGAAGAACACCGCTGCCCAGGTGCTGAAGACGGATGTGGATTACCTCGAATATGATGGTGATTACATCTACCTGCGCAACGACCCGGATATCCGCGTGGCAGTGGCTGACCTCAGCCGCGGTTACATCACATCTGACGGCATCACCATCGGCGAATACGCCCACGCGGTTTCAGACGCGCGTCTGCCGCGTTATGCCAACCCGGATGAAAACGGACAGGGCAGCCTCGGCGTGAATTACACCTTTGGCGCCACCGCAGCTGAGATCCGCATCGAGAAAAAAACCGGCAAGATCATTGTCGATAAATTCACCTCGGTCTTTGATGTCGGGCAGATCATCAACCCCAAGCAGATCCGCGGTTCGGTGATGGGCGGCGTAACCATGGCGGTTGGCGCGGCCCTGTACGAGAAGCTGGATTTCGGCGAGGATGGCAGGATAAACAACCCTCAGCTGTTCAAGTATCATATTCCCACCTACAAGGAATCCATCCCGATGGATATTGATTTCCTCGAGACCCCGGATGCCGTGGGTCCGTTC
>Ga0209096_1004890_pt1 | contig 10449 bp, 7 predicted proteins | sample AD_UKC034_MetaG_FD_184407 | JGI IMG/M metagenome (GOLD analysis project Ga0209096, IMG submission 184407) | Active sludge microbial communities of municipal wastewater-treating anaerobic digesters from USA - AD_UKC034_MetaG (SPAdes) (version 2) | ecosystem: Engineered > Bioreactor > Anaerobic >...
CGGCGTCGCCCCAGCACCCGGTGAGCTCTCGGGATTCTTCAGGAGGAAGATCCACGACGAGAACCCCGTCGGCGCCCGCGGCGCGGGCGTCCCGGTAGAACGACTCGGCGCCGTAGGAAAAAATGGGGTTGTAATAGCTGAAAAGAATGATGGGAATGTCCGTTTTTCTCCTCAATTTCCCGGTCATTTCGATGGCCCCGGCGAGGGTGGCTCCCTGTTTCAGGGCCCGCGAGGCCGCCCGCTGGATCACAGGACCGTCGGCCGTCGGGTCGGAGAAGGGAACTCCCAGTTCCAGTATATCGAGGCCTGCGTTGCACATGGCCGTCACGAGCTCGAGAGAAGCCGACGGGGTGGGGTCGCCCGACGCGACGAATCCCACCAGGGCCTTTTCGTTTCTTTTTTTCAGTTCGGCAAAGCGCCTGTCGATTCTGTTCATCGGCTTACGGGTCCTTTCCTGTTTTCGTAGTCTGAAACGATTCCCAGATCCTTGTCCCCCCTGCCGGACAGGTTGACGACGATGACGTCGTCCCGGGACATGGGGGGAGCGATCCGCAGCGTGTAGGCTACGGCATGAGAGCTTTCCAGGGCGGGAATGATCCCTTCCAGCCGGCACAGGACATGAAAGGCCTCCATCGCCTCGTCATCGTCCACGGAGACGTATCGGACACGGCCCGCGTCCTTCAGGAAGGCATGCTCCGGTCCGACACCGGGGTAATCCAGCCCGGCGGAGATGGAGTGCGCCTCCATGATTTGACCGTTTGTATCCTGGAGAACATAGGATTTCGACCCGTGAAGCACGCCCGGCGAGCCCTCGCCGAGAGTGGCGGCATGTTTTCCCGATGTGATGCCGGCGCCCGCCGCCTCGACACCCACCAGTTCCGCCGGGGTGTCGAGAAAGGGATGGAAGAGCCCCATGGCGTTGCTTCCGCCGCCCACGCAGGCCACGAGCATGTCCGGCAGGCGGCCGAGAGTTTTCTCCGCCTGGCTTTTCACCTCTTCGCCGATCACTTTCTGAAAATCCCTCACCATCATGGGGTAGGGGTGTGGACCGGCAACGGAACCGATCACGTAATGGGTGTCTTCCACCGTCCCGACCCAGTAACGCATGGCCTCGTTCATGGCGTCTTTCAGGGTTCCCGCGCCGGAATCGACGGGCACCACTTCGGCTCCGAGCAGTTTCATCCGGAGTACGTTGGGAGCCTGTCGCCGGATGTCCTCGACGCCCATGAAAATTTTACAGGACATGCCGAAAAGGGCCGCCGCCGTTGCCGTGGCGACACCGTGCTGGCCCGCCCCGGTCTCGGCGATAACCTTGCCTTTGCCCATCCAGCGGGCGAGCAGGCCCTGTCCCAGGGTGTTGTTTATCTTGTGCGCCCCCGTATGGGTCAGGTCTTCCCGTTTCAGGTAGATCCTCGCGCCTCCCAGGTGGTCGCTCAGCCGGCTCGCGTGGTAAAGGGGTGTGGGCCGGCCGGCATAGTCCGCCAGTAGATTTCCGAGTTCTTTCCTGAATGCCGGCTCGCCTGAAATGTTCCGGTAGGCGCTTTCCAGTTCGAGCAGGGCCGCCATCAGGGTTTCCGCCACATAGCGGCCGCCGTGGGGGCCGAAGTGACCGGTCTCGTCGGGCATCGTGCCTTCGTATGTCTTTCGGTTATGATCGGTCAGGCCTGGTCTTTCCTCCATGGGTTTTTCCTCTCTTTCCTGTTCCGGGGCGGGCAATGGTCTGTCTGCCGGGACCCCGTCCGGCGATTTCCATTGGTAAAAAAAGATGAACTCGTAAAACTCGAAAAATGTTCCGTTATCGACGGCTTTGTAAAAAGATCCAGAGGCAAGGCGCCCAAATCCCGAGGAATGAGACGTACTTATCGGTACGTCGCAATGACGAGGGATGAAGGGCAACGCAGCATATGGACTTTTTCCAAAGTCGTCAAAAAAAGGGCCGTGAATTTTTCCACGACCCTCTCAGCAAAAAAAAGACCGCGGGCAAGAAGGTCTTGCCGACGGTCCCCGTTTATTTGGCCTGTTTTACCTTGGTGCTTGATTATTTCCGGGAAGTGACGCGGGCAGACCCCTCTATGTCGGTCCACCACCACCAGAGCCGGATGCTTGTTTTATGATTGCTGCAACGTTCCACTTTTCCTGCCGGTGCACGCGTATTTCCAGAATCGTTTGATTTTTACCCCGGATTACCGCCTGATGTCAAGCTTTTTTAGCGGCCTGCCGGGGCTCCGTGAAACGTGGGGCTTTATGCACAGGAATTTTTCAGGCTTAAAAAATAAATCTGTCCCCTTTTTTTAGTTGCAAGGGGATCGCTTATCAATAATAATCTGAACGGTGTATTGCCGTGAGAGGTGACCCATGAAGAAAATGTCGGCTTTTCTCGTTCTCCTGTCGCTGCTGTTTTGCGTTTCCTGTGCCTCCACACAGGGATCGCGATACCGGGAGGGGGAGAACGTGGGGCAGGAAACCACCCTGACGGTGGAGGACGAGCGCCGCCTGGCCCGGGAAGCTCTTCCCAAGATGCTGAAAGACTATCCGCCGGCCCGGAACGGGGAACTCCAGAAGTACGTATCCGACCTGGGCATGAAAATCGTCCGGGCGAACAACCTGGAGGGCAATCCCTACCACTATGAATTCACCGTTGTCGACGTGGAAACGGTGAACGCCTTCGCGTTGCCCGCCGGCAAGGTGTTCGTGACCGCGCCGCTCATCGCCATGACCTCGAACGAGGCGGAACTGGCCGGGGTGATCGGGCACGAAGTCGGCCACGTGGTGGCCCGGCACGCGGCGGAGCGGATGTACGTCATGGAGAAGAACAAAAACAAAACGTGGCTTTATGCCGCCGGCGGCGGCATCGTCGGCGCGGCCGCCGGGTTCGGCCTGGGAATGCTCATCTGCCCGGACGGCGACCCGGAATGCCTGGGCAAGGCGACCTTGATCGGGGGTGCCGTGGGGGCCGGCGGCGCTCTCCTCGTGGAAAAGTATCAATTCCTGGCGAATTCGCGGGAAGACGAGATGGAGGCGGACCGGATCGGCTTCAGGGTCGCTGTCGGCGCGGGCTACGACAGGAACGAGGTCGGGAAATTCTACGAGAAGCTTCTGCGGATGGAAAAACAGGCTGGAAAAACGGATAGTTCCCTGATGAAGAGACTGTCCGACGCCATGAGCACCCACCCGCCGAGCGAAGAGCGGGTGAGACAGATGAACGAGATGGCCGCGGAGAGTCCCGCCGGAAGTCCTTCCATCGTCTCCACGCCGGGCCACGCCAGGGCGAGGGAGCTTGCCGCCGGGCTTCGCCGGTAAGGCTGGATAGGAAGTCTTGCTTTTCCCCGTGACATGGATTACTAATCCCCCATGGTGAACGAAACAGGTGTGTCGAAGTGGATTCTCGTGGCCGCGGCGCGGCCGAACTTCATGAAGATCGCCCCGCTCATGAGGGCGATCGCCAACCACAACGAAAAAGGCAACGGGCCGGTCCGTCCTCTCCTTGTCCACACGGGACAGCACTACGACGCCAACATGTCCGACGCTTTTTTCCGGGACCTGAACCTTCCGGAGCCGGACGTGCACCTGGGCATCGGTTCGGGGACCCACGGGGAACAGACCGGCCGGGTGATCATCGAGTTCGAGAAGATTCTTCTCCGGGAAACCCCGGATCTCGTCATCGTAGTCGGTGACGTCAATTCCACCATGGCCTGCGCCCTGGCGGCGGTGAAACTCCATATTCCCGTGGCCCACGTGGAAGCGGGGCTTCGCAGTTTCGACCGGACCATGCCGGAGGAGATCAACCGCATCGTCACCGACGCCGTGTCGGACTATCTTTTCACGCCCTCCCCGGACGGCGACGAGCATCTGCTCCGGGAGGGCATTCCCCGGGAAAAAATACACCTCGTGGGGGACATCATGGTGGACAGCCTCCTGGCGAGTCTGGAAATCGCGAAAGAAAGGCCTACCCTGGACCGTCTCGGCCTCAAGGGCCGGCCTTACGCCCTGGTGACCCTGCACCGTCCCGCCAACGTGGACGACAAAAGATCCTTTACGCGGATCCTCCGCGGTCTCACGGGGGTGGCGGAAAAAATCCCCGTCATCTTTCCGGTCCACCCGAGGACCCGGAAACAGGTGGGCGCCTTCGGGCTGGAATCACACTTCATCTTTCACAAGGAAGAGCGCCCGCTTCCCCGTTTTCCCAAGTCCGTTCTCCAGGCCTACCAGCCTTTCGGTTACCTCGATTTTCTGAACCTCATGGCCCATGCCGCCGTCGTCCTGACCGATTCAGGGGGGATACAGGAGGAGACAACTGTCCTCGGCGTGCCCTGCGTCACACTGCGGGACACCACGGAGAGGCCCATCACCCTGACCGAGGGGACGAACGTGCTCGTCCACGATGACCCGGATCGCATTGTCGCCGAGGTGGACAGGGTTCTCAGCGGCCGTCGCCGCAAGTCCCGATGCCCGGCCATCTGGGACGGCCATACGGCGGAGAGAATCGTCGGAATCCTGACCGCGGCGACGGCCACAGCCTGAAGACGCCTTCAACGGTCCTGGGAAGGAGAGAAGGGACGATGACGGGTGTTCAGGCCCGCCGTCTGAAAAAAGCAAGAAAGGAGCTGGAATGTGAAATTTCGTCACGTCATCACGATCACGGTGGCGGCGATCCTGGCGGGAACCCTTGCCTGCGGGACGCCTCTTATGGCCTGCACGACCCTGCTCGTCACGAAGGGGGCCTCGGAAGACGGCTCGGTCATTGTCGCCCATTCGGACGACAGTGAACTCTTCGACCAGCGCCTCGTTTATGTCCCCGCGGCGGATCACGAGCCCGGCGCTCTCAGGCCGGTGTATTATGACGCCTGCGCCCTGGGGGACAGGCCGGCGTATCACAGTTACGAACTGCGGCGGTATGTGGGAACCCACCGGGGACCGACCTATGTCGATCCCGATCAGCCCCAGAGCATCCCCATCGGCTATATTCCCCAGGTGCCCCACACCTATGCCTATTTCGATGCCAGTTACGGTGTCATGAACGAGCACCAGCTCATGTTCGGCGAGTGCACCGACGGAACGAAAATTCAGCCCGACCCGGTGCCGGGGAAACTTATTTTCTACAGCGCCGAACTGAGCCGGGTTGCGGCGGAACGGTGCAGGACCGCCAGGGAAGCGGTCCTCCTCATCGGGGAGCTCATCGAGAAATACGGTTATTACGGCACCGGTGAAACGCTTCCCATCGGGGACAAGGAGGAGGGGTGGGTCATCGAAATGGCCCCCAGCCCCGAGGGCCGAGGCGGCCTGTGGGTGGCCCGGAAGATCCCCGACGGCGAAGTCTTTGTCGCGGCGAACGAACTGCGCATCCGCGAGATCGATCCCGACGACCCCAACCTGCTCTACTGCAAGGACCTTCACGAAATAGCCAAAAAATACGGGTGGTGGAAACCGGAGGACGGGAAGCTCGACTGGCTCAAGACCGTGAGCCTGGGCGAGTACAACCATCCCTACTACTCCCTTCGCCGGGTGTGGCGTCTTCAGGACCGGATGGCCCCGTCCCTGAAGCTATCCCCCTGGGTCGAAGACGGCTACACGAAGGCCTATCCCTTCACCATCAAGCCGGACAAGAAGCTCAGCGTCCGCGACGTCATGGACCTCTATCGCGATTACTACCAGGGAACGGAATTCGACCTGTCGAAAGGTCTCATGGCGGGACCGTTCGGCTGTCCCTATCGTTATCCCGGCCCCATGGACGCCTCGGGGGACACGGGCGACCCCACCGCCAGGAAAAAAGGTGCCTGGGAGAGGCCGATTTCAATCTTCCGATGCGGGTTTACTTATGTGTGCCAGGCCCGGAGCTGGCTGCCCGACCCCATCGGGGGCATTGTCTGGTTCGGGCCCGACGAGGCCATGAGCACCTGTTTCGTGCCTTTCTATGTCGGGGTGACCCGCATCGCCGCGCCCTACTACACCTGTGACACGACGAAGTTCAGCCAGAAGAGCGCCTGGTGGGCCTTCAACTTCGTGGCCAACTGGGCCGCCCTCAAGTACAGCTACATGATCGGGGACATCAGGGAGAAACAGGACGAGATCGAGCTCGCCGAGATCGAAAGCCTGAAGAAGATGGATGAACAGGCGCTGATTCTCTACAAGGCGAGCCCGGCTCACGCGAGGAAACTTCTCACCGAGTTCTGCGAAAACCAGGCCAACACGGTGGTGGACGAGTGGTGGAAATTCGCCTGGATGCTCGTGGCGCGCTATGACGACGGTTATGTGAACGAACCGGGTAAGATGGCCCAGGAGGTGGGCTACCCCGATGCGTGGTACGAGAAATCCAATTACAAGAGCGGTCCCGTTACCTACCAGAAACAGAAGTAACAAACCGCGGTCCCGGGGGACGGCATCGCGAGGGTCGCCGGAAGCGTCATGACGACGCCCCTCATGGGATCGGCGGATTTTTTGCCTGCCTGGAAAAGGCGTGTCATCGGACACGCCTTTTCCTTTACGAAAGGTGGTTGATCAGGCTGGCCACGCAGGCGGCGCCGTAACCGTTGTCTATGTTGACCACGGCGATTCCCGGGGCGCAGCTGTTGAGCATGGCCAGGAGGGCGGCGACACCGCCGAAGGACGCGCCGTATCCGACGCTCGTGGGCACGGCAATGACAGGCTTTCCCAAAAGGCCCCCGATGACGCTGGGAAGGGCCCCCTCCATGCCGGCCACGGCGATGATCACCCGGGCCTCCCGAAGGAGGGGCAGACGGTCCACCAGGCGGTGAATCCCCGCGACGCCCACGTCGAAGACCTTCTCCACCCGGTTTCCCAGTATGTCCGCCGTCACCGCCGCCTCCTCCGCCACGGGCAGGTCGGAGGTGCCCGCCGTGACGATGGCCACGTAGGTGGCGGTTTTTTCCATGGCTTCGCGGATGACCGTAACGGTCCGGGCCAGGGGGTGATACCGGGCTTCCGGGCAGACCGACCGGACCGCTTCGTAGGCTTCCGGGGATGCCCGGGTGGCCAGGAGGTTGGCGTGCCGTTCCAGCATGCTCCTGGCGATGTCACGGACCTGGTCCAGCGTCTTGCCTGCGCAGTAAAGGGTTTCCGGGCAATCGTGGCGAAGTTCCCGGTGGCTGTCCAGGACGGCGAACCCCAGGTCTTTGGACGGCAGGTCCTCGAGAAAGCGGAGGCCTTCCTCGATTGACGCCCGGCCATCCCGGATATCTTCCAGAAAACGTCTCAATTCCCGTTCCTTAGGTTTCACGATAACCCTCCAGGTCCACGGTGATGCGGTCGTATACCGATTCCCTGAGCTTCTCCAGCAGAGCGGCTTCGACGGATTCCGAGAAGAGCTTTTCCCGATCCTCGCGGCGTACCTCGATCCGGGCGAGGGGGCCGTGCTTCCTGACTCGGACGTCCCGGAACCCGAGATCCAAAAGCAAATCTTCCGCCGCCTCGATTGTCCTGAGCGCCTCGAAATCGACCGCCGTTCCGAAAGGCAGCCTCGTGAGAAGGCAGGTGTCGGACCGGGACGCGACGGCATCGAGACCGGAAAGTGATAGAAAACGCCTGACCGCGGCTCTTTCCACGGCGCAGTCCCGGAGGGGGCTCTGAATGCCGAGCTCCCTGAGGGCCACCGTTCCCGGGCGCCGTTTCTCCTCATCGTCGAACCTGGTGCCGTCGACGACGGTGGCGAATCCCTCGGCCCGGGCGTCCACAGTGATGGCTTCCATCATCGTTTTCTTGCAGATATAGCAGCGGTTTTCCGGGTTCATGGCGAGGGCCCGGGGGAAGGGGAGGAAGAGCTTTTTCCACCGGACGCCGAGGTGAAGGGCGACAGACTCCGCCGCCTGGCTGTCCCGGTTCAGCGTGTAGGGAAACACCGCCGTGATGGCCAGGAGGTTTTCACCGAGGGCTTCCCGGGCGGCATGGAGAAGAAAGGCGCTGTCGGCGCCGCCGGAAAGGGCGACGGCGCAGGGGCCGATATCATTAAAGTAATTTATAAGGGATTTATATTTATCCATTTAAATATACTTATATAATATCTTTTATACTTTTGTAAATGTCCCCCAGGGGGACGCTGTGGGTTTCGGCAAGCTTCCGGCAATCCTCGAACTCGGGCTTCACGCGGATTACCTTGCCCGCCCGCAGGGCTTCCTTTACCCGGACGGGACCGAAAGGGGTCGACACAGTCCGAATCCTTCTCTCAAGAAAGCGCCTTTCCACGCTGTGCCCCCGAACGCCCAGGGTCGTCGTCTCCTGGAAGAGAATGTCTTCCATGCTCTCTTTCTCTTCGGGACGGCACAGGATCGTCATGTTCACCCCGGGACGGGATTTTTTCATGATTACGGGAACCAGGAAGGCCTCCAGGGCCCCGGCTTCGAGCAACCTGTTCAGGACATGCTCGTAGATCTCGGGGTTCATGTCGTCGAGGGTGCATTCCAGGAGGCAAAGGGCTTCCTTGGGGTGGCGCTCCTTTTCGACCGCCGTCGATCGACCGAGGACGGCCCTGAGGACGTTCGGGATTTCCGGGTCCCGTCGGCCCAGCCCGTAACCGATTTTTTGCGGGACCATGAACAGGCGCTCGGTGAATTCGTCGACCGTGGCCGCCAGGATGGCCGCACCCGTCGGCGTGGTGGCCTCGTGGGGAACGCCGCCCATCCGGACGGGGATCCCCTTGAGAATTTCCAGGGTGGCCGGCGCGGGGACGGGAATAACGCCGTGGCGGCTCGTCACCATCCCGCCGCCCAGCTCGGGCGGGCCGGCGATCGTTCTTTCGATACCCAGTTGTTCCAGGCACAGGGCGTATCCCACGATGTCGATGATGGAGTCGACCGCCCCGATCTCGTGAAAATGGACGTCCTCCACCGCTTCGCCGTGTATGGACGCCTCGGCCACGGCGATGGGGCTGAAAATGTCGAGGGCGGTCCGCCGAACCGCTTCGGGAAGGCCGCTTTCGCCGATGAGGGTCCGGATAGCGCCGTAGGTCCGGGACACTTCGGGGCCGCCGGCGAGGACGACCTCGAACCGGGTCCCGGTGATTCCCCGACGGCTCTCCCGGGTGATTCGGAGGTCGTAACCGGAAAGAGGCAGGTTCTTCAGCCCCGCTTCGAGAGCGGAAACGTCGGCCCCCAGGTCGATGAGAGCCCCCACGGCCATGTCGCCGCTCACCCCGGCGAAACAATCGTAGTAAAGGGTCTTCAATGGGATCCCCTGTCTTTTTTGTCGTGCCCCCACAGGCGGCACGGTGACGAGAGAATAGCACAAAAAAAAGGCGGAGGGTAGCCGGGGTCCTGTCCGATTCGGAGCGAAAAAAGGGGAGGGTGTCAAAGCGGAGGGGTGGGATCCTTCTTTTCTTCCTTGACAGGTTGTCCTGTCATTAACTATGACAGGGGCATTCCAGCGGTGCGGGCGCCTGTTTTCGAGAAGGATCGACCTGTCCCGGCCTGAAGGGAACAAGATGGAATGAAAGGGAAAACAAAAAGCACCGCTCCCGGTCCTTCGATGACCGACGGGGCCGGGCGTGGGGATACCGACTACGGCAGAATTTTTCATCCCCGGCGGGTTGCCGTCGCCGGTGTGTCCACGGAGGGTGTTTTCAGCTACGGCGGGAGTCTCGTTCTTTCTCTCCAGGCCATGGGTTACGAGGGGCGGATCTTTCCCGTCAATCCCAAGGGAGGGAATTTCTCCGGCCTGAAAATCTTCAGGAGGATCGAGGATATCCCCGGGGACATCGACCTTGCGGTCATCGCCGTGGGCGCGGCGGCGGTGCCGAAAACCCTCGAGGCCTGCCGGAAAAAAGGGGCCGCCGGTGCGGAGATCATCTCTTCCGGGTTCAGTGAAACAGGGACCCCGGAGGGCCGGGCCCTGGAAAAGGAAATCCGGGAAATAGCTGCCCGGGGTATCCGCGTCATCGGGCCCAACTGTTTTGGCATCTATTGCCCCGGAAGCGGTCTCACCTTTCTGCCGAACCCGGACCTCTCCCGGCGAAGCGGTCCCGTGGCGTTCCTGTCCCAGAGCGGTGGCATGGCGAGCGATTTTGCCAATATGGGAAAATGGATGGGGGTCCGCTTCAGCAAGGTGGTCAGCTTCGGAAACGGCGCCGACTTGAGGGAAACGGAACTTCTTCGATACCTGCGGGAGGACGGGGAAACGGGGGTCATCGCCCTTTACGTCGAGGGCGTCGAGAATGGCGAGGATTTTTTCACGGCGCTTCGGGAAGCGGCCCGGAAAAAACCGGTCGTTGTTTTGAAGGGAGGCCTTTCAAGGGCCGGCGGTCGGGCCCTGATCAGCCATACGGCCTCCCTGGGCGGGGACAGGGTCATCTGGAAATCTATCCTCAAGCAGGCCGGGGCCGTCCAGGTGGAGGATCTGAACGAAATGGCTCAAGCCTGCCTGGCCTTTTCCATGTTGCCGACGAGGGCCTGCAAGGGCGTTTCCGTCATTGGCGGCGGGGGGGCCCTGGGCATCGCCGCCTGT
>Ga0209096_1004904_pt1 | contig 10431 bp, 14 predicted proteins | sample AD_UKC034_MetaG_FD_184407 | JGI IMG/M metagenome (GOLD analysis project Ga0209096, IMG submission 184407) | Active sludge microbial communities of municipal wastewater-treating anaerobic digesters from USA - AD_UKC034_MetaG (SPAdes) (version 2) | ecosystem: Engineered > Bioreactor > Anaerobic >...
GGGATCGCCAGATATATAGAAAACAGCATATGCTGTTGAACAACAACTTGGTAGTAGCAATGAGGTTAAACTTGCCCATGTAGTAGTTACCGAAGCGCCACTTTGTATAGTTATAGCCTCATCCCACATTATTTCGCCCGGCCTCGTATGACTGAACTCGATCAATTCTGCCGCTAATGCCTTGGTCTTAAACACTCCAATACACATATCGCTAGTAGAGTTGGCATTATACCAGCCGTGTTTTGTGCTAGAGTATGCAGGATAATCTGTACCATCTATTTCCAAGTTTAGAAGCTCACTCTCTGTTAGTAAATTCGTAGCAGCAGATACCACAGCAGAGTCGTCTATATAAACTGCATACCATTTATTTGCAGCAAGATCATCAGATGCTGCGTTAGAACCACCAGATCCGAAAACGAATGTTAGAGTTGAGTTCCAATATACTGGTTGACTAAGTGTACCTATGTGATAGTACCTAGACGCAGTAAGTGTTATCGTATCTGTATCAGACCATGTAAAACAAGCCGAATTGTTTGGTGCAAATGGAGATAGCCCTACAGATGTCAGCTGTGTTTCGTTACCATCTTCATCTAAGGCATGCACCTCGACCTTACTATTCACATCTTTTGTATACATAAACCCTTTGTTTGCTACATTAGTTGGAGTTGCGATAGGCGCGTGATAGGTAACCTTAGTATGTTCGCCATGATCTGCTTGTGTGCCAGTTGGGTCTAGGTAGTGATCAGTCGCTAGGCGCTCTCTAACATCAAGTTTGAGCCCTCTCATCTTAGAGGCACCCTGACTAATAGAGTCGCTATTTGCAGGTGATGCCTCATACGCAGCGTTCCAGTCATTAGTGTGTGAGAAAGCAATCCCAGTTAGTAATAAGATACCTGAGATAAATATAAATAGCTTCTTTGTCATGTTTACCTCTTTGTTTAATTTTTAAACATTCACTGTTTTTTTTGTAAGTAAAGTGGTATCGTATTCCAAGCATATCCACATGATTCACAGGTTCGTCTTATATATGACTGTCCTTTAGACTTTTCTGCCTGTGTTGAATTCATATCTATAAAGGTATCCTTAATATCTATCTTTCCACAGGCAGGACAGGTTTGATCTCTCTGGTATGGATCCATATAGTTTCTCCTTAAGGCATCTTGGCACAGAATGGATCTGCCCAGTAGTTATTACTAGCTATTGGTATTTCAAAATCAGGTGTTATTTCCATATCTTCTTTAATAGCTCTATCGTCTTTGATACGATCAGCTAGAAGACCTTGTGCTGTAGCTATGGCACTCGCACCTTTATCTTGTTCACCAAGAGAATTGAAGGCAAATCCAGTTGCGTATAGAATCAAGATCTGATCCATTCGATCAAAATCTGTGGCTACGTTTCCTGTAGCGGTGAAAGGTGTTGGCCAGAGATGGCATCTTATCCTGGTGGCATACGCATCATCTGGAATACGCCATAACTCCATGGTATTTCCCCAGATTGTATATAACGAAGGAATGCCGGTAGAATACGCTTCTGGATAGGGTATTCTAGTATCCCAAGTTCTTGCAGGAACATAAGTAACTTTTCTAGAAGCTGTGCCATCTATGATCCTAAAGCTAGTAATTGTACGCAGTCTGGTAGGTGTTGGAATTGACCCGATATCTGCCACAGTAGATGGTGTCTCTATACTCCTTAAAGCACTAAACAAATGCTGTTTTGCTATCTCATCCTGTGCCCAATTTAAAAAAGTAACCAGTCTTGAATTGAGGTCGGTGCGCCCACCTAGGTTACACCGAACCTCGTCTTCTAACTGGGACCTAGTTAGTGTCCCACCCATGCCGATCTCCTTATATACGACCTATGGCGATAAAATTAACTACTCCTACATCCAGATCGTCTGCACATTCTGAGCCAGCGCTAACACCTCTATGCGCTCCATTTGCTGTGATAAAAGCATTAGCTCCAGTGCCGTACCCCAGTGCATCGTTTACTGTGCCGGAAGTAGAGATAATAGTCGTAGGATAGTAGGCATGAAAGCACTTGTCGGTTGTATTCCATCGAACAAGATATCCATTATCTGAAAATCCATCCACAATACAGCGCAGTAAAGACCTAAATTTACCAGTAATGGCAGTGATTTCTACTCCAGTAGTATGATAAGGATTAATGTCGGCAATACCACTTATCAAGCCAAGTCCCCGACCTATAATCTGACACCGAGGAAAGTCAAGTGTTACAGTAGCTGTATAAGCCATACTTTCTCCTTTAGAAAAGGAGGGAGTAGGTTCTCCCTCCTATATTAAGATTCTGTGATTCTAGTCAAGGTCCGGTACAGTCTGCGGATACAACAGATAACCATCAGTTGTCGCGGCAGCGCCTGAACCTACAGCAGTGGCCAAAATCATACCGGTGATTGCGTGCTCAGATGAAGAGGTATCATCTACTCCACCATTAGTACTTGCATCGGTATAAAGTGCAACATTAGCAGCACAAGAAGCAGCTGCATAAATCGCAGAACAGTAGCCTCTAATCTGATACCAGCCATAACTAGAAGCTACGATTGCAGCAGTGGCTACCGCAATATACCTGGGTACCGCACCCAGTGCTGTGGTGATCAACTGTGTATTGTATGTACCATCTACATCGTAGACCACAACAGAACCTGCTATCGTATTGGCGATACCCTGTAGCCAGATATATTCCCTATCTGCTTCTCGTCGAATACAGCCTAGCCCCTCCTTATTCGTAGTGTAGACTGCACCAATAGCAGTTTGAAAACATCGTTTCATACCATATAAAGTCATTTGAGATACTCCTTAGAAAAGTTAAGGTTATAAAGTTAAATAGAAACCAAGAACTTAGTAGGTTCTATGCTGTGTCGATAGTATGCAAGACACCTTGACACAATTTCCTTGTAACAATAAACGCACAGGCGAGAATAATCTGTGCTGCACGATCATTCACCTGATCCGGAATCGGTTTCCATTCAGTCATATCAAAGTTCATAGCAGGATCATAGACGAAGTACAGAAATCGAGTATTCAAGAAGTACATTCTTTGAGAGATATTAGGACTCCATATCATCGGCACTCCCATGAACTCGACATTCTGAAAGTTAGCATCTGCCAGTTTCTTATTCACAATCTGCTTTTGCTCAATCGTCTCGGCAAGATAATACTCATAGACAGTTTGCGAGGTCAGGATAATATCAACAACATCCTGCAGACGATTGTTCATGCAGCTGTTGTACATAGTCGTCATATAGGATCGGCCATAGACAGAAAATGACAGTCCAGTCATAGAGGTAGAATTATTTCTGAACCATGAATAGGTAGACGGATCAACTCCACCAGCATCTTCTGAACCTGATGCAGAGTCGGGAACAAGATTCTGTAGGCCCTCTATCGAGTTGCCAGTCTGCGCACCGCAGAGTCTGGCATCCAGCTCATCGATGATCGAGTTCTCTGTGTTATCCAGAGTCCTCGTCATAAGTTTCATAATCGCAGACTTGCCTCTGTTCTGCTGCTCATCGATACCAAAGCGTACAAGTGGCGCAACTATATATCTCCAGTCCCACTTGCTTTCAGTCAGAAACTCGTAAGAATTAAGAGTTACTGTGTCGCCTTTCGTGATCCATGTAATGTTATCGTTTTTCGCATATTCCAGGGGCTCCATAATAAACCTGCCACCCTCTTCAGTCCTGAATTTTCCTTTCTCCTTCATCCAGTACCAAAAAGGAGTTGCAGTAAAAATATTGTCGTGGGCCTGCCCCTTCCTATGCTCCCATGTAGTAGTGTATAGATTGTCTAAACTTTCTGTTAAAGTAAGTGCCATTTAAAAATACTCCTATTGTTGACCGCCAAAGACTTCTTGCCACGCTAATTCTGCGGCCTCATCCTTTGACATATCTTTTTTCTGTTCAGTTTTTCCAACTCTTGAAGGAAAAAGCGAAAATGCCTGAAGAGAGTCTTGTCCAGATTTGTTTTTATTCTCCGCCTCTTCCTTCTCCTTTGTCTTTTGTTCGTCGCTCTTGTACTTCTCTTCCAACTCTTTTACCTTCTCAGGATTCTCAGCTTTCGCCAAGGTATAGGCCCGCCTAATAGAAATGCCTTTATGCTCCTGGGCTATTTCTTTGATCTCCTCTCCCCAATCATAAAAGTCTGGGTGTTTACCAGCTAGTGCAGCAACCTCATCAGTGATGATTTTATTACTGAAGGATTTGCCCAAGTCGGTAATCTTACTATCAACAGCCTTCATCTTCTCGTCTAGATTTGTCCCTATCTTATCTAAGATAAGATCAAGGAAGTCCTGTCTTGATAAGTTCTCCAGATTTACAGACTGAGTATCTTTTCTGTCTGCCTTATCGTCTGATTTATCGTCCGACTTTTTTTGTGTAGAAAGTGCGTCTACTTTCTTTGATAGTTCCATAACACCACGGCCTAGTCCCAACAATACATCTACAACTTCTTTAGGAATAGCCGGCGCAGCATTCTTGTTTTTGTCGTCAGTGTTTTGATTCTCGTCTCCCATTAGTTCTCCTCCTTCGTTTTCTTCATCATTCGTAAATGATGCGCTTTAAGTTCTTGTCTGCGTAGTTCATCCCTTTTTCTAAGAATTGCAAGCTTAGATCTATGTATATACGGCATATTGATCTTTTCCCACTTGTTTATTTGCACTTCAGTAGAATTAGGTTTAAATACTACTAATACCCAAGGATGCTCTTTAGATGCATCCAGAACAGTAACCTTAGACTCTTTTTCTTTTTCTTTCAGTTTTTGCTCCGTCATTAGAATCCTCCATATCCATCGTCGTATTTAGAATAACACTCTGTAAATTCATCAGTTCCACGCTTCTTTACCTCTTCTCTAAGTTGACGCCTGGAACTTATATACACTGGTTTTGGTCCAAGATCGTTCCAGAAACCCTCAGGAAATTTTTTATACGCAAGTTTGTTTAACCGTAACCAGACTTTCTTAGTCTCCCCTTGACATTTTGGACATCTGATATTATCGCTATCAGAAATCTTGGAAACCTCCTCGAAGATATTCCCGCACTTTTTACATTCAAAATCCCAGATTGGCATACACCCTCCTGTGTGTTTATTTTTTAATCATATCCTGATTCTGTGCCGGCATAGGTAAGCCAAGCCTCTGCCCGTTTTGTAAAAGCTGACCGAACTGACCAACATTCATTGGAGAAGCAAGGCCAACTCCAGTAGGTAAACCACGCATAAGATCGTCATATTGACAACCGTGCATTTCACGAAGTAGATATTTGGTTAACAACATAGGATCGACTAAAGGATTCTCTTTGAGTAACCCATAGACTTGTATTGCTTTCTGCTCTCTTGCAGTACGAGATAATGGTAGTGAAGTATCTGCGTCTATGCTTACTTCATAAGCTCCGCCTCGAAGCATTTCAGCAGAGAACGCAACCCAGACACGCACTCCTCCTGGACCGGCGATATCAACAATCTGTTCTCCTGTCCAAGTCTTGAAGAGCACTTCATTCATAGCATTTGCGATATTACAGAGCAAGTCAGCTACTATATCTCGACGTTCATCAACCCTGATTTCAGATGCCATCTGTACAATAGAAGCTTCAGTTGCAGTAGTATCTCCAGACTTCTGGGAGAGTTCACCCATCTGGTTACGAGAGAAACCTAGGGTTTCCCTAATGTCAGCGCGCACCTGCTCAGCACTAGCGAGCAAATCCGCAGGAATTCCAGCTACCTGCATGGGTTTGACCTTAGTAATATCGTTTACCTGCACCCCAGCACCGACTGATTCAGAGAGCATCTTCTTTAATTCTGGTTCTTCTATCGCACCTGTCTCGTACATAATCTTAAGTAGAGTAAGCCTCCGGTGCTTCATAGTCTGAGTTCGTACTTCATTTGCTTCAAGTTGCTGAGGCTCCAGGATTGCGGCGTCAGGTACTCCCCAGAAAACCTCATCGTCGTTGTTAAAAATAAGCGGAAAAAAATTGAAGCCTTCGCGTGTCTGCAACAAGTCTGGCCCCTCATACAGAATTTTTTGATGATCAGGAGAAAGCACAAATACTCGACCAAATTTTCTATCCCTAATTTCAAACAACTCTATCGTATCTATGGGCTTCTGCAGATTGACGACTCTACCTCCTCGTTGGTATGAAGTAAGTCTGGTAGCTACTAAGTCTTTAGTAAACTTAAGGCGTGGATCACTTTTAACATCATCAATATAGCGTTCGACCCTATGTGCTACCCACATCGCGTCATCGATGTCCTCACAACCAGAAGGCACTATGAAGTCACCGGTTTGCATTCTTCCGAACCATGGCATATTATCTGCGGTACCTGCCTTATACTCTATTCGACCTTTCTTTTCAAGTGACGGTACCACCGCACCAGAGTATGTAGGACTAGGTGTGTAGACACCACCAAGACCGAGTTTTCCTACACCAGTGCCAAACATAAAACTGTCTTGTACCATCTTCTTGATTTGCTTTTTCAGCTTCATTTGAGTAAACAACTTGTTGTCGATCCTCTCCAGAAGCTGTGCAAAGACTGCACATTCAAGTCCGGGCATAGCTGGAACAATAGAAACCGAGGGATTCTTAAAATAAACCCTTGGTACAATAGCCCGCATGAGCATAAAGAAGAAGTTTAGTGGTAATACACCTGGAAGCCAATTACCTCTATAATAAGATCGATAATCGTTCCACTTATCTTCCTTAGCATATTTTCTTCTATAGTCTATGCCAGCATTAATTTGGTCTATCCAAAAACTGTGACTGATTTGTCTAGTATTAAAGCTCATCTACTATATCCTCAAAAGAACAAGAGAGTCCAATATCATTTCGATATTGCATATTAGTCAGTGAGATATTCTTAATAGTTCGGTAAACTCGCTTTCTAGCTTCTTTCAATGTCCTGCCTCGTGCAGTAGCAGAAAAGACTTCTTGTGTTAATGTGCCAGCTACACTATACTTGTTGTCTATCTTCTGGATATCTTTCAAGTACAGATGTCTTAAATTCTCTGGGTTTATGCCATCTATACCTTTACCAATAGGTACTTCGATATTAGCCGTATAAGGAAAAGGCGGTATGGTTATGTTTACAGAAATCAACCAGTCTTCTGTAAACTCAGCTTTATCTGTTGTACCTGTAGCTACTTTATAGAGAAAGTATCCAAGATCTTCTTTGATTCCTTCTCCAAAGACTTCTAGTACACTTTGCAATCCAGTAGCTATTCCGATAACTTTACTGAAATCTTCATTATATATAATCGTAACCAAGTCCCGTAGATTTAACTGCCTCAGACCTTTTGCAAATTCTTCTGTATAGTTTGGCTGCTTCTTTATTGCCTTTGCGATAGTGCCCATACTTATAACCGTGGGACCGACGTCTCCAGCAAATAAATACGAAAAGTTTTCACACAGCACAAAAGGCGATACCCAATCAACTCCGTTGAAGAATCCACAAACTACTCGACAGGTAATACCAGGAGATGGCAACTCACTAGGGATGGCGTACCTATCTACAAAATCAGTAAACTTTCCCTTTGCCAACATACTACCCAGGACAGAAGTTCCAAGATAGATCTTATGATGCTCTTTGAATATCTTCTCATACTGGGCAAATCTATTAGATAAACACAATATAAAAGAGGTTCTGCTCAAATTCGGTCGCCAAGATTCAATAGGAGTTGCCAATTCTCCCGGGAAATATCTCCCCTGCTGAACAAACACATCCACAGCATCATGTTCAGCCAATCTGTGTGCAATACCTATTCCTTCACCATACTTAGTTAAGCAAGTAATGTGCATCGTCTATGCCTCCCACCTGAGGAGCGATAGGGAAATTCCCTAGTCTCCTATTCGTCAGTTCGTTAATAATAGCATCTAAAGTAAATGGATCTTCTTCCGGAGTCTGCACAGGTATCCTATAACCTAACTTCATTGCAGCTTGCGTAAAACTATAGGCTAAAGCAACCATAGCCATTACACGATCATCATAGCAACCTGCTTGAGCAGCTAGTTTATGTGTTTCCGGATCTTCGATAAATGTATCTAGTTCTTCCTGCAATGCCGGAGAATGGATTATAAATTCTGTTGCTAACATCTTCCTAAGAAGTCCTATCGCCAAAGGTCGAGTCCTACTTGTCTCTAGAAGTCCTAAATTAAGAATATGCGTATCCGCGTTACTTTGATTTGTTACTGTTCGTTTGTAAATTAAATAGCTAGGATAGATTTTACGTAGTTCGTTTAAGGTCACAATTCCGTGATTATTTGCCTCCACAGTTATAAATGCGTTATTAAACTGCCGACCTATTGACGACAGGACTTTAGCAAACACATCAGGTGGGACTTTATTACTGACCCACTCTGCCACCTGTTCACAGTTTCCCAAATCAGCGATCTGAATAACCGAGTTGTCTTGCTCTACCCCTCCACCAACATCAGCACCTATGGTGTATATATAATTCTTCTTTGGATGTCCAGAGAGTATATGCAAATCCGGCGAGATTTTCCTCCAGTCTTGAGTAAAAAAATACAGGGTCTTATGAAAAATGCTCTGTCCTGACGATCTAAAGCATTCTTCGATTGTCATAGGATATTCTTGCTTAAACAATTCAAGATCATAATCAAGTTCTTCGAGCTTTTCTCTTCTGAATGACAGCTGCTCTAAAGTAAGTCCTGCTTGGTAGAGCTTAATCTCCTCTAGTTCGTCATCCAAGGAATCTAAAAACTCCTGCTTTTCTTCTTCAGATCTGAATGATCTTTGATACTCTGGAAAATTCAGCCAGTCGAAGAAGTGTACAAAGTATCGACCTTTACCTGACCTGGCTTTTTGTACTCTCTTGTAAAACCAATTTCTACCGTTGCCGGTACTCTCAAGTATAATTGTACCACTCTCTGGCACAGCTTGAAAAAGACCTGCTGTTAACTCTTTAGGATTGTCCCAAAACGCAACTTCAGAACAATGCAAATCAGAGATCGTATCTCCTCGTCCGAATTTTCTTGCACCGGCGGTGCCTATATAGAAAACAGAGTTAGTCTTAGGAAAAGAGAACTCTCTCTTATTTGATGTCTCCAGCACAGCCTTGGGGCCTCGTAGGTTGTCTAAATAATATCTGACTCTTTTAAAAAGCCTCTCAGTTGACTCATTATCATGTGAGATTACTACCGCCTTGGTGTTTCGTTTATGTAGGCAGCGGACAGTAAAGAGTGCTAAGACATATGCCGAGACACCTTCCTGCCTAGCTTTGGTGACTATATCTCTACCAGTTAAAGTCTCATCGAGTTTTGCTTGTGTAGAATTTAGCTGAAAAGGCACATCTTGGCCTTTCTTATTAGCTATCATAAAAAGATTCTCGATGATTAGTCTTTCAGGTGTTGGCATATATTCTCTATTTGTTTAATTTTTAATCAGGCCCTATGGCGCAATCAGGATAGGCTTTTGATTTTTAGGATTAGCTGCAAATGCGGCCCATCTACCTAATGCAGCTTGCCACTTCTTAGCCCGAATCTCCAGCATACCATCAGTTATCCAGATTTCATAGGCAATCTTATCTGCAATTAAACGCACTTCTTGTTCAAGAAGACCCATACGCATTAGTTGATAAAGTGCGTCATGCACCAGTGATCCTCGCAGAGAACTTTTAGTATCAATCGTAGGCCCTGATGGCCCGTCCCAAGCATAGCCTTTTCTAATATAGAGCGAGCCATCCTTTAAGAGAGAAATATAATCTGTGTGTATATCTTCCTTAATACGAATGGAAACGTCAAATCGAAAGTTCTCTACCAACTGATATTTGTATCCACTCTTATATTTGATTATAGATGAAGTAACCATCATTTCTTTTCTTTCCGAAAAATATTGATGATGCTATACAAGCCAACTCCGGTGCTAATAATAAGTTCTCCCTGTTCAGGAGAGATACTATATCCGGCTAATGTTGCAAGTGCAATCAAGCCACGCCAAGTAGACGGCTCTTTCATTCTTTCGACAAAGTCTTTAAGTGCTTTCATTTATTCCCTTCCCTTATCTAACCATTCATAGTGATTCCCATCATCCCAATGACCACCCCATATCCCGCCTATCGATTCCCACCATTCGCCAAGTGGGGCGTGATCTTCGGTTTCTTTCAAATACTTGCCGTCTTTAAAAAGATTCAGGTCGATAGCAAGCCTGCACCTATGCTTGCTTGTCTTGCTCCCATACGGGCAACGTGGATCTCGATAAGCATCGCCAAGCGTCACTTCAAAGCCAAGCGCAAAGGCTTTGTCGATAAGCCGTGGGACTGCTCTTGCGAATTCTGCTTGTTGCCTGTAAATGCTCATTTCCCGTTCTTATTCTTCGATAAATAGATTTCAATTCGGTCAAGCTGCTTGCTCATATTTTCAATGTTCGCTTCGATCTTGGCTATTTGCCGCGGTGTTTGCTTAAGGTCTTCA
>Ga0209096_1004906_pt1 | contig 10427 bp, 9 predicted proteins | sample AD_UKC034_MetaG_FD_184407 | JGI IMG/M metagenome (GOLD analysis project Ga0209096, IMG submission 184407) | Active sludge microbial communities of municipal wastewater-treating anaerobic digesters from USA - AD_UKC034_MetaG (SPAdes) (version 2) | ecosystem: Engineered > Bioreactor > Anaerobic >...
CCCGGCGCATCATCGCCGCCCTCGGCCAGGCCCTGGATGACCTGCGCCAATCATTGTGAAACGCCGGCCCTTTCCGGCGCTCCGCGGGGAAACCCGGAAGACCAGCGCTTGTCATGCGCACGCCATTCGGCATAGGATAGCTGGGCTGGGCGCTTGGCGCAGTGGTTAGCGCGTCTCGTTTACACCGAGTAGGTCGGGGGTTCGAATCCCTCAGCGCCCACCATCTTTCCCGCCGGAACAGTCAGGCCCGGCGCCGCGCGCGCGCCGCGCGGGGGCGGGCGGGACTGGCTCGCCGGCAGCCTTGCTGATAAACATGCGGGTATAAGACGCCCACAAACGGCAGGTTGCGATACCGCTCCGCGAAGTCCAATCCGTAGCCCACCACAAACTCGTCCGGGATCTCGAAGCCCACATAATCCGCCGCGACCGGTTCCACGCGGCGGGCGGCTTTGTTCAGCAGGACGCAGATCCGGATCCGGCGCGGGCGGAGGGCGCGGAGCCGGGCCCGCACCCGGGAAAGCGTTTTGCCGGTGTCCAGAATATCATCCACCAGCAGCACATCGCGTCCGCGGACGCTCAGCCGCAGTTCCTTGGTGAAGACCAGTTCGCCGGACTCGGTGCCCGCGCCGTAGCTGGAGACGCCGATGAAATCCAGCCGCAGGGGCAGCGAGAGATTCCGAATGAGATCCGCGAGGAACATCACCGTCCCGTTGAGCAGCGAAACGACCACCAACTCGCGCCCGGCGAAATCGCGCGCGATGGCGCGGGCCAGCGTTCGGATGCGGCGCGCGATTTGGGCGTCGGTGATCAGGATGCGTTCGACTTCGCGGCGCCAGCGCCGGGGAACGGCGACGCCGTGGCGGGCCGGGGTTTGGGGGAACGACGGGCTCATGGGCGGGGCGCTTGGCGGGCGGCTTCCGGGCGGCGGCGCGCGGGGGCCGGGTTAGATGTGCTTTGAATCATGCTCGTCCTTGGCGGTATAGCCGGCGTCCTGCCGTTTAAAGTTGACCTCATTCTTGCGCACATACGCCGCGAACACGTCATCCGCGCTCATTCCCAGCACCTGGGCCAGGCTGATCAGGAAATGGAACAGGTCAACGACCTCGACGCGGGCATTCTGCTCGTCAAACTTCTGGTATTTGGCCCACCATTTCCACGGCACGCTGTCGGTCAGCTCGGCAATCTCCTGGGACATGGCGCGGCAATAATTCAGCAGCCAATGAATCTTCTCCTCCGGGCTCATGTTCTCGGTGCGAACGCCGATGCGCTCGTTCAACGCTTTCTGCATCTGGAAGAGCGCGCGAAGCTGGTCTGGTTGTTCCATGCCGGGAGGATTCGACGAGCGCGGGCGGGAAGCAAGGCGAAACCGCGCGCCCGCGCCGCCGCGCTTTGAACTTTGCACTTTGAACCTTCCGTCCGAGTCCCTATAAAGAGAGCCATGCCAACATTGCCGGTAATGTTATCCCACGGCGGACCCGTGCTGTGGCTGCTCCTGATCATCAGCGCCGTGGCCGTGGCCGTCTTCATTGAGCGCTTTCTGCATTGCCACCGCGCGCAAATCAATTCGACCGAGTTCCTCAACGGCATCCGCACCGTCCTGAAGCGCGATAACCCGGTCGAGGCGCTGTCCATTTGCGATGCCACGCCCGGCCCGGTCTCCCGGCTGGTCCGGATCGCCATTTTGCATCGGGAAGAGGGCCGGGAACGCGTGCGCGAGGCGCTGGAGGAAGCCGGGGCGGTCGAAGTGCCGCGGCTGGAGGAGAAACTCAGCCTGCTGGCGACGATTGCGCAACTGGCGCCGCTGATCGGCCTGCTGGGAACCATGCTGGGGTTCATCCAGACCTTTAGCCGGATGCAGGAAGCCGGGCTGAACGCGCACGTGGGCCTGCTCTCCAGCGGAATCTGGCAGGCGCTGGTCTGCGCGGCGGCGGGCCTGGCGGTCTCCATCCCCGCGCATGCGGCCTATAACTACCTGGTGATCCGCGTCAATGCCATCGTGCTGGACATGGAACGCTCCGCCACCGAGATCGTGCGCATCGTCACCGAAACGGCCAAGCCGCCCCCGGCGCCATGAAGTTCCCCCGTCAGGCCACCATTTTCCGGCGGCAGTTGGACGCCGCGCCGTTTGCCGCGATGTTCTTTCTGCTGGTGCTATTCATGATGCTGGCGTCGCTGGTTTATACGCCCGGAGCGCGCTTGGAATTGCGGCTGCCGGAGGGCGCGGGTTTGCCGGGCGCCGACCGGCCGTCGGTATCAGTCGCCATTGACGCCGACGGGCGGCTTTATTACGAAAACCAGTGGATCCAGGAAGACGAGCTGCGCCGCCGGCTGCAGGCGGCGGTGGCGAAGGCCGGCGAACCCCTGACGTTGATTGTGCAAGCCGACAAGGCGGTGAGTTATGAACGCTGCCTGCGCCTGGCGCTGCTGGCGCGCGAAGCCGGCATGACCGACGCCCTGCTGGCCACGCTGCCGGGGCCTTACGCCGTCCCGCCGCTCCGCTCGCCGCCATGACCCCGGCGCCGGCCGCATCGCGCTCCTGGACGCGTCGCCGCTGGTGGGGCGTGGCGGCGCTGGTATTCCTGTTCCAACTCGCCCTGATTTTCTGGCTGGGCGAGACCGCGCCTCCGACCCCTCACCCGGCCGCGCCCGGCCTGACGCTGCGGCTGGCCGGAAGCGCCGCCGCCGAATTGCTGGCGCTGCGCGACCCCACCTTGTTTGTCCTGCCGCGCCCGCAGGTGATTTCGACGCCGGCCTGGTTCAAGGCCCCGCATCCCGACGCGGACGTCTTCGCCTGGCCCGAGCCGGCAAATCCTCCCGCGTTGAGCATCGGCCAACCTGGCACGGCTCTCAGCCAACGGGCCGAGAGCAACCTCTTCCCGCTTCAGCAGGCGTTGGCGCGATTCGAGCCCCACCCGGACCTGCCCGAGGCGGCCCCTCTGCCGATGGGGGCTGATCAATCCACCCTGCAACTGCGCGGCGCCCTTGCCCAACGGCGGCTATTGGTGCCGCTGGATTTGCGTTCCTGGACCCATCGGGACATTTTGAGCAATAGCGTCGTGCAACTCCTGGTGGACGCCGAAGGGATGCCGCGTTCCATCACCTTGCTGGCCGGCAGCGGTTCCCCGGAAGCTGACCGTTACGCCTTGGCCCTGGCCCGGGGCGCGCGCTTCGAGCCGCTCCGCCCCAACCCGGGCGATCCTGCCTCCGCGCCAGCCGCGCATCTGAGCTGGGGCCGGATGGTCTTCCGGTGGCACACCCAGCCGCTGCCGCCCACGAACACCCCGGCGGCCGGCCCGCAACCCTGACCGGCACTTCCTCGCGCCTTCACCATGCCGATTCCGCACCTGATCTTCACTTACGTGGTTGTCCTTCTGGCCGGTTTGACGGGCGCCGCCCTCTATTCCGAGTTTCGCCGGCGGAGCTTCGAGCCGACGGGCAGCGAGGACCGCATTTTTCGCTGCCGCCACTGTGGCTACGTTTATACGGACGACCCGGACGTGGCCCGCTCGCGCTGCTCGCAGTGCGGGCAGATGAATGAAGCGATCAAATTCTGAGCGCCCGCGGCGGCTCAACTCCCCGGCTTCAACTCCACCACATCATGCGGCACGGCCTCCCGCTGGCCGGCGGGGCTGACGCGGATATAGCGCGCCTTTTCGCGGAGTTGGGCCAGGTTGGCCGCGCCGAGGTAGCCCATGCCGGATTGAATCCCCCCAATCAGTTGCGCGAGCACGCGATCAAGCGCGCCGCTGACTTCCTTCAGCGCCTCGATGCCCTCCGGGGCGATCTTGCGGGCGGGATCGTTCGTGTGGCCATACCGCGCCGCCGCCCCGGCTTTCATGGCCGCCCAACTGCCCATGCCTCGATATTGCTTGTAGAGTTTGCCGCCAATTTCCATCACCTCGCCGGGCGCTTCCGAGCAGCCGGCCAGCACGCCGCCGCAGACGACCGCCTGGGCCAGCGTCAGCGCCTTCACAATATCCCCCGATTTGGTAATGCCGCCGTCGGCCAGAATCGTCACCCGCTTTTGCCGGGCGGCCCGCGAGGCCAGGTACAGCGCCGTCAGTTGCGGGATGCCGACGCCGGCGACGATGCGCGTGGTGCAGATCGAGCCCGGCCCCTGCCCCACCTTAACCACATTCGCGCCGCAATCGGCCAGGTACTCCACCCCCGCGGCACTGGTCACGTTGCCCGCAATAATCGGCAGCCCGGGAAAAGCGCCGCGCAGCATCCGCACCGCATCCCCCACGCCGCGGCTGTGGCCATGCGCGGTCGAGACGGCCACCACATCCAGCCCCCGCTCCACCAGCGCGCCAACGTGCGCCAGGATGCGCTCGCGGTCCAGCTCGCCAAAGGCGTTGCGCGTCGCGGAAACCGCCGCCCCGCAGAGCAGGCGGAACCGCGCGTCGCGCGCCGGCTTGAACTGCGCGCTCCGCTCCTGGATGATCCGCTCCACGTCGCTCAGCGTGAACAGCCCTTGCAGGCGATCCTCCTCATCCACCACCAGCAGCTTATGAATGCCCGGGTGCTCGGCAAAAAAACTGTCGGCCCGGGCGATGGGATCCCGGCCCAGCTTCTGGTGGCGAAGGGTATGCACCTGGCTGCGCGGCGTGAGCAATTCGGCTACGGCGCGCCGGGCGTAGCGCTGCTTCACAACGCTGCCCGACAGCAGGCCGATCAGTTTGCCCTGGTCGTCCACCACCGGGAACGTGCTGAAGGCAAACCGCTTTTTCGCAATCAACTCCAGCACCTCGCCAATCAACTGCCCGGGCGACGTCTTGATCGGATCCTGAATCAGCCCATGCACGTGGTTCTTCACCCGGCTGACTTCGGAAAGCTGCTGCCGCTCGGGCATGTTGTAATGAATCAGCCCCAATCCGCCGTGGAGCGCCAGCGCGATGGCCATGCGCGACTCGGTCACCGTATCCATATCCGCCGAGATGATGGGAATGTTCAGTTCCAACCCTTCGGCCAGTCGCGTGCTGAGCTGCGTATCCCGGGGCAGAATCTCCGAATACAACGTCGCCAGCGTCACATCGTCATAGGTCAGGGCCAGGTCGCTATGGGCGGAGAAGAAAGCGTCGGCCGCCCGGTAAAATCGGGCATCAAGGCTATCGGACTCTTTGGTTGCTGGCATGTCGAAAAATGCCATCCCCGGCAACTCCCTGACAAGCCAAAAGCTCATTCCGACTCCGCTCTGAGCAGGGCCTTTTGTTGGCGGGCCTGAGTTTCGGTAGATGAGGGGGAAAAGATTTTGCTAAACCCAAAGCCGATTTTCGGGTTGGGAGGCGGGGATGAAAGCGTCTATCGCTTCAAAACAGCCGGCCGACTCTGCGAGCAACCCGGCGCTGCGCGTGCGAACAGCCCGAAAGGATGAACATCGGTGGTTTGATACCTTGCCGGACCAACAGCACCCGTTGGACGCGGGACGGCCTGTTGGCGATTGCCTGCGCCAAATCGTGGAGGAGACCGGCCAGGTCGTTGCCCTGTTGAACTGATTACCTTGGGCGGGATGGCGGCGATTGAGCGCCCCGACGAGGCAGCCCACCCCCCTACGGTGGGCTGGCCGCCTGGACCCGTTTTCGCAAGGCCTGCAACTCCAGCCCGCCTCAATCTACTGGCAAACTTCGCCCGCCGTGCGCAGCCGGTAAAACGCCGGATTGCACCCTCCCGGCGTATCATCGTGCGTCACCAACCCCGCCGCCGTGCAGGTCAACGGCCCATACAAATCCGCCCAGGTGCCCTCCACCGTGCATTTGCGCTGAATGTAGTAATCATAACCCGGAATGCCGTAGAATGACAAAGTAACCGTCCCGCCCCCATCATGCCGCAATTCCACCTTCCCATAGTAAGGCTCCACCAGGATGTGAATCTTCGCCGTCACCACGCCCCCCCGCTGATCCTTCACCCGATACACCAGATAATCGTTGCAGTTGTGGTTCGGCGCATACAAATATCGGCCCTTCGACTCCGTCACCACCGTGCCCCGGTTGCTGGTGAAACTCGCCAGCGAGTCATAAATGGCCTCATCCCCACTATCCTTATCATCATCCACCACCCCGGCCATCAGCGCCGCGCTCAAGGTCGCGACGTTGATCTTCATCGAGGTGCCCGGCGCCCGCGTCAAGGTGTAATCCTGAACCCCCCTCGGCGCGCGGTTGACGATGATCGTGCCATCCACCGTCAGGTTGCCCGTGTACCAGTTCAGCGCCGGCGTTTGAGTCGCGAGCGGCGGCAGGTTGATGGTGGCAAAGCTGCCGCTGAATCCCGGGGCATCAAACAAGTCAAAAACTTCTCCGCCGCTGAGCGCCTGGCTCCCCGCAAGTTCGGTCACGGTCAGCGTGCCGCCGTAGTTCAGCACGCCCGAGGTCAAGTTGACTTTGTCGGCGGTGTAAACCGGCCCGGCCGCCTTATTGATCTGCATGGCCGCCGTCCCCCCCAGGCTCGGCGCCGCCCCCAGCGTCAACGTGCCGAGGATGCCAAGGGTAGCTCCGGGGGCGAGCATGCCGCTGGAATTGACCGTGACCTGGCCGCTGATGATACCGTTGCCGCCCAGCGTCCCCCCATTCACGGTGACCGTCCCACTGCCCGTGCCGCTGCCCGAACTGTTGTTTACCAGCAGCGCTCCGGCCTCCACGGTCGTACCCCCGCTATAGGAGTTGAGATTCCCGCTCAGAGTGAGCGCAGCCGTTCCCGTCTTGACAAGCCCGAGCGTCGCGGCGGCGCCGCTGTTCTTGTCACGAATGATACCCGCATAGGAACAATGGTCCGAATTATTCACCGTCAGAGTCGAAGCGGTAGCCGCTGTGGGGGCTTCCGAATGTTGAATGACGGAGTAAGTCTTGTCGGAAAAGATGCCTCCCACCGTCTCATTATAGCCGTTTAAATTAAACTTGCCGCTATTGCCGGTGGTCGCGCCGTTGATCTGCAGCACCGACGAGTCCGCAATCTGGTTATGGTTGTTGAGCGTAAGTTGATCAGTGCCCGAATCGTCGCCAATGGTCACGTTATGCGCAATGGCGTTTACACCCGCGGTTTTAGCAAGCACTAGCTCTCCCTCCCGAACCTCCGTGTAACTCCCCGAAGCGGTGTTGGCAGCCGTTCCGCTCAAGGTCAGCGTGCCCGTGCCGACCTTGACGAGAACATTGCCGCCGCTGGCAATCACGCTCGGCAGCGCGAGATTGCCTGCGCCGCCAATATAGGTGTTGCCCGTGAGGCTAATCCCGCTGCTGCAGGTGAGGGTGGAGGCCGCGGTGGTGGAACTGTTGATCAGCGCCCCGCCGAGATCGATGCCGGAGCCTCTGAGGGTCAGGCTTGTTATCTCCTCGCTCTGGCCGTTTAGGTCAAACACGGCGTCCTTACCCGCCGCTGGGGCAGCCGTAACGGTGGAGCCGTTCCACAGTTGGTCGCCGCCGGTGCCGCCCAATTGAAGCGTGCCGGAGTTGACGGTGCAGGCGCCTCCCAGCGCATGCACGGACGAACTGCTTGTCTTGGCCAACACCACCTTGCCCCCGTTCACTTCCACTCTGGCAGAATTGTTGTCCGCGGTGCCGCTTAACGTCAGTGTTCCAGTGCCGGTCTTCTTAATTGGATTGGCGCCCGGACAGCTCAGTTGACCGGAGTATGTAGTGTTTGCCGATTGATTTACCGTCAGGGTGTGGCCAGAAGCCAGATTGATGGTGCCACCGGAGCCTGACAACGAGGCAATGGTTTGCGCCGTATTGTTCAGGTTCAGCGTGCCTGCGTTTACGATCGCACTGCCGGTCGCACCGCACAGTGCCGCGCCCGAGTTGACCGTAACAGTGCCCGCACTCAGCGTGAAGTTGCCGGTGTAAGTGTTCACCCCGGCAAGGGTCAGGGTGCCGGAGCCCGTCTTGGTCAAGCCGCCCGCCCCGCTCATGACACCCTTATAGGTGCCGCTCCCATTGTTTCCACCCACGGTGAGAATCCCCGAAGCGCCGCCGGTGTCAATATTGATTACGACGGCATTGTTAATGTTTCCGAGTGCTTGGGCGGCATTTCCCAGCTTAAGAGTGGATGTCACACCTCCGTTGATCAGCGTCGGGTTGCCGGTGAAACGATTTGCGCCGTCCAGTACCACAGTTCCGTTCCGGTGCTCAAAATTACCGGTCCAATCACTTTCGCCGCTCAAGGTCAGTGTGCCGGTCCCCGATTTGGCGAATTGACCCGCGCCAGTGATCTTCCCAGAAAAGGTGGAGGATGGGTTGTCGGTATGAGCATTCACGTAAATCACAGAGCCCGACGGCAAGGACACCGTGCCGGATCCCGACAACGCATTAACGGTCTCTGATTTGCCATTCACGTTCAAAGTCCCGTAAACGGTAACATTGTTAGCGTTAGGAATCACATTCGACGCTCCGAGTTTGAGTGTTTCGCCCTGAGAAATTCTCAGTCCGCCCGTCCAATTGTTGGCAGTGCTACCCAAGGTCGTTGTACTAGACGTAGTAGATGCGCGCGCAATGATTAAACCGACACTTCCACTGATCTGCGAATTTATTATAACCTGTGAACTACCGTTAATACCCGTTAGAATCTGCGTGTCTTCAGAGCCAACGAATTTGATTGCTCCACCGGTAAATGTCGGTGTTCCCTCTTCGATACCGATTTGGGCGACCTCTATTGTGCCACTACCCGTCACAGTGAACGCTCCGGTGCCGTTGCTTGCGGCGGAGAAACGCGCTTTCCACGCGCCGCCAGGGTCGTTCACCCAAGCCGCCGTGGATGCAGTTCCGCCAGAGCTAGTTGCCCAATTCGCTGCAGAAGTACTCCAGGTGCCACTAGGGGAAGTGCCCCCGCAGCCTGAAGCGGTTCCGTTAACATCCCACCACTTAGCTGTCGCCGCCGCGAACCCGGACAGCGGGAGGAAAGAAACCAGGCCCAGGGAGAGAGCCCGCACCAGGATGCGGTTACCGCGGCCCTTCCGGGCACGCCTGCCATCAGAAACGCCCGGCCACATCGCACCACAGATGAGAGGGTTGATCAGTTGGGTCGTTCTCGCGATATGGCTCCTTAGGCCCGTATCGCTTTTCATTCCCGTACATGAATCTTTCATACGCTTTCTCCTTCGTGCTGTGGTTTTCATTTAGCGACACCTCCCCTTTGTCTCATGGACGACTAATTTGCATATCCAACAAACATAGCAACTTGGCAACTCGCAGGTAGCCCTACTATGCCGCTACACCACGAAGTTAAATTAATATTAGCATATTTCCCTAGAAGCGCAACTCAAAAATACCGAAAAATTCATTCCGCCCAAGCAGACTTCGGTTAGCGGGGCAACCCGCCTTGAATTCAACAAGGCCTTGCTTTCAGGGCCGATCCAGACAACAGAGTTTCCAGCGCAACAAAACCACTCTGACCCCAGATACGGGCAATCCTTACTTTTGACACATGATGGAAGGCACTGTGGAACTCGGCCCCCCAAGCGAAGCTCGAAACAGGTCCTCAGCCAGGCGCTTAACCGCAACGATTCAATCGGACAGTTCAACCACCCGCCCGCGTTCCATCGGAGCCTGGGCGGGACTGACCGCCCAAGCCGCAAAACTGGCGAGCCCCCTGCTTGGCAAATTCAAGGGCAAGGCTGCTGAATCCCGGACACTTCGCCGATAAAATCAATAGACCCGGCATCGTAAAGGGTAAAATAGAGGCAAAATCGGAATCATGCCGCCTTCGGCATGCCAAAGCCCTGCCTTGATTTTACCCTATCCCTGCGCCGTGTACAAGGGGTGTACAAGGGATGCCCACCAGATGTACCCCCTAAAATCCCATGAGCTCCCGGTGAGCATCCCTTGTACACCCCTTGTACACGGCGGGAAAGCAGGGTAGTGGCACGGCACGTTCAGGATACGCCAACGCCGTTATGATTCCGATTTTGCCTCTATTTTACCCCTCTCTCTACCTAAACCATTGGTTTTACCGGCGAAAAGCGTTTGGGGCTGAACAACTACCCCGCGGAATTCATCGGCCCAGAGGTTGATTGGGGCAGCGGCCCGAGTGGTCTGGGCCATCCCGGTTCCAATGGTGAGTGGGGATATGGTTGGACGGCTCAACAGCATCGTTTCGGCTGAAATTCGGCTGCGATTTGAACCTTTCTCTCGTAATTAGAGTGGTTTAGAAGAAATCCACTGGAATTGCCCTCCCGATTGGCCGTTTCGGTCCCATCTCAAGGTCATTTTCCCTCATTTTGGTCTCCCTTTCCTCCGCTCGGCCTCTATTTCCTGAACAGAGGCACCGCAGAGGCGGAACAAGACGGGATTCCGCAATAAGGCCTGGCTGTCCCGGTTGGCTGGGAACAGCCGGCGTCGGGCTATGAGCGGCGGGGAGGCGGCTTGGCTTCGGCCTGGCGCGCCAGCAGCCAGAGCAGGTCGGACAGCCGGTTGAGGTAGATCACGATTTCAGGGTTGGTGAGC
>Ga0209096_1004915_pt1 | contig 10405 bp, 10 predicted proteins | sample AD_UKC034_MetaG_FD_184407 | JGI IMG/M metagenome (GOLD analysis project Ga0209096, IMG submission 184407) | Active sludge microbial communities of municipal wastewater-treating anaerobic digesters from USA - AD_UKC034_MetaG (SPAdes) (version 2) | ecosystem: Engineered > Bioreactor > Anaerobic >...
GCCGGATTCTTCATCTTCCGACTCTTCTTCGTCGTCTTCGGATTCTTCTTCGGCTTCAGCTCCCAGTGTTACGATTTCTGCATCAGCCGGAGTGCCTACGATTTCAGGAAGACCTTCGCCCTCTTCGGCCTGCTCCTCTTCAGCGGAAGATTCTTCTTCGCCTTGTTGTGATTTTTTGGCTTTTGCCGCTGCTTCGGCCGCCAGAGCCGCTTCTTCTTCGGCGATGGCCGCTTCTTCTGCTGCTATTGCAGCTTCGTATTCCGCCTGTTGTGCAGCCACAAGTGCTTCACGGTCGGCAATTGGGATACGGAAATAATCAGGGTGAATTTCCGAGAACGGCAAAAACCCGTGGCGGTTACCGCCAAAATTCACAAAGGCGGCCTGCAAGGACGGTTCAACCCGCGTGACCTTGGCAAGAAAAATGCTGCCCTTTAATTGTTTTCTCAGCTTGCTTTCGTAGTCAAATTCAACAAGTCTGTTTCCATCTACGACGGCAACGCGCGTCTCTTCGGCGTGCGTTGCATCGATCAACATCCGTTTTGGCATAGTAATTGTAACTCCCGGTACGGCGTACGGGCGCGCAGCAGTCTTTAATGCGACGGATAAAGACAGTGCGGGCACTGGCCGCACATCTCAATGATTTAAACTATCGTCCTGAATTTGGCCTTTTTCTTCAGTCTGTTAGAGAAGGCAGGGTCTTCGCGTTACTTACCCTTTTTTCTCTCCAGATGGGCCAGAAAGCCAATTTCTCAGGACTTTCCTACCTTACGCCAGTGCTAGCGAAACCTTTCATCGATTCAAACGCGTGCTAAAACTCCGGCGGTCGCAAAATGACATTATATGGGTTGAGATGTTTTAACAATCAAAAAATGTAAATTTCAGCTATTCCGTGCTTTATGCACCCCTTCCATTTTTGTGATTATGCAAATCTACTGCGAATCGCCTGCCTGTGAGGTCTGCAAGATCGGAGTTTTCATTTTCCAAGGCGATGTATTAGAGTGATTCTTATTAAATCAATCCGCCCCGACCATTCGGCTTCGAGGCTTTTGTTTGTGCTTGCCCTATGATTCGTCCTGTCCGCTCTGTTTTTCTTTCTCTTTTGTTCCTGGTGCTGCTGGCCGCGGTCCAGAGCGCCTTTGCGCTGGATATCAAATCCGTCAGGTTCGGTGCACATCCAGACAAGCAACGCGCCGTGATCGAACTGACTGCGCCGACCCAATTTCGCGCCTTTATTCTCGGTGGTCCCAACCGGATCGTGATTGATATGGATGACTTCGCATGGAAGGCCGGAACCATTCCCCACGCGCAAGGCGTGTCGGTCAGCGACGTGCGATTCGGCTCTCTCGGTGGTGGCAAGGGACGGTTGGTGTTTGAAACCAATTCCCCCGTGATGATCCAGTCCGCTTTTCTTCTCCCTAAACAGGGCAGTCAACCGGACCGGTTGGTTGTCGATTTTCAAGCCACCAGCGCGACCATCTCTTCCGAGGCCGGATCGCAGGTGATGGGCAATATGCGCGCCTCAGCCCCCGAACAATCATTCGACATTGCATCGGCCTCAATCGGCGGCATTCCATTGCCACCGCGCAAAGGACAGGTTTCTCCGCCTGCCCGTTCGCAAACCTTTATTCCTCCTGCCCAAAAACCTCTTGTCATTATTGATGCCGGTCATGGCGGTCAAGACCCCGGTGCGCGCGGGGCCAACGGCATGTATGAGAAAACCATCGTTCTGGCTGTGGCACACGAGTTGCGCAAACAATTGGAAGATAGCGGCAAATACCGTGTGAAGATGACCCGCGAAAGCGATGTCTTTATTCCGCTTCGCGGGCGTGTGAATTTTGCGCGCAAAAATAAAGGTGATCTGTTTATCTCTCTTCACGCCGACTCGATCCGGGATTCGAACGTAACCGGAGCTTCGGTTTACACGCTGTCCGACAAGGCTTCGGACAAGGAAACCGAGAAGCTGGCCGAGCGGGAAAACAAATCCGATCTGATTGCGGGTATTGATTTGTCCCATCAGGAAGATGACGTAGCCAATATCCTGATTGACCTCGCCGCACGCGATACGATGAACCAATCAAAATTTCTGGCCAATACCGTCGTTCAGCATTTCCGGACCAACAGCATCAAAACTCTTGAAGGAGCTCACCGATCCGCCGGATTTGCCGTCCTCAAAGCCATGGATATTCCCTCGATCCTGATCGAGATGGGATATCTGACCAACCGCGGGGAAGTCGAGCGGCTCAGTTCCCCGCAACACCGTCAGAAAATTGCGGCAACCATCAAGAAATCCATCGACGCGTATTTCCAGAAGACATCCGCATAATCCCCGCCCCTTCCTTTTTTATAAAAATTTCCGGTTTTGGCAAAATGAGGGATTGAATCAGCTAAGTTTGTGATTTACCTTGTATCTCTCTCATTCTCTTGGAGGAGATACTTTTTTAACGTTAAAAAATAATGAGGTCCTAAAATGAAAGCACTTCTCGCTACCGTTTGCCTGCTCGGTTCCACTCTGGCTCTGGCCGCTTGCGACACCACCGGTCAAGGTTATGTTGACACCCAGCCTCCTTACGCTTCCGAGCGTACCGCTGGCGGTCAAACTGCTGCTGCTCCTGTAGCTAGCGCAGAACCAGTTTTCGAGAAAAAAGTTACGAAGTAATTCGAAACTCGATTTCTGTTACAAAAAGGCCACTTCACTGTGGCCTTTTTTATTCCCGCGTTTTTCCCTCTTGAAGAGTCTCAGCAGCTCGATTATTCACACTGTCTGAACATTCCATTCACGGAGAACAAGAATGAAAAAAGTCGTACTGTCCCTGTGCCTTTTGGTGTCGACCCTGGCTCTGGCTGCTTGCAGCACCGCCCAGTCTTCCGACGTTGACAGCGCAGCACCGGTTTTCGAGAAAAAAGTTACGAAGTAATTTTTTGACCGATTTCCAATTAAAAAGCTGAGCTAACGCTCAGCTTTTTTTATGGTTTCGGTTTTTGTTGCAATCGGGATCGGATAACCTTTGCGGTCTTTCACCACTTGTCGGATTTTTTGCCAATCCAGCTTTTCGACATCCGGTCCTGCCACCCGCATAATGTAAGCCAGATCGCGTTCGGACAATTGATAATCGGGTATCGCCCCTTCGCGTTCCATCAATGTCGCCTGTTCCTGAGTCGGGTGAACTTCAAGGAAGAGACGGTCGCCAATCCATGCGGCCTTGATAGGTTGATCGACCACGGTGACTTTCGTTCCGGCGGGGACCATCTGGTAAACTTGCGTAATATCTTCTGGGAACATACGGATACATCCGCTGCTCACGCGGCGACCAATCCCATAAGGTTTGTTGGTGCCATGAATGGCAACGGTCGGAAACCCAAGGTAAAGCGCATGGGACCCCATCGGATTTTCGGGTCCGGGGGGAACGGAAACTGGCAGAGTCGGGTCTTCTTTTCTCATCCGTTCGGTCGGCGTCCATGTCGGGCCTTCTTTTTTGCGGGTGATTGTTGTTACACCCACGGGAGTCCTCAACCCGTCACGACCGATGCCAATCGGAAATGTTTTTGGGGGGTCGTAAGGAGACTGATAGTAATACATCCGCATTTCAGCAAGATTGATGACAACACCCTCATGCGGCGCATTGGGAAGAATATTCATGGTCGGAACAATCACATGCGCCCCTGCTCCCGGAATCCACGGGTCCAAGGTCGGGTTGGCTGCGCGCATCTCGACAAAGCCAACATCATAATCGCGGCCAATGTGGACGAGTGTATCTTCATAGCCTGCGGTCACTTCCTGCATCTGACCGATATAGGGATCGGTGAATTTATGCATGGCAGGTTTTGCGCCGACACCTTCTTTTGCCGGTGCAGACGCGGCAGCAGCGCCACCGGCAAAAACCAGTAGAGCGGGTAGAGTTACAAGAAATCTGAATTTTCCGGTTTTCATTGTTGGTCTAGTCTCACATTTTCTCGAATTTGGCGGCAACACTGTCCATAAAGGCCTCAGTTGTCAAATAGTTCTGATCCTTGCCGATGAGAAGGGCTAAATCTTTTGTCATATCACCATCCTCGACAGTTTCAATACAAGCTCGTTCGAGTTTCTCCGCAAAACGTACCAGTTCGGGCGTGTCATCAAACTTCCCGCGATATTTCAGCCCTTGAGTCCATGCGAAAATCGAGGCAATCGGGTTTGTCGAGGTCGCCTCGCCTTTTTGATATTGGCGATAATGGCGCGTGACTGTGCCGTGGGCGGCTTCGGCTTCGACAATCTGTCCGTCGGGCGTCAGAAGAACGGAGGTCATCAGACCGAGCGATCCGAACCCTTGAGCCACGACATCGGACTGGACATCGCCATCATAGTTTTTACAAGCCCAGACCATCCCGCCATTCGATTTGACGGCAAAGGCCACCATATCGTCGATATCTCGATAAACTTTCCGTCATAGGCCTTGAGGATGGTGTTTTTGGTGGACATATAAAGCGGCATGTTACGCGCCGTAGCGTAATTAAAGCAAGCCCGTGCGAACCCCTCAATCGAGGCATCGACGTTATACATGCCGAGCGCCACGCCCGGCCCCTTAAAGTCGAACACATCGTAAACTTGTGCAGGACCACCATCGGCGGGCTGGAAGGTCATGGTGAGTTTACCCGCCCCAGCAACCTTGAAATCGGTCGCCTTATACTGGTCGCCGAAGGCGTGACGGCCAATGATAATTGGACTAGTCCAACCGGGCACATAGCGGGGGATGTTCTTGCAAATGATCGGTTCGCGGAACACCGTGCCATCGAGAATGTTACGAATCGTACCGTTTGGCGATTTCCACATTTTCTTGAGGCTGAATTCGGTCACTCGAGCCTCATCCGGCGTAATCGTTGCACATTTGACCCCGACGCGGTGGGTTTTTATGGCATTCGCGGCATCGATTGTCACCTGGTCGTCGGTGGCGTCACGGTTCTGGACCGATAGGTCGAAATATTTCAGGTCGATGTCCAGATAAGGGTGGATATAGCGGTCCTTGATCCATGCCCAAATGATGCGGGTCATCTCGTCGCCGTCGATTTCAACTATTGGATTTTTGACTTTAATCTTGGGCATTGGCTTCCTCAACCTAATCTTTAAAACTTAAACGGTTTCGCAGTTTACAGTAAAAGCCCCTGAAACTAAAGGGGGATTACCCATTTTCAGCTTTCGGGGCGGGTTGCCAAGTTCACTCCGATCTTCTAAGAATAAGGTCCAGTTTTAGGAGAGTGTCATAAATGAGTGATTTATTTCGTGAAGTTGATGAAGCGATGCGCGTCGAGCGCATGAAGCGCCTGTGGGAGCAGCACGGCAACAGTGTGATTTTTCTGGCGGCGGCTCTGATTATCGGGACGGCGGCCAATTCGGGTTGGAAAACCTATAAAACCCATCAGGCCAAACAACAGACGTCGTCGATCATCGAAGCTTTGAAAAGCGAGGATGCGCCGGAGAAGCTCGAACCGCTGACCACTGCGCTCAAAGGTCCGGGAAAAGCTCTGGTCGCGCTTGACGCCGGCGCGATGGCCCTCGAGAAACAAGATTTCGACAAGGCTATGGGGTATTACGACCTGATCGTCAAAGACAAATCGGTTCCGCAGGATTTACGCGATCTGGCTCTAGTCCAACTGGTTTCCGTTCAACTCGACCATAAAGGGGATATGACGGGGGAAGAGTTGCTTAAGGCGATCGCTCCGGTTGCAACGTCGGACAAATCGTCATGGCGTTCTCGCGGATTGATGCTTTCGGTGCTGATCAAAGCGCATAAAAACAAGGATTACAAAGGCGCACTGTCTGACCTCGCTCTACTCTCCGCCGATCAGACCTTGCCGCCTTCAATGATGACGCAGGTTCAAGCCCTTCAGGAAGTTTATAGTTACAATCTGGCTCATGTCGAGACCAAGGAGTAGTTACCATGATGACACGTTCCCTCACTGCCCTTTCTCTTTGCGTTATGACTGCCGGACTGATGTCGGGGTGCAGCTGGTTCGAGGATGAAAAGAAAGTTCCTCTGCCCGGAGAACGGATTTCCGTCTTGCAGCTTCAAAGAGGTTTGGAGCCAACCGACGTTGCCGTGCAAGGCGAAGGTTTTATTGCCCCCGAAGCGTGGCAGAACGAATACTGGCCGCAGGCCGGCGGATACCCGACCCACGCCATGCTACATGTTGTCCTTTCCGACAAGTCGCTTGAGAAAGTATGGAGCGCAGATATCGGCGACGGCAGCAGCGACGAGGCCCCATTGACCGCGCAACCTGTTGTCTTTGAAGGCACAGTTTATACGCTTGATACCGACTCTGAGGTTAGCGCGTTCGATCTCAAGAGCGGCAAACGCCTGTGGAAAAACGGCATTCGTCCCAAATTCGAGGATGAGGAAGTGATCGGCGGCGGATTGGCCGCGTCCAAAAATATCCTCTATGTCACCAACGGATATCGCGAATTGATCGCCATGAACCCGAAAGAAGGTGGCATCTATTGGCGGGCCACCTTGCCCTCGCCTTCGCGCGCGGCCCCAACCATTTTGAACGAAACTGTTTATGTGCTCACTGTCGATAACCAGTTGCTAGCACTGGAGGCAGCGACCGGAAAACGCAAATGGGATTATGAAGGAACAGCAGAGACTGCCGGTCTGGTCGGTGCAGCCAGTCCCGCCGTCAACAACGATATCGTCGTTACGCCATTGTCTTCGGGAGAGTTGACAGCCCTTCGCGTTGAAAACGGATCGGTGGCGTGGAGCGACAACCTTTCGCCGATGGTCAATACAGGCGGAGCCGCATCACTTCCCGATATCCGTGCATTGCCCGTCATCGACAAAGATCTTGTTTTTGGTATCAGTTACGGTGGAAAAGTCGTGGCCATTGAACAGCGTACTGGACACCGCGTCTGGCAGCGCGATATCGGCGGCGCCAAATCGCCATGGGTTGCGGGCAACATGATCTTTCTGATTTCATCAGATTCAGAACTTGTGTCGTTGAGCCGCGACACAGGCTCGTTGTTGTGGGTCAAGAATCTTTCCGATTACCTCCAAGAAAAGGAAGATCAGGACCGCAATTCCTTGTTGTGGTATGGACCTGTTCTGGCGGGCGGGCGGCTGATTGTCACATCGCCTGAAGGTGCTGTCCTTGAAATCTCTCCCAAGGATGGAACATTGATCCGGCTGCTTAATACCGGTGATGCGGTTGCTGCGCCTCCGGTGGTTGCGGCAGGTACGTTGTTCCTGTTGCACAAAAACGGGACGCTTAGCGCCTGGAAATAAAAAGAAAAAGTCAGGAAAATTCTATGCTGCGCATTGCCATTGTCGGCCGTCCGAATGTCGGGAAATCAACGCTGTTCAATCGTTTGACGGGCAAGCAGCTCGCCATCGTCGATGACACGCCCGGAGTTACGCGTGACTGGCGCGAAGCGGACGGGCGGTTGCTCGACCAGAAAATCCGTTTGATCGACACGGCAGGTCTCGAGGAAAAATTCGACGACAGTATGGAAGCGCGGATGCGCAAGCAAACCGAGCTGGCTCTGAAGCACGCCGATGTTATTTTGTTTGTGGTTGACGGGCGGGCGGGCCTGACCCCGATGGACGAGCATTTTGCCAAGTGGCTTCGACGTCAGAAAAAACCCGTCTTGCTCCTCGTCAATAAATGCGAGCAGGACAAAGTTCTGGAAGAAGCGCGTATGGAAGCGTTCTCTCTCGGTCTAGGCGATCCGATTGCGATGTCGGCGGCGCACGGTATCGGAATGGATGAACTTTATGCACGCCTCATCCCCCACTTCCCTGCCGAAGAGGAAATTGTTGCCGAAGAGAATGACGGGCAAAAATTCTGGAGCGAGGAAGATCTTGACCGTCTTGAGGGCGACGAGAGTTTCGAGTTTCTGGATCTGGCGGATGAGGAAGAAGAGTCCGGCATTCTTTCCGAAAAACCGATCCGCATTGCGTTGGTCGGACGCCCCAACGCGGGTAAATCAACTTTGATGAATGCCTTACTAGAAGAAGACCGCGTGATTACCGGACCGGAAGCGGGTTTGACACGCGATGCGATTGCCGTGGACTGGATGTGGGGCAACCAGAAATTCCGGTTGGTCGATACCGCAGGGCTGCGCCGTAAATCGAAGATCGAGAAAAAGCTTGAGAAAATGGCCGTCGATGACACACTTCGTGCCATTCGCTTGTCGCAGATTGTTTATCTGTTGGTCGATTCACAAATGCCACTCGAGAAACAGGATTTGCAAATTGCCGATCTGGTGATCCGTGAAGGACGCGTGCTGGTGATCGGCATCAACAAGTGGGATCTGGTCAAGGACCGGACCGAAAAACTGGAAGAGATCAAAGACATTTTGAAAAATTCTCTGGCGCAGGTTCCGGATATTCCGCTGGTCACTCTGTCCGCTTTGCGCGAGCAAAATCTCGACAAGTTGATGGACGCAGGCATCACCGCCTATAAAACCTGGAACAAACGCGTATCTACTGGAAAGCTCAATCGCTGGCTTGAAAAGAAGACATCGCAATATCCGCCGCCGCTGGTCTCGGGCCGCCCCAACCGTTTGCGGTTTATGTCGCAAATCAATACGCGTCCACCAACTTTTGCCGTGTGGGTGTCAAAGCCTGACGATTTGCCGGATACCTATAAACGCTATCTGATCAATGCGCTGCGGCAGGACTACGATCTCGGCGGCGTGCCGATCCGCATTCTTCTGAGAAAGAGTAAAAATCCGTTTGCCGAATAGCGCCTAGTGCGCCGTGTCGTTGACCGGAGAAACACTGGCTAGAAGCATCCTGAAGACTTCGGTGTTTTCCGCCCAAGCTTTGAGATCTTCATTGCGGCTGATCGTCAGGAGCCGGATAAAATAATACCGCCCTTTGGTTTCCATTACCGCAAACCAGTATTCATAGTCTGCCAGTTTTTTATTGGTCATGTTATCGCCAGAAAACTGTCTATATCTGACAAGTTCATTTGCCGGAGGAATAATGTGGTAGACCTTTACGTCAACCGAGGTCACAAGATTATGCACCTTCACATTCTCCAGATCGGCGATTTTATCCCCCAATATCAGGCCGTTTGCCTTCAACGCCGCACCTATATCCGTTACTTCCTTTTCAACCGTAGTTCCGATAAATTTTGACACCATCGTGACATCAATCCGGCCGTTCAACTGGTGGCTCTGGATATCCTTACGGTCCTCCGAAATAAATCCGCGAACGTTAATGACTGAAGCTTCCATACGGTCGATTGTGTCCAAATCCGGCGTATAAAGCAGCCAGCTTTCCGGATAGTTGAATTTTGCAATATCTACAAACGTATATACATTGAGGGCAACTGGCAAAGTCCGCTCAGGGGAGAGAAGATGATAATCCGCCATGGCTGCGATTTGGAGATCCTTCTCCACTTCGTAATTGTCCTGGTGAACCAGATACTCGGCCAAGATGATTTTTTTGCCGGAGCGTTGAACGACCGACCGCGCGACCATGGGCTCCCCATCTTCAAACAAAGTATATTGGGCGTCCATCCGGTTGTCTGAAAGTTCCGTAATCCCTTCGGGAGAAAATCCCATTTGCAGTGTATAAAGACTGAACCAGTTTTTGAGCGAGATCAGATTGTTGATTTCTATACTGCGGACACGAAACTCGCTCCGGTATTCCAGACGGGGAGGGCTTACAAAGCGCAGCAGGGTTTTAAAAATATCCGTTCCATCCGTTGAACCATCTTCATTCTTGCCACCAGGAAGCTCACCTATGTCTTTTTTTTCATCATAACGAACCCAGCCCCGCGGCAATCGCACTTCCAGTGCGAGACTCTGGTCGTCTTCCGGCGTTTCCCGATGGACCTCCATCTCTTTGTAGATTTCCTCTTTGGGTCCCGATAGTTTATATGACAAACTGGGGGCGTCATCGGTTCCGCTGAACGCGAAAGTCGGCATTCCCGTCCCTGTTACAAGAAGGGTGGCTGTTCCCAGGATTAAACCCCATTGCCCAATGCGTTTCACCAAAACCTTGTACCCCTTTGTTATTCTATGTCTTCCTGTTGTTTTTCAGGCGATTCTGTGGTCAGATAGCCCCCATTCAGGCCACCACCCAGATTATACCAAAAAAGTTAAGAAATATGAGCGATTTGTTTTCTTCCGGTTCTTCCGCCAAAAAGAAGTCTTCTTCTACCAGCTATGACGCATCGGACATTGAGGTTCTGGAGGGGCTGGAGCCTGTCCGCCGCCGACCGGGGATGTATATCGGCGGCACGGACGAGGCCGCCATGCACCATCTGGTGAATGAAATCCTAGACAACTCGATGGACGAGGCTGTGGCGGGTCATGCCAACCTGATCGAAATCAAGCTCTGCAAAGACAACAGCGTTGTCATTTCCGACAACGGGCGCGGTATTCCGGTCGATCCGCATCCGAAATATCCGAAAAAATCCGCTTTGG
>Ga0209096_1004928_pt1 | contig 10389 bp, 15 predicted proteins | sample AD_UKC034_MetaG_FD_184407 | JGI IMG/M metagenome (GOLD analysis project Ga0209096, IMG submission 184407) | Active sludge microbial communities of municipal wastewater-treating anaerobic digesters from USA - AD_UKC034_MetaG (SPAdes) (version 2) | ecosystem: Engineered > Bioreactor > Anaerobic >...
CCATAGGCGCCGCATATCATATCCCGGTTGAGCCGCCGCTGGGCGATGAAGTCCATTTGGTTCTGTGTTACCGAAACCTGCTTGTACTTCACTCCCGAGTCCAAAATGGCCACCCGATGCGCCCGGTCAACACCACCGTAGATGCTCATCCATTCGTCCCGAAGCCTGTCCGCGTCCTCGTCCCGTAGCGGTTGGTCAGTCTCCAGGGTAGCGTCGGGCCGGGCAGAGTTGAGAAAGAAGTTGCGGTTCCACTGGGAGGAAAACCGCTCAGTGTCCAGGTCAACGCTGCTTGCCTCTACCGGCCCCATTCCCTTATACAGGTCGAGCGGTGATGGGTACCGAAACCAAATGACCTCGGCGTTCTGGAAGTGTATGGTTTGGCCATACCTGCTATACGTGAACCCATTCACAAACTGTTCAGCGTCACGAACAGGAGCCATATACGACGGGGATACCGGCCATATCTCCAGGGGCGGCCCACCTGGGCGAGCCGTGGCCAGCAACAGATACGCTTCTCCGGTGAGGTCAAGGTAGGTTTGCGTGAGTTCCAAAAGTTCCTGTCCTGTCCAGAATGGGTTAGGCCTTTGCAGGATGGACAGGGCCGGATGCTCCACCTGCTCCTCACCGTCCTTGTCTTCAAGGTGCCACTCGGTTTCGCCCACCGCAAAACCAATACGGGACACCACCGAGAACAGCCAACCGATTTCCCCATACGCCTTGACGAAGCCCTCTGTGTTCTTACCTGCACCAATGGGGAAGGACGTGCCAAACCTGGAGACGTAAGGAACCGGAGAACTTTTCCTGAGCAGGCCGCGCAACCTGTCTACTATCATACTCGCGCTCCAAACACAATTCCCAGGCCCACCAAGGAAACACCACCAAGCACCACAGCCAACCGCCAATCGTAGAGGGCCACACCGGAGACGGTAGCGAGAAGGCCCAAGATAATCAAGACGTCACTTGCTTTCCGTGCCACTGGTCGCCTCCTTCGCTTCTGGTTCTGGCGCGATTGTAGCGCCCTTCTGTAGCTCGGTCAAATCTGCCACAATCCACCGTTTTTGCTGGGCCAGGTAAAGGAACTGAATCTCGACCCCCTCCACCACCAAGCCCTCCAAGCGCCGAAAGTGCTGAAAGGGGACGCCCTGGAGCGTGCCCTTCTCTATCACCACCGTGCCAGGGGGAACTTTCTCGGGCGGGGCATACCGCACACCTGGAGCAACAGCGGCGTCACATTTGAGCGCCAAGGCCACGGCGTCCTTCTCGGGGGTAACGATGTGGAGCACTCCCTCGGGGTCTCCAACGACCAGGTACTTTCCCAGGTCAGCCAACAGTGTAAGCATCTCGCCTCCTAGCGTATTTTGGGTTGCGTGGGCCGCAGGCACAGTTTGTACAGTGCCCACACCAAAGCGTCTACTCTGTCCGGGCTTGTGTTTCCCTCGGACGGAACCCACTGGCACATCTGGTCTTCCAGTTCCGGGAAGGAACCCAGGTGATGAACCTTGCCCTGTTCGTAGAGCATTGACACCGGCTCCGCCCGGGCCTTCTTACCCCTGCTGGCGTGCACCTCGCACACTAGCACACTCGGGTTCTCGTTCTTGAGAACATACTTGACCATTTCCCCACCCTGGTTCGTCTCGGCCACGATGTAGTCGGCGTCCGTCCTGGCATACGCCGAAACCGCCTGAGCACCCCATTCGTGGGGAGTACCGTTGATTGAACTGTCGTCCAGAATGTAGGCGTGTCCGTCCGTTCCCAAACCGGCCACCACAATTCCGCACTCGTCTCCACCTGCCGTTGCTGGCGGGTCAACCCCCACGACAATACTGGTGAGTTCAGGGAGCTTGTTAACCCGCAACCTGTCCAGTTGTGAACGAGACCAAAGCGCGTCCGGGTTGTCTGCCAGCACTTCCCCTTCAAGCTCCTGTCGGCCCAGTGTGGTTCCTTCATACTTGGCGATAACCTGGTCTTTGAAGGTCGGGGCCAGGTAAGCAAGGTTATCCCAGGTGCGCCCCCGTGTGATGACCGTTGTGCGTTGGAGCATCAGGTCTTGCAACTGCCTCACTGGTTTGGGGGTAGTGGTGATGCACACTCTCGGGTCAGCCCCCAAACGGAGACCGAACAAGAGGTTGCTCCAGGTATCGTCCAGGTACTTCCAGGAGCACCACTCGTCGCACCAGGCCGCGTCAAACTGCGGGCCTCGGAGAACGTCCGGCTCAAAGGAAGTGAAGGTCATAGCGTAAGCGCCGTTGGGCCATTCGAGCCTTCGTCGTGATGGGTTCCAAGCAGGGTAGTTCCACGGGGGACAGATGGACAGGAGCCCACTCTCGCCTTCTACCATAACGTCTCGAGCATCGGCAGGGGTTCGTGACACCAAAGCCACCCGAGACGCTTGACCAGTCTCCACCCGTGACCGAACCCACTCGGCACCGGCTCGTGTCTTGCCAAACCCTCTACCTGCTAACAGGAGCCACACAAGCCACCGGCCTTCCGGGGGCAACTGGTCTTTCCTGGCCCACACCCCCTGCCAGTCGTAGGCGTAGGCACAAGCGTCAGCTTTGGGAAGTTCCCCCTTCAACGCCTGGGCCTGAATCCTCCTGAGAACTTCGGTAGGCAAGGATTCTATCAATGTACTCCGTGAACCTGGTTGCGCCACGCTCAATGCCGTCAAATGCCTTGTCTCCAGTGGGGGCAGTTGGCGCCACCTTCAAGGGAGCGTCCACCCCGAGAATCTTACACCGTCGGTCAATGCACCACTGTACCCCCTCCAAGAACCTCTTGTCGCCCACTTGGTCCTGCGTGAAAAAGGTCTGCTCTGTGGGAGTCTCCTGAACGAACTTCGCCCCGCCCGGACCGTCCAAGGGCTTGACGATGGCCCCCTTTGTCTTGGTAGCCTTCCGCTTGGCCTCCTGGCAGGACCTCTCCCAAGCGTCCCAATAGGTCCTTTCCAACAGGTCAATCCGGGACAACTCCCTCTGCTTGGCCTCGTTGATGTTGACGAGGGTAGACTGCCGCCAACTCTCTTGTAGCTTCTTGAGAGCCCTCGAGATGACGGGCTGTGACCGCCCGAGCTCCTGTCCAATCTCCCACTGCGTCTTCCCGTGGAGGTAGAGCTCACTGATGCGTAGAGCGTCCCGAGCCCTCTGTGACGGGCTCAACGGTGTCCCCTTCGGTTGTTTGCTCATCTTATGCGCTCCAATCTATTCTGCAAAAAGCCGTCTATGTCGCCTTGCGTTACAACCCCATCCCCTCGGAGCCCGGCCAGCCCCTTCTCCGGGTCCCACTCTCCGCCTACGTTCCAAAAGACCACTGGCTGCGGTAGGCTCCGAGCATACTTGGTGACAAAGGCCCACGCCTTCCGGTCAAGGAAGACGTCGCAAGGGAAGGGAGGAGCCTCCTCAATCCGCTCTCTGTACTGATACCCGAGGTCCACAATGGTGAGAGGGAAGTTGCTCCGGGCCAGCTTGCGTATCTTGCCCGCCCGGTTTGTAAATGAGCTCGAGGTGATGCCGAACACCTTGCCCTTCGCCTCGGACTGTTCCATCCCTCGGAGAAGTCCGGCGCAGATTGTTCCGCTTGAGACGCACACAACGAGGCTCCCCGATGTCAACTCCCGGGGTATGGACAGGAGAGCATCCGCGTTTGACTGGACACTCTCCTCCGTGGTCAGGCCGGTAGGAAAGCAAAATGCCTTCACCTTGTGCTCCTCCAACCACCGCCTCCGAAGCTCTGCCATAGCTGACGAAAAGGTCCCCTGGATGGGAACAATCGTGGAGGTCCAAGCCTCAGTCATCTCCTGATAGAACCTCTTGCGGCCTATCTTGGGATAGAAGGCCAGGTGCTCCAACCCCTCCTCGAAACACACCTGTGCCACGGCCCAACCAATTCTGCTGATGGCCGTGTCGAGGGTAGCAACCGCCCGGACGCCTTCGGAGCGGAGCCGCTCGACAACCCGGTAGACTCCCCGGACCTTGCTGTTGTTGGGCCCCGGGAAAAGGGAGGTGGCATCATCCCGGACAACCTGAACCTCCGCGCCTACGTTGTAAGTCTCAACTCGAGGATAGTCCACAGTGCCCTCCGCTCCACCCCATCCTTGTCCGGACCTCAACGGGCCCGAGCTTCATCTTGAACTCCGCCAGACTTGGGCTCCCGAGGTCCCCGCCGTCGTGTACGAGCCTACCCTGGTGGTGAAGGAAGAACTGCCACCGCAGGAACTCACTGGCCCCGAACTCCCGCAGGGCAAAAGAGTAGCGAAAGTTGGTGTACGCAAAGTTGGTGTCGTATGCGTTGACCCCCACGAGCTTTCCCCGGACAAAGAGGGCCTCCACCTCTCCCCGGAGGTATTGGAGCGCAACCTCGGGCCCATAGAACTCCTCCGCCCCGCTCTGCTCGAGCCACACAGGAAGGAACTCGGGAGCCCCGTCAATCACCCTGTACTCCCAACCCGGGTGTTCCCGCTCAAAGCGGTGGACGTTCTTCCGGAAGACCTTGCGAGCCCCTCCCGAAAGGTCCAGAAAGGACGCCGGGTTGTAGATGTACTCGTGGTCAAGGAGCTTGGCCTCCCCGTTCCCACGGTAGCCCTCAAAGTCCACGAAGACGGGAAAGAAGGCCGGGGTGAGCTCTCCCCAAACCGTGATGGGAGGGAACAGGAGCCCGTCTTCGGTCCACACGACCACAGACGCGCCTACCCGTTCAGCCTTGTACCCCGCCGCCTCCCAAAGCCGGTCCGACAGGTAAAAGTTGGGAGGAGTCCTGCTCTTCTGCAGGAGCGTCTCCACTTCCCTTGCGCTTTGGCTTGCCTTTAGCAACACCACCCTTTTTCGCCTCGTTGGTCAGTCTTTGGATGAGACCCTTCGTGACCCGGGTCCCTCTCGAGCTTTTCCCTCCCATCCTACTGTACCACCTTCCCGAGGTCCACGATGAACTTGATAGCAAGGTACTCGGGATTGAGGAGCCCCTGAACCACGTCAGGGAACCCGGTGGACAGGAGGATGAACCCCACAACCGCACTCCCTACAAAGCCTACGCACAGCCCCGGCTCATCGAACAGGTCCCTTCCCTTCAACTTGAGCCCGAGCCGTAGAGCGATGAACAGGGCCACAAGCCCGAGAAGGGACTCAACGGCCCCGGTCAGGACCAACACTCGCACCTGTTGGAGGCCGATGCGCCACAACTCCGGAGCCGCCTCCGTTACGATTCTGATGAGCTCACTCAAGACGTTCTCCATTCTCCGCCCTCCCTTTCATAATCGCCGCGTCTGTTGCCTCGGCCACCTGCCGGGCAACGTCATTCCGAACCGCCTGAACCGCCTTGTCAGCCTCCTCGATTGAACGCCGGAAAGCCTCGTCAACCCTCCCGGGCTCATAGTCCTTCCGGTCCTCAAACTCCTGCTGTTTGCCCTTGTTCCAATCGCCTACGGGCCGAAGATAGCCGACAACCCGTGAGTAGACTTCGCACAGGACCCTTCTCATCCCGCCCTCCCCCAAAGGAAGGTAACCGTGTTGCCGCGTGAGTATGTTATCTTGCAGACCTCTCCCCGGTCCCGGTGCGCGGCCCTGTGCCGGTTGATTCCAAGATAGTGAAACCACTTCCCGCAGGTGTGGCAGTAGCACCTCTTTTCGTTTGTAACCCTCATCTTTCCGCCTCTCTCAAGATGCTCAAGGTGTCGTATGTACACCCTCCCACAACCGCGTCAATCCCGGGAGCCCGGGCCAGGAAGACCTCCCCGCAGTTGTAGAGCTTGAGTTGCCCCCCGCAGAGGGAGTAGAGTGCCGAGAGGTCGTCAAGACGTATTGCCAGCGGACCTCCGGAGCCTTCTCCCTTCGCCTCAATAGTCACGCTCTTTCCCTGATAGATGTCCCGCTGGCGGACAAAGGGAGAGGGACTCCACCCAACCTCAACGTGCGGAAGGTCGTCAGCCAGTAGAGCCTTGATGTCCTCCCCGAGGATAACGAAAGGAAGGGAGTCCAGGTCCAGCCCGGAGGCATACTTGTCGAAAAGGCCCTTGAGCCCCGAGAAGGTGACCGGAGGAGCCGGAACAATCACCTCCGCCGATGAGCGTCCCTTCTTCACTCGAAACACAACCTTGTCTCCCCGGTTCTCACAGTCCGGTCCCTCAAAGTCGCAAGCCCGGAAGACCACCGGGCCGGTCCGAGGTGTGACGCCCTTCGCCCGGAAGATGACTGTCCGGTCAAAGGAAAGGCAATATGCCTCATCGCCGTCCCACGCCACAACCGCGTCTCCGATTGCGCCCCGGCCAAACTTGGTGGCCGATGCGATAACGTCCGTGATGTCTCTCATAGTCCCTCCAAGAAAAGTCGGGCCCGCTCGAGGGCCTCGTTGTATCCAGTATACACCCAAATCAGGTCGTGCCCTTGAACCCCTGCGGTCTCCACCGGACCCCACGCCAGGGAGTAGGCTCCATCGCCCTCGTTGTTCCACGCCATCCGGAGCCTACTCTCGATGTCTTCCGAAAGGAAGCCGCCCCGGGACTTGACCCACAAGGAGTAGGCCGCCCAACTGACGGGCCTCTTGGACTCCCGGATGAAGTGTATTGCGCCTTTCGTGCTTCCCCAGTTGGCCCCTCCGGTCAGGGCCCCGGTCGTGTTACAGCAAAGGACGTCGTCATTGAACTGCCCCGCCGTCTCGTCATAGGTGCTACACTTGAACCCGTTTGCCCGGAAGTGCTCCATCATCAGGTGCATCATATAGGAGGCGATGATGCGGGACTCGGAGCTTGCCAGGAACACCCGGTCAAAGTCTATCCCGCGCAACTGAAAGAGCCTTCTCGTGGAGAAGTCGCAAGCACTGTAACTGAAAGTGTCCCAACAGACGTGAGTGACCCCGGATTGATGACAACTCTCGATGTAACGCCTGATGTCCTCCTCCCGGTCCGCCAGGAAGGGAAGGAATGGCTCGATTCTAGGAGTGGCCCGGACCCCCGCCGCGTTCAGGGCCCTCATCGCCTCAAACCTCTCCGTTGCGGATGGAGCCCCGGGCTCAAGGGAGCGCAGGAGGGAGTCGTCAGCGGAGAGCATACTGAATTGTACCATAGCCCCGCCCTTGTTCCCAGCCAGTGCCTCAAGGTAGTCATCTCGGGCCACGAGGTTGCTCTTGGTGTTGATGATGACGGGGTACTGCTTTTCAGAGAGGTAGCGGAGGAGGGAGAGGGCCACGCCCTGCTTCGCCTCCGCCTTGGTGAAGTTTTCAAACCTCACGCCAATCCTCATAGGAATGTCGAGGGCCACCGCTCGAGCCGGTCCGGAGAGACTTCCCGGGGACCGCCTCTTACCCATCATCCGGTCCAACTCGGGCTTGAAGTGGACCCAGGCGTGATGTCGGAGCCGGTTGGCGTTGGTCTGGACAAAGTTACCATAGAGCGTGTTCCGGAAGACGTTGGCAAAGCAGTAGATACAATCGTATGGGCACACCTTCCCGTCCCACACGTCCACGTTGAAAGGAAGGGGACAGGTGAAAGCCTTTCGGCTCACCTCCGCCGCGTTCCCTATGCGGTCTTGAGGGTACTCGACAGGCGTGAACTCCCTCCACTTCGCCGGGGACAACTTCCGCTCCCGGAGGTTCTCATATCTCCACCCGGTCCGGATTGACACCGGGTCCTCAATCGAGGCCACGAGATGTTGCCGAGGTATGAGCCGCGCCAGCTTTTCCTTTACTTCCCAATAACCCACTCGAGCCCCTCCTTGCGGAAAAGACCTGTGTCGCCCAGGTGGTACTTTTTCGGGTCCTGACCCAGGAATTGTCTCTTGCCCTCCGAGAAGTCCCCAACCCCGTCCCACGAGTCCAGGAAGTCCCTCAAGGTAACCTTCCCGTTGATGAGGCCGGTCTTGTTCCAGTTGATGATGTTGAAGTTGCAAGGATTCTTGACGTCTACTCCGCAACAGGTGTTCGCCGGGAAGACATAGTCTCCGCCGTTCACGAAGTCCGGACAGCCCACGATGACCCCGAGCCTCTTGCTGGCCTCGAGAATGTCCCGCAGGACCGGCCTCCACCTCCCGTCTTGATTGGCCTCCCAAATAGCCTCAACGTCCAACCCCGCCCCGAGGAGCCTCTTGACCACAAACGGGGTCAGGCGGAGGTTGTAGACATTGAAGCGGAAGATGCCCTGTTCCTTCCCTCTCCTCACGAGGTCCACCCACTCCTCGGTTGTGTGATGTCCCGGGATGAAAGGCTCCGTGATGACCCCCACAGGTACGCCTACCCGTGCCATCCTCCCGAGCCCTCGCAACCGCTCCTCCGGGTCCGGAGTCCTTTTCCCCTCGAGGAGGGCCCAATCGTCCCGGCCGCAAGTGATGGAGGTCGTAACCGTGGCCCCCATCCCGAGGAGGAGCCCGGTGAGCTCCTCCATTGCCGGGACGTTCTTGGACTCGAGCTTCACGTCCCACCGGAGCCCCGCCAGGAAGGACAGGACCCGCCGGGTCAACCCCTTGTCCCGAGGAGGGAAGGGGTCATACTTGTTCCCGATGCGGAGAGTCTTCCGGGACCGTATGGCATAGGCAAGAGGGCTGCGGGGATTCTTGTTCCGGAGCCCGTTCACTATCCGAGTTGCGAACTGACCGAAGTCAATCTCCCGGAAGTCGTTGCCCCAAACCGCGTTGAGCCCCAAAAAGCAGCAGTACGAACAGTTGTACTCGCAGTTGTAGTAGGTGTCGAGCCCGAAAGCAAGAGGACAGCTTGCCGCGTCACCTCGGACCGTCAGCCCGCCATAGGTCAATGAAGGTATCCCTTCCGGAGGGCCTCCAGGACCCCTCCCTCAATCAGAACCGCGTCCGCAAACCGCTGATACTCGGGATATGAGATGGACGCCTTGTACTCACCAAATGAGAAGGGGACGCCCTCCGGTTCATCCGGAAGGGACTCACCCGAGTCAGATGCGCCTTCGCCGTCCGGAGACTCTCCAACTGCGGTCTGCGCCAGCAGAGCGTCAACCTCCTCCGGAGCCCACCCGGTCCCCTCGAGGTTGCCCTGCGAGGCGATGTTGCTCAAGACGTCCGCAAGAGTAGCAAAGTCCCACCCGCCCAACTCCATCGTCCTGTTGAGCGCAATCGCCAGGGCTGACTCCTGCTCCTCCGGGACGTTGACCGTGTAAGTCGGAACAAGCCACTGTCCAGAGACGTCCTTGACGCCCGAAGGAGCCGGCATCCCGTTCAGCTTCATTTGCCGGAGGGCCTCGAGCCGCCCGTTGCCGGACAAGACGTGTCCGGTAGGCTCGTTGCGAACAAGAGGGTCCACGAAGCCCCACTTTTTCAACGAGGTGATGATAGCCCCGATGTCGTGGTCCTTGGCGTTCTGCGGAAGGATAAGGGCCTCTGCGATGTCAACAAACACAAGCTCCACTCGTCACCCCCTCAATGTTTTCGACAGCTTGACTTCCCGCCGGACTTGACTCACAACCTGAATGGACGCCTCCGGGAACAAGACCTTGACCGCCTTGCTAACCTCCCGGGCCTCCCTCAAGGACGGGAAGACCCGCCCGAGCTTGGGAGAATGAATCAGGTTCCGGACCTCCGGAGGGACCGCCAACGTGTACTTCTTTTCAGACATCTTGACCTCCTCGGACCCACTTGGGCCCCGCCTTTTTCCAGCCGTCTACCGCAAACCAACTTCCCACAACCCCGAGGGCCTTCCCGGAAGACACCATCCCCGGGGTGACCCTCAAGACCGTCCAGCCGTCTATCTGCGCCAGGTTATACTTGGCGATGTCCCGCAGAATCCCCGAGATGCTCCCGTGAGCTCCTCTCCGGAACTGGCCGCAAGTCGGGCACCGCTTCCCGCCCTTGGTGAAGATTCCACCCTCAACCTCAACGGCCAGGAACAACTCGGGCCACGCCAGGTCAAACCGGTATTTGCGCCCCGCGTGAAAGACATACTCACAGCGGACCGGAGGGAACCCCTCCCTCACCAAAAGAACCGCCAAGACCCGGCTCGAGCTTTTCACGAGGATATAATACCACTATCCCACAAAAAGTCAACGTACATTATAGGCCGGTCCGGAGTAACTGATTGAGTAACTGACCAATAACTAGACCGATTATAGTAACCCGCGCTGGACCCCTATGAGAGAGGGAGAGAGTAACTAACTCTCTCTCTCTAGGGGTCAGTTACCAGTTACTCGACTGATTATATAGGAGGGAGGAGGAGAAAAGTGACAGCTTGAGTAACTAGACTGATTATTCAGTTACCCGGGAAGGTAGCGAAAAAGTAACCAAAAAGTAACCATTTTGTTATTTACTTTCCCTCCGTTTCCCGCTATAATAGGGCCATAAGGGTTGAGCGGGGGACAAGCCCGCCAGGCCCAAGCCCAAGCCAAGGAGAGACAAATGTTCACCAAGAGCCAGCTAGAAGCCATCGCCGCCGCCAAGTCCATCAGCCGCG
>Ga0209096_1004934_pt1 | contig 10380 bp, 8 predicted proteins | sample AD_UKC034_MetaG_FD_184407 | JGI IMG/M metagenome (GOLD analysis project Ga0209096, IMG submission 184407) | Active sludge microbial communities of municipal wastewater-treating anaerobic digesters from USA - AD_UKC034_MetaG (SPAdes) (version 2) | ecosystem: Engineered > Bioreactor > Anaerobic >...
AATAGATCGTCTTTTAGACTGGTTTTGATGCTTAGTCCCATACCAATAAGTTTCTTTCCTCTTTTTTTCTGCCGCCTCTATTTGTTCGGGGCTTAAACTGCCCGTCGCACGAAACTCCATTGATTTTCCTCCGGTACTAGGGGGCATCACGGTTTTTGTTTCAAAGCCTCTAACAACATCTTTGTTCAGTTCCGGTACTCCCGGCTGATTGGGAGTGAGAAAACTCGCCTGCGCCGCATTAAGTTCGGCATCTTTATCTACTGCGGAGGCAACTGGCAGTTGATTACTCTCACTATATCTCCTGTTTATCTCAAGAAGGCTCTTTCTAGCATCTGCTTTTTCCTCGTCTGTGGCGTCAAAACTCGTCACAATGGCATTTAGACCTTTAACAACCTCTGGTAGCCCAAGATTTTTGGCCGATTTTGCCGCTATGTCTGCTTTGTATTGTTCCCCAGCCAATGATTGATCTGCTGTATGCCTTGTTCCTTCTAAGTGCTTATCCGCTGTGTACCTCGTACCCTCAGTCATCAACTTTTGCCGTGCCAGTGCTCCTGTGTTCCGTATCCCCTCAACATCGGCTTGCCCTGCATTTATAAGGCGCTGACGACCTAATTCAAGGTCGCGCTTCCGGAGATCGGCATCAATCAGGTCATTCCTTGTCTGCACGGCATCATTATCGCTCATGCCCCGCTTTTTGAGCCTCTCTTTCAAAATACCAAACAATTCATTGATTAAGTTATCTAAGTTCATGGCTGTTCTCCTATGTTTTTATCTTGTAAAATGTCGCCGGTACGATTATAAAATCGGTTTTTTTAACCCCTTCATCCTCTTCTTTAAAGTGATACTGGTCGTTCCATGTGAAACTGTCCACGCTTGTTCCAATCTTCACAATAGCAACCCTGTCCCCAATACTGTATGAGCAAAAGTCCGTTGCCTCGACAAGAACTTCACACCCTTGAATTTTTACTGTGTAAATATTTCCAATTCCGCCATCAATCCTATCGCCTTCCTCGGTAATTGCTGTAATTATGCCGGAAGTAAAATAATTTGTTTCCACCCAGTTCCCCGCGTAAAGAACCGGTGAGGATTCCTGAAACCACCAGACATGTGGAGGGGTTACAATCGGTTTGCAGAGAATCCCGATAAACTCCCCCGGTACCGGTAAAGTATCATCTTTATGAATCCAGTAACGCATCCACAACTTGGGTTCGACCTCTTCCGCATAGGCGGTCATTTTCTTTGAGAAAAGCTCTACGTCCCGATTGGCTACCGGCGCATACGCTGTCATTCCTTCGGAATTGAGCGTGTTTTGGTTCGTCTCTACCGTGTCTGGCCGACGATACCCCCGCTCGATAAGATGTCTTCCATAACAACCGTGCTCGTTTGTTGGGGGGAAAATTAACGGCGCTTCTATCGCTATCGGCTTCTTATCATCTTCTATTACTGCAACGGCTTTCGGCCAATAACTACTGGATGAATCGACACCCGTAAATTTATATCCACTAATCCATGTTTCGGCAAAAAGTGAAATAATCTCCATAGTACCAAGTTGTCCTATCGGGAAGGACAAATAACCGACATATTCTCCTGAGGGGCCGTCTGATGGATATTTGCATCCCTTACCGAACTGCCACAACTCAAAGGCAATCGTATTTATCCAATAAATTCCGTTATTTGACCAATCTGCCCGCTCCCTCATCTCATAAGCATTGAAATATTTATCCACAAGCAGGTGTTTTTCCAAGTCCCGAACCGTTTTTATAGGCTTCAAACCTTCCGGAAGAAAGCTCATTTTATCCGCCAAATATTCATAATAATCCCTATAATCATCAGGTGTTCCATAATATTTTGCCATAAAGTTATCATGCGCGAACAGATACCAAAGGTCATGGGCTACTGGCGCTGACGCTACCTTGCCGCCAGAAACAACGTCTCCCGCCTCCATTGTAAGAAGCACATCCGTCATTTCGCTGGCAACCTTCCCCAAAAGCCCACCCGTTCCGCTGATTCCTTTCAGACTATTAATTATGTGCTCAATCATTTATTCTGCCTTGCCTATCGTATGAGTCAATGTAGATACAATATCTGCCTTAGCCATCTTTTCTGCCGCAGCTATTGCCGCGTCAATCTTGGTGTAAGCATCACTTCTCCGGCCACTTATTACGTTGATTCGATACTCATCAAGAACTGATTGCACCGCCCGGTCAGCATCGGCAAACGTAACGCCAAGGTTTGATTCGTCATATTTCTTGTCAATATCAAATTCGTCTTTCTCTTTCGCCCTTTCCAGTGTTTCAGATTTTACACCGTAATTATGGTCAATAACTTCCATCTTAGCAGTCTGAGAAATTGTTTCTCTCTGCTTCAGAGTTTCCTGATACAGAATTTCCGCGTCCATATCCGCAGATTGCGCCTGGGCAAGATCACGTCGAGCCTCGGCCACCGGAATTTCCGCTTCGGCAATCGCTGTCTTCCCCTTCTGGATTTCCACTTCATCGGGAAGTAAATCGATGTCCGCAATTTTGAGTTCTTGTTGCTTTGTGTTTAATTGAATAGTGGCTTTTCTCATGTCAATTTCCACAAGTTCCGTGGCTTTGGATACAGTTTCAGCCTGAATCTTTAAAACAGCGTTGCTCGCATTCAAAATATCAATGTCCACCTTTGCTGATTGAATCTCTTTCTCGGCAATCTGTAAATCGACGGCGCTCAATTCATACTCTTCGACCTGAATATAAGCCTGCAAAGTAGCTATTCGTGCGTTTGTTTTTTCTGTTTCGGCTGCTACTTTGGCTGCCATTGTATCCAAGGCCGCCTGATCTGCGGACAAGGCTGCGATTTTCGCGTCCCACACCGCATTCTCGGCACTGATTTTATCGGATAACACCGCCATCCTCTCATCGTGAATCAACATATCAATACCCGCCAGGTATCTTTTAGAGGCAATAGTGGCAACGAGTACCTGTTCCTGCGTGGTCAATTCCGCCATTTTGGAAGTGTAATCGGTCAGTAAGTTCAGCAAATCCTGTGTTTCAACCTCTTCAAGGTATTTTTGTCCATTAAGGTAAGCACGAGAATAAAGCCCATAAATTATGGCGCGTTCTTCCGCCTGCCCCTCTGAAAACGGGAAGGGATATTGAAACGGGCGCCAGATTCTCGATTCCCTTGCTGTGGCTCTCTGTCTTGCGTCTTCTGACATATTATGCTCCTATCAAATGTCGTAACTGTGACGTAATTTCCGCCGCCGCTTTAATGTCCGCTATCCGTGTGTCAGCAGATGCTTCGCGCGAGGCAATAGCGTGGTTGGCTGACACCTCGGCAGAAGATATTCTCGAAGCACTTTCTTTTCGCGTTGTATTATCAACAGTATGAACAGTGGTTTTATTTGATATAATTGTTGATTGCACAGCCCGTTCCTGGTTCATAATGTCATCGTGCGTTGTTTCGACCCCTCTCTGATACTCCCTGTCTTTTCTCAGCTCGTAGTCAACCAAGTCTTGCGCATGATCAAATTTTATTCCTTCCAGTTCTCTCTTTTCGCCCACGAGCGTAATTCTTTTCTCCTGAACCTCCGCCTCTGCCAACAGTTCTTCTACCTTGTACCCGGACTTCGTTACTTCGGCGGCTGATTGTTTAATTTTTTCCTCTGCAATTAATTTTTCCGCGTCAATTCTCTCGCCGCTCTTCTCAATCAACTCTTCAGTTTTGTTAATCAACTCACCATAAGGTTCAATTAAATCCTTTTTCTTAATTGATATTTGGTTCTCAGCATCAATTAAATCTGTGTAGGCGGCTGCCTTCTCCTGCTCGGCAACTAAAAGTTCCTGTTCTTTGGCAACAATCCCTTCCAGAATAGGAATAATCTCCAGTTTTTTTTGCGCAGTTAGTAGTTTCGCATTTGCCAGTTGGACATCATAAGGGGACGTTGCCGCATCCAGTTCAGCCAGTGTTTTCCGGTAATCCTCCATTTGCAGTTCAAGAGCGGTTTTCTGCTCCAGCAAAGTAATTGACCTGTGGCCGACCTCTATTGCCAGACGGTCTAAAGCCTCTTCTTCTCGAACCATCCCCAGTTTAATCCCAGCCAACTCAGAATCCCATGCCGCCATCAAAGCCTGTTTTTCTATTTCCCAAGCCATTAATGCCGTTTTGTAATCGCTGTTATAATCGATTCCCGCCTGCTTGATTTCCCTTTCCGTGGTCTCGGAAAGAATTTTAAAGTTTAATTCTGATAAATTTATTTTTGTATTCAGTTCAATCCTGTTTTCGATATCGTAGGCATACCCTGGCAGGGCCGAAAAACCGCGTCCGGCAATTTCCGACATAACCTTCTTATGCTCTTCCTGATATTTGGAGACGATGGGCGTTATTCCCCTTCTCCATAAGGCTTGTTCTCTTTCGCTCATGTGCCGCCATCCTTTTACTTGGTCAAGATGACTGGTATTAGCTCCAACGAGTCAATCTCATCAAATTCGGCAACTGCCAACTTCCAGCTGCGTGATTTTAAATCGTGCGAGGCGATCATCTTGCCCGATGTTATGGTATAAACCTGTCGCTCTCCGCTTTCTGTTTCCATAATCATTACAGGGTTTGTTCCGGAAATACCCAAATACCCGCTCCGGAAACGTTTTTTATTTGGAAGCCCAAAGTCTGTTTTGCTCAAAATAACGCCGGTATGAATATGGCTTCCTGCATCTGTCGTACCGGTAAGTTCATAAATCCCCTCGTCATTCGCGCCAAAAGCCCTATTTTCAAATACGCAAAATGAATTAAAATTATACCCAGAATACATGGAAGCGTGAAACTGCGGAGAATTTAAGACATAACATTCATATACTTCATCGGCCAGTTCAACGATAACATTTAGCCGGAGTGTATTGTAAATTAAAGAATACAGAGTTCCTTTCGATGATATATTTTCAGCAAAGGCAATAGCCTCGGAAACATATCCCGAAGAAGTCTTGACTATACTGGACGAGTCTGCGACCTTCAGGGCACTCTGGAGCGAATGGGCAAAACTGGCAACTACGGACGAAACATCAACGGCACTCAAAATGCTTTCCACGGCTTCCGGAAAAGCCAACAGCGACGACTCTGCGGCATTTATGGAATCACTCACCGATTCCGTCATGGTCTTGATCGACTTTACCAGTTCGGAAAACCGGAGAGATTCAAGAATGTTAAGCAGTAGCACCCATGTTGGCACATCCGTTAGCGACAAATCATCGGAAACAGACTTGGCATAATGTTGAGCAAGTGCGGCAATATCAAACACCGTGAGGCTATCATTAACAATTTCCCGCCCCTGCCAGTTGTTTGTTTGAGAATCTACTAGCGTTACCCAATCTGAAATCATCAGCCCCAAAACTTCTGACAGAGTGTCGGCCACACTAAGGCTTTCATTGATTGATACCCCCCAGCCATGAGTGAGGGTTTCATACATAAAAATTATATCAGTAATACTCTTGCCGAAGCCGAACTTATGGGATTCAGTTAAATCCAGTCCCTCATCGATAGCATTGAGATATGAACACAATGCGGATTGGCTTTCCGTTAAATCTACTCCGTCGTCTATGGTATCCAGCCAGCCAATAATATGGCTTTCCGTTACGTCAATGCTTTCTTCGATGGTATCATTATATGTGGTCATTTTAAGCTCCAGGTAAATAAGCTATGCCTAAAAAATTTCCCCCATCTACAACATCAATCGCCCCCATCAAAGCACTTAACCAAGGATCATCATTATAATAAACCCTCTGTATCTTTGGACCGGGGGCAAAATAATCTCCTAAGTATACAGATTGGATAAATAAATCTGTTGTATGAATATTGGTCCATGGATGCGAACTCAGGTAATAATCGTAGTCCCCAAGGTATGCCGCAAGATTTTCTCCCCATGGAGTAGTGTACGACCGGTCTCCTCCTGAAGTCTCATACGGGTCATTAACCTTGAGTGGATAGCCAATGTTTTTAGACATTGAATTTTGAACGTATCTTGCCACTAGCTCGCCGAGCGCCGAATACCCATCATCAATAAAGTTGTATTCATAGTACCCATCTTTAGATGCTACATCACAATTATATGTTGAAGGCCAGTTTGCGGCAGAACCAACAAGTACCCCAGTTCTTGCTACAAAACACTCCCAATATTGAAATGTTTTAAATCCTGCTGCTTGATTAGAGGAACTGACGCTCAAGGCATTATTTAATAAAGAGTATTTATTAACTACTTTGTATGCGTTTTCCCATGCAGAAATTGTAGGCCCGGCAGTATAAAAATAATCATTATCTGCTGAAAAATTTACGGAACAAAATTCCCACGGGTAAACTATCCCAGTAATATCTCTGGTGACAAAAGGCGCCCTATAATTTTCAATGTAATAAAACCTATAAAGCACAGGGTCAAATATGTACCAATGATGGGTAATAGGCCATGATCTTGGCTGGCTTTCGTCTAAAGAAGACTTTAGCCATGCAAAAGGGTCTGATTTGTCAGGAGAAAACGGGGGTGCTGTTCCATCAAGTTGAAGATTGGTAGAAATAAAATAAAGATTTCGCGCCTCAGTTTTCCCCGTCGTTATATTTTTCACGTTATGCGTAAATCTTTTCATCCAGAAATGGATAAAATAAGAAGTTCCGGTAGAGGTTATGCCTATTTCCGCAAAGGATTTTGTTGCATTGACGGTAATTGAGCTTCCGCTCAATGAACATTGAGCCACCCGATAGACACCATCAGCTATGTAAAATATGTATAAAATACCACTGGAGCATCTCCTGATTCCATCCGTATGCCCAATGACTTTAACAACGGAATTGTCGTGGCGTTTCAAAACAATAACTTCATCACCCACAGAAAACCCAGCCGCCGCGCCTTCGATTGCCCCATTATCCCTCATTACCGAGTCAGGCTTACAATGATAGAACAATAGGGCGTCAAGTATAGTTCCGCCAACGCTTACCATGCAGGTATCGTTGGCGGAGTCAATGCTTGCTATCGTACCTTTTAAAACATCAAAGGCGAGAACATCGCCTATGTCTTTAAAATCATGCGTAGGCATTGCCTTCCCTTTTTGTTAATTCATCATTACCACGCCCAAAATCCAGCGTTTACACGCTATATTATGAGGTGGTTGCAGTAATAACGTAAGTCACACTCAACACGTCATCGTCAATAACCGCTCTCGATGCAGAGAATTTCTTTGCGCACATCAAATAGCCGTCAGTCGCCGTTTTTGCCTTGCTTGTGGAAAGAAACGCCCCGTAAACCGTAATGCTTCCGGCAATCGTAAAAGAAGCCGGACTGGCCGCGTTGGTGCAAGTCGCCGTTGAGGTGGTCGCGATTGTATAGCTTGGTTTGTCGGTTGCCGGACTATCATAATCGGCATCCTGACATTCGCCATACGCTCCCGCCGCTCCCAGCTTGGCCGCCGCAGTATCTCCGACAGCCGGAGTGACATTGTTTTTAAAAATGCCAACATAAAAAATCGCGCTTCCGGTCTTGGACGTGGTGCCGAAGATGATGTTCAGCAGGTAAGCCATGCCCTCAGTGGTGAAGGTGTTCCCGCCCTGGTCACAGGTGTGAATGAGCCGCCCATCCCGAAAATGGTCAGTAAATACATGACCGTGGAAGTTCAGATTCGATTCCCGGAGATGTTTCACGGCATAACGCAAATCCGCATTGTCCCTGAAATTTAACAGTTCTTTCATTTTTCTTCTCCTTCTCCTTAAAAGTTCTTACGAGGCTGATGCCTCGTTATTAAATTTCTACGCCACCCCTTGTTACGGTGCAGGTGGCGGTATCGGAAAAACCAACTATCCCGCCCATCGAGTTTGCTCTTTCGTTGTGCACGTCAATTTTCCCGTTTTTGAATACACTTGCCGTTTCCTCATCGAGTGTTCCTGTTCCGCTACCGATAACCCCTTGCTTAAACGTCGTGAGGAATTGGAATACCCCATCAAGATTCCTATAAAGGGATGCGCCTCTGGCTGGAATGGACATACGTACCCTGTTCTTAGTCAGGTTAAAAACCCGCCCTGAGTCATTTCCGGCAACAATCCCTTCTTTGGTCAACCAGACGGGAACATCGACAAAACCCTTTTCTGGTGTTCCTAATACACTGCTTAAATCCGGCAAATTATTACAGTAGGCCAACGTTCCACGAATAGACCCCGCACCAGCATCAGACTGCGCCATCGCATTTGGTTCTTTTCCGGCCAGAAAATACGTAGCTTCTTCTGTCCCAACAAATAACCCGCTTGATACTCTGGCAATCAGCGTAATGGGAGAATCATAGGAAAACTTATTAGCGGTCAGCCGAAACCAACCCAGATTGTACGGCTCACTGTGATATAGCACCTGTCCGTTAGATCCCCACATTCGGCCAAAGGCATAGCAGAGATTTTCTAGCGGTGGAGGCGGAGTACACATAAACGAGGGAAGAGGTTCGACCGTTGGCACATCAACAATTTTATCTATTGCCCCAACCAGATAAAATATCGGCTCATCGGATACTGTTATCCATATCAGGGCGCCGGAAGGACGGTTCAACACCTGAATTCCACCTTCAGCAGACAAAGTGATTTCTGTTATCGGGCCATTACCTGATAATTCTCCATTGCTCACATTCGTCATTGTGACATGATAAGTACCGGCAGGAAGGTTTCCCGTGCCCGAAAGGAGCATTGCACCAGAAGGTTGCGGTACGCCCCAGGAGGATAAAGAATTGTCTGACGGGTTAAACACTCCCTGCCAGTATGGATTACTGATATAAACTTTGTTCTCCACTTCTTCGTAAGACAGAGGATATTGTGGACCTGTTATCGTTCCTATGCTGACTGCGACGCCCTGAGATATTCGGTAAAGAGTTCCGCTAGCTGCGCAAAGCATACAGCTACCAGCCCAAAGGCTATGCGCTCCGGCAAGGTTGACAAACAACGATTTTCCGCCGCGAATATTAAGTTTTCCGGTAATGTCCACATCGGCGTTCAGGATTACGCGAGGCTCGGCAATGCCTTTTTCTCTAAGAAAGGCTTCGTCTTTCTTTACATTATTAATTCCTGAAAAGCCGTTAATTCTAATCTCGCTCATTAATCACACGCTCCCGCATCAAAAAAATCATCTCCGCCATAATACTGCGGCTCCCCATCGATCCCAATAAAATCGATTAAATCTGTCATTGCTTCATAGAATTTAGCTGTATGATACTTTACGCCAACCCCTTTGTTATCTTGCCCGTCTTCCAGAGCTTCCCCGAATATCTCCTTGCAGACGTAATGTTTGATTAATCTTTCTTGCAGGTGTTCCGGAAGGCCATCTGGCTCGTCCGTATCCTTAACCATCAACACTGGCCGTCTGTAATAATGCAGACCGAGCGTTTCCGCCGCAGAAGGAATTCCCTGGTAGAACAGCTTACGTCCTTGTAGGCACACCCGATAGACAGAACCGGTTTCGGCCAGCGTTTTATCTGATGCTTGACGGAGAAACCGGGCGAATGAGTAATAATCTCCGCTCCTGGGAGGCGAGATCGTATTCCCGGAACTATCAATCACCTGAAATAACTTGCGCTGATAGTTAATCGGCATTGTTACATAATTATTAGTTGTAGTCGAAACAGCCTGATAAGTGTAGAGGGCTGGAAGCGGTGGCGAAATCATCCCGTCCGGCATCCGGATACCTGCGGCAATCGAAACAACCGCGTTATTGATTTTTTCAACAATCGAATCGTTGGTATAAGCCGAATCCTGAAGAATGTCCTGAATGGTATTTACCAGTGTGGCAAGATTCGGCCCACCGGGTAATTCTGTAAGCCCCGCCGATTCTTCAACCGGCAAAATCCCATCCAGAGAAAAGACATTGCCGAGGCTTCCGGCAATGAGGCAGGTAATTAAATAATTGTGCCCAGACGTACCACCCTGAACATACGCATAAACGATTTTATCTGTGTTTGCTTGCTTTGTTTCATCCAAAATTGTGGCCGTTACATCTTCCAGTGTGGATAAATCCGTCGCAGTAATCACAATGGATGAAATATTCTCCGTACCCAGAACAGCGGTAAAATCAAAACTGACGGAATATCCTTCTTTCGGTTTCTTTGATGTAAATGCGGTAGTCATGTTAAACTCCTGTGATTCTTGGCTGTGCCGTTACTCTCCGAACCTTTTCCGCGCTGACGGTGTTTCTCCCCGCCGTATGTGAAAAGACCGTTTGGACCCATACGCCACGGGCTTTTAATAAAGAAACATCTGACCCGCTGAGTAGAAGTGGTTTTGAATCGGCACTTAACAACCAGTATCGTAAATCAATATCATTCCCAACGACGGTAAGAACAGCAGGGTTAATTAAAAGTTTTTTAGGTTGTTTCAGATTAAGGGAAACGTCTGTGCCTG
>Ga0209096_1004940_pt1 | contig 10371 bp, 9 predicted proteins | sample AD_UKC034_MetaG_FD_184407 | JGI IMG/M metagenome (GOLD analysis project Ga0209096, IMG submission 184407) | Active sludge microbial communities of municipal wastewater-treating anaerobic digesters from USA - AD_UKC034_MetaG (SPAdes) (version 2) | ecosystem: Engineered > Bioreactor > Anaerobic >...
AGAAGACTCTTCAAAAGCGGCAAGAGCAGTAAGAATACGATCTTCGGTCAACATAAAGCCCATTTCTACCGGAACTTCGAAATGGCTCTCAGTGACGATCATCGGAGAAACCCGCATATCCATCAATCGCAGGGCATTTCTTTCGAAATATGACAGGTGCAGATCAAGCATCAGGCGCGTGAGTTCCTGTGGAGTGTCGGCAGAGATCTGCTGGAGACTTGCGATGGCCTCGGTCGGGTTCGGGCCGGCAAATGCGGTTGTGGCGGACAAACAGATCATCAGAAGCACGAACATGGACTTTTTCATAAGCTCTCCTGCTGTAGAATTAATATAAGTTCTGGAAATCAAAGGTCAGTGGTGCGACATTGCGTTGTCGACTTTTATCTGCTCAAAGATTATGGCTTCTTCAGAAGGCTCTTCCGGCGGAAGCTTTTCCATGCTGATGCCGGTATAGCCATAAAAGATCGAAACGAGCGGATTGATCAGGTTCAAAAAGGCGTAGGGCAGGTAGACAAAGGGGTGAATGCCAAGAGCGGTTGTCATAAAGGCCCCGCAGGTGTTCCAGGGAACCAGTGGCGAGGTGATGGTGCCGAAATCTTCGAGGCAGCGCGACAGGTTTTTCGGGTGCAGGCCGCGGTCGCGATAGATGTCTTTGTAGATTCTGCCGGGAATGACGATCGACAGATACTGATCGCCGGCAGCCAGATTGCAGAAAACGCAGGTTAAGAAGGTCGCAACGACAGTTGAGCCGGTAGTTGTCGCGTAGGTCACGATTTTGCGGGCTATGGCATTGAGCATGCCTGAGCTTTCCATGACGCCACCGAGCGAGAGGGCGATTAGAATCAGTGATATCGTGCCCATCATGCTTTCGAGACCGCCACGGGAAAGCAGGCTGTCGATAGTCTCCAGGCCGGTTGAGGCTGCGTAACCAGAATGGGCAGCCTTGATGATTTCGGTCATGCCGGAACCTTGAAAGAATGCCGCGAAGCCGGCACCAAGCAGAATGCCGGCAAACAGACCGGGCAGGGCAGGCACTCTGAGCACGACCATCACAATAACCAGAATTGGCGGAATTATAAGAAGGGGGGTGATGTAGAAGTTCGTGCTGAGCGTGCTGAGCATGGTGTCGATTGCGGTTGTGTCGAGCTCTTTGCCGGCATAACTCATACCGAGAACTCCGTAGATGATGCAGGCGATAATCAGGCTTGGCCCGGTTGTCCAGATCATGTGTCTGATATGTTCGAACAGGTTGGTGCCGGCCATTGCCGGAGCCAGGTTGGTAGTGTCTGACAGCGGTGACATCTTGTCGCCAAAATAAGCGCCCGAAATAATGGCTCCGGCTACCATGTTGACCGGTATGCCCAGGCCTGAGCCCACGCCCAGCAGAGCAATGCCGACGGTTGCGGCAGTGGTCCAGGAACTGCCGGTTGCCAGCGAGACAATCGCGCAGATTATACAGGTCGCGACAAGAAATACACCCGGAGAGATAAGTTTAAGGCCATAATAAATCATGGCAGGCACTATGCCTGAGAGTATCCATACGCCAATCAGACAGCCGATGATCATCAGAATCAGTATCGACTGCATTCCCATACCGATTGTCTTGAGTATGCCTTTCTCAACCGCTTCCCATGGCTGCCCGGAGATTATGGCAACCGTTGCAGCAAATGCCGTTGTCACCAGAATGGGTATGTGCGGCGAGGCGCCAAACAGCATGAGTCCGCTTATGAGCGCTGCCAGCAGAAATGCTACGACCAGCATGGCGCGGGCAAAAGATATTTCGGCAGTTACAATATGGCCTTCTTGCATTCATGACTCTCCGTTGCGAATTTTTCAGGTAATTGTAACCGAAATCAGTCTAAAATTCTGCCAGTTTATTTTGCGAACCGCACATCGCTCTTTTGGGCTGAAATACAAGAAACTGCGCGAAGTCGCAGGATCTCACAGGATAAGAACTTCCCATGAATTGATAAAGATCAAAACGTAATTTGCCTCAATATCTTATGACAATGATATAATGCTTATATGGCAAACGGAAAAACTGGCGACAAACTCTTTGCAGTCGGGCTGTATCTGCTCTTTGGGGTAGTGTTGTTTCTGGCCATGATGGGGATCAAATACGTGCTGATCGCCTTATGTGTCTATGCCGGAGTGCAACTGGTTCTCGATCTTTATTATATTCTGGCCGGAGTTCGCACAAAGGGCACTATAAATGGATATCAGCCATCTGATTCAAAGTTTTACGAAAACGACGAATATGGTTTTCGCCGGCACCCGAATGTTGTTGCACCACCAGAACCCTATTCCAAGCCAGTTCTGACCGGTGTTTCATATCAGGCTCGCGGCCGCTTTGACAGCGAAGAGAAGACATATACCCGACCAGCCCCTTTCTGGTGTGACTCAAGTAATATGGGGCAGGAGATCACCCTTTTCTATCTGTCTCGGGCGCCACAGAAAGCCCGCCACATATCGATCGGGTGGTTCCTTTTTCATGCTGCATTGCCTTTGACTGCAGTATTTGTGTTGTTGTCAGGGCGGGGCTGAGTTAATGGAAGCAGTTTCGCAGTTTTGCCGAAAACTTGGACAAAAATGGAAATAACACTTGATCAGGTTCTAATTGGCTGGGTGCTTTTTTTGACGTTTGCCGGTTCAGGCATTTTCAGATGGCTCAGTCCGTTTGAACACAAGGATTTCGGCACTGTCGTCGGCATTCTGACAACTTTTCTTCCGCTCAGCGGCTACTTTGTTTCTGGCCGAGCTTTTGACGAACCGACAGCTCCTCTGCTGGTTTTTGCAGGTCTGCTGATAGCGTGCATTCTGGGCTTATTCATCGGGGCCAGAGTCCTTGATCGGCAGAATCAGGACAATCTGGCTGGTCAGTGGATGAAGGCCCTGGGCTTGACAGCTCTGTTTGCTGTATTATCTGTCGTTCCGCTGGGCGCAATGCTGATGCTGGCTGCTCACAGCGGTTGGACTCGCCCTTAACAGAGATAATCATGGATAGATCAGGGTCTGACTATGAAATTCTGATAATTCCAGAAATCATCAGTGGATATGGGTCTTGAGTAGATAAGCCTGCCTTCCCTGTCAAAGCCGTGTTTAATAATATTCTCTGCAGAGGCATCTTTGGATTCGTAATTGCCTTCCTGCTCGTCTACCTTGTTCATCGCCTCTTCAAACTTTTCAGGATCTTTTACTTCGAATTCGATACGGGCAGCGAATACAGTGTCGCCGCTCATGCCTGTTAACTGGCCATTTGCATCATAATAACTGAGTCGTTTTAAAATATTGCGGTCGCTGAGGCCGGAGCAGTGCCTGCAATAATAGGTTTTGTCCTGGTGAAATTCATACAACAGATAGGTGATTCCGCCGACATAAGAAAGTAAGCTGCCGTCGCTGGATACGTGAAAAATGACATGTTGCTCTTTTTTGTTGTAAATACATATTTCAGCTTCTCCGTTATGCCTGAAGTCACGCGTTTCAAACTCTGGCACTGTTTTGTCAAATTCAGCTATCGGGATCATGCTGGTGTAAGAGGTAAAGGTTTGTGCCGAACCTGAATTACACACTGCCATGACAGCGAGCAATAAAAGCCAAATATATCTGGTCACTACGTTTGCGCCTCCCATGTTGTCTCTTATTTTTGCTGCTTTGATAAACCGTTTCAATCGGTTATACTGATCAGGCATTGCAAAGTCAGTATAACATACTGTGCAAGACTGCCATATTGCAGGCTTGCGTTTTCTTTGCGCAATTTCATCGGCATTGTCAGCAGGCAGGAGAAAAATATGGCAACCATTGGCTTTGTTAACAAACTTAAGGTGACCAGATGCATGACTGCCGGCATCTACGTTGATGCTGAACAGTTCGGTGAACTGAAGATTCCCGGCTGGGATGTCACCGGCAAGGCTGATAAGGGCGACATCATCGATGTGTTTCTTCTGCTCGACAGCGATGATAATGTGGTTGCGACAATGCGAAAGCCGCTTGCCATGCCAGGGGAAGTAGTGCTGCTGAAAGTTTCTGCCGTCGAGAGTGCGGGTGCGCTTCTCGAATGGGGCATGCCAAAGCTTCTTCTCGTGCCGACTCAAGAGCAGCAGCAGAAAATGGTCAGGGGATTTTCCTATGTCGTCTATGTACACCTGGACAAGAAGACCGGTCGAATTACCGGTTCGACCAGACTCGAAAAATTCCTGAGCCCGACTCCTGGCGGTTTGCGGTTGAAACAGGAGGTTTCACTGACAATATGCGACGAGAGCGATCTCGGCTACCGCGCTGTTATCAACAATACCAGTCTTGGCTTTGTCTATAATAACGACCTGTTTCAGAAGCTTAAAATCGGCCAGAAAGTCACCGGTTACATTAAGAACATAAGAGAAGACGGGCGTGTTGACTTGTATTTGCAGAAACCCGGATTCGAAAAGATCGTTGATATCGGCGACCAGATTCTTGCTAAAATAAAGGCCGGTGGCGGCTTTCTGGCCGTCACCGACAAAAGCCCTGCCGAAGAGATTTACCAGCTCTTCGCCATCAGCAAAAAGAACTATAAAAAAGCTGTTGGCGGTCTTTATAAAAAGGGACTGGTCACCCTTGAAGAAAAGGGTGTACGCTTAGTTAAAAGCTGAAGCTGCAGGTTGTCATCATGAAGAAAAAATTGATTGTTTCAGTTATCGCCATATGTGTCGGGTTATTCTTTTTTAAAGGAAGTCTGAGTGGTGATGTTGCTGACAGACTTATGCTGTCTGGTAATTTCGAAATAGATGACATTGTGCTCTCATTCAGAGTTCCCGGATTGATCTCTGAAAGACTGGTTGACGAAGGGAGCAGTGTTGCCTCGGGAGCTTTGCTTGCCAGGCTTGATGATTCAGAATACCGCATCGCTGTGGAAAGAGCGGCAGCATTACTGAAAGCTGATGCGGCGGCGCTAAGAGAACTCGAGCTTGGTGCCAGAATAGAAGAAAAGCAGCAGGCACAGGCGCAACTGCAGATGGCACAGGCCACTTTGCGGCAGTTTGAGGCCGGTTCTCGACCGCAGGAACGTGATGCTGCCAAAGCCTTGCTCGCACAGGCTGAAGCCATGGTCAGAAAAGCTGATTCGGCACTGAACGAGGCTGCAAGAGACGAGAAGCAAATTGCCGGGTTATTTGCGGCCGGCGCCGTCAGTGAAAAGGAGAATATTGCTGCGAAAACCCGCGCAGATGCTGCGCGTGCTAATTTGAATGAAACGATTGGGCGTCGAGAAGCTGCCAGACAGCAGCTCAGCATGGCAGATGAGGGTGCCAGAAAAGAAGAAATTGAACGGGCCAGAGCAGCGGTAAATGCAGCCAGCGCCACACTTGATCTGATACTTGCCGGGCCGAGAGAAGAGAGAATTCAACAGGCCAGAGCAAAATCAGAGGCCTCGGCAGCTTCTTTGCGGCAGGCACAGCTTTCGCTTGGATTTTCCGAACTGCATGCTCCTTTTGATGGCATGATCCTGACAAAATCTGCTCAGGCTGGTGAATTTGTGAAACAGGGTCAGCCAGTACTGACCATTGGTAACCTCAACAACCTGTTTTTAAGGGTTTATGTCAGCGAAAAGAAATTGGGGCTGGTTAAAATCGGGCAGACTGTAAGGATAACTGTCGATACTTACCCTGATGAGGTATTTGACGGTAAAGTGGTTTTTATAAGTCAGGAAGCCGAGTTTACTCCCAAGACCGTACAGACGCACGAAGAGCGGGTTAAACTTGTTTATCGCGTAAAAATTTCTGTGAATAATCCTGAGCAGAAGCTGAAACCAGGCATGCCTGCCGACGCGGTGATAGGCCCGTAAGAATGTCGCAGTTCAAAGTGCGCGCAGAATGCTTATGCAAAAGCTTTGGTGCTGGCAGAGCTGTCGATTCAGTTTCGCTGAATGTCAAACCCGGTGAGATCTTTGGCGTTGTCGGCCCCGATGGCGCCGGCAAATCAACGTTGTTGCGCATGCTGTCTTCAATTATGCCACCTGACTCAGGACTTGCAGAAATATGCGGTTACAACGCTGTTTCCCATGCTGATGATATCAAAAACCGTATTGCCTACATGAGTCAGAGATTTGGCCTGTACAATGATTTGACCGTCGAAGAGAATGTGCGGTTTTATGCAGATATGTATAGCGTGCCCGAGAATCGACTGGAGCAGACAATTGACGAACTTCTGCATTTCAGCTACATGCATCCTTTTAAAAAGCGCCTTGCCGGAAGGCTTTCCGGCGGTATGAAACAGAAGTTGCAGCTTGTATGCGCTTTGATTCACACTCCCGAGGTTCTTATTCTCGATGAGCCGACAAACGGCGTTGACCCCGTCAGTCGCAGAGATTTCTGGCGCATGTTGCAGAATTTCGCTGAAAAGGGTGTGGCTATTGTAATTTCAACCTCATATCTTGACGAGGCGCAGAGATGTCATCGTCTTGCCCTGATGCATGCTGGAAAGTTTTTCAAGGTTGGTAGTCTCAGCGAGATTATTGCCGGGACAGGTATCGAAATATCTGTGTGGCGCGGCGAGTCTGCTGGTAAACTCTTTGCTGAACTGAAGCAGCGCGAGGGTGTAATCGGAATTCGTCTGTTCGGTGACAGTATGCGAGTCAGCAAAACTCCCGAATTTGCAAAGTTTAAAGCCGATATTGACCGCCTTGTCATCGACAGGAAAATGGCAGGTGACTGGGATGTCGATGAAAAGCCAAATCTTGAAGACGTATTTGTAAATTATCTCACCGATCATTTGTTGCCCGCTGCGGCAGGTGTTTCGCAATTTTCACCGCTTCAAAGAACTTTTGCGAGCGGCAATTCCGTACAAATAAAAGATTTGAGCCGTGTTTTTGGCGATTTTACCGCCGTTGACAATATCAGCCTTGAAGTCAGGCAGGGCGAGATATTTGGCTTTATCGGCCCGAACGGCGCCGGAAAAAGTACGACAATCAGAATGCTGTGCGGTCTGCTGGTCCCAACAGCAGGTTCTGGTACAGTTGCCGGCTTTGACCTGTTCAGCGAATCAGAAAAAATCAAACAGAATATCGGCTACATGAGCCAGAAATTTTCTTTGTATGTTGATCTGAGCGTAAAAGAGAATATCAGTTTCTATGGCGGTATTTATGGACTCAGCGGCAGTCACTTTTTTAACAGAATCACCTGGGCTCTTGAACTTGCTGGATTAAAAGGGCTTGAAGATTCTCCGGTCAATGTTCTCAGCCCAGGCTTCAGACAAAGACTGGCGCTTGCCTGCTCGCTGCTGCACGAACCGGTGATTGTCTTTCTCGATGAGCCTACCAGTGGAGTTGATCCTCTGACGCGCCGCAAGTTCTGGGAAACCATCAGAGATATGGCACAAAATGGTATTACCGTGTTTGTAACCACGCATTATATGGAAGAAGCCGAATATTGTGATCGCATTGCTTTTATCAATCGCGGAAAAATAATGGCCTGCGGTTCGCCAGGACAGCTGAAGCACGATGTGATAAAGCACCGTATTTATAAGGTAAATCGACTGTTGTCTGCGGCTGAGCTTGAAAAAATACGTTCTGTTGCCGGCGTTGCTGATGCCTACGTATATGGTACAGGGTTTCATGTTGCAGCAGAACAGAGCGATATTATGGGCAAAATTGCAGCAAAACTGGGTGATCAGACTTTGCTGAATGAAAAAATTACTGTGGCGGCTCCTGACATGGAAGATGTCTTTGTCCAGCTTACAACGGCGCATTTTGCCGATGACGGGCAGAAGGAATTTGTCACGTGAACTTTCGCAGATTCAAAGCAATTGCCAGAAAAGAATGTATTCACGTAATCAGAGACTGGCGCAGTCTCGGAATTTCGCTGGCAATTCCAGCTTTGTTGCTGATGTTGTTCGGATATGCGCTCAACATGGATTTGAGCAATGTGCCGACAATCGTCTGGGACCAGGCTAATAACCCTGAAAGTCGCAATCTGATTGAATTTTTTCATGGTTCGCCTTATTTTCAGGTGACCGGTAAAACCAGCAACTATCGTGATATTGAGCAGGCGCTTGGTTCTGGTCGCGCCCTGGTCGCGCTGATTATTCCGGCTGACTTTGGCAGCAATGTTCTGCAGCGCGGGCAACCCCAGGCACAGGTTATTGTAGACGGCAGCGATGCCAATACTGCTGCATTTGCGCTCAACTATGCCAGGGCAATTGGTTTGATTGCCGGAACTTCGTTGCAGCCTTATGTTCCCGAAGATCCCGCCAGAAGACAGCCGCTGAGGATTACGCTCAAAGCGCGCTCATGGTTCAATCAGGATCTGCGCAGTCGCAACGTCATCATTCCGGGTGTTATCGCCATTGTAATGGTTATTATTGCTTCCATGCTGACTTCGGTCACCATCGCCAGAGAATGGGAAACAGGCACAATGGAACAGCTGATCAGCACGCCGGTTACCAGTTCCGAGGTGATTTTCGGCAAGGTGGTTCCATATTTCGCTATTGGTTTTCTTGATCTTCTTATTTCATTTGTCGTAGGTCGCTGGGTTTTTGGTGTGCCTTTCAGGGGCAATGCCGCGCTTCTTTTCATCCTCAGCGGTCTTTTTCTTTCCGGGGCACTGTTTTTTGGTCTGCTACTAAGTATCAGACTCAAAAAACAGGTTCTCGCCAATCAGGTCGCTTTGATTTCCGGCTATCTTCCAGCACTGTTTCTGAGTGGATTTGTTTTTGCGATTCCCAATATGCCGTGGTTTTTGCAGAAATTAAGTCTTATTGTGCCTGCCCGCTACTTTGTCAGCATTCTCAGAGGAATCTACCTTAAAGGCGTTGGCTTCGAAGTTCTCTGGTTCAATGCCATGATTCTGACTCTATACGCGTTTGTCGTTGCGAGAGCTGCCCATGCCAATCTGAAATTGAAAATAGACTGATATGCTCAATCGCTTTAAACAGCTGTTTATAAAAGAATTTCTCGAACTTTTTCGAGATCCGAGAATGCGCGCGTTGACTTTTATTGTGCCGGTAATTCAGATTCTTATTATGGCTCAGGCATTTGTTCTTGAACTGCACAATGTAGACATAGCGCTGGTCGACTTTGACAAATCTGAACGTTCTCGCGAAATAGTCGCTGAATTTGTCGGCAGCGGTCACTTCAGAATAAGTAATTATGCTGAAAACATGGAGCAGGCCGAGCGGCTGCTTGCTTCTGAAAAAGTTCGTGCCATTATCAGTATTCCTGCCGGCTTTGCCGGCAAAGTAATGCGCTCATCCGGTGCTGAGCTTTCGCTGATTACTGACGGAACCGGCAGTAACGACGCCGGACTGATTCAAGGTTATTTTTCTTCAATTCTTTCTGATTATCTACGCCGGCAAAATGGCGGGCAGCCGCCGCTGACAGAGACAATAGCCTGGTTCAATCCTAATCTCGAAAGCAGATATTATTATGTTCCCGGTCTTATTGCCATTCAGATGATACTTGTTTCATTTTTGCTCGCGTCGATAGCCATTGTAAAAGAAAAAGAGATCGGCACTATCGAGCAGTTGATGGTTACTCCGATAACCGTCAGCGAGTTCATTCTCGGAAAAACTTTGCCTTATATGGCGATTGGCTATATTGCGACAACTATTATGCTTCTCGCGGCATTTGGAGTATATGGAATAAGCGTTAAAGGCAGCTGGGTTCTTCTTTATTTCTGCGTCGGCGTTTTTCTTGCCGGGAATCTGGGCGGGGCATTGATTATCAGCGTTGTTTCGACAAATCAGCAGCAGGCGCTGCTGACAGCTTTTTTCTTCATGCTTCCACTGGTCATGCTTTCCGGACTGCTTTTCCCGATCAGAAACATGCCGGTTCCGATTCAATATCTGACCATGTTTAATCCGCTGCGTTGGTTTTTTCAGATTCTAAACGGAATCATTGGTAAAGGCAGCGGCTTAAGCGAACTGATTGTGCCAATAACGGCTCAGATCAGCCTGGCCTTTATCTTCATTTCGATTGCAATGATAAAGTTCCACAAAACGACAGATTAGAGGCCGTTTTATGGAACTTCAGAAGTCACCCTTTGATTACGCCGAGGGGGCGCAGCTTTACCAGGGGCTCGATCAGGTCGAGTTCGCAGCGGATGACAGTGTCGATGTCTTTATAGGCCTGCGGCGCTTCGCCAAAGTCATACATTGCATTTTTTGCCTTTTTGCGGCCGAAGCCGCCGGCTTTGCCCCAGCGGTCGAAGACAATGCCTTCCATGGCGCGGTTACACTCTTCGAGTGTCAGCTGGCGACTGGCTTCCATGCGCCCCATCTTGCGGCCGGCGCCGTGCGAACATGAATTGAACGATTCAGGATTGCCGAGGCCGCGCACTATATAAGAAGACGCACCCATGCTGCCCGGAATGATTCCGAGTTCATCTTTACAGGCCGAAGTCGCGC
>Ga0209096_1004952_pt1 | contig 10355 bp, 4 predicted proteins | sample AD_UKC034_MetaG_FD_184407 | JGI IMG/M metagenome (GOLD analysis project Ga0209096, IMG submission 184407) | Active sludge microbial communities of municipal wastewater-treating anaerobic digesters from USA - AD_UKC034_MetaG (SPAdes) (version 2) | ecosystem: Engineered > Bioreactor > Anaerobic >...
TATTTAGGTCTTATATTACTATCAACAACAATATAAGATACATAACGAGGGCGATAATCTAATGTTACGCTATTAACTACAAATGCACTCATTCTACGCTCACAATCATATTGGCTTTATAGCCACGTTTATTGCCCCTAAACACAGCGCCATCTATCATCTCAAGATTAAGTTCTACTACTTTGCCAGAATATGTAACAGGAGAATTAATAGTAGTCCCGTATGCAGTTGTAAATGTTGATATTTGTCCAGAATATTGGATATCAAGAAGTATATCATAGGTTGCTTCATCTTCAATAATTAAATCCCATGTCCAGTTTTCTCTACGATTGCGAACAATAGTATTACCAGCGTCATTAAAATAAACCCCAGGGAAAATAACAGACATACCTCTTTGCAATTTAAACTCCCCAGAAATAGGGTCATCAGAGGTAATGTTAGTTGGGCCAATATTAAGTTTTTCTGAGTTTATTGTATATGATGCACGATTATTAGCCATGTTTTCCTCAAAATAAAAATGATAGAACTATCCTAAAATAATTCTATCATTTAATTTGGAATGTGTCAATTATTTATTATTTGTTTATCCCCAATTAGCAGTTGAATTTGTTGCAACACGAGGAGCTGATTGAGCAAGCCCTTGTGATACAGTTTGAAGTATTGTATTGCCAACTTCAGTTGCAGCTGCTCTGGACATATTGCCACTAACATTAACATTAAGGTTAAAAACTTGACGAGGAGCATTGTTCTCAGATTGTAACTTGTTCATCTCAAAAACTGAGGGACTGTTGAATACTCCTTCTGATATCTTCATTAAAGCCGCTGTATTCCTATCAAGTGCGCTTGTATTCTGTGCTAATGGATAAAACTCTCTTGCCGGAGCCGGAGGCGGGGGAGTATCTTCGTTTTTCTTTCTACCAAAGAGACCACCTAATGCGCCCAACACCGCGCCTATTGGCCCAGCCGTTAAGAAACCAGCAGCAGCTCCACCTAAAACTCCAACAGCCCTATTGCTTGTTGATGAGCCAATTCCATATCCTAACATTGCAGCAGTAAGATAATTTATCGGGCCAAATGATTTAGTTTTAGCAGCAGATGCAGCCACATTAGTAGATGATTTGCCAAAATTTAATCCGCCCTGACCACCTAACATACTACCCAAATTAATACCACCGCCACCGCTACTTTGATTAACTATAACTGTCGTAGGATTAACAGCACCTGTAAATCCATTTATTTGTGGAGCATTACCAATAGCGTTGCTTATTGCTTTGGATAAACCATCGCTTCCTGGGCCTAATAATGCACTAGTCATTCCGGCCACAGTCGGAAGAGCCGGAGCAGATAATCTGCTTTTGTTGCCTCCGCCTATTTTCTCAATCCCACCAAATACTGAACCAAATATATCGCCAATGCCAGTCTGATTCATTAGCATATCAGCTAATTTGTCGGAAATTTTCTTTAAAACACTATCTCCTATGTTTTGCAATAGCTCTTTCCACTTATTGGTAGAATTATTTACTTCGTCCATTTTTTTACGAGTTTCTTCCATTTGTTTGTTTATATCGCCCCATTTATCTCTTGCAGTATTAATTCTATCTATATTCCCAGTTCCTTCTGCTTCGGCAAGTCCATATGATGTTTGTTCTGATTGAGACATAAGACTTGATAACTCTTTAGATAGTTCGGCTAATTGCTTCTTAATGTCTTCTTTTCCCTTGTTTGTAAACACATCAAATAAAGTATTACTTACCATGCCTTGTATTTCTTTAACTTGGTCTGTAATTTTTTGTTTTTCTTTTATTTCTAATTGTCTGTCTACAAGTCCAAGTAATGCCTGCTCTTTAGCTATCTTAAGGTCTAATAATTTGAGTTGTTCGTTGTCCATAGCCATCGCAAGAGCTTCCTGTTCATTTTTGCCAGCAGACATATAAATACGCTTATTTTCCTCTATCTGAATAGCCCTTTCTGTTTCTAATTCAAGTATTTTAGCTTTAATTTTCCATTCCATATGTTGTTTTTCCTCTGCTCTTGTGGGACTTGCAAGCGCAGAAAATTCGAGGTCATATATTTCCTGAGTAATCGACAGTTGAGTTCTTAGTTTTTCAATACCAATTCTATTATCGCTTTGGAATTTCTCAAACTCAGATATTTCAATAGCTTTTTGCCTATATTGCTCCTGTAATGATATCTTAGTTTTTAATACCTCGATTTCTTCTTTAAAGCGCTTGACCTCATCATCTTTTAAATTAGCGCCCTCGGCGGCAAGAGCATCTTCTTTAGCTTTTAATTCTGCTTTATATTTTGCTGTTTCAGCATCATATTTAAGCAAGTATTTATCTGGCATTTTGTTTTCCCAATAAGACGCTAATTTTTGCTGCTGCTGAAATGCAAATTCAGCTTTTTTTATGCGTTCAAGAGCATCATAATGAGCCTGAGATTCTTTATCGCGCTCGGCTTTTCTAGCGGCACCTTTGTCGTAAGAAAAGTCTTTGTCCACTTGATCCATTAAATCATAAAATTTTTGCGTATCGGCATCTTGAACATTAGCTTTATTAATTTTTTTAGATAGTGCATAGGCATCTAATAAAACTTTAGCTTGGGCTTTTAATTCTCCACCTAAACTACTTTTTTTGCTAGATGAAAGACCTTTATAAAAATTTTTTAATTCTTGTATTTTGTTTATTGCATCTTTATCTCCAGAATCTATATTGTCAGTAGTCAAAAAATTTATACCTATGGTAAATATTTTGCCAGCAATGCTATAAAGTCTGTTTATTAAATCATCAATAAATTTTATGCCCGTTTGAGTTTCTAACTGGATAGCTTTTAATGCAGAATCCATATTGTCCTTAAAAGCCTGAATTGCTGGACTAATTCCATAAATACTATCCTTATATTCTTGCCATCTGTCTCTAATGTAAGTTAAATTTGTTATTTCAGCTGCCGCTGCATTAGCCTTAACTGTTTCGCCAGTTCTTATGGCCTCATTTTGTTCTGTCTGTGCTTTATTAATTTGAAGATTAAGGTCTAATATTTTATCTGAGGCAATAGATGCAGATTGCAATCTCTCGGTAAGCCCAACTTGCTTATCAGTAAGTGCAAGTCTCTCTTTAGTTAGCGCTACTTCTTTTTCTATGGATTCTCTAGTTTTATTTAAATATTCCTCAGCACCCATAGCAACAATACCTTGAGAGGCCAAAGACCTATATTTTTCAGTTATTATAATTAATTCCTGTGTTAATGCAATATGCTTCTGTATTTCTTCAGTTTGTTTAGGACTTAAAGCCCCAGTTTTATCTGCTTGCTCAAGCCGTGCAGTATCAGCAGCCATTGAGGTTTTATAGGTTTCTATTTTAGAAGTAAGCCCACCATAAAACTCTTTGCTTATTCCACCTTTAATTGTTTGTTTATAATATTGTTCAAACATCTTGCGGTCATATTCCATTGCCTCTGGTGTAAAATCATATCTTTGTATTCCAAAAAAAGATTTATCTTGCCTCATTTTGTCGGGAGAATATGCTTTACGGCTTTTTATTTTATTCTCTAGTTCAAGCTGTTGATATGCTCTTAATGCCTTATCTTTCGATGTTTGAGCAGGGAATGCCTTGTCAGCGGCACGAGTCACCTCTAGCTCGTTCATAAGACGCTTTGTTTCTATATCATATTTATCTATCCATTTATTATCTATCCCGCCAATTGCTTTCTGCTTATCAATAGTAGCTACAATATCGCCAGCATATTTCATTGTTTCTATGATAAGTTTTCTATTAAGTTTTTGGTCTAATGCTAATTGTTTGGCAAGTTCTTCTCTTGTTTTACGCGCTTGCATTACGTCTAGTGTAAACTTTTCAGACATCGCTTTATATTTTAATAAGCGACTTAATTCCTCGTCTGGCATATCGAGATTAATAGTTCCACTAGATAAAATAGTTGCCCAAGCAGATTCTATACGTTTCATCTCATCAATAGCTATTTTTTCGTATACTTCCTCTTGTCCAACTGGCGCAAATTTAACAAAATTTATAACCTTATTTCTAAATGCCTCAAGCATTTTTTCTGGAGATTGGCCAAATGTTAAATCTTTTTTTATTTTATCTAATGCGCGTAATTTTGATTCTTCAACTCTAATTTTACTTTCAATTTCTTCGTCATCAAGTTTCTTGTTTTGAGTTGCTGCATCAAGCTGTATTTTTTGTATATTTTTCTCAACGGTAGATATTTCTTTGAGCGTCTCAAGGTATTCAGCGATAGTAGGCTCTGAAATAATCCCTTGGTTGACTAATCTATTTTGTTTTCTGCCTACATTAATATCTATAATATTTCTATATGCATCAAATGCTTGTTTTTCATTTATAGCATTTTGTTCACTATATTCTTTTAAAAATGAATCAGTTTGTTGTTTTTTTATTGTGCCTCTTACTTTAGTGATATACTCTTCAATATTTTTAGTATCAAGTATTTCATTAATAGCAGACTGAGGTATCTGTTTTAATGCATTAATAAATTCGGGATTATCTAACAATCCAGATTTAATAATTTTAGACGTATCTCCGCTAGGCATATAAGTAGTTGGGGATGGCATCATAGCAGAAAAATTAACAATTTTAGCTTCCGTTGCTATAGCAGCCATATAATCTTGAATGCTAGGCTTAACTCCAGTTTTTAATATATTTTGAGTATGAATGTATTGTCCACGCTCTTTTTCATTCTCTATTCCACCAGGGTATAGTTGTAATTTTAATTTTTCAACTGGAATATCCATATATTCTCTAATGGTTTTTAATGCATTAATAGCATCAGGAAAAGACTCCTTAGTACCACCAAATGTTTGCACTAATTTATCAATAGATAAATTTAATACATTCGCAAGTGCTTGATATTCCTCAAGCGTTCTTTCTCTATTCGGAGATTGAACATATCCAGCTTGAAGTCTTTGTTGCCAACCAGCGGTATCTTTAGCATTAGTAAATGCAGGAACATATTTCCCAACCTGAGTGTCCCACTCAATAGGAATATTAAATTGCTTATAATCTTCTGGTTTTAATTTCTCGGCAGCTTTTTCTGAAAGCTTACGTCTTTCTTCAATGCTAGATACATTACTTAACTGTTTTGCTAAATCAATAGTTTCTTTTAATCTATTATTAAGATCGTCTTGTTTTTCTGCTGCGCTCTGCGTCATTGAGTTATATGCTAACATCGCAGTTCCAAGAGCAGATGCTACCAAAGATATTGGGCCAAGCAATGACAGGAGTCCATTGAAAGCAGCGGTCAATCCACCAACAAATCCCAAACTACTATTCAGCATAAGAGCCGCACGAGCAGCAGAAACAAGCCCTTTATAAACTAATCCTATCTGGATAGTTAACGGGGCTAGCGCCCTTGATGTTAAGCCAAACATTTGAACGCGAGTAATAGTTCTTCCTAAAAGAGTATTAAAATTACTAGTAGCAAGTGTTGCATTAGCGGCATGTTGAGACAAAAACAATAATCCAGATTTTACTAGAGCTATACCGCCAACAAATGCAGTCATGCCTATTAATCCACCAGAAAATACTTTAATTAAACTAGAAAATGGAGTCAAAATATCGGCAGTAACCCCACCTATTTTTGCAACAGTATTTATTAACGGAAGAAATACACTTGTAGTTGCCTCATGAACGATAACACTAAGGCGTTGCATTACCTTAGAAAACTTTTGCATTTCGGTTTCATTTGCTTTTTGAGCAAATCCAAATGAAGTAATAGAAGCTGCGGTAATCGTATTTGCTCTTTCATAGTTTCCCATTAATGAAATAAAGGCGTTCATCTGTCTTTCGCCAGCCATCTGTGTGGCTATATTACGCTGTTGCTCATCAGTAAGATTGCGCCATGACTTGGCCACTGCATCTAATATTTGAGGAGCGCTAGCTAATTGTCCAGATGTTCTTCCGCTAAACAGCTGGCCTTGTAAAGCTGGAGTTGACTCTAATAGCTCAATAGTTTTCTGTCTTCTTGCTCTTGAGAAAATAGTTCTAAGCGATGTACCAATAACTTCACCGCTTAATTGCGTTTTTTCAGATACAGCGGAAATATAACCAAATAATTGGTCTTGACTTATTCCCATTGTTTTAGCCATTGACGCAGACCGCTGCATCGCTGAAATTAATACTTCAGATGACGCAGATGATTTAGCCTGAACAATAGCTAGTTTATCTATTAATCCAATTAAGTCCTTAGTTTCATCTTTCCAAACATTTGTAGCAGTAGTTAAATATGTTACAGTAGTTTTAAAATCCGTAGAAGCAACGTTAACGCCCATAAGAGCAACTTTAGTAAAATCTAAAATTTCTTGACTTTTTTTACCTTGTTTGGCAAATTCAGTATATGACCCAAGAACTGTATCTATAGGATTGCCAGTAATAGCTGCTATTTTATAGGCTTCAGCCCTAAGAGATCCAACATTTTCACCAGAGGGTAAAAATTTTTGAACCTCTAACATTTCTTCTTGGAATTTTATGGTCTGTCTAAAAACTTCTCTAACTTCTCTCAATGCTGAAGTAATTAAGAAGAAAGATGCATAATATCTGCCAAGTCGTAATACAGCCTCTCCCTGTTTATGCATTATATTTCCAACAGTAGAAAGACTGCGTCCCAATGAATCAACAGGCTGTTTAGCTCCAGCCGCTGAAGCAGCTATTTTGGATAATTTATTCGCAAAATCTTCTTTTGGGTCAAGTCCCAAAGCTTGAGCAAACATACTAGAATTACCGGCAGGAATATTTTTGTCTATATGTGGCATCAAAGTACGCATTACTTGCTCTGGAGTTTGTCCCTGTTGCTTAACGGCAAAATTAATATATTTTCTTGCATCATCAAAAAATGCACTACCCTCGGCAAATTGCCCTTGTTGCCATGCCCTGTAGTTTTTAGGCAAATTAGTTACTGGGCCACTTTGAATATATGACGCTTTAGATGGTGCGGCTTGAGCAATTGGAACAGTAGTCTGACTATCAAAATCTTTAACTATTTTTCTCGCAACTGATTCTAAACTTCTTCTAATTGACTGTGAAAATTTAACAATAATATCATTTTTTATATCAGCGACACTCTTGCCTCCAGCCAGCATTTGCTTAAACTGAGGAGACTTGCTTATATCTCCTAAATCAATACCCATTTGCTCAAGAGCAGCCAAAGAAATATTAAACTTCTTACTGACGGATTTCCCCCTCATTGTTTGAAGCAAGCTTTCTGCGGCTATTGCCTGTTGTACGCTAACGTTTTTTGTACTTACATCGCCTAATCTAGTTTTAAGCATATGAGTCATTGACTTAGACAAGGCGCTTTCTTTAAATTTATCTACGCCAGTGTCAGGCACGACCATCATATTAGCGCTAGCAATGCGCCGTGCCATCTTATCAGTTGCTTCCGCGCTAATATCTGCTTTGCCAAAAGTAAACTGATTTGATGCAATCATTTGGTTAATTTTGTTCTTAATATCATCAAATTTAAGACTTTTACGATTATCGGCGACCCATCTATTTAGCCTATCTTTAAAATCTTTCATTCCAAGCGGAGTCTGAGCAGCAGTCGCCTGGGTTAGTGTATCTATAAACTTATTTATAACCTCTTGATTAAAAGCCTTACCTATTGTTTTTCCACTAGAAAGAGCAGTCCCTTTAACTAATTTTTCAATTTCTGCACGAGTTGGATTAATCATTTCTGCAACGTTTTTTATGATACCACTTCTTGCAGACAGCAAATTAGCGGGAATTACTTCATCATCATCTTTAGATTTGCCACTTCTAAACGAAGAGGATGAAGATCGTTTCCCTCCAGAACTCACTATTTCCTCTTTTATGCGTATTTTATATTCACGTTCGGTAATAGTCTTAAGTGCAGTAGATAAGTTCATAATACTTGAATTAACTATATCTACCGCACTCTTAACATTGTTCATACTGGCTTCCATTCTATCGGTGCCAGTTGTCATGACATTAGAAAGGCTTCGTATGGCGTTTTGCATCTCTTTGATAGACTGCGACATCTTAGCAAATACTCCGCCACCAGTCCCAAGACTATTCATAGGCTTAAAAGCATTCTCTAATATTTTATTAATTTTAGAACCCTCTTGGCCTATTTTAGCGGTCATAGATTGTAAGCTAGCTACTGCCTCTGCCGTAGCTAACTGTGCATTTATAAGCATTGATATTTTAGTGTCGCCCATACTTTCCACCTTTCTCGTTTTATCGAATTAAAATTTATTATCAAACTCTTTCTTTTCTCGTTGCTGAACAATATAGTCTAAATGTTTATCAAGTTCATAGTCATTATTTATTATATCAGGATTTGGCTTTTCTTTTCCTGTTAATTCTCTCAAATCATAATAGAATTTACACCAACTTAAAAAAAGAGTTTTATTAATATCCCAATTCGACACACTATCTTCGAACATTTCACCTACGCTTTTTCTAAGGAGTTCGTATTTCCTTTGCCAGATATGCTCTCTGGCAACTGCTCTAAAAAACGCTCACTTACTCCCATCCAAAATGTAGCACAATCACGAATTAAATTTATAATAGCTTCGCCATTGGAATATGTTTCTAATTCATCTCTATTTTTAAAAAGAGGTTCTTTCATGTCTTTATCTTGATAAACACAAAGCAACACTTGTTTTATCATTTGGTCATTTTCTAATGCTTTTTCGATAGTATGAGCAAAAAGTGATTCTTTTTCTGCGTATATCTTCATATAATCTAAAGTTGCCTTAGCATATGTCGCATCTAATATATCAAAGTCTGGCGAATCTCTTTGTTCATAAGGCCAAGAATACCACTCTTTATATGTTTCCATATACATACGCCGAGCTTCTTCAAATCTATCTTCATCCTGTCTTCCCCAAAGATTCCTTGATTCAAGTTCTTTTCCCCATTCGCGATTTGTCGGCAATTCGCCAGCGCGAATCATTTTTACATATTCCATTGAATATTCTTTATCAATAATATTTTTTTCCTTTAGGGTTAGAAATCTTACATATACAGTCTTATTATCAAATGATAATTCTCTTTTGCCATCAAATATAATAGCCTTAGACTCATTAGCATCCTTTAAATCCTTAGCCTGCTGCTCATTAATTTTAACATCTTCCATTTTATTGCCTCCCAAAAAATAATAATAGTGAGAGACATAATCTCTCACTATTATTATAACTAACTATTTAGTTAATGTCAACCGATATATATCACTGCCAGATTTTGCCTGTCCAAGTGATATTGTCGGCTTCCATTGTGCATCTCCACTGACCAGCTTCTGAACCAACACGCGCAGTGTCGCCTTCGTTCATAACTGTGCAGTTATCCATTACTATCTTTTTAACAAGATGATCTGATGTATGAACATAAGCATCATCGTAAAGCTCTATCGTTACTTTAGTGTTATTAACTATGTTAGCAACATTAAGGTAGTCAAGAGTGCCAGCTAACCATTCGTCTTCTTTGCCAGCTGCATATGCAAATGCCTGAAGGTCAGATGCATTGAAGGTCATGTCAAAACGAACATTTAACGGATAGGTAGGCTGTTTATCAACATAACGCTGAGTGCCAAGTTCGTAGCGTTCCTGACGGCCCATATCAAGCGAACCAGATACAGACTGTAAACGGAGCTGTTTAGCGTCAGCATCAGTTATAGTGCTACCAACCTGTTTTTCCATATAAATAACAACATTGCCGCGTCTTAAGCCACCACGGGTGCCATAAGTACCATGACCAGTGTTATTAGTAGGAGAAACAGCAAGTGCAGGGAATGACCTTGCAGTGTTATATGAATAAACAACTTCAATACGCGAATTATCATCTGCGAAAGTAGAACCAACAACAGTAAGCGTAGAACCAGCCCATGTCGGAGCTAACGAAGCACCAATAGCAGAGCGCTTATGATAAAGTGTTTCTTTATTTCTATATATTGCTTCGATAGTAGTATTCGCCGGAGCTTCATGCGTAGTAGTTAATTCTGTTGCAGATGCATAGGTTCCGAATACGAGATCAATGTCAGTTGAAGAAGGATTACTAGTGCCAGAAAAATACCAGTCTTTATGGTCGCCAGAAAGACGATAGTTTTCTTTAGCCATACCGCCAACATCATACGAGAACTCTACTGTATCAAGATACATACCTTGCATGTGGCAAGTTCTATCAATAGTCGAATTGTTATGCTCAGATACTTTTATAAGCATCGAAGGGCATATCTGGCCAGATTCAGTTACTCTTATTTCGTCGAGGTCATTTGTAGTACCGTTCATTGTTACAGTTACTTCACCAGAGGTTGTTACTTTATAAACGCCCTGGTTGTCACGAGTAAGCGTTAAAGTATCAACAGGA
>Ga0209096_1004964_pt1 | contig 10329 bp, 4 predicted proteins | sample AD_UKC034_MetaG_FD_184407 | JGI IMG/M metagenome (GOLD analysis project Ga0209096, IMG submission 184407) | Active sludge microbial communities of municipal wastewater-treating anaerobic digesters from USA - AD_UKC034_MetaG (SPAdes) (version 2) | ecosystem: Engineered > Bioreactor > Anaerobic >...
CTCGGCTGCATTTGAAATTTCTACTTTCACCATCCAGCCGTCTCCATACGGATCGCTGTTTACTTTCTCAGGGTTTCCTTCCAGGGCTTTATTAAATTCCGTCACCTTTCCACTTAATGGCATAAAAAGATCGGATACGGTTTTTACAGCTTCCACCGTACCAAATACATCGTGTTGATTCAGGCTTTGGCCTACGGATGAAATATCGACATAAACGATATCGCCTAACTCGCCCTGGGCAAAATCGGTAATACCTACCGTAGCAATATTGCCTTCAATCTTAATCCATTCGTGGTCTTTGGTGTACTTCAGGTTTGCAGGAGTGCTCATGTGTGTTCGATTTAGTGCCTCAAAATTAAAAATTGTCAATTGTCAATTGTCCAATTGGCAATTATTTATTGCGCTAAATTGAATAAAATCTTAAACCCGGCCCGGGTGGTACTACGCCTGAACGAATTGGTTACCAGCGGCTCGTTTATGCTGCGCTCCATATAGGCCTGCACACGCAATTTCTGGTTTACCAGGTAGCTTACGTTGGGTCGCAGCTGAAAGTTAATGTTACCATTCGTTACCGTATTTACTTCGGCTATTTTGCGCTGGATGGTGCGGTTGTTGGTAACACTCATGTTCATCTGGAAGGTGATATCGTTTTTAAGCGTAATTACGCGGCCATCCACCTTAAACGGCATACGCATATTGTTTTTAGTATAGCCAATATCCACCGACCAGTCTTTTGCATTAAGTTCGGTTACCTGTGAGTTTGAAATGTTTAGCGCCAGGTCGCGTTTGGTTTTATACTCAAACTTGATGTTCAATTTTTTCTTGGTGCGTACATTAATTCCAATCAACGGGGCGAATTGCTCGCTTATCATTACCTGGCTGATGACATACACGGGAATCAACTCGCCATTGCTGTTAGTCTTGCTGGCAAATAAACCGTTGTTGTAATCTTCAATCGGATTGCTCAGGCCTACCTGGTCGTACTCCAGTGAGTTGGAATAATTTACAACCGAGTAGGATGAAGAATACGCATGGTTGATGGTAATGGATTGAAAAATATCTTTGAGTGCACCCTTCTTACCCAACCCGGTAAAGTCCACACGCCAACTGGGTATAGGCAGACGCGGGAAAGGAGAGAGGTTGGTAGTTTGAGCCGACTGCCCGGTATAAGCAGCCAGGAATGCCGGTATGAGTACATCTTGCGAACGACTTTCATACGAGTTTCCGGTAATGGCAGTAAACCGGTTTTGCATGATGGCAATATTTTCTTCAAACTGTTTGAATACAGTAGAATTTAAACTTTGATTGTTGCGAAATGCTGTACTGATGGTGTTAACCGAAATCTTATAAGAGCCCGTGCGGCTTGGGCTGAGCGATTCGTAATCCTGACCAAGCGAATCGATTCTGAAAATTTCCTGAAAGGCGGTAGTGGAGTTTTTCTTTACATCCAATTTAATACGCAAGTCAGAAGAAGGCTCCACAGCCGCGCTTAGCGTCAGGTCTTTCATCTGGTTTTGTGTAAACGGTGTGGTTAAAACTTTGCTTCGCGTAAGCCACCCATTTTCACCCGCCCGTGTTGCCCTAATATAAAACCCCAGCCGGGTGCGCCCCATCCTTTATCTAAGCCAAACAAATATGGATCTCCGGTAAAGCCGGGTAAAATAGTTCCTTGCGTAATGGTATAAGTACCGGTAACATTACGCACCGACATGAGTAAACGCAATACACCCTTAATAGCCTTTAGGTCAGGGGGGCGTTTTACCGTGTCCGGCTGGGCTGGTTTGGTTTGCGGAGTTTCAGCCCGGGGAGTTGAAGGCGTAGGCCTTGCGGGTGTGTTTACATTTTTAAGAAACCCGATCTTATTGTAAAGCTTTACAAAATCAACCCGTCCACTCAAGGCCTGGTCTTGTGTGTTTTGTATGATGTTACCGAGCTTAAGACTGTCTGCTTTTTCGAGAGGACCCGCGCGCCAGTTGTAACCAACCGATTGTCGGTATTCCGCACTAAGCCAGTTGGTAAGCGGGAGTTTTTCTAATGGTAAAGTATAGTTGGCAGAAATGTTCTGATCAAAGTTCTTCATACGCCCCAGCTTCTTCAGGTTGTCGATTACTACCTGAATCGAATCGCGGTTATCCAAATCGCCATCGGGTTCGTCAATAATTGCGTTTACACGCGATGAATAGTCGAGATTCAGGGCTTTGGTAATGTTCCACCGTACGTTATAAAACCGGTTAAACACGAAATACTTCTGAAAGTTGGGGATCGAACTCTCGGCACTGCTGCTTGCGTTGCGATAGATTATTTTAGTGAAAGACCGGTCCAACTCGCCCCGTACTGAAATATTAGAAGGCATGGGGTTAAAGTTGAAGTCTTTAATCAATTGCAGGAAAGGTGACTTTAACCCTTTGGAGTTTTTAAAGGGTTCAAAGCCTTTAAACTTAGGTGCGTATTGCCATACTACGGCACCCCGATAGTTGCGGATGGTATTTTCCTGCAGGTTAAAATTGGTTTGTGTCGCTTCGCTGAAGGCATACGTAAACGCAAAGTTTTCGATATCATAAATGTGCGATACGGCATCTTTGTTGGTTTTTACCTTTCGCACATTGGTAAAGTTTAAACTCCGTCTTACACTTCGGTCCTGAATGATTTTTAAATACTCCTCCCGTTCGGCATCGGTATCAAAAGATTGCAGCGCAGCCTGTATGCGTAAGTCGGGGTTGGCCGGGTCGTACTTCGGGTTGATGGTCGTGTTTTCATAACTAACAAACATTGGAATTTTTAGGCCCGTCCACTGGGGCAATAGTTTATCAACATTCAGGTTAGCCGATACATCGTATCGTGTGGTTTCGCCCCGTGCCCGTTCCGAAATTTTGGATTGCACACCACCGTATCCAAAACTGATGTGGCGCAAAGATCCGGTTACAGTACCCAGGTCGGCCAGTTTGGTGCTAAGCGAAACATTGGATGCCCAACCCGCTGTTTTGTCGAAATCGGTTAAGCGCATTTCGTTGGCCCATAAACACACATCAAACGTTTTGGCATCGGTGCTGCGCGGATTGCGAATACCAATCATCATGGTACGCACCTGGCTTAAGTCAGGCCTTCCTAAAATACGGATGCCGTGTTTGCCTACAGCCTCTGGCCCTGCCAGTGGATATAAAATACCTAAGTCAAAACCCTCCCTGTCCCGTCTTGCTTTGAGTGCATACAGATCATTTAAGTCGAGATCAATTTGATTTTGTTCGGGCCACACTTCATCAATGGAACGCACTCCGGCAGGTGTAATTTTTAAAGGCAACTCTATTTCGTAGTAGTTCTCATCAAAGTCGGTACCCAGTCGTAAGAAGGCAACCAGTTCATCATCCTGAATGGGCTTGCTCAGGTTGGTGTTGTGCGCGCTGATGAACATTTTAATTCTTCCGTAATTAAAAAAGTCCATCGATACGTTTTTATAAATAGCCCGTGCATCACCATCGGGCAATTCGGTTACACACATTTGTACCGATTGTTCATTTAACCTGCGTTGCACAGCCGAAGTATTATCGCGGTCGCGTCTTAAAGGTTCGATGTAGCCCGGTTTAATTTCATTCGGGCTTCCGTTTTCTTCAATGTTTACTACTGATACTGAAAAGTTATCGAGATTGGGCTCTAACGGTTCGCCAAAGCGTGATTCTTCCAGGTTGCCGGTATATCGTCTCCACCTGTTCCCCACCGCTCTGAATTTAGCCATGCGTAATACTACGGGTTCACTAAAATCAGTTAAAACCATTCGCACATAGCGTATGGATTTGAATCCCTCCATGTTACCAACCATTTCATCAAACTGCCTTACGGGAATGCGGAACAAATACCACGTAGCATCCGGATTTTCGGCCGAGGTAACAGCATCTACCACATACTTACTGCCCACTTGCATCGTATTGGGTCTTAAGTCCATACTATACGAGTAGTATTCTTCCAGGTCGCTAAGGGTGTTATCCTGATTTAAGTCTTCATTATCGGGTATAGTAGTTCCGGAAATAGCAAAGGCTTCATTACCGGTAAGAATGGGCGTGTTGCCTTCCTGGTTATTAAAATTTTTATAGCGTTCAAGAATTTTAGCATCGCGTGCATCCAGGTCAGCGCCTAAAAAATATTTAAAATCATCAGCCGAAGGATCCTGTTCTGCTACGGAACGTGCAGCAGGGGTTAGTAAGTTGAGAAAGTTCGTTTGAAATTTGATTGCTTCTTTCGCATTGGCAATTCCATCCAACCCTACATCCTGATTGGGTCGGCCCGAAGGTTCGTTATCAAAGGCATTGCTCAGGTATTGTTTGTTGGTAACAAATCCCCAGTTGTTTTCGGTAACATTCAGGGGCGAAAGGTCGCCATCGGTGGGCAATCCATTTTCAAAGGCATGTTTGCCATCGCGAATCACATCTTCCGAAATACTTCCCAGGTGGAAAATAAGTTTACCGCCCGTGGTGTTTGGTTTTGGAGGATTAACACCATCGTTAATCTCACCTTTGGAGTTATTGATAAACGGATTCAGTAACCAAAATTCAATATACTCTACATTGGCCTTATCAAAGTCAACTTCTGTGCGAATGGCAGTAGTTATACCGCCCCAGTTATTTCGGGGATTGTTTGTAAGCATGCCCCGGTTATCCAGTTGTGTATTGTAGTTGTAGGGCCCCCGCTCAGACGGATAATAGGCCAGGTCGAAAATCTGTTCGAAGAAGTTTCCTACGTAGGGATCGAAGTAGGGGAAAATTTCCTGGGGCGGTACCGCGCGCACATAATGATTGGTGAGGTAATCATCGGTAATGTTTGCGGGTTTAAACCGGCCCCCGGCCCGGTAAAACAAATTATCTACCTGGTACCAGGCTAACTTGGCCCTGCGATAGCCCGCCCGCACATCATCCGATGCGCCCAGGGCATCATCAAAATCCTTAGGTACTGATGCTATTTTCCATGCTTGCGGACTAAGTAAACTATAGGGCGTAGCGGTGTTTTCAAAATCATCAATAAACGATGTGCCATCGCCATCTACAATGTTGGATGTACCTGGCAGCAATTGAGCAAACTCGGCATTGAGGGTAACCGTAGATTGTTCTTTGGTTTGAAGGAACGGCAGCGCATCTACCATTTTGGTTAAGAAGCGCGATTCCTTGCGCATGTTAAAATCCAGCCCGTATTGAATGTTGCGTGCAGGCTCGGTACCAATCAGGTTGCGCGATACCAGCGGTCTTTCATTATAATATAAAAAGGTAGAGCCGATATTAATGTCGTCACTAAGTTTATAATCTAATCGGGTGCCCAGCAACGATCGGGTTTGAAAGGCAAACGGATCTTGTTGTTCGTAGCTGATATCAATGTCCTTGCCCGATGTAAGAATGCCTTCGTTCAGGATGGTAACTTTTCCAAACGTGTAATCAACCGTGTAATCCAATCCTTCCTGCAAAGGCATGCCCCCGGCATATACTTTTACCGAGCCGGGCGAAATATTAAATCCCTGGATGATAATTTCTTTTCCGGAGCCTGCCGTAAATGTACCTACCAGGTAAAATTTGTTTTTAGTTGTTACTAATTCTGCTTCAGCTTTGGTGGTACGATACAGCGTGTCGTACACATACTTGCGGGTTAACTGATCGCGCAGCGCAAGGTTGGTTTCATTGGTAAACAGATTTTTTAAGGCATCGTTGAAAGGTTCCAGGTATGGGAATACAATGGTTCCGGTTTCTGGGTTGATGGTAATCTTCTCTACATAATCGAAGTTACCATCGGGTTGTGGGTCGTTGTACGGATTAAGCCGATCGAGGCCAAACACCCGAATCAATTGTTGTGTGCGGGCATAGTCTCCTTCCTGCAGTTGCGGATTATCAATACCGGTGCGGTCATCGCGGTAGATTACGCGCAGTTGAAATCCATCGCGCGTAAGCCCGCTCACGTTCAGGTTATAGATGTTTTTCATCATCAGATTCCACGTAGGCAAAATCTTGCCTTGTGTATCTTTGATTGCGATTTTACGAGGGCGCAATAATTTAAGATAGGCTACTTCGTCTTCTGGTTTATTACCATAATCTTCAGAAAGTTCGCCCACTTTATACGCGCGCCCGTTGTAGGTGTATTCAAACGCAACAGCAAGCGCTTCATCGTTTTGCAGTTTGCGCTGCAGGGTTATATAACCTAACTCTTTGTGAAAAGTATATTCGGTGGCGGCCAACTTGCGTGCTGAAGTAATTTTTTCAAAGTCGGTACCATTAACCAATCCTAATCCTTCCAATGCCTGGTTAATTCCATCCGAAGCAGCTGAGATACCACCCAGTAGCGTAAACAAGTTATTAGCAGTGTTGGCTGTGGGCGCCTGCAGGTTAGAGCCAGAGGTAATAACACCTGTTCTGTAAATTTTACCCGATTCGCCCATATCCATAAGGCCAACCACATTGCGCAGGGTTTGGGTATCGTTCTGGCGATTGAGCAAATACACTTCTACCCGTGTAATGTTTACACCCGAAGTAATCTGGGGTAGTGTACTCAACCATTTTTCAAAGTTGTCGCGGAAGAACTGGCCCAGAAAGAAGTGGCGGTTTTCATCGTAGTTAGAACCAACAATTTCAAACGGCCTGCCTTGCGAGGCACCGTTGGTACTACCGTTTACTTTTATGCTGGACTGTTTGCCCCGCTGGGTTGTAGCCAGGGAGGTAACAAATAGTTTTCCAAACTGCATCTGGGCTTTTATACCAAACAGGTTTTGCGAACCCGTAATTAAACTGTTGTTGAGGGGCAAGCTTACATTACCTATTTCTAACTTTTTCAGAATGTCTTCCTTAAAGCCGGTGTATTCCACCTTCATGTTGTTCTGAAAGTCGAACGAGTTGTTGTTATCGAAGTTGGTAGTAACAGCCAGCTTTTCGCCCACCTTACCTTGCACACTCAGGTTAATCTGCTGATCGAACTCAAACCCCCCGTTGCGCTGCTGGCGAATGTGAATAGAGGGGTTTTCAATTTTTTGAAACTGCGCCCCGAAATCAAGGTTTACAAAACCCCGCGGAATCAATTCCACATAACTGCCGCCAAAAATGCGATCCAATACAGGGCTTACATAAATTTTTGGTATTAACCCGCGACCGCTTACCGCGCTTTCGCCATCCAATGCTTTGCTGCGGGTTTGCCAATACTCGCGTTTAATCAGTTTATACTGTTCTGCATTAAACTCATCGAACGAGATGGATGTAGGCGGCCTGAAATTAAGGGTACCCATCTTTTCGTAGATATTGTAGTGGCGGCCGGTATCAATCTGTAATTCGAAATTCAGATTTTTGGCATCTTGCAAAAACAGCGGTGAAAAACTTCGGTAGTAAGAAAAGGGGTCGCCATAGCGGTCGCGCAAGCGAAACGTGGGCCGGTAAGGGTTGGTAATTCTAATCCTGGTGGTATCGGTGCGCACGGTATCTTGCTGCCCCATTACTAGTGGGGAGAGGCCAATGGTGAGGCCGAGGAGGAGCAGTATCTTCCGGTATCTTACAATCAATGGTGGTTCAGGCGTTTTTGAGGGCTTGCTTTACGAGCTCTTCTAAACTTATTGTGTTTCCCGACTTCTTCAGGATTGCATCAACACTTTTCTCAGCCGCAGCTTTGGCAATGCCAAGCGTAATCAAGGCAGTTAACGCTTCGTGGCGCATGGTATTGTGTATCAACCCCGGTTTTCCGCTATCATCAACCGGGTCTTTGCGGAGTTTGTCTTTCAGTTCCAGCACTAACCTTTGCGCGGTTTTTCCTCCAATTCCTTTTACGGATTGCAGGGTGGCTACATCTTCGCGTACAATGGCTGCTTTAAGGTCATTGGGAGTAAGGTACGATAGCACCATTAAAGCTGTATTGGGCCCCACCCCGTTTACCGAAATCAGGTACTGAAACATCTGTTTTTCGGCTTCGCTGGCAAAACCATACAGAATATGGGCGTCTTCGCGCACATGCAGGTACGTAAGCAGCGTAAGATCTTCCCGATCTTTAATTTCAGAGAATGTATTGAGCGAAATGCTCACCTGGTAGCCAATGCCGTTTACCTCCAACAGCACAAATGTGGGCTCCTTATGTGCGAGCTTTCCTTTTAAGTAGGCAATCATGGAAAAGCTTAAAAAATAAAATGCAGTTTACGAGGATTTAGGCAGGGAAGCAAATGGTTAAAGCGCTGCTGTTAAGGGGCTCAAACCATGAATAAACCTGGCCATCAAGCGCCCGGCAAGGTGTTGAAATTCGGAGAAGGCCACAAGACAGCATGTGGGCCCGTGCGCAGGGTTTACGCTAACCATAGCCGAACATTGGAAATGGTTAGGCAACCGGTGTACATGTGCCGGGGCAACCTTTTTAGCTTAGATACAAAGGGTTATCAATCTTAAGTTTTACCTTTGCATAAAATTACCACTGTGTTTACGTCCGCCAGAAACCTTGCTCTTGATATTGGCAATAACAATACGCTGCTTACCGACCAGCATAATATTCTATTGTCTCAGCCTTCGGTATTGGTAATAAATGAGCTAAATCAAAAGGTGGAGGCCATTGGTGATAAGGCTTTTGAAATGCTGGAAAAAACCCATGCAAACCTTAAGTCGGTAAAACCGCTGAAGGGTGGTGTAATTTCAGATGGGGAGTCGGCCAAAAAGCTGGTAAAGGAGTTGGTGCATCGCATCGGCAAGCCCTCATTTTTAAATGGTGGTTTTAACTATCTGATTTCCGGAGTTCCATACGATACTACACCCGTTGAGAAACGCGCTTTGCGCGATACGCTCGAGCAATTTACGGCACGGCACACACACCTGGTACACGAACCACTGGCCGCAGCATTAGGAATGGGTTTAAATATTCAGGAACCGGAAGGTAAGTTGGTGGTTGATATTGGGGGTGGCATTACCGAGGTGGTTGTAATTTCCCTTTCGGGGATTGCCGCGTTTCAATCGGTGCGCGTGGCAGGCGATGCCATGGATGAAGAAATTCAGGACTACTTTAGAAGAGAACATAACCTGGCTATTGGCTTAAAGACAGCCGAGCAGGTGAAGAAAAAAATAGGATGTGTGTTTGAGCCGGTGGCATCAAGCGATGAAAAGATTTTGGTAAAAGGTAAAGATTTGATTGAAGGTGTACCGGTAAGTAAACCCATTAGCCAGTTTGAGCTGAGCAGGATATTGGAGCGCCCGTTCAAGCAAATAGAAGAAAGCATTCATCAATCATTGGAAGCTTGTCCACCTGAGTTAGCAGGTGATATCTACAAAAGTGGTATCTATGTAACGGGTGGTAATGCGGTATTAAAGGGGTTGCCAGAGCGGCTAAGCAAAATTTTCAAATTGCCTGTTCATATCGATCCGCAGCCCTTGTTTTCAGTAAGTAGGGGTGTACGGGTGGTTCTCCTGTCACCAGCCAGGTACAAGGGTATTTTGATGTAGCTTACCGTTTAAACTCAAACTGCTTTTTCGCCACAACATTTCCGTTTACTACAATTTCCAGTAAGTGAGTGCCATTGTGCAGTTTGCGCGTGGTAAAATCCTGAAAGCGTTGCTGCTTTTTGATGGTAACGGTTTCACCAGGTTTTAAATCCAGTTCTTTCAGCTTAAAAACCTTAGGCAATTGTACTCCCGATTTTTTGCTGTAGTGAATCCGGTAATCAACCATTAGACGCTGATTTGTTTTTTTAGTTGATACCATGTTGAAGTGGAACAATAAGGTATCGTTTAGCCTGAGTTTGGATTTGTTGAGTGAAAGATTTTTGATGGCTATTCTTACATTTTTGGTAAGATTAAATATGGCCATCGAATTTTGATCACCTTGCTTGAGCAACGACCTACATCCGCGCCTGATAATCCAGGCAGTATGTGGATGTGCCTGATCCCAGCTCTTAATTAATCTCAAAACATGTTCGGGCGAGTCTTTTGTAATATCGTTCAGATGGTTAGCAACGGATTTTCGAACATACAACGCATTATCCGCCCGCAAGCATTGCAGAATGGGGGTAGTGAGTGAGGGGTTCTCAATAATAGCATCGAGTTTAAACGACCAAGGCAGGCGCGGCCTGCTTCCTTCTGAGGCCAATCGCCTTACATGTTCATTTTCATCGCTGGCCCATTTATACATTTCGTTTAAAGTTGCTCTTATATCCTGTTTTAAAAAAGTGCGAATAGCGAACTCAGATGAGCCAAACCGGGTAAAGTACTGAAGGGCATTCAATGAAAGGAGAAAATCGCCTTGCCCAAATTGCGATACATAATCCGGAAATACCAAATTAGTATAACCACTCTTTAATTGAGGAATCACTTCTTTCATGATGTTAATCGAAGTGCTGAATTTTTTCGGAAG
>Ga0209096_1004970_pt1 | contig 10323 bp, 6 predicted proteins | sample AD_UKC034_MetaG_FD_184407 | JGI IMG/M metagenome (GOLD analysis project Ga0209096, IMG submission 184407) | Active sludge microbial communities of municipal wastewater-treating anaerobic digesters from USA - AD_UKC034_MetaG (SPAdes) (version 2) | ecosystem: Engineered > Bioreactor > Anaerobic >...
CTGAAGGTGGTCGCCGAGAACGGCTGGTTCGCCGCGCGCCCCTCGGGCACCGAGGACGTCTACAAGATCTACGCGGAGAGCTTCCGGGGCGCGGAGCACCTCCGGCGCATCCAGCAGGAGGCCCAGGCGATCGTCGCCCGCGCCATCGGTGGCTGAGCGCGATCTCTCCCTCCCTGCTCAGACGCGCTCCGCGCCAGCCGGGTGGCCGCACTCCTCTCCCAGCAGCAGCGGCGGATCGTCCGGGTGGGTGTCGCGCCATGGCCCCAGGTCGCTCTGCGCGAGGGTCGCGCGCACCTCGTCCAGGTAGCCGTCGGCGGTCCCCAGGAAGTCCTGGAAGGACGCCACGGACAGCAAGAACAGCACCAGCTTGTCCATGGCCAGCTCATGCCTGCGGGCCATGCCCATGAGCTCCAGGAAGAGCGCGCGCTTGCCGGCGTCGCGGGTGAAGGCGAAGCGCCGGAGCACCGTGGCCGAGGTGGTCACCTTCTCCCGCAGGGGCACCCCGCCCGTCCCCTCGCGGCGGAAGGCGCCCGACCGAAACAGCCTGAGCGCCCGGGCGCGCACCGACTCCGTGGCGAAGAGCGCGCGCAGGGTCTGGAAGTACTTCTCCAGGAGCTCCCGCTGGCCCATGCGGTAGTAGTGCACGCAGGGGAACATGCCGTTCCGGTACTCGGCCGGCAGGTCGCCCAGCCGGCCGGCGGAGGCCATGCGGGCGTGGATGGGCGAGCCCGGCGAGACCGACAGCACGTTCAGCATGGGGTAGAGGATGTCGTTCGCCTCGACGAACTCGCGCACCCGGTCGAAGGACGACAGGTCGTCGGCGTCGAAGCCCACCACGAACGAGGCCAGCACGTGGATGCCGTGGGCGTGGATGCGGCGCACCACCTCGGCGTAGCGCGCCAGGTGGTCCTGGTTCTTGCGGAAGCCCTCCATGACCGCCGGGTTGAGGGTCTCGAAGCCGATCAGGATCGACAGGCAGCCCGCCTCGGCCATGGCCGCGAGCAGCTCCGGCTCGTCGGCGATGTCGATGCTCGTCTGGCACACCCAGGAGAGCCCGAGGGGTTTCAGGCGCGCGACCAGCTCCCGGGCGTAGCTCTTCCTGAGGGCGAAGTTGTCGGCCACGAAGAACAGCCGCCGGAGCGGCAGCGTGCGGATCTCGCGCACCACGTCCTCGGGCTCGCGCAGGCGCATCCTGCGCCCGAACATGGTGTGCACCATGCAGAAGGCGCAGGCGTACGGGCAGCCCCGCGAGGTCTCCACCCCCACCGACATCATCCGCCCCGCGCGCGTGAGATCCCAGCGGGGCGGCGGGCTCGCGCGGAAGGCCGGCGGGGCGCTGGCGCGGTAGACTCGCTCGAGCCGGCCGGCGGCCGCGTCCGCGAGCAGCCGTGGCCAGACCTCCTCGGCCTCGCCCACCACCACGCTGTCGGCGTGCGCCAGGGCCTCCTCCACCATGAAGGTGGCGTAGGAGCCCCCCAGCACGACCTTGGCGCCCCGGGCCCGGTAGATCGCCGCGAGCTCGTAGGCCCGCCCGGAGGTGGCCGAGAGCGTGGTGATGCCGGCCAGATCGGGCGCCTCGCCAGGCAGCGGCTCGCACTCGTCGTCCACGATGCGCACGCGCCAGCCCGGTGGCGTGAGCGCCGCGAGCAGCGGCAGCTGCAGCGGCACCTGCATGGTCTCCCGGCCGAGCAGCCGGGCCAGCTCGGCCTGGGCGGCGTAGTGCTTGAAACGGTAGCGGGGGTTCACCAGTTGGAGGCGCTTCTGCATGCTGCCGAGTCAGCCCGAGCCCGCCCCGCTTGTCAACCCGGGGCAGCGGGGTTGACTTGCGGACAGCATTTGTCCATGTTCCCCGGACGGGTGGGGCTGCGAGGCTTCGCATGGCGGGTGCGGCGGACAGGGCGAGCGGCGAGGCGGCGGCCGGCGGCCAGGTCGCCGCGGGGTCCGGGCTGGCCCGGGGGTTCATCCTCCTGGCGGCCGTGTTCCTGGCCGGCAACCTGCTGCAGCACGGCCTCGGGCTCGCGCTGGGCGGGGCGCGCGCCTGGGTGGTGCCCGGGGGGCTTGTGTGCTTCGTGCTCGGGGTGGCCGCCGGGCTGCACCCCCGGCTCTTCGGGTACCTCGCCTCCAACCGCTTCTCGGCGCCCGTGCTGCTCTGCCTGGGCGCGCTCACCGCGCTGGGCACGCTCATCCTGCAGGATCTCGCGCCGGACCAGGTGCGCGAGGTGTACGGCTGGGGCGCGCGGCTCGTCCTGGGGCTGCACCTGCACGAGGTGTTCCACTCGCTCGGCTTCACCGCCCTGCTCGGGCTGGGCGCCGCGGGGCTGGCGCTGACCCTGGCCCGCAGAAGGCCCCTCACCTGGCGGCGGGCCGGCGCCCTGCTGGCCCACCTGGGCCTGCTGCTCGTCCTCGCGGGCGCGGCCGTCGGCGCGCTGTGGGGCGTCAAGGGCCGGCTGGAGCTCCGCGAGGGTGAGGTGGCCGAGCACTTCGTGGTCGCGCGCGACGGGCGCCTGGCCAGGCTGCCGCTCGGTTTCCAGCTCCGCCTGGACGACTTCCGCCTGCTGGAGTACGAGCCCCGCTGGCGGGTGATGGTCTTCGCCGTGCGCGGCGAGCGCGAGGAGCGCCTGCTGTCCGTGGACCCGGCCGTCCCCGGGGAGGCGGCCGCGCTCCGCGCGCACGGGGTCGCGCTGCTGCGCTACCTGCCGGCCGGGCTGCCCGCGGCTCCGCAGGCGCCCGCGGCCGCGACGCACGCGATCCTGGTGGGCGGGACGCGCCTCGAGGTCGAGCCCGGCCGGACGGTCGAGCTCCCCGGCGGGGCGGGCAGGCTGCGGGTGCTGCGCGCCTTCCACGACTTCGTGCTCGACGCGGCCACCCGCCAGCCGCGCAACCGCTCCGCGCGGCCTGACAACCCGGCCCTCGAGGTGGCCTTCCTCGACGCCCAGGGGGCGGAAGAGCGGCGCACCTGGCTGTTCGCCCGGTTCCCGGCCTTCGAGCACCAGGCCGACGCCGGCGCGGCCGGCCCCGCGCCCGTGGCCCTGCAGTACGTGTTCACCCCGCCGGTCGAGCCCGGGTCCGGCCAGGGCCCTGCGGTCGAGCTCGGGCTGGCCGGGCTCGAGGAGCCCGTCCTGCTCGGCCCGCGCGAGCCGCTCCGGCTGGGCGGCGACCGGGTGCTCGTCCTGGCCGCCGCCGGCGGGGACATGGTGCGCGACTACCTGAGCGACGTGAGCGTGCTCGAGGGCGGCGAGCTCCGCCTGCGGCAGACCGTGGAGGTCAACCACCCGCTCGAGCACGGCGGCCTGGCCGTCTACCAGGCGGACTACCGCCCGGAGGACCACGCCTTCTCGGGCTTCCAGGTGGTGGGCGATCCCGGCCTCGGCGTGGTCTACCTGGGCTTCGTCCTGAACCTGCTGGGCGTCCTCTGGGTGGTGTTCTTCCCGCGCGGCCTGCCCTGGCCGCGCCGCCGGGCCGCCGGGGCGGGGGGTGGCGCGTGAGCCACGCCTCGGTGCTCTTCCCGGCGCTCTCGGGCGGGCTGTACGCGCTGGCCGCCTGCCTGTACGCGCTGCAGTGGTGGCGCGCGAGCCGGCCGCTGCGCGCGCTCGCCAGCCTGGCCCTCGGCGCCGGGCTGGCGGTCAACCTGCTCCAGCTCGGCCTGCGCTGGGTGCAGGCGGGTCAGCCGCCCTTCAAGACGCTGTACGAGTCGTTGCTGCTGGCCGCGGCCTGCATCGCGCTGGTCTACCTGGTGGTCGAGCTCACCTACCGCGCGCGCCTGCTGGGCGCCCCGGCGGCCGTGGGCTGCGCCGTGGTCATGCTCGTCGCGCTCACCCGGGCCGACCGCGAGGCGGTCAACCTGCCGCCGGCCCTGCAGAGCGCCTGGTTCATCCCCCACGTGACGATCTACTTCTTCGGCTACGCCAGCATCTTCCTGGCCGCCGCGGTGGCCGCGGTGTACCTGGTGCGCCCGCGGCCCATCGGGCTCCGGCGCCCCGACCTGACCGGCGGGCGGCCGATCGCGCTGGAGGCGGTCTTCGACGGGGCGGTGCGCTTCGGCTTCGCGCTGCTGACGGTGGGCATGCTGATGGGCGCGGCCTGGGCCAAGGTGGCCTGGGGTGACTACTGGACCTGGGACCCCAAGGAGAACTGGTCGCTGGTCACCTGGCTGGTGTTCGCCGCCTACCTGCACCTGCACTACCTCCACCACTGGCGCGGGCGGCGGCTGGCCGTCCTGACCATCGTCGGCTTCGCCGCCCTGGTGTTCACCTACCTGGGCATGCACCTCCTGCCCACGGCCGCGCAGAGCATCCACGTCTACCAGTGAGCCGCGGGGGCCGGGCCGCCGCGGTAGTACTGCCCCTCGAGCGCCACCGTGTAGCGCACCGCCACGTCCGGGGCGGAGGACACCAGCGACTGGCGGAAGCGCAGCACCTTGCCCGGGGTGGGGAGGCTGTGATCCCAGGCGACCTCCGCGGCATCCTGGCCTTCGTCCAGGGCCAGGCTCCCCCCGGCCCAGGCGTAGTCGAACACCGGCGGCAGGTGCAGGCTGACCTCCAGTTCGTCGAGCTGCCACGAGGCGGCCGGCAGGCCGAGGGCGAGGCGCCCCGAGAGGTGGAAGGCGCCCGGCTGGTCCGAGAGCACCAGCTCCAGGCGGCCCGACTGGTCGCCCACCCGGGGCGGCGCGACCTCGAGCGCGAGCGTCCCGTCCGCGAGCGCGAAGGGCACGCTCGCGCCATTCAGGTAGACCTTCTCGACCGTGGCGCCCGGGGGCAGGCGGAACGAGAGGGGTTTGCGCCCCTCGAAGCGGAGCTGGTACTGGATGCGCGTCAGGCGCCGACCCTCGAGGGTGGTCACGCTCGACGCGTGGGCCGCGGTGATGACCGACTCGACCGGCGGCCGCTCCGCGGGCTCCGCCGCGGCGCGGGACAGGGCCCGGGGGGCCCGCGCCGCCCAGCGCACCCGGAGGCGGTCTCCCGAGGGGAACAGCGCGGCGCCCTCGGAGCCGCGCCGCGCGCCGTCTCCGAGCAGGCGGAAGAGGCCCTCGTCCCAGGCGAGGTCCAGCCGCGCCAGGGCCGCGCCGGCCACCCCCAGCTCGGCCACCCGGGCGTCGCCCTCGACCCGGGCCAGGAGGAGGAGGCCCAGGTCGAAGGCGTAGCGCCCGGGTGTGCGGGTCAGGAACACGAGTTCGCCGCGGTCCACGAGGAGCTCGCCGCCCTCGACCGTCGGCAGGGCCGAGAGGTGGAGCTGGGGGGAGAGCCTGAGGAGCGGCACCCGCGTCCAGGCCTCCTCCGCGAGCACGGCGAGCTCCACGTGGGCGCTCAGATCCACGGCGTCCTCGAGCAGCCGCCCGGCGAGCAGCAGGCGCGAGACGGCCGCCCCCACCGGCGCCGCCGCGGGCCTGGGCTCCCGGGCGCGCTCGTTCTCGCGCACCAGCCGGAGCACCTCCTCGAGGGGCAGGCTGGCGCGGGCCGCGGCGACCGGGGGATCCTCGGCCCGGGCGGCGGGCGTCAGGCACAGGGCGGCCAGGGCGAGCAGGGCCTCAGATCGCATGACCCACCTCCTCCCGTTCCTCGCCCGCGAGCAGGCCCTCGACCAGGGTGGCGAAGGCCGGCCGCGCGGTGAGCACCATCAGGCCGGCCACCAGGCCGGCGATCTCCAGGGTGTAGACCAGGCCGGTGTAGCCATCGAGCACCACGGCCGCCGAGGGCACGGCCAGGAAGGCGGCCACCAGCCCGAGGCCCAGCAGGGCGGGCCGGGAGCCCAGCAGCAGGCGCAGGTAGGCGTACAGCAGCCCCGCCACGCCCGCCAGCGAGAGCCCGAAGGCCAGGTAGAAGTCGAGGAAGGCCGCCAGGTAGGCGAGCAGGACGAAGAACAGCCCGTAGCCCGCGGCCAGCAGGTAGGCCTCCCAGATCCTGAAGACCCGCCCGCGCCACAGCCCGAGCGCCACGAGCCCGGCGAACAGGAGCAGGAAGGGCACCGGGCTGCGCAGGAGCAGGGTGGCCACGAGCTCGTCGAAGGCCTGCTCCGCGGGCAGCACCAGCCCGACCGGCACGCCGGACTCGAGCGAGCCGTAGGCCCAGCCGAGCGCCACCTGGTCCTCGCCCACCTCGGTCGTGGCCGCGGGCACCACCCCGGCCGGGTAGTCGTAGTTCGCGCCGCCCGCGACGCGCAGCCCGAGCCGGAAGTCGTTCACCCTCAGCTCGGGGTCGAGCAGGTAGGTGAAGGATTCGAGCCCGCGGCCCTTGAAGGCGATGTCGAAGGCCAGCGTCTGGCCGGGCGCCGCCCGGCCGGTCCACACCAGGGCCGCCTCCCGCTCCGCGGCCACCGCGGCCGGCTGGCCGTCCACCAGGAACTGGAGGTCCGACAGCAGGATCTGGTTGCGCGGCGCCTCGATGGGGAAGACGAACACGAGGTCCACGTCGCGGGCCTCGGGGTTCTGGACCTCGTAGCGCCCGCGGAAGGCGAAGTCGAAGCCCGAGAAGTACACCAGCCCGCGTTTCCGGTAGTTCATGCGCGCCTCGACGTCCACGTGCTGCTTGGCCAGCGCGAGCGGCTCGAGGGCGTTGAACACCGCGCCGCTCGGCACGTAGCGCACCGAGGGGGCGGGCTGGCGGATGGGCGCGCCCCAGCGGTCCATCACGTCCCGGCGCAGCTCGCTGTCGGCGAACGAGGTGCGGTCGGTGATCTGGGCCGAGAGCACGACGGCCACCCCCAGCACGATGGCGAGCGAGCCGAACAGGTGGTGGCGCACGGGCAGGACGACGAGCAGGTGCAGCAGGCGTCTCATGGGTCTCCTCCTCCTCGCCCGGGCGCGGCCTGGCTCCCGGGCGTCCAGGCTCCAGCCTGGGCCCGGGCCGGGGAGGGGTGATGGCCCCGCCGCGGAGGATCGAAGGAAGGATCGTGCAGAAACCGTGCAGGCCCCGCCCCGGCCGCGATTGTGACAAACCTTACAACTTGTCACCCCGCGCTCATTCCGCTTGACCGCGGGCAGCCGCCTGCTCCAGGCTGGATTCATAGGGCCGAACTCGCGACGGGGCCAGCGGGCGCCGTGAGCATGCAAGGGAGGAGACCCATGGGAAGGTCCGGCACCAACCTCGGTAGGCTGCTCACGTCCGGTGCGCTGCTCCTCGCCGTCGCGGGTTGCGGCGGTCCGGCGCCCGTGGAGGGCGGCCTCGCCGAGACCGGCCAGGAGCTCGCCCCGCCCCCCCCGCGCAACTATCTGTAATTGAAGGCGAAATGGAGCACGGCACCGGGCCGTCCCCCGAGGCCTGGCGGGGCTCCATCGCGGCCTACATCGAGCGGGACACGCGCCGGGCCCACCGCCACGAGGAGACCGGGACCTGGGTGCTGAACCGGCCGGGCATGCGCTGGTTCGTGCGGCCGGGCGGGGCGATGGTCGCCGTGGGGCAGGACATCGAGGTCGCCGACGCGGACGCCGCGCTCCAGAACCCGCGCGGGAGCGCGCGCTGGGGCTTCGGCTACCGGCTGGAGGGGCTCACGTTCCTCGGGCAGACCCACGCGGTGGCGGAGGCCTCGGGGGTGGGCGCGGCCGAGAACGCGGTGGTGGTGGAGCGGCCGGGCGGCCTCGCGGAGCAGGTCACCGAGGTGGTCGAGAACCTGCCCGCGGGCATCGAGCAGCGCTTCGTCGTCGAGGGCGGCCTGGTGGGCCAGGTCATCCTGCGGGGCCGGCTCTCCGGGCTCCAGGTCGCGGCGCGGCTTGCGGCGGGCGAGCTGGTGCTCGCCACGCGGGGCCAGGACCGGGTGCGGGCGAGCGCGCCGCGGGCCTTCGGCCCGGAGGGCGAGGAGCTCCCCTGCCGGTTCGCGCTCGGGGATGGTACCCTGGACATCGTGGTGGACGAGGTGCGCGGCTACCCGGTGGTCATCGACCCGGTGTGGACGGACCTGGGGGACAGCCAGGCCGACGCCCGCTTCGGGTTCTCCATCGCGGGGCTCGAGGGCGTGGGCGGGGACACCTACGGCGACGTGGTGGTCGGGGCGCCGCTCTACGACACGGCCTACGCGAACGCGGGCAAGGTGTACGTGTGGCGGGGGACGAGCGCGGGCCTGGAGGCCGAGCCGGTCTGGACCTCCTCGGGGGCCGCGCCCAGCGGCCAGGCGAACGCGCAGTTCGGGTACGCCGTGGCGAGCGCCGGCGACCTCGACGGCGACGGGAGGAAGGAGCTCGCGGTCGGCGCGCCCTACGAGGACTACTTCATCCTGCCGAGCTTCTACAGCGACGCGGGCGTGGTGAGGATCTACGAGGTCGACGCCGGCGGGGTCCTGCCTGCCGCCGCGACCTGGACCCTCCGGGGTGGCGTCTCTCTAGGCCGGTTCGGCGCCTCCTTGGCCGGGGTCGGGAACGTGACCGGAACCAGCATCGACGATCTGCTGGTTGGATCGCCTGGGTACGGCGCGAACGCAGGCAGGATCTCGCTGTTCGCGGGGGCGAGCCCCTGGAACCCAGGCGCCCCGGCCTGGACGAGTACCGGCCCCGGCCAGGCCGGCGCGCAGTTCGGGTACTCGGTGGCGAGGCTGGGGAACGTCAACAACGACAGCATCAACGACTTCGCGGCCGGCGCGCCGTTCTACGATGTGGGCTCGACGGACGTCGGCATGGTGCGGGTGTTCTATGGCGCGGCTGGGCTGCCGTCCACCTTCACCAGCATGGGCGGGCCAGACCCAGGGGCCAACTTCGGGATGTCCATCGCGGGCGACGTGGACGTGACCGGGGCGACCACCCACAAGGACCTCATCGTCGGCGCGCCCGGGGTGAACCAGGGCGCGGGCCGGGTGTACGTGTTCCCGGGCCGGGCCGCGTCCACGATCAGCACCAGCCCGACGACCTCCGACGGGGCCGGGGAGCCGCAGGAGGGCGCGGAGTTCGGCGCCTCGGTGTCCGGGGTGAAGAACCTCGACAGCGACAGCGGCAAGGACGAGCTGGTGGTCGGGGCGCCGGGGTGGGACGCCACGGGGCACAGCAACGTCGGCCGGGTCTACCTGTTCGGCGGCACCTCCGGGGCGGAGTTCCTCCAGGCGCCGCGCTTCGAGACGAGCGGCGAGGCGGAGGCCGACCTTCGGACTGGCGCCCGCTTGGGCACGGTGGTGGCCGGGGTGGGCAGCGTCAACGGCCCCGACAACGGCTACACCCGCGGCGACTTCATGGTGGGCAGCCCCTGGTTCTCGGTCGGCTCGCCCTTCGCGATCATGGTCGGCAAGGCCTACCTCTACCTCGGGGCGCCGACCGCCTCGGGGATCTGCGAGGAGGATGGTGACCCGTGCCTGAGCTACTGCTCTGGAATGGACTGGTGGGCGTCACAATGCGAATCCGGCCTGTGCGTGCTCGCACCCCATTGGCTCGATCACTGCGCCGACGAGAACGACTGCACTGAGGACCACTGCGACGCTCTCCTCGGGTGCTACTACGAGGTGGATCCCGATCCCGTGGACCACGACGGAGACGGGTTCGCCTGCCCGCCTGACAACTGCCCGCTGGTCTACAACCCGGACCAGCTCGACACCGACCAGGATGGGGTCGGCGACGCCTGCGACAACTGCATCGACGTCCACAATCCCTCTCAGTGGGACGTCGAACCCGACCAGGCAGGCGAGGCCTGCGACAACTGCCTGTACGTCAGCAACCCGAATCAGCGCGACTCCGACGGCGATGGCGTGGGCGACGCCTGCTCGACCGACGACGACGCGGACGGCGTCCCGGACGGCAGCGACAACTGCCCGACCTCCTACAACCCCGGGCAGGCGAACTCCGACGCCGACACCTTCGGGGATGCCTGCGACAATTGCCCTGCGGTTTACAACCCAAGCCAGTTCAACGCGGACATGGACCACCTCGGCGACGGCTGCGACCCCTGCCCGACGAGCTTCGACTTCCCCGCGGACCGGAACAGCAACGGCAACCCGGACACCTGCGAGGACGCGGACGGGGACGGCCTCCGCGACTGGCAGGAGCTCGTGCAATACGGCACGAACCCCGCCGCCGCCGACAGCGACGGGGACGGCTGGAGCGACCACGCCGAGGTCCACCTGCACGGCACGAATCCCAACCTCGCGGACACGGACGGGGACGGCACCAACGACAACCTCGACCCGACCCCGCTGGGCGAGGCGCCGCCCTTCAGGCTCTGGTACGTCGAGATGCCGAAGCTCGAGCTCGAGGCCGAGAACGCGCAGCTCTGCTGCGACAGCACCGCGAACCGCGCCCGGGCCACCCTGCAGGCGACCGAGCTGGTGCTGGTGCTGGACCTCACCGAGGAAGGCGAGTCCGTGCGCTACTTCCCGGACGCCGCGATGCAGCACGCGCTGGCCTCGGACCTGTCCTTC
>Ga0209096_1004975_pt1 | contig 10310 bp, 2 predicted proteins | sample AD_UKC034_MetaG_FD_184407 | JGI IMG/M metagenome (GOLD analysis project Ga0209096, IMG submission 184407) | Active sludge microbial communities of municipal wastewater-treating anaerobic digesters from USA - AD_UKC034_MetaG (SPAdes) (version 2) | ecosystem: Engineered > Bioreactor > Anaerobic >...
CAGTGGTAGAAAACGACTTTGACCCCCCTTCGTAATAGAAGAGCTTCCCGAACTCGTCAAAGATGATCGCACGCGTGGAATACTTGTGCGAGACCGGATCGTAGTTCTGGACCACCTGGCCGATATCATCGTTTGGTTGTGCGATCGCCACGTCCCCAACGGTGTATTTCGCGCCGGGAAGGGAGGTTGACTTATTCACCGTCTGATTTGTTTTCAGGGGATGGATAAAGTCGAGACACCCGGCAGTCACGAGAAGAAGCACGATGATTATCAGAACCGGCACAATCCCCTTCATGGTATACAGGCGGATTTTTCCCAGAGGATGACATTAATTGCTGGCTGTCACGGTTATCCTGAACGATGAAGATGAAGGACTCATCGAATGAACGGCATTATTGCACCCTTGTCTTCTACGCCCTGCAGCGGCATTGCCGTTTGTATTCAGTGATACCCATTCCAGATAATGAGCGATTGTTAAGGATAGGAGCAAGCTTTCTCTCAGTTCTGTTGCCGACATGAGTCCCCGCAAGATAGTTCTCGTCCTCTATCACAATGCCAATCAAAAATCCAGATCTCATTCATCACGGCCATAAACTTTCACGAGCCGAATATATGTATACAAACCAGCAAAAGTACTGGTTTGAAGGTGGAACTTCTTATGGCGGTATTCCCAACGTAAGACGATACGGTATCGTCCTCATGATTCTGCAATTGGTGCATTATTCGAGGTTGTAGCAATCATGAGCACTCTTTCGTGATCATTGTGTACCCACCTCTTTTAGCGTGCCACACGCATCCAAAGATAACCTAGAAAATTGCCCTATTTCTAAATCAGAGCGTGATTAATCGATATTATGAATGTTCGCTGTCCGAACAAATGTATAGAAAACAGTTGGATTACTGGTTTGCACAGTGTATGTCCACACAGATGGACAGTGCTGAAACAGTTAAGGTGGTAACACTATGAAGCTCTTTAAAAACGAGGAAGAGGCAGTATCCCCAGTGATCGGGGTTATCCTCATGGTCGCCATTGTCGTTATTCTTGCGGCAGTCATCGCGGCCTTTGTGTTCGGTATGGCGGGAAGCACCCAAACAACAAAGAATGTGGCAACTACTGTCACTATGGATGACAATGGAACCGCAGTAATAACCATACAGGGAGGCGCTGATCTTGGCCAAGTTCAGTTGATTATGTATTCCATTGGTGGGGGTGGTTTCTTAAATGTGACCGAAACTGCTCAAGCACATGGCACTGCAACAAACGCATCGTCTCCATTCGAAGTTGGTGAAACGGTGTATACCGCAGACGATTCTGTTGATAATCAACGACTGGTCCTCCGTGCATCCTTCCAAGACGGGTCAGACCAGGTCATTTTCGACAGACAATTCTAATCTCAACTTTTTTCAGATTTTCACAAAATTTTCCAAGTTGAATTCTGTCTAATTATTTAACCCACATTCCGCAGGTAGAATTTCAAAAAATAATATTTTTCATAACGTGACCCCAGCAAACCAAGTATTTTGGCCAGATTATCTCCTGTGCGTGCAGATGCGAGAGGTGCAGAAATCCGATGAATTCCACCTGTTTTGAGCAGCGGTGAGAGAGCATCATGTTTCCTGTTCACCTCACGGGTCCAAAGAACATTTGCAAGGAAATATCACTTTTAATAAGAATCACATGGCCTATTAAGGTGGGTGGTGGGAATCGAGGAACTGATACATGAGAACGTAATCACAGTTGCAATCAATGCCTTGCATACTTTTATAACTCCTCTTTTTGAGAGATGTCCCTGATGTCCCCTGTATTATTTTTTGAGAGCCCTCGCTCCACAAGTAAAAAAAATACCATTTTTTTACCATTTTTCTGTATCGTTTTCCTGGGATTGATGGTTATTCCTGTCAGCGCATTACCGGAAAATCCTGCCATCCTCCACCAGTACATGTTTGGTGGTTCCAAGTTTGATATGGCAATGTCTGTCCAACAAACAGGAGAGGGAGGGTACATCTTTTGTGGGTATACTCAGTCTGAAAACCTTCCTGGCTATCATGGAGGAGAGGCAGATGGCTTTGTTGTTAAATTAAATACTGACGCAGGAACGGAATGGTCCAGATGTTACGGGGGGAGATACTATGAAGAATTTGACTCCATTCAGGAGACGTTCGATGGGGGATACATCCTGGCCGGCTGGACAAGATCTCCGGATGGTGACCTTGCAGACGATTTCCCCGGATATGAGCCCGATAAAGAATTAACCAACCAATGGATTTGGATTGTAAAGCTGGATTCAGAGGGCAACATTCAGTGGGATGAAGTCTTATGGACATCGGGAATCACCCCGGAAGATCATGGATTTACGTTGTCAGTGTTGCAGGCATTGGATGGATCGTTTTTAATCACCAGTGGGGAGGTCGGATCGGATCACTGGTCTTATGCCCACATCTACACATTGGGAAGAGACGGCAAATTATTAAAACATACGAGTATCGGTCCACAAGGGATGAATCCCACCTCTATAAAGCAGACAAGGGATGGAGGATATATTGTCTCAGGTAGCACAGGGAAGTGCTCGACGGGTGCCGATTGTGAAGATGCGGATGCAATCCTCATCAAATTGGACCCGAACTTCAACCAGCAATGGATTGATTCACCCCGTAGGGAAAATAGTGATGAATATTTCTATTCTGTTGAACAGACCCTTGATTCAGGATATATCGCTGTCGGAAAAATTTGTCCTTATGATCCCTATGACAGGACGGTTCTGGTAAGAAGGTACGACTCAACTTTGTCCCTCGTCTGGGAAAAAATCTATCAAGGTTCTGGAATTATGGAGGATGTTGCCGTTTCTGTGGCTCAATCACCGGATGGCAAATATATCATTGGCGGATATGCTGATTCAAACGATGGTGACTTTGGGGGGAATCACGGCGGATGGGATGGTTGGGTAGCAAAACTTGGTGAAGGAGGAACTATCATCTGGCAAAAAAGTATCGGGGGTTCTGCCCACGAAAGATTTTTTTCCATGACCCTGACCCAGGACAATCATATACTGCTTGCAGGAGAATCGCGTTCAAATGATGGTGATCTTGGTTGGACCATCCCAGGAGGAGATGATGCATGGCTGGTCTGGCTGGAGACAGAACCTCCCTCTATTGAGAAGATAATTCCTTCTCCTTACGTTCCAGTAACAGGGAAAACCCTATCACTTATGGCCTATGGGAATGCGAGCCTCGATTGGGAAATCACGGGGATGAAGTGGGAGCTATACGATAAAGAAGGAAAATTAATCGATGAGAAAGGATCTTCGGTTGAATATATCAACCCATATACCTATATAAACCCCGAAGGAGCTTATGGGATAAAGAAAGCAGTATGCACCGTATATGCAAAATTTCTTCCGTCTGGATACACCTACATTTGTGACACCGAAACTTTCAGATTCGGAATATTTTTCCCTATTGTAAATTACCCTGCTACCGACTCTTGGTGGAAAGATGGCTATGGTGATATTGTCATTGTTCCGGATTATTCAATAGATCTCAAAGATAATCCTAATAAAGAACCGAATTGGTTCCTTTATTGGAAAAAAGATGAAGTGATTTCGGGAATTAAGGATTTTCAATATACAACAAAAGCAGTGAGAGGACAATATAGCCCATCAACTAAGACCCTTTTCTTAGGCCTTGGTGCACCCACATATAAATCTCTTAAATTTATCATAAATTCAAGTGGAGGAATTGAGTCTTTTGGTGGTCTAAAATACCTTGACAGTGTAGAAAACACAATAGGACATGAGCTGAGACATAAACTCATTTATGACACCTGGCCAACCTTAACAGCTGCCTCAGATTTTGATGGTGATTGGGTTCCTAATGATTTCGAAAATGGAACTCTCACGACGGCTTGGGAACCTCAGGGGTCAAAGACGATTTGGACGAATAGTGATACCTATAATTTGGCAAATGTCTATAATCATCCAGACTATCGTTCATATGGAGATAATGAATATTTGGCACGGAGAGGAGGGGAGCAAGCTAAAGGCAATTTGAAGAATGATAAGAAGGATTGGTCGAACGAAGGTGCTCTCGCAACTAATCAGAAGGATGCCTTAACTGATAGTTTTGGCCCTGAACCAGACGTCCTTTCAACTGATAACGATTTTGGAAAAAATTCATTATCAATCCTTTCTGATGGAGGGCATTTTCCTGGATTATCAGGCTTTGAGGGGGTATTATCAGAGAGAGGCGTTGATCAGAATGGAAATGGCCTATTCGAAAAGCTTGAGGTAACTGTTGGAATTAATGTAAATGCCTCCTCATTGTATTACATTGATGCCTGGCTTATCGATAACGATGGAAACACTGTGGCAACCAGCTATAATGGGAAATACCTGGCGTCCGGTACCTATCCTATCGCTCTAAATTTTTCCGGGTTTGAAATTTATTCATCTGGTTTGAATGGCCCCTATAACCTTTCAATTGTTCTAAACGGAGGAGGTGACGATTGGGATCTTCTTGAACTTGCCCGGAACGAATCTGCATACACTACCAATACTTATTCCATTTCTCAGTTTGAAGGAGCTCAATTCGCTCAACCATTTGTGTATTATGATACCGGCATCGATAAAAACGATGATGATATTTACGAATTCCTCCAGGTAAATCTCACATGTACTCTCAATCAACCAGGCACATACACAATCAGTGCATCCCTTTACAAGGGCGATGAATTCATTACCTCTGCCTCAACGGAGGCAAATCTCGCACTGGGAGAACAAACAATCGGATTTAATTTCGATGGCCCAACAATAGCTTCACACGAAAAGAACGGCCCATTCACGCTCAGGGAGCTGGTCATTGCGGATGATAAGGGAACTGCTCTCAACTACACCCCGCTGGCGTTTACTACATCGCCCTACCTGTATAGCCAGTTCATCTCCTCTGCCATATCTGTCCAGAGTATTACCGAAGAGGGCTCAGATTTCAATAACGATGGCCTTTACGATTTCCTCACGTTGCACCTGACACTTGATGTCAATGCACCAGACAGCTACACATTCTTCTCCTGGCTCGTTGATCCCGATGGAAACGAAATAACCGGGTTAAGAGAAGTGCAGCACCTCGAACCAGGAAACCAGCAGATCAGCCTGAACTTCGATGGCCATGCTATCAATCACCATCGGGTCAACGGATCATACCTGGTCTCCCCCCTTACTGTCTATGACCACAACGGCACGGTCGTTGCCTGCAAAGCACCGGCGATCGGCACCAGGGCATATCAGTATACCCAGTTCCAGGGACTGGCACTCAATCTCACAGGTTCTCATTCTGACGAGGGATATGATGCCGATTCGAACGGACGGTATGATGCACTCCGGGTCAGGTTCGGAGTCATCCCTGACAATTCCGGCAGGTTCGTGGCCGGTGCCTGGTTGAAAGGACCGGACGGGGCACTGGTGGAGTATGCCGGGCAGAACGGAACATTCTCTGCAAACGAGACCCGGGAGATCACCCTCGTCTTCGATGGGACGAAGATCTACGAATCCGGCCAGTCCGGGGAGTTTTCGGTTGCTGCACTCTCGATTCATGATCCCGATACCGGCAATTCATTCTTCCAGGAAGAGGCATTCGACACAACCTCCTACACCTATACCCTCTTCGAACAACCAGGTTTTGTTACCGGCACCATCACCTCAACCTCCGGGACCCCGCTCCGGTATGTTAATGTCTATATCGAAGACCAGGATTTCACGGTCACCAACCCCGAGGGACGTTACCGTCTCCGCGTCCATCCAGGGGGCACATATGAAGTCTTTGTCAGACCTCCCGAGGAGTACAACCTCACTCCAACTTCTGCCATGGTCGAAGTCACTCCCGGATCAACAACCATTCAGGACTTTGTCCTGGATTCGAATGTGACCTCTCCCCCCATCGTCCAAACTATCACACCCTCATCGGGGTATCCGGATACTAGTGTTCCCTTCACCATCAGGGGGAGCCACTTTTCCGGTGGCTCAACCGTCCTGGTAAACCGGACCGGCGAGGTGAATCACTCGGCAGCGGTGAACAGGATTGAATGGGGAGAGATTCAGGGGACCCTGAACCTGGCAGGAGTAAATCCGGGACTTTGGAATATCATGGTCATCACCCTCGACGGCAAGCAGGGGATCCTTGAGAACGGGTTCAGGGTGTTTAATCTCTCAATCCCTCAGCCGGAGGCCAACTTTAGCGCGAACGTAACCTCAGGTACGGCACGCCTTACGGTCCAGTTCACCGACACCTCAACCGGAAATCCCCTCTCCTGGCTCTGGGATTTTGATGATAATACCACCTCACAGGAACAGAACCCGGTCCATATCTTTACCGATCAGGGGGCAGCCCCAGGGGAGACGAAGCAGTTTGTAGTGGAGCTCAGGATCGAGAACGAGGGGGGATACGCGACCAGTTCACAAATTATCTCAGTGACCGCCCCCTCAGTCTCACCAGTCGCCAACTTCACTCCCTTCCAAAGATCCGGCTCTGCACCACTATCGGTCCAGTTTACCGACACCTCTCAACAGGGTCCCACCTCATGGTACTGGGACTTTGGCGACGGGTCCAATGCAACGGTGCAGAACCCAATGCATATCTACACGACTGCGGGCAATTACACCGTATCGCTCACGGCAGCAAACAGTGCAGGATCAGATACCATTACCCGGGTTGACTGCATCAACGTGACCTGGCATGCCCCCGAGATCAGCTATATCTCACCTGAAAAAGGCGGACAGGGGTCTGATATCAATATTTACATCAGCGGCATGTACTTCCGGGCTGGAGCGATTGCCGGATTGGAACGAGAATCTGCGGTAATCCCCATAACCATTACCGATATCGACCCCTATGGTCTTTATGGAACCCTGATCATTCCTTCCGATGCAGCCCTTGGCGACTGGAATGTCACTGTCCGCCAGGACGGTCTCGTGAGCAACAGGAACGTGGTATTCCAGGTAGTGACCCCGGTTCCTGCTGAACCTGGGTGGATGTTCAGGGCCGATGAACGGCACAGCGGGAAATACCCGGATGGGTCAAAGATACCCAATAATCTGCTGAACTGGTCGTTTGAAACGGGAGGACCGGTCCGTTCAAGCCCGGTCGTGGTCAACGGGATAGTCTACTTCGGCAGCAATGACGGGAAGGTGTATGCCCTGAATGCGGTCAATGGGACAGAGAAATGGTCATTCTCTACAGGAGGAGAGGTCCGGTCCACTCCTGCAGTCGTGAATAACAGGGTATTTTTCGGCAGCAGTGAAGGAACGGTGTATGCCCTGAATGCGGCCACCGGGTCTCCGCTCTGGAATGTGACGACAGGAGATCCTGTCCGGTCCAGCCCTCTCGTTATCGACAACGTGGTATACATCGGAAGCGATGATGGGAAACTGTATGCATTGAATGCAACCACTGGCTCCACCAGGTGGAGTTATCAGACGGGCGGTCCCGTCCTCTCAAGCCCTGCTTTCAACATGACCTACCTGGACTGGATTTTTGTCGGCAGTGATGATGGGTACCTGTATGTTTTCAATGCTGAGAATGGGAATGTTATCAGTACATCATATCCCTCCACCGGCGGTGCGGTCAGATCCAGCCCTTCGGTCAGACGTGATATGTCCCAATATTGTGGAAGTGATGATGGCTGGATCTGGGAAACCATGGGAACGGAGGGGATGCGCCCGGCCTTCTTCCTGGGATCTCCGATACAGTCCAGTCCGGCGGTATTCTCGGTCCCTGACCCGGTCTTCCCCGACAGGCTTGTTGTCGGATGCGATGATGGCAACATCTCGATGTTCCGGCTTTACCCCCCGTTCGGCCCGCTTCCGGTACCTATCTGGAAGTATCCCACCGGGGGTCCGGTCAGGTCGAGCCCGGCCGTTGCTCACAATACCATCTTCATTGGGAGCAATGATGGATCCGTCCATGCGATCAATGCATCAACCGGCCTGGGAGTCTGGACTTTTGCCACCGGAGGACCGGTAGCGTCAAGTCCGGCGGTGGCAAATGGCATGGTATTCGTCGGCAGCGATGACGGCACCCTGTACGCCATCGGCAATGATACTCAAGAATTCCCTGCACCCATCGTGATCAGTATCACGCCAGATTCCGGGGTAGCAGACACGGTTGTGCCCATCACCACCCTGGCGGGACTCCATTTCCAGGAGCATGCACGGGTAAACCTGACCCGGACGGGTGGTCCAACAGTGACCATGACAAACGTCGTAGTCCATCCTGATGGCACCAGTATTTCGGGTGACCTGAATCTGGCAGGGGTTCCCGAGGGGTTGTGGGATATCGTGGTGACGAACCCGGATGGGAAGAGTGGATCCCTGCACGAGTCATTCACGGTGAGAGCCCCTTCAGAGCTCATCGCTTCATTTGTGGCAGATCCCCTTTCCGGCAAGGCACCCCTGACCGTCCAGTTCAATGACACTTCGGTAGGAAATCCAACTGCATGGAACTGGAGTTTCGGTGAGGGGAGTTGGTTCAACACAACCAATGCAACATCCCGGAACGTATCAAAGACCTACCTCGCTCCAGGCAGCTACACGGTCCAATTAAGGGTATCGAACAGCGGAGGATCAAACACCTCGCTCCCGGGAACCACCATTACCGTCACAGAACCTCCCGTTGCCCCGACTGCTGCATTCTCAATGACGATCAATCACCTGTCGGTCAACTTCACCGACCAGTCTTCGGGTACTCCTCCCCTGACATATGCCTGGGACTTCGGTGATGGGGCAACCACGTCAGAGACATCACCCACCCACATCTATTCTAGTGCCGGCACGTATCCTGTCATACTGACTGTCACCAATTCAGCAGGATCCGACAATGAAACGCAGTCAGTGACGGTCACTCAGGAGAATGCATCAATCACACTCTTGAACCCCAACGGCGGCGAGAGATGGCAGCAGGGCTCGATCCAGACCCTCCGTTGGAATTTTGCCGGTGATCCCGGAACGCACGTAAAGATCGAGGCACTCCGTGGGACTCATGTCCTGGCAACAGTCACCTCCAGCTACCCCATCGGGTTGGACGGATCCGGCTCCTACAACCTGACGTTCCCCTACGGAACACCACTCGGATCGGATTACTTCATCCGGGTCACCAGCACGAGCAATGCAACGTACACCGATACCAGCGACACCCCCTTCTCGATCATTCCCCCCATCACGGTTGTCTCTCCGAATGGCGGTGAAGACTGGCAGCAGGGAACCACCCATACCATCAGATGGGACTATATCGGCAATCCCGGATCAACCGTGAAGATCGAAGCACTGCGAGGGGATACCATCCTTGCGGTAATCAGTCCCGGTGCCCCGGCTGGTCCGGGAGGAACGGGCTCAATGAACCTGACGTTGCCGATCAATGCTCCAGTCGGAACTGAATATCGGATCCGGATCTCCAGCACCAGTAACGTAATTTACACAGACACTAGCGACGCACCATTCAGGATCAGTGCCAATACCGGTTCGTCAATCGAACTGGTCGCACCAAACGGTGGCGAGAACTGGGTGCAGGGATCCAACCAGACCATCCAGTGGAATTATACGGGCAACCCTGGAACCACGGTGAAGATCGAGGCGTTGCGTAATGGTACAGTCCTTGCCGTCATCACTCCCGGCACTTCCATCGGGCCGAGTGGTTCAGGTTCTTTCAACCTGACGTTTCCTTACAACACGCCGCTCGGCTCCGATTATCGGATCCGGGTTACCAGCACCAAAAATCCTGCCTGGACGGATACGAGTGATGATACCTTCTCGGTCAGCCCGGCAATCACGGTGACCTCTCCTGACGGGGGGGAGCATTACCCAGTCAACTCCATCCTCCCCATGAGTTGGACCTATTCCGGCAATCCGGGATCCACCGTAAATATTCAGGTGATAAAAAATACGACCGTCCTGAAAACCCTGACAGGCATCCCGATCGGGACCAGTGGATCCGGATTGCTGAATGTGACGATTCCAGGCTCAACACCCAATGGATCTGATTACCTGATCCGGGTTTCCAGCACCAGCTATCCCGCCTGCTTCGACACGAGTAATGGGACGTTTACCATCAGTGGAACATGAGAGTCGGATGAGAGATTTCTGATTTTTTTTCCATCTTTTTTAAAAGAGGGGGGAGGAGGATCTCATTCCCTCCTCAACGGTAAGCGGGGAACCAGGCACTGTGTCGCGGTCCCTGGATATCTGCAGGCTCCGTCCACTTTTCACGCTTATGGTCAACTTCTCCAACAAAGGAGGGCGCCAGCAGGTCGGGACCACCATGGAATTCCC
>Ga0209096_1004977_pt1 | contig 10306 bp, 9 predicted proteins | sample AD_UKC034_MetaG_FD_184407 | JGI IMG/M metagenome (GOLD analysis project Ga0209096, IMG submission 184407) | Active sludge microbial communities of municipal wastewater-treating anaerobic digesters from USA - AD_UKC034_MetaG (SPAdes) (version 2) | ecosystem: Engineered > Bioreactor > Anaerobic >...
GAATTGTATAGCCCTGCGATCATCCTTGGATTAATCTTCGCCAGGTTATAGCCATTTTCAACTTGTTGGAAAATTTCGATGGCCTTCTTGGGGTTTCCCGAATATAGGTTGACATCGCCTATGTAGAAAAGGCTTTGCACTTCATTCGCTTTATTGCCAATACTTTGTGCCAATAAGAAAGCCTCATGGAAAATGATCAGAGCCGAATCCATTTTCTGGGTATTGCCATATACCGACCCCTTTCCTATAAGTCCTTCAATGGTTAAAAGGGTATCCCTGAGCCCAATTCCGCACTGGTAAACATTTTCAAAATAGTTAAAGGCTGAAAGGAATTCCTTGGACAGATAGTAAACATATCCAATCAGTTTATTTGTTTGTGCTACTTTGGCACTGTCGTTCAGGCGGGTAAATATTTCCAATGCCTCAAGCAAATGGTTGAGAGCTTCCATATTGCCACCCAGGAAATCATAACATTTGCCAAGCTGCAATTTGCTTTCGCCAATCATTTTCTCATTGCCAATCCTATTGGCTGTGGCCAATGCCTCCTTGGCGTACTGCATGGACAGTATAATATTCGAATCTTTGATTTCTTCGGATAGTTTGATTTTAAGCAGGATGGTATTGTAGAGTATGGAGTCTTCATCAATGGCTAAAGGGTCTTTACTCCATCTTTGAGCATTGGTTACCACGCAGAGGGAAAGGAGAAAAAGGATGGTATAGGATAGTTTCCTTAGCATGATGGAAAATATTTATAAAAATAAAGATAATTAAAATTTTGAATAAAAGCCTTTTTTCTTTCATATTTTACCTTTTCCTATGCCCCTACCATTCAGGTCTTTTTCTTGCTACTACGGTGTTTTCCGGTATTATATTTACCTATTCCGCCTTTTCTAATCAAATGAAAGTTTATTATGATTCGGGATTGTTGAATTTTTTGACAATTTTCTTATCCAAGGCCAAGCGATAAAGGGAATAAGGGGATAGGATGAAAAAACGGGTCAACTGTGTGAACAAATTGACCCGAATTGGAAAATGTTATGTTATTGTTACTCAGAAAAATCAACCAAAGTCATCGTAGGCCACCATCTCGTTGGGCACTCCCAAATCGTAAAGCATTTTGAACACAGCCTCATTCATCATAGGCGGGCCGCACAGGTAGTATTCAATATCCTCGGGGGCATCGTGCTTTGAGAGGTAGTTGTCTAATATTACCTGATGGATAAATCCTTTGTATCCATCCCAGTTATCCTCGCTTTTGGGCTCAGATAGGGCTATGTGGAAGTTGAAGTTGGGAAATTTTTTCTCAATGGCACGGAAATGGTCCTCGTAAAAAATTTCGCGACGCGAACGGGCTCCGTACCAGAAGCTAACCTTACGCCCCGTTTTTACTGTGTTGAAAAGATGGAAAATATGCGAACGCATGGGGGCCATACCGGCTCCTCCACCAATGAACAGCATCTCGTTCTGCGTATCCTTAATGAAAAATTCTCCGTATGGGCCGCTGATGAATACCTTATCGCCAGGTTTGCGTGAGAATATGAAGCTTGAGCATATTCCTGGATTGACGTTTAAGAAGGCATTTTTGGTTCTGTCCCATGGCGGAGTGGCAATCCTGATGTTGAGCATGATGATATTATCCTCGGCAGGATGGTTGGCCATGGAGTATGCGCGGTAGGTTTCTTCGGGATTTTTCATCTTCAAATCCCACATTTTAAATTTATCCCACTCAACGCGAAATTCCTCCTCCACAAAGATATCCTTACCGAAATCAACCTCAAGTTTTGGAACATCGATTTGGATATATCCTCCCGATTTGAAGTCCAACTTTTCGCCTTCGGGTAGTTTCACAACAAATTCCTTAATGAAAGTGGCCACATTCCTGTTGGAAACCACCTCGCATTCCCACTTCTTGATACCCATAACCTCCTCAGGGATTTCGATTTTCAAATCCTCCCTCACCTTCACCTGACAGCCCAAACGCCAGTTCTCGTTCTGCTGTTTACGGGTAAAGAAGTTTACCTCGGTGGTCAGGATTGAACCGCCGCCCTCCAGCACGCGGCATTTGCACATACCACAGGTTCCACCGCCACCGCATGCCGAAGGCAGAAATATTTTGTTGTTACTCAGCGTATTCAGTACTGTTCCTCCCGGTTCTACCTCCAGTACCCTCTTGCCATCATTGATGTCCAGTTTCACACTTCCCGAAGGGGTTAGTTTCTTCTTGGCATACAGGAGAATGCCAACCAAAAAAAGCATAACGATGAGGAATACAACAATGGCACTAAAGAAAATTGAACCGCTATTGGCAAGTAATATCATGATTTCAAGATTTAACAGGTTACAGTTTTATTCCCATAAAGGTCATAAAGGCTATGCCCATGAGTCCGGTTAGGATAAATGCTATCCCAAGTCCCCGAAGGGGTTTGGGGATATTGGAATACTTAATCTTTTCGCGTATGGCAGCAATGCTGATAATGGCCAACAGCCATCCCAAACCCGACCCCAGTCCGAATACGGTGGACTCGGCCAGCGTTTCGTACTCCCGCTCCTGCATGAACAGCGAACCACCCAGAATGGCGCAGTTTACTGCTATGAGGGGCAAGAAAATCCCAAGGGCATTGTATAGTGAGGGGGAAAACTTCTCCACAATCATTTCCACCAGCTGAACTATGGAAGCGATGACGGCAATGAACATGATGAACGACAGGAAGCTTAAATCGAGGGTAGCGAAGCTAGGATGGAGCCAGCTTAGCGCTCCGGGAAGTAGAAGAAACTTGTTCATCAGGTAGTTGACGGGCACCGTGACGACCATCACGAAAACTACGGCTACGCCCAGTCCGGCGGAAGTTTTTACAGTTTTTGACACTGCCAGGTATGAGCACATACCCAGGAAGTACGCAAAAACCATGTTGTCGATGAATACCGAACGGACAAATATGTTAATCAAATTTTCCATGATTTCCGATTTTTTGAATTATTCCTCGATAAGCGTTTTATTCCGCGTACGCTGTATCCAAATAATTATGCCGATGAGTATGAGTGCCATGGGCGGGAGTATCATCATCCCGTTATTTTCGTAAAATCCACCATGTTTAACATATATGGACTCTGATACAACCCGATATCCCCAAATGGTACCCGAGCCAAACAGCTCTCTGAAAAAGCCCACAATTATAAGGATGAGTCCGTAACCTACCCCATTGCCTATTCCATCCAAAAATGAGGGCCAGGGCTTATTGACCAGGGCAAAGGCCTCGAGGCGACCCATGATGATACAGTTTGTAATGATTAGGCCGACGAATACCGAGAGCTGTTTGCTCACATCGTAAACAAAGGCCTTTAGTATCTCATCAACCAGAATTACCAAGGCAGCCACGATGACCAGCTGCACAATAATCCGTATCCTGTTGGGGATAGAGTTGCGCATCAGGGAGATAAGGAGGTTGGAAAAGGCGGTTACCACGGTAACCGAAACAGCCATCACAAAGGCCGGTTTAAGTTTAACGGTTACAGCCAGTGCAGAGCATATCCCTAAAACCAGTACAGTGATGGGATTTTTGATGCCAATTGGCTCGGTTATCAGCTTTAAATTCTTGGCGGAGAACCAGGGTTCTCTTTGGTTATTTTCACTCATGGTTTACTTTGTTTGTTGATTAAAAAATGCCTGGTAGTTCTCAAAGCAATTGTATATCATTTCCTGAAGACCGGTACTGGTAATGGTTCCTCCCGATATGGCATCAACGGCATGGGGATTGTCTTTACCGGCACCACCCTTCACTACCTGCACCGAGACAAACTTGTGGCTATTATCAAAAATTGTTTTCCCGGCAAACTGCTTTTGAAACAGTAGGGTATTAATTTCTGCCCCCAAACCGGGAGTTTCTCCCTGATGATCGAAGGTTGCGCCGTAGATGGTATTCATATCGTCGTTTAGTGCGATGTAGCCCCAAATTGGTCCCCACAAACCTCTACCACGTACGGGGAAGATATATTTAACACTCCCATCCTCGAGTATTGCTTTGAAAACCGGCAGATTGCGCTCTTCCTCAGGTTTCGAGAGTTCGGCTTTTAAATCAATGCCGAAGGCATCAACGCCTTTAATGCTATCGCCATGAATATTTACCACCAGCTGCTCTGTGATAAACTTCTTAAAAACTTCATCGACAAAACGATGCTTGTTGGCAGCTTTGTCAATCCCTTCCGTTTTGCCAAATGATTTCAGGATGTCAACCTTTTTTTCGGTTTCTTTGTTTTTTTGCTGGGCCGGCTTAAGCGACGTGGCAGCAATGGCTAGCAGAACGGCAACAAGAATCACCATTCCCGATGAGTACAGGAATGTGTACAGGTTGCTGTTGGTATCCATCTTTTTAAATTTATCTAGTACTCCCATAGTCAGTAACTTTATTGTTGTGCAACCTTTTGGGCGCGCTTTAACCTCTTTTTGATATTGGCCTGCACCACGTAATGATCGATTAGCGGTGCAAAGGCATTCATGAGCAGGATGGATAGCATCATCCCTTCAGGGTAGGCAGGGTTTAATACTCTCACCAGCAGCGCCATAAAACCTACCAGGAAGCCGAATATCCATTTTCCCTTATTGGTTTGGGCTGCGGTAACGGGGTCGGTGGCCATGAAAACCGCACCAAATGCAAACCCTCCCATAATCAGATGTTGCCATGCGGGCACATCCATGTAGGGATTGACGGAGAGAATGTTGAAAAGAAAACCTGCCGATAGTCCGCCAATAACTACCGAAAGCATAATCCGCCAGCTACCAATGCCCGTTATCAGTAGAATTGCAGCACCAATGAGTATGGCCAATTTCGATGTTTCGCCAATAGACCCCGGTATGTATCCCATGAACATGTCGTACGTGGACGGAATGCTATCAATATGATAGGATGCAGCATTGGAAAGGGGTGTTGCACCCGAAAAACCGTCAACCGCCTTTGCCCCATGGGCAAGCCCTGCAACCCAAACATTGTCGCCCGACATGTGCGATGGATATGCAAAAAACAGGAAGGCCCTGGCCAAAAGGGCCGGGTTAAATACATTCATTCCGGTACCTCCGAAAACTTCTTTCCCAATGATAACCGAGAAGGCAGTGGCTATGGCAACCATCCACAGCGGTACGCCAACCGGCATGATTAAAGGGATAAGAATGCCAGTAACCAGAAACCCTTCGTTAACCTCATGCCCCCGCGACTGGGCAAAGGCAAACTCAATACCCAAACCTACCCCGTAGCTGACAATGAGCAGGGGGAGGACCTTAAGAAACCCAAACCAGAAGTTTTGCCAAAGCGTCCAACTCTCGCCTATCATCAGCGAATGCTGATAACCAACATTCCACATTCCGAATAGCAGAGTGGGGATTAGTGCCGTGATTACCACAGTCATGGTGCGTTTCATATCCACAAAGTCGCGAATATGGCTACCCTTTGATGTTACCTTGTTGGGGACAAACAGAAAGGTTTCAAACGCATCGAAGGTGGAATGGAACATTCCAAACTTTGCCCCTTTCTGAAAGTTTGGTTTAATTTTATCAATAACGTTTCGTAATGCTTTCATTATGGAAAGTGTTAATTTGCTAACCTAATTCTTTTATTACCGTTTCTATGCCTTTGCGTATGATTTCCTGTACTTCAATTTTCGAGGTACAAACGTATTCGCACAGGGCAAAATCCTCTTCCACCACCTCGTAAATGCCCAGCTGTTCCATTTTATCTATATCATTGGTAAGGATGGCTTTAATCAGGTGTACCGGATAAATATCCATGGGGAGTACTTTCTCGTATTGCCCCGATATCACGTAGGCACGTTCTCCTCCATTGAGGTTAGTATGGAGTTTATACGCTTTTCGAGGGAAAAACTTAGACATGAACGTTCTCGAAGCACTATACTTGTTGAACCCGGGCGAAACCCATCCAAGGAATTCGTAATGGTTGCCCTCGGGGATAACGGTAACCATATTGTCGTAAAAACCGAAGAAACCGTTTTCACTTATTTTTTTACCTATTAGCACGTTGCCACTGATAAATCGCAAATTTTCAGACGGTTGGGTTAAGTTGCCCTTAACGATGTTGTGAATGGAGGCACCGGTTTTGATGATGTAGTAACGGGGTTTGAGTACTTCTGAGCCTGCCAGGGCAATCACCTTTGTGGCATCGTACTGCCCTTTTTTGAAGAGCCTTCCAATGATAATGACATCCAGAGGGTTAACGGTCCAAACTATATCCCCCTTGTTGATGGGTTCGATGTGATGAATCTGAATTCCAACATTTCCGGCAGGATGCGGCCCGGTAAATTTGTTAACCTTAACCCCTTTGGCTTTGCTAAAAACGTTGTTCGGCAGATATTCTGCATTGACATTCAGGTGTATCACACCGTGGGTTAACCTCGAAAGGGCATCAATACCCAGTTGAAACGCTTCCACCTCGTCCTTTACGGAAAAATCCATGTCGGGAGCCAGGGGAGCGGTATCGAATGCAGAGATGTGAATTGCTTTGGGTACGTCCTTTATGCCGGCAATAATGCCGTATGGACGCTGCCTGATGGTTGGCCAAACTCCGCTTTTCAGCATTTTTTCAATTACCTGCTCTCGCGTCAGGGTTTTGGGGTCGGCAGCACCAAAGTCAACAAACTCCTGATCTTTATCAGGCGTGACAATTACCTCAAGGATTCTCCTTTGTTCGCCCCTTCGGATAAGTTCAACTGTACCGCTCACAGGCGATGTAAAAAGGACTTCGGGATGGTGTTTGTCGTAAAAAAGCGGCGAACCGGTTAAAACCCTATCGCCCTCCAGAACGCTGAGTTTGGGGGTAATTCCCGGGAAATCGATGGGTTTAATAGCATATGCTTCTGCTTGTTCGGTTCGGGTAAATACTTTTTCGGCTTCACCTTTCAGGGGGATGTTTAAGCCTTTGCGAATTTTATAAACCTTTGGCATGATCAAGATTTAGTTTTACAGACAACAAAGGTAAAAAATATAATGTTCGAGTTTTTGAAAATATATTTAACAAAAATAGTAATCAACATATATAATACTGTTAAAACGGGACGAATTGTGCAAAATTAATATTGGACTTATATTTGTAACAATTAGAAAGCATTGAAATGTAAAATTCAATGCAATTCGCAGTTAATCGATTCGTTTTACTTCTCGTGCAAATATGTTCAGGGTGATGTGTAGCATTGATGGTAGAGTTCACTTTCAGCAGGTTTTATTTATTGCGACCATTTGTTTTGCTTTAATTAAAACGAATGTGGCGCATGCTATCGGCTCAAATCAGGAAAGCCAATCAATTGAGTTTGTCAACTCATCCGTAATAAAATCCGTTAAGTTGCACAGGCTTGGATGGGAACTGTCTGAGCAGGCCATTGAACTGAATGGTAAGGGTAAACTCTTGTTTAGCTTCGATGATATTTCGGGAAATCCCTCTACATATTCATATACAGTAACCCATTGCGATTGGGATTGGAACTTTTCTCCCATTTTTCTATCCGACTACATGGATGGATTTGAGGTGAACGAAATTAAAGACTTCAGCTATTCCTCGGGAACTACTATGGATTACACCCATTTCCAGTTGGAATTGCCCAATGGGGATGTGCGTTTGAAAATATCCGGCAACTACCTTTTAAGAGTATTCGATACATACAAACCCGACGAGATTCTCATTCAAAGACGTTTTGTGGTGTACGAACCGTTGACAAAAATTAATGTGCAGGTCCGTCAACCCTCGGCGGGTGAGAACAGGTACAGCGGGCAGCAGTTGGATTTAAAGGTAAACACGGAAGGTGTTAGAATTTATGACCCGTACACCGAACTGAAAACCGTTGTTTGCCAGAGCTATCTTTTTCAGGGTTGCTTGCAGAATGTAAAGCCCATTCATGTGCAGGATGGCGAGATTGACTACTCGCATCCCGATGCCATTATCGTTGAGGGCATTAATGAGTTTCGCCTCTTCGATACAAGGAGTATTCGGCAACCCGGCACGGGCATTCAATCGGTTGATTACCAGGGTGGAGTATATCACGTGTTGCTTAAACCCGAAGAATCGAAGTTAAACCAAAAGTATTCGTACTACTCCGACCTTAACGGAATTTTCGTGGTGGGACTCGAGCGAAGCGATAAAAGCTGGATTGAGGCCGATTATCTCTGGACATATTTCACGCTGAAAACCCCTCTGGGAGGCGAAACGGGGAAGAGCGTTTACCTTTTCGGTGAGCTCACCGGATGGCAGCTAAGCCCCGATAACCGCATGGAATACAGCTACCAAAGGCAGGCATACGAAATCAGCCTGCTGTTGAAGCAGGGGGCCTATAGCTACCGCTTTGTGGTGGCCGACAACACAACCGGTACGGTTGATGCCACCTACTTTGAGGGCAGCCATTTCGATACGGAAAATAGTTACATGGTTCTTGTTTACTACAGGCCCATGGGCTCGCGGTACGACAGGATTATCGGCTACCAAACGGTCAGCTCGCAGAGGTAGAGAATGGCCTTTTTAGGGACCTATCTTTTTCGTATCCGGTTCACAATGAAATTAATCAGTATGGCTTGGCACAGTACGGCAATGCCAAACATGAACATGCCGAAAAACTCATCATTCAGGAAATGCGACATGGAGTAATGGCTTACGCAATAGTTTTCAATGATTGCGAGAAGGAAACCAAAGGGAAAAAGAAGAACTTTGAACAGAATGGCTGCAGCATTATAGTCGAAACGCAGCACGCCCAGTATCCAGAAAACAATGAACACTATGGCAAGGATAATCCAGAACTGTTTTTTAATCCGCATGAGTTTAGGCATTTGGGTTAGTGACTAATTGTTTGGATAGTTATGGTGTTGAAAAGGAATTCCTTTTGATATAGCCAAAAAACTCAACCTATCCTCTCAACCTGAAATTATTAACGTTAAAACCTCTAATGTTATTGTAAGGAGGACTTAAGCCTTTTTTCAATACCCCAAATCTTCTTCAATGGGCACTAAGGCCTCAATGGCCAGCTGGGCAAACTCGGCAATGGGTATGCCTATTTTTTCGCATTCCATGATGGTATCGCGATTTACCGATGCGGCAAATGCCTTTTCTTTCATGCGCTTCACCACCGATTTGATTTTAACGCATGAGATTTTCTTCTCGGGCAGAATAAGGGCAGTGGCAAAAATGAGCCCGGTGATGGTTTCGCCCGCAGCCAGTGCATGTTGAAAGCGTGTGTTTCTATCCAAACCGGTGGCCATCTCGTTGTGCATGCGTACGGCATCAACGGCATCGTCGGGTAGCCCCTCGGCTTTGAGCAGCTCCGCACCTTCCAGGGCATGCCTTTTGGGGTCGGCATTGGTCTCTTCCACATCAACGTCGTGCATTAAGCCGGCAATGCCCCATACATCAACATCCTCTTTAAACCTTGTGGTCAGGGCCCGCATCACTGCTTCGGAAGCCAAGCTGTGGGCCAGCATTTTCGGATTCTTTACATGCTTTTTCAGCAGTTCAAGGTAGTATTCACGTGTTTTCATGGATAATTAACACTAATTTTGTGTAAAGATAGTATGATTGGGGTTTTATTATCTGATGAGCAAGTACTATTTGGAAAAAGGATATCGATATTTAACAGATTTTTGATGATTTGAAAATGATTGCATGTCAGGCTTTTAATCCTGTACGAATGGCAAATTTGTAATTATTAAAACATAGATGATGTTCGAAATTCTCTCGCAATCCTTACTTTTTCATGGCATTGGCACCGAAGAGCTGGAGAAGATGTTCGGTCGTATTTCATACTCCGTTAGGTCGTATGTTAGGGGGCAAACCATTGCCCAGCGTGGCGAGGAGATGAAAAGCCTTTACCTGGTTATCGAGGGTGTGGTAAAGGGTGAGATGGTTGACTACTCGGGGAAAATCCTCAAGATTGAGGAGATAAAAGCATCGCAACCCCTGGCACATGCCGTGATGTTCAGCGATACCAACCGTTTTCCCGTTGATGTGATTGCGCTAACCGATTGCAAAATCCTGTTCATTCCCCGTTCCGATATGCTAAGGCTGATGCAGTGGAATGAGATTGTGCTCACCAACTTCCTGCAAGCCGTGTCGAATCGGGCACTTTTTCTTACTCAGAAACTGTGGTTTCTGTCGTTCAAAACTATCAAGGAGAAGGTTGCGCACTACCTGCTGACGTTGGCTAAAAGCGAAACCAAAACCACCATTGTTCTGCCCAAATCGCATCAGGAGTTGGCTGAGTATTTTGGCGTTACCCGCCCTGCCTTGGCCCGCATTTTTTCTGAACTGCGCGATGAGGGGGTGTTGGT
>Ga0209096_1004992_pt1 | contig 10283 bp, 10 predicted proteins | sample AD_UKC034_MetaG_FD_184407 | JGI IMG/M metagenome (GOLD analysis project Ga0209096, IMG submission 184407) | Active sludge microbial communities of municipal wastewater-treating anaerobic digesters from USA - AD_UKC034_MetaG (SPAdes) (version 2) | ecosystem: Engineered > Bioreactor > Anaerobic >...
GTGGTTTCCTGGGTACGGAGCTGCTCAATGCCGCCCAGGTCAAATCGCTGGCTGCTCTGCCGCCCCTGCCCGTTATGCGCGCCCGCCTGCTGGGTGTGCTGGTGGCCCCGGCGTCTCAGCTCGTCCGCACGCTGGCCGAACCCGCCCGCTCGATGGCTGCAGTCATCAAGGCCCATTCCGAAAAGGAAGCCGTTCCGGCAGCCGGGTAGTTCTGTGTTGTCCAACCTGGCAGGGTCCGCCCTGCTGATCGGAGGGCAGCACGTCTGCCCGTCATCAAGAAACAATTTGATTCAAAACCAATAAATCAAGCTAGGAGATTTTTAAAAATGGCTGATCTGACCAAACTCGTTGAAGAACTGAGCAAGCTCTCTGTTCTGGAAGCTGCCGATCTGGTTAAAATGCTCGAAGAAAAGTGGGGCGTTTCCGCCGCCGCTCCTGTGGCCGCCGTGGCTGTTGCCGCTGGCCCCGCCGCCGCCGCCGAACCCGTTGAAGAAAAGACCGAGTTCGATGTCGTCCTGAAGGACGCCGGCCCCAAGAAAATCGACACCATCAAAGTCATTCGCCAGCTCACCAACCTGGGCCTGGTGGAAGCCAAGACGATGGCCGAGACCGCTGGCGCCAAAGTCCTGACCGCTGTCAGCAAAGAAGCTGCCACCGATGCCAAGGGCAAACTGGAAGCCGCCGGCGCAGTTGTGGAAATTGCCTAATTTCTGAACAACGCGTTAAACAAAAAGCGGGCGCAACTGCGCCCGCTTTTTGTTTTTTTATTGTAATAACCGTCAGGCGGCTACGCTTTGCACCTGGCGAATGACCATGACCACCTTGCCCATGATGCGCAGGTGTGCCGGGTCATTCACAATGATGGGCTGCATGGTGCGGTTAGCCGGCTGCAGACGAATGCGGTCGGGTTCGCGGTAGAAGTATTTGAGGGTGGTTTCGTCCCGGTCATCGAGCCAGACGGCGACCATTTCGCCGTTGTTGGCTTCCTGGGCAGGGCGCAGGATGACGATATCACCATCGTTGACCATGGCGTCGATCATTGAATCTCCCTGGACTTCCAGTGCGAAGAGTTGATCAATCCGCTCGCGGCCGGGCAGCATGGACCGCGCCACTTCAACGCTGCTTTCGGGGTCAAAGTAGCCGGGGGCGCCGCCCGACTGGGTGGGCATGGGGATGGGTTCACTGGCAACAATGCGCCCCAGGAGGGGGACATTGACCAGGTCGCGCAAGGCTGAACCAGCCTCACGCACTGTCTGAACCACCTTGCCGCCTACGGTGCCGTGCACGGGCTGCAACACGCAGATGCTGCGCGAGACACGGCCATCGCGCCGGATATAGCTGAGCTCTTCGAGTTGGCGGAGGTAGTAATCCACCAGTGAGGTGGACTTGACATCAATGTGATCCCCAATCTCGCGAATGGAAGGTGAATACCCATGCGATTCCTGGAAATCGGTCAGGAACTGCATGATACGGGTCTGTCGTTCGCTTAATTTCTGGCTACGTCGGGCCATTCGATGTGTCCTTTCTCACCGGAAACACTTGTACATTTGTGCTAATTATACAAGAACAAGTGTTCTGTGTCAAGGCCATTTTGTCACAATTAATCTTCGTCGCGTTCCCGCAGGTGCGGGAAGAGGATGACCTCTCGGATGGTGGATCGGTCGGTGAGGAGCATGACCAGGCGATCTACGCCCATGCCAAAGCCGCCGTTGGGGGGCATGCCCATGGACATGGCGCGCAGGTAATCTTCATCCATGGGGTGGCGCTGCTCATCGTTATCGTCGTAGGCCCGCCCCATTTCCTGGAAGCGCGCTTCCTGATCCAGCGGGTCGTTGAGTTCGGTGAAGGCGTTGCACAGTTCCATGCCGCCCACAAAGCCCTCAAAGCGTTCCACAGTGGTGGGGTCACCGGGGATGGATTTGGCCAAAGGCGAGATATCGCGCGGGTAGTTATAGAGGAAGGTGGGTTGGATGAGGGTCGGCTCGAGAAAATCACCCAGCAGGCTGTCAATCAGTTTGCCGCGGGGTGACCCCGGTTTGAAGGGGACGTTATGCGCCTGCATGGCTGCGCCAAGGCTTTCAGCGGTGGGGTGCTGGGCAATGTCGATGCCGGTGGTCTCGATCAGACCCTGACGGAGATCAACCCGCCGCCAGGGGGGGGTGAGGTCCACCTGGTTGCCGCGGAAATTGACGGTACGCCGCCCGAGGACCTGGTCGCAAACGAAGGCGATCATTTGCTCAGTCATCTCCATGATTTTGAGATAATCGGCATAGGCCATGTAGAATTCAAGCTGGGTGAATTCAGGGTTGTGTTTATAGGAGACGCCCTCATTGCGGAAGTCGCGGCCAATTTCATAGACCCGGTCCAGGCCACCAACCAGCAGGCGTTTGAGATAGAGCTCAAAGGAGATGCGCAGGTAGAGCTGCTGATGGAGCTGGTTATGGTGGGTCACAAAGGGGCGGGCGGCTGCGCCGCCATAAATGGGCTGAAGGATGGGGGTTTCAACTTCCAGGAAGTCACGCTCATCCAGGAACTGGCGCAGGGCGCGCACGGTGTTGGCGCGGGCGCGGAAGATTTCACGCACTTCGGGGTTGACTGCCAGGTCGGCATAGCGCTGGCGGTAGCGGGTTTCGGGGTCGGTCAGACCGGCATGGCGCACCACCTGTCCATCCACCAGTTCGTCTTTGGCGGCCGGCAGGGGGGTGATGGCTTTAGCCAGCATGCGGAAAGACTGCACCTGCAGGGTGGCTTCACCGGTGCGGGTGCGGAACATGGTTCCTTCAGCCTCAATAAAGTCACCCAGATCAAAGGCCTGCTGTAAAAAGTCCATGGCTTCGGGGCCAATTTCGTTAATGCGGAAGAAGAGCTGGATGCGCCCGCTGCCATCCTCAATATGGGCAAAGGCCACCTTGCCCATGGGGCGCAGGGCGCGCAACCGCCCGGCCAGCGTGGCGGCAACGGGAGTGGCATCGCCGGCAGCTTCAGCAGCCTCATAGGCGGCGATGATCTGGGCGGCGGTGTGCGTCACATGGGCGCGGGTTGGGTAGGGCAGTATATTTTGATCGAGCAGGCGTTGTAATTTTTCCAGTCTGATTTTTTCGAGTTCTGTGCGTTCCATCAGGTTTGATCCTTTCAAAGAAAAGCCCCGCCCCTGGATGCGGGCGGGGCGGATTGTCGATTTGTGGGGCTATTGCACTTTCACAATTTGCACGACAAACTGTCCGGCCGGGGCATCCACCTGCACCCGGTCGCCAGCCTTATGATTCAAGAGGGCGCGTCCCAATGGCGACTCGTTGGAGATGCGGCCGCGGGCGGGGTCTGCCTCGGCAGCGCCGACGATGGTATATTCCTCATCAGAGGTGGTGCCTTCTTCGCGGATGATCGCCGTGGAGCCGACCTGGATGGTGTCACCCATGGCAGGGGCTTCATCAATCACATGGGCAGTGGCGAGCAGAATTTCCAGTTCCTTGATGCGGCCTTCCACAAAGGCCTGTTCGTTTTTGGCGGCTTCGTATTCAGCGTTCTCAATGAGTTCGCCGCCTTCCATGGCCTCGTGCAAGCGATCTGCTATTTCGTTACGCTTGGTGGTGCGAAGAAATTCCAATTCTTCTTGAAGTTTCTCGTAGCCCTCACGGGTCAAGAATGTGTTATGCATGGTCGTATCCTGAGTTTAAATGTTTGATTCCCAAAGTAAAACTTGGGAGTTGGAAAGGCCACTTAAGAAAAAACCTCTCCAGTTGGAGGGATTCTGTGTCTTGCGATGTCCTTGGGTTGTGAGTATGATATCACATTAATAACGGAAAGGCAAGTACCCGATTAAAATCAGCTAAAATAAAACGAAGCCCCGGCGATACCGGGGCTTCGAGCTGCTGTAATGGCAGTTTGACTAAGCTTTGGCCGGTTGAGCGGGTATCTGAGCGCCTTCACGCAGCGCCTGATAGTTCAACGGCAGGAAGCGGTGGTGGCGGGCGGGCAGGTGTTCCTGCAGGGCTTTCTCCAGTGCTTCCAGGGGCAGCACTTTGAGGTTGGCCAGCAGAGCGCCCATCAAGACCATGTTGGTCATGCGCTTGTCGCCAAGCCGCTCGGCGATTTCATTGGCGGGGACCATGACCACAACGATGTCGGTGCGTTTCACGGGCCGATTGATCATGGAGGAATTGACTACCAGCACGCCGCCCGGCTTGATCACGGATTCGTATTTATCAAGCGAGGGCAGGTTCATGGCCACAGCCGCATTCGGATGGCGAACCAGGGGGGAGCCAATTTCTTCATCGGCGATGACCACCGTGCAGTTGGCCGTGCCGCCGCGCATTTCGGGGCCGTAGGAGGGGATCCAGGTGACCTCGAGGTCATTATCCATGGCTGCGTAGGAGAGGAGCTGCCCGGCAAAGAGCACGCCCTGACCGCCAAACCCGGAGAAGATGATTTCGGTTTGCATGTCGTCCCTCTTTTAGATCTTAATCTCGGCCACAGCCGGGTGGATTTTGTAGTCGCCCAACGGATAGTAGGGCACCATGTTCGCTTCCAGCCACTTCATTGCGTCTTGCGGCTGCATGCCCCAGTTGGTGGGGCAGGTGGACAGCATTTCAACCATCGAGAAGCCGAGGCCGCGGAGCTGGGTTTCAAAGGCCATGCGGATGGCTTTCTTGGCCAGGCGGATGTTCTTGGGGTCGTGCAGGCTGCGGCGCACCACATAGCTGGCGCCATCGAGGGTGGAAAGCAGTTCAGAAGCGCGGATGGGATAACCTTGCAGTTCCACATCACGGCCATTGGGAGAGGTGGAGGTCTTCTGTCCAGGGAGCGTGGTGGGGGCCATCTGACCGCCCGTCATGCCGTAATTGCTGTTATTAAGGAAGAAGACGCTGATGTTCTCGCCGCGGGCGGCAGCATGAACGATTTCGCCCATGCCAATGGAGGCCAGGTCGCCATCGCCCTGGTAGGTCATAACAACCCGGTCGGGCATGGCGCGCTTGACACCTGTTGCCATGGCGGGGGCCCGGCCATGGGGCGCCTGGACGAAGTCGAAATCGAAGTAATTGTAGGCAAAAACCGAGCAGCCCACAGAGGCCACGCCGATCATGCGATCGCGGATGCCCATTTCATCAATGACTTCGGCGATCAGGCGGTGGGCAACACCGTGCGTACAGCCAGGGCAGTAATGCGTGGAGCAATCGACCAGCGCATCGGGATGTTCATAAACAGTCTGTTCGGGAGTGGTTTGGGTTACCATTTTATACCTCACTCAATCACAGTCGCCATACGCTTGAGCCAGCGATCGCGCGGATGCCCGTCGGTGGGCAGGGGGCCGGCAGCCATGCGCCGGATCTCGCCCAGGATTTCATCCGGGAAGGGGACAATGCCGCCCAGGCGGCCATAAAATTCAATCGGCTTGCGGCCGCGCACGATGGAGCGGACATCTTCGAGCATCTGACCGCCATTCATTTCGGTGACCAGCAGGCCATCCACTTTGTCAACGAGTTCGTCCAACACTTTGGTGGGGTAGGGCGCCAGGGTGATGGGGCGCAGCAGGCCAACCGGGATGCCTTCAGCACGGGCAGCGCGCACCGCCGAGACGGCCACGCGGCCAGCCGAGCCAAAGCCAACTACCAGATACTTGGCGTCTTCGGTGAAGTAGGTCTTGTAGCGCACTTCGTTGGCTTCAACTTCTTGCCAGCGATTGAGCATGCGGATGTTGGCCACTTCTTCTTCGGGCGGGTTCAGGTAGATAGAGGACAGGATTCTGCGGCCGCGCTGACCCATCGTGCCGGTGGTGGCCCATTCGGCAGTGGAGACGCCGCGCAGGGGAGCCATGGGGGGCAGTTCGCAGGGTTCCATCATCTGGCCCAGGCTGCCATCAAGCAGCACAACGGTGACCGAGCGGTATTTTTCGGCCAGGTCAAAGGCAAGCACAGTGAGGTCAACGGCTTCCTGGACGGTAGCAGGGGCGAGGACGATGGAATGATAATCGCCATGACCGCCGCCATGCACCACCTGGTTGTAATCTGCCTGGGCGGGGGCAATGTTGCCCAGGCCCGGACCGCCGCGCATCACATCCACCAGCACAACAGGGAGTTCGGTGCCGGCGATATAGGAGACGCCTTCGAGCATCAGGCTGAAGCCCGGGCTGGAGGAAGAGCTCATCACACGGGTGCCGGTGCAGGCTGCGCCATAGACCATGTTAATGGCGCCCAGTTCGCTTTCGGCCTGGACAAAAGCACGGCCCAATTCGGGCATGCGGCGAGAGAGGTATTCCAGCAGTTCGGTCTGGGGGGTGATGGGGTAGCCAAAATAGGCACCCAGTCCGGCGCGCACAGCAGCTTCAGCAACGGCTTCGTTGCCCTTCATCAATTCACGAGCCATATTATTCCTCCGCCTTGATCGGACGGTTAACCGTCTCGCGATAAACCGTAATGGCGGCTTCGGGGCACATCAGCGCGCAGATCCCGCAGCCGGTGCAGCCTTCTGCCACCAGGGTGGCCGGATGGTAACCTTTGGGGTTAATCCCTTCCGAGAGCGCAATCACATGCTGGGGGCAGGCCCCAACACAAAGATTGCAGCCTTTGCAAGTCAGTTCCTTGACTTCGATTCGTCCCTTTGGGGGCATCGCATCCTCCTGTGTTGAACGTTTCCTAAACTCGGACAAAATCAGTATGATATTTTGCCAAATCTGATTATGCCTTCTAAATCACAGTGCGGCTAGTGTTTATTGTCATTCGAGGAAGAAACAAATATCCCCTGATAGATTTTATGTATGAAGGAATGCAAGCCAGGGGAGATTATTCAGAAACGCGGGTGAAGTACAGGGTGCCAAAACCGAGATCGGGTGGGGTTTCCACCGACAAAACGCTGCCATCGTAGTCAAATGTGAAATCGTAGGAGGGCAGGCCAATGGAAATAAAGATGCTGACGCGTTTTTCGGCCACAAAGACATAGGTGGCAGAGAGACCTTCGCCAGTGGCGCGGTCAACCAGCCAGAGCCGCCCTCCTTCTTCAAATCGCAGCTCTACATTGTAGCCGCTGGGGCGCGGGCTGTCGGCGGTGAGCTGCCAGCGCCCAACCAAAATCTGCTCAAAAGGGGAATCAACTGCGGTGGGCAGGGTGCCAAAAGATCCCGCCAGCAGCAGGCCACAACTGACGATCAGGAGCAGTGCGCCGATTAAGACCAGGGCCAGGGTGAGTGGGCGGCGGCGGGGGTTGCGCCAGCCCGCCAGAAAGCGGTCACGCAAACGGCTCAGGGCGGGGGGCAAAGCAAGCAGGGGGCGTTCGGTTTCAGTTGTCATTCACGGCTCACGGTAAATGAAATCGATTCTGACTCGCCCAGGTTGCCAGCCAGATCGTAGGCTTTGATGACCAGGGTATGCCGGCCCGGTGCTGCTGACCAGGGCAGGCTGAAGGCCATGGCATCGCCAGAGGTAAGGCCTTCGCCACCCTGACGCAAACCTGCCAGGGTGCCATCCACCCACCATTCCACCCGGTTTACACCCACGGCTTCCTGTACGGCAGCCTGCAGGGTCACAATCTGCCCGGTGGGGGGCGTGATGGTTTGATCGGCAAGGGGGTAGGGGCTCTCGACCAGCGGGGCGGTGTTATCCACCGTAACCTGAAGGATGGCCGAATCCACCTGGGAATCGTCGCGCACAACGACCAGCCGGATGGCGTATAACCCTTCGAGGTCGGTGGTATCCCAGGCGGCCAGTTCGCCGCCAACAACCATCGATTCGCTGGCTTGGCCCACCTGCATCCAACTGCGGGGGTTGATGCCCTGCCCCACCTGCACGGTATAGGAGGCAAAATCAGTGCCGGCTGCGGTGCCAATAATGGGCACCACCCCGCGCACATAGGCATACAGCCCCGGTGAGGTGACCTGAACATTGGGCAGTGGAGGCGGGGCTTGAATGGCATCATATTCAATGGGCGGCAGGGGCAGGCCCATCCAGCGGGCCCAGGCCTGTGCCTCGGGTGGAGCCATCAGATAGACGCGTGCTTCTACCTGTTCGGGTGGGGTGAAGACGGTCGCCAGGCGCCCCGTCTCACGGTTGACCTGAAGGGACTGGTACAGTGTGTCGAGCATCACCGGTTCGCTGCCCGCCATAAACAGTTCGCTGACCACATTGGGACAGTTGACGGTTGGCAGCATGCCGGATGGGTCGCAGACATCCACAGTTTGCAGGCCGGAGGGCATGGTCCAGTTCTCAACCGGCCGGCCGCCGTGTGTATATTGCATCAGTGCGTGCCAGAGCGATGCAGAGAGATCGGAGTTGAGGGCAATATCTGAACCGGCCCAGACGACTGCCACGCGCTGCGGCGTATAACCGATCGTCCAGGCCTGGGTAGCATCGGCAATCTGCCCCAGGTGTGCTCCGGCCGGGCGGCCAATTTCCAGCAGGTTGGGGTGCCCCAGGCTGGGCCAGCGAGCGGATTCATCGCTCAGGACGTGGGTGATCAAATAGGCCAGGGGCTGGCTCAAGACGGGCTGGCTCTCGCTAACCTGCTGATCGAGCAGGGCGCGGCCCGAGCTGTCCTGCACCAGCAAAATCAAGACCGGCTGCAGGGGCTCATCCACTGCGGCGCGGCGGCCGTTCAACAGGCCCAGGGTGGCAAATGAACTGTACCCCTGTGCGGCCTGCAAAACAGTCAGACTGCCGCCTGAGGTCAGCAGGTCGGCATCGGGGGCGGCGGTGGACAGGCCCGACAGGCCCAGTGACTCGGCGGTACGCCAGATGCCCAAGACGCCAATCTGGTCGGCCAGGTTGATGAGGGGCACTACATAATCGTTTGCCAGAGCCACGCGCAGCCGCACCGGGCCATGATAGCGGCCATCGGGGTTTGCGGCAGGGGATTCCTGATCGGCACCCGCGGGCGGAATATCCCACATCAACGAGGCCGGGGCAAACCCACGCGCAAAAGCCGCCACACCTACAAACGGCGTGAGCAGCGAGCCAGGCTGGTGTCCGGTTAAAAATGATTGTTCTTCGTCCAGGGTGGTGTCGCCGAGCAAGGCTAGCACCTGTCCATTAGCCGGATCAAGCAGGGCCGCGCTGAAGGCAAGGTCGGCCTCGGCAAGCTGGCCCGCAGACAGCGTGGGCAGCAGGCGTGCCATGTCACAGGAGCGGCCATCGGGCAGTGATTCGGGTTCTAGTTGCCCCTGAAGGCGGGCAAGCTGGGTTTGCAGCGCACACTGCAGTTGAAGCTGGGTTTCGTAATCCAGCGATGTAATCACGGTAAGGCCGCCGCGCTCCACCCGCTGACTGCCGAACTGCGCGCCCAACTGGTTGATGACCAGATTGGAAAAAGCCACCGCTACCGGATTGGCAGGTTCGAGGGCTGGCTGCAAATCAAGTGCTTCGGCGGCGGCCGCAGCATAATCAGCTTCGGGGATCAGACCGCGGTCATGCAGAAGTGCCAGCACCTGCTGTTGATTCTCCAGGGCGGCGGCGGGGGCGTCCAACGGGTTGAGCGCTGGCGCCTGGCTGACGGCCAGGAGCAGGGCGGTTTCGGCCAGCGAAAGATCAGTGGCTGGTTTGCCCAGGTAGAGCCGGGCGGCGCTGTCGGCGCCATAAGTCAGGTGGCCGTACGATGTGCTGTTCAAGGCCCATTCCAGCACCTGACCGCGTCCATAGCGGCTGACCACCTGGGCGGCCAGCAGGCGCATGCGCAGCGCCCGCTGTAAAGAAGGCGGCTCCTGCTCCAGCAGTAGATCGCTGACCAGACGCTCCGCCAGGGTACGCGGCTGGGGATCCGTCAGGGAGCGCCAGTCAAAGCCGGGGTGCTGCCAGAAGGTGGGGTCGTAAAGCTCGACCATATACTGCACCAGAAGGGGTTCAAAATGGCCGCTGAGCGCCGGATCTACTGGGAGGAAGCGGCGCGGGATGCCAGGGTTTTCAAAGGTATAGAGCAGGTGCTGCCCGGTGCGGTCAAAAAGCCGGGTGGGTTGGAGCATCTGCCCGGTCTGGCGATCGAGCAGGGTGGGCAGGATTTGAATGGACGGCAGATCGGCAGTGAGACGCGCCCAGGCAAAGCCCGCCCAGACAACCACCGCCGCCAGTAACACACCCAATACAGCGCCCAGGGCCCGGGCGGTGCGTCCCAGGCGGGGTGTGAATTGATGACGCCGCTGCACACGCCGCCGCGTCCGACGAGTAACCATTAAATGAAGAGGAACAGGGCGCAAAGCGTTACTTTTTAGGCGTGGGGGTACGGGTGGGAGTTACCCGGGGGGTGGGCGTGGCAGAGGGTTTAGGCGTGGGCGATGCCTTGGGCGTGGGCGTGATGGTGCCAGCCGG
>Ga0209096_1005010_pt1 | contig 10253 bp, 8 predicted proteins | sample AD_UKC034_MetaG_FD_184407 | JGI IMG/M metagenome (GOLD analysis project Ga0209096, IMG submission 184407) | Active sludge microbial communities of municipal wastewater-treating anaerobic digesters from USA - AD_UKC034_MetaG (SPAdes) (version 2) | ecosystem: Engineered > Bioreactor > Anaerobic >...
AAAAACTTTCGATACTTTTGGACAGGGCATATGGTTTCGTTAATCGGAACCTGGATGCAAACATCGGCGCAGTCCTGGTTAGTCCTGGAGATCACCGACTCTCCTCTGCTATTGGGGTTATTAGGTGTCGCGCAGTTCACTCCGGTTCTTTTGTTCTCTCTCGTTGCAGGGGTCTTTGTCGACCGATTTCCAAAGCGCAGACTTCTACTGTACACGCAAACCATTTCCATGGGGTTGGCCTTTGTTTTGGCTATTTTGATCTTTTCCGGTCAGGTGGCTTATTGGCAAGTTTTCATCGTCTCTCTTTCATTGGGAATCATAAAAACCATTGATATTCCAGCGCGGCAGTCGTTTATGACGGAGTTGGTAGGCAAAGAAAACTTGCTCAACGCGATCGCCCTCAATTCAACTGTCTTTAATTTGGCCAGAATCGTCGGGCCCGTGCTTTCAGGCGTGATGATGGGGTGGGTGGGGGCCGGATGGTGTTTTTTCATCAACGGGGTCACCTTTCTCGCGGTGTTGGCCGGTTTGTGGAAAATAAAGGTACCGGATAAAATGATCCAGAATAAGCGCAGGAATTGGGTCCCCGATATGCTTGCAGGACTGCGGTACGTTTTCCGAAACCGCGAACTCACTCAAACGATCGCCTTGCTCGCGATCGTCAGTGTCTTCGCCATGAATTATAGCGTTTTGGTTCCTGTTTTAGCGAAGAACCAACTGAATCTGGACGCTTCCGGATACGGCTTTCTGATGGCCAGTTTGGGAGTGGGTTCTGTGATCGGCGCCCTGTCCTTGGCTTCTAATAGCCGGAAAGGAATTCGAAAAGGTTTTATGAGGATACTGCCTGTTCTGACGGCTGTTCTGTTTATTATCACGGGGTTTGTCAAACAGTTTTGGCTCGCGATGGTCTTAGTGGCCGGAATCGGGATGTCCAATATCTCGTTTACGACGACGGCGAATTCTTCGATGCAAGTGCAGTCCGATGATGAATATAGAGGTCGCGTGATGAGCATTTACGCGCTCGTTTACACGGGTTCTTCGCCGATCGGAAATACCTTTGTCGGTTGGATATCCGATGCGTATACGGTCTCTTCTGCCTTCATCCTTTCCGGGTGCATCACTCTGGCGCTCATGTTTTTTCTTACTCTCATCTTACGGACAAGAGCGATCGCCGGTTTTCGCGAATCGACGAAATAAAACGGCGAACGCATAAAGAGATATTTCACGCATTAAGATAACTCCGTGATCGCGATCATTCGGGTTGTAGGGCGCGCCCTCCTTTAAAAAAACCTGCCCACAGGCGCGCGTAATGATTGCCTTCGTTTGCTTCTTTTCAGACTTACCGCCAGACGAACCCGTCGACAACAGTTCCGTTCGAATCGGGGGAGAGCATTTCGATATGATCTGAATCCCGCCGTCACGACCTCCGCCCTTTTTTCCAATCGAGGTGACTCGAGCGTTAATAATGTGTATTTTTCCGAAAAAGGGAGTATAATTTAACCTAATAAGGCATGCGTTATCGACGTTGGGGAATCTGTGACCGGTCGTTTAGGGAGTGTAAGAGAAGAAAAGGAGGTATGAAAAGTATGAAGAAAATACCGATTTTGTTTGTCTTTCTGATCCTGGTCCTGGCGGCTCTCATGTTGGCTAGCAGTTTCCGTTTGAACTTCACAGACGCTTACCTCGCTTATGTCCCGTCCAGTAAAACGCTACAAATTGCGGCCCACGGAAAAGTGCTGTCGTACGGTACCGGCTGGATCGTACAACAAGTGCAGCCCTACTTGTACCATATGAGACTCAGCACCTGGCAAGGCTTTTTCTGGAAGATTAACACCTCTCAAAAGAAGGTCTTTAAAACCACCAATGGCCAATTTGGCACGAATGTCGGTCATGATACTCAGATGAATGTCACGCTCGAAGTGATCGGTGGTTCGAACAATGTGCCTCCCACTCGGTTTTTAATCCGATTCAACACCTCTCAAAAGAAGGTTTTTAAAACCACCAATGGCCAATTTGGCACGAATGTCGGTCATGATACTCAGATGAATGTCACGCTCGAGGTGATCGGTGGTTCGAACAATGTGCCTCCCACTCGGTTTTTAATCCGATTCCACGACGCGTATCTAATTTATGTCATTGAATCTCAATCCATCCAGATCGCCGCTCAAAGCACGGTTCTTTCATACGCTAATGACTGGAATAAAGCCCAGATTTATCCGTACTTGTTCCATATCCGCTTGGCGACCTGGCAAGGTTTTTACTGGCAAGTGAATACGAGCAGAAAAGAACTGGTCGAAATCCGGAACGGAACATTCGGTGCAATAGCGGGAGGTACCCATTCGACATTACCGATATCGGTGACGACGCAATAGGTCGAGAAATTTCACCGTTATACGATGTTCCAAGTAAAAACGCCGATAGAAGCGGAAGCGATAGTGATTCTGTCTCCGGGCGACAAGGACCCGACGCCTTCAGGCGTGCCCGTAAACACGATATCCCCGGGTAGCAGCCGCCAATAACGGGATATCTCTGCTAAACACGTTTCTATCGGAAAGATCATCGCCCCCGTGTTTCCCGTCTGCCTTAAACGGTCGTTTACGTGGCAAGTGAAAGTGATCCCGTTGAGGGACAACTCGGGGTTAAAGGGAACAAAATCGCCTAAAGGGGCGCTCCGATCAAAAGACTTCGCTTTTTCCCAGGGGAGCCCCTTTTTTTTGAGCGCCTCCTGCAGATCGCGTAGAGTGAGGTCCAATCCCAGCGTCATACTATCGATCCAGTCTCCGGCCGATTCCCCTTGTTTGAAAACCCCTTCTTTTCCAATCCGTACCACCCACTCCGATTCATGCTGCAAGTCCCTCCCACAGCCGGGATGGATTATATCCGTCCCCTCGAAAAAAACCGACTCTTTCGGTTTTAAAAATACGACCGGCTTTTCCGGGAGAGCGTTGTTCAGCTCCTGCGCGTGTAATCGGTAGTTTCTACCTATGCAGAAAACTCTCCTGATCATTTCTTTCGGCAGCATCTTCCCTTTCCTTTCGCCTTTCCGCTGGCCCTCAGCGGGCTTCTGTTATGTCAGAACGATATCGAACAAAATCGCGAAGAAATGAAAAAGACTTCCGGCCAAGACGAAAAGATGCCAGACCAGATGATGGTAGCGAAAACCGCGATAGAGGTAGAAAAATGTTCCCGCGGTATACATGATCCCGCCGAATAGCAGAAAGAAGAAACCGCGAGGACTCAAGGCGTTAAACACGGCGCGGAGAGCGAAAACGATGAACCAACCCATCGCGATATAGAGCATTGTCGAGAGCACGACGAACCTTTTGATAAAGAAGATTTTGAACACAATGCCGAATAACGCGATACCCCAAATGACGCCGAAGAGAACCCAACCCGTTATACCCGGGAAGACAGTCAACAAAAACGGCGTGTAGGTTCCGGCAATGAGCAAATATATCGAAGAATGGTCAAAGATCTCGAAGAGGTTCTTAATGTTTTCTTTCTGGAATCCGTGGTAGAGGGTGGAGCTCAAATATAAAACGATCATGGTAATACCGTAAACGATACTGCTGAAAATCTTGATGGGATCTCGGTCCATGACAGAAAAAACAGTCAGGAGTACAAGCGCCAAAACCCCGAGAAGCACCCCTGCGCTATGGGATATCGCATGGGCCTTCTCTTCACGCATTGTAAAGTTTTCGTGTTTCACCTCTTTCTCCTTTCACCGTTTCGAAACCTGACCTGATAGGGTCTGATTCCGCTCGCCACCGATACAGATGTTTCCTCTCTGTTTTTCCGATGAACTCCGACATCTGCGTTTTTCTCAGGAAATAGGCGATCCGCGACGCAAGAGAAGCCGATACCGAGAGTTTTCGCTTGATGTCTGCCGTCGTGAAGGGGCTCTTTTCATCCAGTTGGAGGAAGCTTCGGTACTCTTCCGGATCCGAAAGCATTTGCGTCGATTGAATCGAAAGCAGCTTCCGATCGACAATGCTCACCCCTTTTCTTCTCCAACTGCCTTTTCCGTCATCGCAGCGCTCTTCTTCCACTTCCACAAAGGCAAGAGCGATGGTGATTGCCGGATTGGGTAGAAGGGGCGCCAGATAGATCAGTTCTTTGAAGACATCGTAACCGGTTCCTTTTTTGGGTGACCTTCTGCGATACACCCCCTTACCCTGATCGTCTATCCGTGTAATCCATTTCACGGCTGGTATCGGATACACGACAACAACCGGCCAATCCGTTATTAACATCGAAAGTTTGCGCTTCATCGCCCCGAGGTTGGCCGTTTGTATTTCATAGATCGTTCCGTCCCTGAGGACATCGACGTAATACCCTTTTATCGCTACCTCCGAAAGTCCGTCGTCCCCTTTGTAGTATGCTTTGAGACTATCGTGGAGAGCGCTCTCGTTATATGTGGAGATATGTTTATCCATTCTTTCGGGGGAAGTCTTCGAGCGCTTTCGCCATACAGGTAAGGACCTTGGCGATATCTTCGTCAGATATCCAGTAATGGGTGGCAAATCGGTAAACCTGACCTTCCGGGCCGTTAATCTTGATGTTTTGCTTGAATAACTCTTCTTTCAGGAACATACCGAGCCGCTTGCCGACTTCTCGATTACGCGATTTATCGCGTGTGTCGATGCCGGGGTCGATCGTGAAAAAAACCATATTAATGTCTAATTGCTCTGAGAATACCGCGACCCCTTTAAGGTTTGAAAGGCCTGCGGCTAACGCTTTTGCCCGCCGATGATCTTCTGAAAGGCGCCGGCTCATCTTATCCATAGCGATGATACCCGGCGCCGCCAAAACGCCGGCTTGACGCAAAGCCCCCCCCATGATTTTGCGGTTTTTCCTCCCTTTTCGGATAAACTCGGCAGTACCGGCGACGATAGACCCCACCGGCGCGCAGAGTCCTTTGGAAAGGCAGAACATAACCGAATCTGCATACTGGGCGATATCTTTCGCTTTACAACCCAATGCGGCGGCGGCGTTGAAGATACGGGCGCCATCCAGGTGAACAGGAATGCCTGCTTTTTGGCCGATGCTAAAGATCTCCGCCATATTGTTCAGAGAAACTACGGCGCCGGAGGAATGTGCATTTTCGACGCAGATCAGTCCTGTCCGCGGTGTGTGTAAATCGTCTTCTCGTATGCGCGCTTCGAGTCCTTCCGGCTGAATCTTGCCCCGAATCGCCGGTACGAAACGTAACTGAACGCCCGCGATGACGGCGGAAGCGCCGGCTTCGTGGATGACAATATGGTTGTCCTCAGGAATTAACACTTCATCGCCACGCAGAGTGTGAGTCAATATCGCGAGCTGATTGCCGAAGGTTCCCGACGGAACGAAAAGTGCCGCCTCTTTCCCCAGTTCCCGAGCGGCCTTTTCTTCCAAACAGTTTACCGTGGGGTCATCCGCGTAAATGTCATCACCGACAGGGGCAGTCTTCATCGCTTCTCGCATCTCATCGGTCGGTTCGGTAACGGTGTCGCTTCGCAAATCAATGTAATTCAATGGTTTTCAACTCCTTTTGATTTATCCTCGCCGACCCATCAGTCGGAACGAGAGATCGTTCATATGGCAGTGTCCGATCATGATCTGGCAGTTGGTCGTCTCTATCTGTATCCCAAGGTAATCGTTTTTCATCCGTTTTCGCCGGAGCGCCTCCTCCAGTTCGCGAAAAGCGCAGTCTTGAAACCATAAGTCCCGGGCGAGATGCAATCTCATGAACAAAGCGGATAACCCTTCGGTGAGGGGTATCTTTTGCATGATCTCTGATAGGGTGGTTCGCCCCGTTCGAACCTGTTTTAAAAGCGTGAGGAAGAATAATAGAACTTGGTTGTCCAGAGGGGTTTTTCCTGTTTTTTTCCAAAGCGGATTCGGTCGTTTTATGGTTGATTCTGCCCGATGGATCAAACGCGTGACAAAGCTAAGCTGAAGGGGTATTTTGGGAGGAATCAGCATTCGGAAATAACTATGGTAGGCTTCTCGCGATGAACCTGAGGGCTGGGGCATGAACAGAACCGGAAGTACGTTATCGCCGATCTTTCGCGACTCGGGTGCAAACAGTTGTTCATATTCGTTTTCCCGAACCGTTTCGTAAACTTCGACAATGGAGAGGACCTTTTCCAAGAAGCCCTCTGCCGAACTAATAACGCCCGTTATTTTATCGGAGATAGGTAACCCCAGTCCATGGTCTGAACCTGCCGGATGTCCTTCGGAAGACGCGCATTCTTCGGAGCACGTTTTTAGAATACGGAGGCTATCTAAAAGCTCTTTCGAAAGGCAATCCGCTTCCTCTATCAAGGGGCGGAAAGAGGCCGATCGTCGTCCGTTTGCGATTTCGTCCATCCGATCAGAGAAGGATTGTTCCCTCCTTTTAAGAGCGCCCGAGAAGACGGTTAACGCTTCCGACATCTCGACTTCGTTTCGGCTGTACCGCGCACTTCTCGCCATCTCCGCCAACAAACGCAAATCCCCCGCGGCTCCCCATTCTTTCAGCACACGGTAAACGTATTGGCCAAAGAAAGAAAGCCTCAACCCTCTTGGGCGGGTCTTTTCGTTCTGTTCGAGCTCCGAAAAGAGGGAAGGCCGACCGGTTTCTGCTTCTCTCCTCTGAATAGTGAAAAGTGCCTCGCACACAGGGTTCGCTGACGCGGCCGGCGCTTTCTGATAGGGATCGTTTTTTAGGAGTGCGATAAGAAGATCGGCTGTTTCTGCATGGGTTTTTTTAAGCGTTTCGGCCAGATCGGCGATGAGGGCGTTAACATGCTCTCTGGAAAAGAAACGACTGCGATCCGTTTCGTTTAGAGGATCCATAACACCACGCCCGATATCGCAATCATCGGGAGGATTCGGATAAACAGTTTTGTCATATCAGCCTTGAAATAATCCGCCGTCAATACGGCGCATAGATGGACAGGAGATACGAGAACCCCGACAACCGACCAAAAATAAAGCCATGTCGCATCAGCACCCATCGCCATTAACAACGGCGTTGTGATGCCAACCGTGCTTTGCGTGATGCCCGTCGCGATACCGAGAAAAAGGGGCAATAGGGCAGTCATCCAGCCGACACCAAGGTTCATCGCCTGGAAATCGGCGGCTAAGGAAGCCGGGAATCCCACCCGAATTAAGTAGCTTTTGTAAACAAAGAAAAGATAGAGTAAAAGATACACGTCCCATTTTTGTAGAGCTCCGATCAACGCCGGAAAAACATGTTTTCGGCGAACTAAGGAGTAAGCGCCGATACAGATCAGTAAGGCCAAATACCCTTCGACGTTAAAGCCGAGGATGAGAACCCCGATCAAAATGATGAACCCGACCAGCCATAGCCCCTTCAGGTCTCTAAGCGGCGCTTTTTTGATGCGGGGTAATCGAAACCCATTGAGGAAGAACCAGCCGCTCACAAATCCGGCTAAAAAGACGGGGAATAGCGTCATCGAAAATGAGGCCAAATTCTTACCGGTCAATGAGACGATGAGATACATCGCCGAGTAAACAGGCCAGAAGAATTCTACCGTGTGACGGAACCAGTAATTGGCGGCCAAAAGATAATCCGGATTTTTATGATCGGCTTCTCCTAAGTTTCTGGTCATCGGAGCCGTAAACATCGCTCCTCCAGGCATGGGAAGAAAGCCGATCAAGGTCGGCATAAACGCGATCGCAGTCGGGTTATCAAACAAAGCTTGGGAGGATTGGGTAAAGGTTCGGGCGTCTCCCGAAAATGTCAGGACATGGCTGAAAAAGTATATCAGGAATAGGGTGACGATGAGTTTGTAGAAGGCTGGATCGGTATAGGGCTCGATAATACTCAAACCTAGAGAAACCGGGTCAAACCGAAAGCAGATCAGGACGATGATAGAAGCCAGGATTGCCAAGAGCAAGCGCTTCGTTTTTCTCTGTAAAAAGATTAACGTCAGTAGTGAAAGCGAAATGGCTAATAAAGACAATGAGGTCACCTACACATAGTATTTTACGAGGTCTTCGACACGGGTCTCAATATAAGCCGGCGCTGACTTTCGGTAATCCAGATAGAATGGGGGCGTACTCTGTTCAAACCAACCGGCGATCTTTTGCGTGACGCCGCCGGTGTTCTCCATCAGAATCAACGGTTTCCCGTAGCTGTAAGCGGCGAATATCTCGATCGCAGTTCCCGAAGCACCTCCGATGGAAATGACCAGATCGGCGTTCTTCAATAGAACAAAACTACGCATTTGGAAATCTAAGCCCGTGTAGATCGGGTATTTGACGTACGGACAAGGGCGCACGATCTCTTCATCCGCATCATAAGGAAGGACTCCGAAGGTCTCTCCATTTTCTGAAGCGGCTCCCATCGACACCAAGGCCATCACGCCATCACGCCCTCCGCTCCAAAGAGAGTGCCCCAGTCTGGCGATTTGCTTGCCAAGGGCAAGACAGAGGTCACCTAACTCCCGAACGGGAGATTGATCTATGTTTCCGGAATATCCAATGACAGCGATTCGCACGGTTGGGCCTCCATTTTTTGTTTATGCTTTTCATTCTCCATGATGTACTTTGCTCCGTATGATCGATAGGATCTTTTCGCGACAAACGGAAAGATTCATAATTTTCTTCACTAAAACCGGATCGAATTGAGAACCGGCGCCATCCTCAAGTTCCTTGAAGGCAAGATCGACCCCCATCCCTTTACGATAAGGGCGGTCGGAAGTCATCGCTTCAAGCGCGTCCGCAATGGTGATGATCCTCGAAATATACGGGATTTCCTCTCCTTTCAGGCCAATCGGATATCCTGTTCCGTCCCAACGTTCGTGATGGAAGAGCACTAAATCGGCGATTTCTCTGAGTTTCTCTGAGGAATGCAGCACTTCCGCGCCCCATTGCGGATGCTTTTGTATGATGTTATATTCGTCGGAGGAGAGAGCCCCGCTCTTCTTCAAGATATCCGAAGGCACTAAAATTTTTCCGATATCGTGGACCAATCCAGTCCAATAAGTTTTTTTAACCTCCTCGGAATCGGTGCAAATTTCTTCCGCGATCGCGGAAGAAAGCAGTGCGACGCCTTCGGAATGGCCTTGCGTGTAGGGATCGTAGAGTTCTAATATCTTAATGAAAGAGAAGATAATTTCTTTTTGAAAGCCTTCAGACTGACGGACAAAGGTACGGATCGCAAGGAAAGAAGAGACAACGTTGGCAAAAGAACTGATAATTTCGATCTGTTGCTCGGAAAAGGTTTGATGGCGGCCTTCGGCGATATCAAGGGTAATCAGGCCGTAGACTTCGCCGGCGACTTGGAGATAGACGCCCAGCGTTTGTTCGATCGGTTTCCGCTCTCTTAAATAGAGTTCGGGAAGGAATCGTTTCAGCTCTTCTGATTTTTCAGGCAATCCGAGGGTATTGTTTATGAGAAAGGGGTTTTCAGAAGGCTCTAACAGCTCTCTAGGAATCTGATAATACCGTGAAAATCGATGGCCTACGAAGCTCGCGATGGAAAAGGCTTTCTGAGTCGCGCTATAAATCGTCCCGTAATCGGCTTTAGGAATAAGCGTCATGAGGGTGTCAAGCGATTCTTTCAGAAAGCTATGTTGGCTTTCAAAAGTCTTCAAAGAGGATCTTGAGGCGAGTGCGATGGTCTTGCGCAAACCGGTGGCCAATTCTTCTGTGACATGATAGCTCTCTTCAAGCTGCTGGTTCATCGCTTCCAATTCCTCGTTGACTGCGGAGATGTCATCGTTTTGGCGGTGGATCGTATCCATGCGTTTCTCCAATTCATTGGCGAGTTCATTGAACGACGTTCCAAGATGACCGATCGCTCCTTCGGGATGGCTTAAATAGCGGGCTTCGGAATCTCCACGGCGATAACGGGTGACAACAGAAGTCAACTGAGAGATGGGTTTCAAGAATTGACGCCGGTATAAATAGGCGAAAAGCAAAGCGAAACACAAAAGAATCAGGGCGATACCGGCTGAAAAAACGGTTAACGCTTGAACCGGCAAACGGATCTCTCGAAAAGAAATATCAAATCCCAGTACCCACCCATTGGATAACTTTGATAACGCAAGAAACTTATCTTCTTGCAGAACGACCCGTGAGAGAACGGAGGTTTCGGAAAGAATACCGTCGTAAACGGCCGGATCGATTGCTTCTAACTGTTCGAAAAGGATCCCTTTCCCGTAATCGGGGTGATATAAGACTCGCAGATCTTGGTTCAGCAGGAATCCGAAGGAGTGATCGGAATCCGTAAATTGCTCGATTTTTTCGAGTAAACGCCG
>Ga0209096_1005014_pt1 | contig 10238 bp, 7 predicted proteins | sample AD_UKC034_MetaG_FD_184407 | JGI IMG/M metagenome (GOLD analysis project Ga0209096, IMG submission 184407) | Active sludge microbial communities of municipal wastewater-treating anaerobic digesters from USA - AD_UKC034_MetaG (SPAdes) (version 2) | ecosystem: Engineered > Bioreactor > Anaerobic >...
CCGGCGGCGGCGCGCGAGAGCTACCTTGTGGGTGAGCGCATCCTCGCCGCCGCGCGCCAGACCGGCGCCCAGGCGATCCATCCGGGCTACGGCTTCCTTTCCGAGAACGCCGAATTCGCGCGCGCCTGCGCACGCGACGGCGTGGTGTTCATCGGCCCGCCGCCCGAGGCGATCGAGGCCATGGGCAGCAAGAGCGCGGCCAAGGCGCTGATGCAGGCGGCCGGGGTGCCGCTGACGCCCGGCTACCACGGTGACACCCAGGACGCCGCCTTTCTTCAGGCCCAGGCCGATGCCATCGGCTATCCGGTGCTGATCAAGGCCAGCGCCGGCGGCGGCGGCAAGGGCATGCGCCGGGTCGAGCGCGCCGAGGAGTTCGCCGCGGCGCTGGACTCCTGCCGGCGCGAAGCCGCCGCCGCCTTCGGCGACGAGCGCGTGCTGGTGGAAAAGTTCGTGCTGCGCCCGCGCCACGTCGAAGTGCAGGTGTTCGCCGACGCACACGGCACTGTGCTGCACCTCAACGAGCGCGACTGCTCGGTGCAGCGCCGCTTCCAGAAGGTGCTGGAGGAAGCGCCCGCGCCCGGCATGACGCCCTCGCGCCGCGCCGCGGGCGCGAGCGCGTGGAGCCCGCGCAGCCGGCAGCCGGGCGGGCCCGGCGCCGCGGCGCCTCCGCCCACCGCGGTGACGAAGGCGGCGAAGCCCGCCGCCCGCCAGGCCGCCGCGACCTCGGCCTCGCGCCCGGGCGCGAGCGCGATCACCCCGCCGCCGCCGCCGGCGCCGGTCAGCTTGGCGCCCAGCGCGCCGGCCTCCAGGGCGAGCGACACCATGCGCTCGATCTCCGGGATGGACACGCCCAGCTCGCCCAGGCAGGCCTGGTTCTCCAGCATGGCCGCCCCCAGGGCGGCGAGGTCCCGGACGCGCAGGGCCTCGAGCCCGCGGCGCAGGCAGCCCTCGATGCGCTCGAACTGCCGCTCGGTGGCCGCCCGGCCGGCCTCCCAGCGCCGGCGCACGCTGGCGACCATGTCGCGCGTGGCCCGCGGCACCCCGGTCTGGCCGACCACCAGCGCGGGCAGCGCCCAGGGCAGGCGGGCCGCCTGCGGCGAGAGCGGCTCCGCCCCGGCCGGCGTGCCGGTGGCCAGCCCGTCGCGGCGAAACAGGCACAGCCCGCCGTGCGTGGCGACCATGTCGTCCAGCCCCGAGGGCGTTCCGTGGAACACCCGCTCCAGCTCGTGGGCCAGCTCCCGGACCCGCGCGGCGGGCCAGTCCGCGCCCCGGGCCACGGCCGCCGCGCGCACCAGCGCCACCGACAGCGCGGCCGAGCCGCCCAGGCCCGCGCCGAGCGGCAAGCTGGCGCGCAGCGAGACGTCGAACCCGGGGCCGGGCAGCAGCTCGGCGAGCCTGGCGAGCGCGGCGCCGAGCGCGCCCGGGCTGTCCGCGTCGGCCTCCAGCCCCCAGTCGGGCACCCGAAGGCGGGCGCCCGCGGGCCGCGGGCGGAGGTCCTCCAGGCGCACGCCGGCATCGATGCCACCGGCCAGGGCAGGCCGGCCGTAGACCACGGCGTGCTCGCCGAACAGGATCACCTTGCCGTAGGCCAGCGTCACCGGCCCGCCTCCCGCCAGCCGGCCAGCGGCCCGAGCAGCCGCCGCGGGGCCGCGCGGAGCGCCGCGAGATCGCGGCTGCCCGTCAGCAGCATGGCCGCGCGCAGCCCCGCGAGCACGTCCGCGAGCAGCCGCTCGGCCGCCGCGGGCCCACCCTCGAAGCAGGCGCGCAGCACCGGCGCGGCCAGGCCGGCCACGCGCGCGCCCAGCGCCAGGGCGCGGGCCACGTCCAGGCCGGAGCGCAGCCCGCCGGAGGCCATCACCTCGAGCCCCTCGTCGACGAGCTCCAGCACCGCGGCGGCCGTGGGGACGCCCCAGTCCCAGAAGGGCTCCATGGCCCGCGCGGCGCCGCCCGCGCGGCCGATCTCCACCCCGACCCAGGAGGTCCCGCCCACGCCGGCCGCGTCCACCCAGCGCACCCCGGCCAGGGCGAGCGCGCGCGCCGCGCGGCGGCCCAGGCCTGCGCCGGTCTCCTTGACGATGACCGGCAGGCCCAGCGTGGCCACCGCCTCGCCGATGGCCTCCGTGAGCCCGCGGAAGTCGCGGTCGCCCTCGGGCTGCGCCAGCTCCTGCGCCGGGTTCAGGTGGACGCACAGCGCGTCCGCGCCCACCACCTCGAGCGCCTCGCGGACGCGCGCCAGGCCCAGCGGCCGGAGCTGGGCCGCACCCAGGTTGCCCGCCAGGAACACCCGCGGCGCGGCGTCCCGCACCCGGTAGCTCGCCGCCAGCGCCGGACGCTCGATCATCGCCCGCATGCTACCCAGGCCGAAGCCCAGCCCGAGGCGCTCGGCCACCACGGCCAGGTCGGCGTTGATGCGGCCCGCCTCGTCCGTGCCGCCGGTCATCCCGGTGACGAACAGCGGGGCGGCCAGGACGCGCCCGGCGAACTCGGTGGAAAGATCCAGCTCGTCGAGGCCGAGCTCCGGCAGCGCGCAGTGCTCGAGCCAGACGTGCTCCAGCCAGGTGGTGGCCTCGCGGGCGGGCACGCCACCCCGGCGGAAGGGCTCCAGGTGGTCGCGCTTGCGTCGCTCGATCCGCTCCAGGTTCGCGCCCACCAGACACCTCCGGTGGGGGGCCAGCCGAGCAGGAAGCGTGCCAGGCACGCGTTCGGCCGCCAGCGCGCGGAGGCGCCGGGGGATCGCGGCGCGCCGCCCGGTCCAGGCCCCGCGCGCCCCCGCCAGCCGGGTGCGAAGGCGCACGCGGGGCGTGCGGATCGGCGGCCCAGGGTCCGCGGCGGCCCCCCGGGGCTGGCGCGCTTCTTGCTTTGGCTCGCCGTCCGGAGGACGAGCCCATGCCGCTGCCCGCCATCCTGGAGGCCTACCGCCAGCGCGTCGAGCAGGGCCTGCGCGCGGAGCTCACGCGGCTCGAGGCGCCCGAGCGCCTGCGGGAGGCCATGGCCTACTCGCTGCTGGCGGGCGGCAAGCGCGTGCGCCCCATCCTGGCGCTCGCCAGCGGGGAGCTCGGCGCCGCGAGCGGGGACGAGCTCCTGCCGGCCGCCTGCGCGCTCGAGTTCGTTCACACCTACTCCTTGATCCACGACGACCTGCCCGCGATGGACGACGACGACCTCCGGCGCGGCATGCCGACCAGCCACAGGCGCTTCGGAGAGGCGCTGGCCATCCTGGCGGGCGACGCGCTGCTGACCGAGGCCTTCGGCCTCGTCGGACGGGCGGCGCGGGAGCCGGCCCGCGGCCTGCGCGCGGCCCTGGAGCTGGCGCGGGCGGCGGGCGCGGGCGGCATGGTGGGCGGGCAGGTGCTCGACACGCTGGAGACGGGCCGGGCGCCCGCGGAGCCCGAGGTCGAGCGCATCCACCGGCTCAAGACCGGGGCGCTGCTGACCGCCGCGGTCCGCGTGGGCGCCATCCTGGGCGGCGCCGAGGAGCCGGCGCTCGAGCACCTGACCCGCTACGCCGAGCGGCTCGGGCTCGCCTTCCAGGTGGCGGACGACCTCCTCGACGTGGTAGGCGAAGCCCAGAGCCTTGGAAAGTCCGCGGGCAAGGACCGCGCCATGGGCAAGACCACCTACGCGGACCTGCTCGGGCAGGAGCGCGGCTGGGCCTACGCCGGGCGGCTGGCCGCCGAGGCCGCGGCGGAGCTGGCGCCGTTCGGGGCGCGCGCGGACGCGCTCCGCGAGATGGCGTCGTTCATCGTCCGCCGGGACTGCTGACCGGCCGAGGGGCGTTCGGAGATTCCGCACGCCGGTGCGACATCGCACGAGGAGTCGAGCATGCCAGAGAAGGATCTGAACGCCCTGCGCGAGGAGCTGGAGGAGATCAACGCCTCGCTGCTCGAGCTGCTCTCCAGGCGGGCGCAGGTGGTGACCGAGGTGCAGGCGCTCAAGGCCAGGCGGGGCCTGCCCACCTTCGACCCCGAGCGCGAGATGGAGATGCTCCAGGGCCTGGTGACGCGCAACCCGGGGCCCTTCCCGGACGAGACCGTCCGCAGGCTGTTCAAGGAGATCTTCCGCGCCTGCGTGGACCTCATGCAGCAGCAGAAGGAGCGCGCCCTGCTGGTCAGCCGGGCGTCCCGGGCCGAGGATCTGGTGATCGAGGTGCGCGGGCGCGAGCTCGGCCGCGCGCCGTTCGTCATCGCCGGCCCGTGCGCGGTGGAGAGCGAGGAGCAGCTCGAGGCCGTGGCGCAGCGGGTGAAGGCGCTGGGCGGGCAGTGCCTCAGGGGCGGGGCCTTCAAGCCCCGCTCCTCGCCCTACGCCTTCCAGGGCCTGGGCGCCCCCGGGCTCGAGCTCCTCAGGCGGGTGGCGCGGCGGCACGACCTGGTGACCGTGTCCGAGGTCATGGACACGCGCCAGGTGGCGCTGCTCGCCGAGTACGTGGACGTGCTGCAGGTGGGCTCGCGCAGCATGTACAACTACCCGCTGCTCCGGGAGCTCGGCAAGGCCCGCCGGCCGGTGCTGCTCAAGCGCGGGCTGTCGGCCACGCTGGAGGAGTTCCTGTGGGCGGCCGAGTACGTGGCCAGCGAGGGCAACGCCCAGGTCATCCTGTGCGAGCGGGGCATCCGCACCTTCGAGACCGAGACGCGCAACACGCTCGACGTCTCGGCCGTGGCGCTGCTCAGGCAGAAGAGCTACCTGCCCGTGGTGGTGGACGTGAGCCACGCCGCCGGCCGCAGGGACATCCTGGCCGCGCTCGGCCGGGCGGCCCTGGCCGCCGGCGCGAGCGGGTTGATGGTCGAGGTGCACCCCTGCCCCGCGGTGGCCCGCTCGGACGGCCAGCAGCAGCTCGACCTCGACGAGTTCACGGGCTTCATGGCCTCGGTCGGCCTGGGCCAGGCCGCGCGCCTGCGGGAAGTCCCCTGCGCGTGAGCGAAAGGACGGTGCGGCGATGCGCCTGAGCGTGGCGTGCAACTTCGACGAGGCCCTGCTGGAGGGGTTGCAGGGATACCCGGTCTACGAGATCTACGGCAAGCTGACCAGCGACTACTTCGGCGGCGGGCGGCCGTCGTTCTACCTGCCCGAGGTGGACCGCGCGGGCCTCGGGCGCTTCGTCGAGGCCACCCACCGCCGTGGCATCCAGTTCAACTACCTGCTGAACGCCTCGGCCATGGGCAACACCGAGTTCTCGCGCGAGGGCCAGCGCGAGATCGAGGGGGTGCTCGGCTGGCTGGACGACATCGGGGTGGACTCGGTCACCGTGGCCAACGTGTTCTTCCTCCGGCTGGTCAAGCGGCGCCACCCGCGCATCAAGGTGCGCGTCTCCTCGCACCGCTTCACCGACACCCCGCGCAAGGTGCGCTTCTGGGTGGAGAACGGGGCCGACTACATCGTGGTCTCCGAGGTCAACATCCACCGCGAGTTCAAGGTGCTCCAGGCCATGCAGCGGGCCGCCCAGGGCGTCGAGCTACAGCTCATCGTGAACAACTGGTGCCGCCAGGACTGCGCCATCGCCGGCAACCACGCGGTGGGGTTGTCGGCCGCCAGCCAGGCCGGGAACAAGGGCTTCCCGCTCGACTACTGCTCGGTGATCTGCAACCGCATGCGCCTCGAGGAGCCGGTGCACTACCTGCGGGCCAACTGGATCAGGCCCGAGGACCTGCACCTGTACGAGGCCATGGGCTACCAGAACTTCAAGATCGTCGAGCGCAACACCCCCACCCAGATCCTGCTCGAGCGGGTGCGCGCCTACGCCGGTCGCCGCCACGACGGCAACCTGCTCGACCTCGTCCAGAACTACGCCTACCCGATCGAGAAGATGGGGCCCAAGGCCATGGACGCCTACTCGACCCGGCGCATGCTCAAGTACTTCGTGAAGCCGCAGATGGTGAACATGCTCAAGTTCCTGAAGGTGATCGAGTTCGGCAAGGCCATGAGCGTGCTCTATCCGCGGGTGGGCCCCAACCCGGTGCAGATCGACAACCGGGCGCTCGACGGCTTCATCGAGCGGTTCAAGACCGAGGGCTGCCAGGACGTCGACTGCGAGGCGTGCCGCTACTGCCACGGCTGGGCCGAGCGCGCGGTGAAGATCGACCCGGAGTGGAAGGCCAGGACGCTGCCCCTGTTCGACGACCTGATGGGCGAGCTCGACGGCGGCGCGTTCTGGGATCCCTACCTGACCACGGCGCGGGAGCTGGCCACGGGCTGGCTCCAGCGCGCGGTCGGCGGGCCCAGCTGAGGACCGCGCCCGCGGGGTGAACGACATGCGCGCAGAGATCCGCGAGGCCGTCCGCCGCGGCGTGGGCCGGCTGGTCGAGCTGCAGGAGGCCGACGGCGCCTGGCGCGGGGAGTACGGCGGCCCGCTGTTCCTGTTGCCCATGTACCTGGCGGCCTGCCAGGTGGTCGGCCACCAACCCGCGGCGGCCCGCCGCGAGGGTATGCTGCGCTACCTGCGCGGCGCGCAGAACCCGAACGGCAGCCTGGGGCTGCACGAGGAGGACCGCCCGGGCTGCGTGTTCACCAGCGCGCTGGGCTACGCCGGCCTGCGGTACCTGGGGGTGGGCGCGGACGATCCGGCCGCCACCCGCCTGCGCGCCTGGATCCTGGCGAACGGCACGGCCCTCGGCGCGGCCAGCTGGGGCAAGCTCACCCTGGCCGTCCTCGGGCTCATGCCCTACGAGGGGGTGAGCCCGGTGCTGCCCGAGCTGTGGCTGCTCCCGCGGGCGCTGCCCATCCACCCGGGCCGCCTGTGGTGCCACACCCGCCAGGTGTACCTGCCCATGGCCTGGCTCTACGGCCGGCGGGCGAGCATGCCCGCGACCGAGCTCACCCGGGCGCTCAGGCGCGAGCTCTACGCGAGGCCTTACGAGGCCATCGACTTCCACGCCGCGCGCCACAGCGTGGCCCCGACCGACGACCGCTACCCCATCACCGGGCTGTACCGCCTGGCGGCCGGGCTGATGGGCGCCTACGACGCGCGCCACCGTCCGGCGCTCCGCGCGCGCGCGCTCGACGAGCTCCACACCCACATCCGCTTCGAGGACCAGGTCACCCAGGACATCGACATCGGGCCGGTCAACAGCGTGCTCAACGCCCTGGTGCACCACTTCGCCGAGCCGGGCGGCGCGGCCTTCCGGCGGAGCTTCGCCCGCCTGGACGACTACCTGGTGGACACGCCCCGGGGGACGCAGTTCAACGGCTACAACTCGACCGCCCTGTGGGACACGGCCTTCGCCGCCCAGGCCATCCTGGCCTCGCCCGAGGTCGCCGGGGCCCGGCCGGCCCTCGAGCGCGCCCAGGCCTTCATCCGCGACAACCAGGTGCTGGACGACGTGCCCGAGCGCGCGCGCTACTTCCGCCACCCCAGCAAGGGCGGCTGGCCGTTCTCCGACCGCGCGCACGGCTGGCCCATCTCGGACTGCACCGCCGAGGGGCTCAAGGCCGCCCTCGGGCTCATCGAGGCCGGGCTCGAGGCCGAGGCCGTGCCCGCGGAGCGGCTCGAGGACGCCGTCCGCCTCATCCTGGCCTACCAGAACCCCTCGGGCGGCTTCGCCACCTACGAGCTGCAGCGCGCGGGCGCCTGGCTCGAGTGGCTCAACCCCTCGCAGGTGTTCGCCGACATCATGGTCGACCACCCCTGCGTGGAGTGCACCTCCTCCTGCCTGCAGGCGCTGGCCCGGTGCCGGGAGCGGCTGCCGCCCGGGCTGCGGCGCGAGGCGACCCGGGCGCTCGGGCGCGGGGCGCGCTTCATCCGCCGAAAGCAGCGCCCGGACGGCTCCTGGGTGGGCTCCTGGGCGGTGTGCTTCACCTACGCCGCCTGGTTCGGGGTGAAGGGCCTGCGCGCGGCCGGGGCCGCGCCGGGGGATCGCGCCATCCAGCGGGCCTGCGGCTTCCTGGTCGGCAAGCAGGGCCGGGACGGCGGCTTCGGCGAGGACTGGCGCGCGTGCGTGGAGCGGCGCTGGGTGCCGGCCGGCGAGGGCCGCGCGGCCCAGACCGCCTGGGCCCTCTCGGCGTTCGTCCACGCGGGCCTCGGGGACAGCGAGCCCGCCCGGCGGGCGGCCCGCTTCCTGGTCTCCCGCCAGCAGCCGGACGGCGACTGGCCGCGCGAGCAGCTGGTCGGGGTGTTCAACCACTCGACGCTGATCGACTACGACAACTACCGGCGCTACTTCCCGGTCTGGGCGCTCAGCGAGTACGCCGCCGCCCAGCCCGGCTGAGATCAGCGGCGGGCGCCGGAGGCGAGCGCCTGGTCGTCCCCGGCCTCGGCCAGGTGCGGGGCGAGGGCGCGCGCGGGGGCGCGGTACTGGCGCCGGTCGCAGCGCACCCCCAGGTACTGGCTGCGCGCCTGCCCGGCCGGCCCGGGCAGGGGCTCGAGGCAGGAGTTGTCCTGCGCCAGGTGCTCGGCCAGCGCGCGGAACTGGAGGTACTCGGCGTGGCTGAGCGCCCGGCGCCGGGCGAGGGCCGCGGCGATGCCCACCCTCCCCCGCCAGGCGCCGGCGTCCGGGCCCACCCGTGCGGAGAACCACTCCGCGCAGCAGCCCGAGCCGTAGGAGAACAGGCCCACCCGGGCGCCCTCCACCCGCCGGTCCCCGCGCTCGAGCAGCCCGGCGAGCGACAGGTACAGCGAGCCCGAGTACACGTTGCCCACCAGCCGGTTCACCCACAGGCCGGGCTCGGTGCGCTCGGCGAACAGCGCGTCCGGACCGACCGGCGCGACGCCCCGGCGGGCCGCCTCGCGCTCGTGGAGGGCGCGGAAGGCCTTGAAGGCCATCTTGGGGAACGGCACGTGGAACAGCAGGTGCTCGTAGTCGTCGAAGCCGAGCCCGGAGTGGCGCTCGAAGTCCGCCCAGCAGCGCTCCAGGGAGCGCAGGTAGCACTGGATGCTCACCTGCCCGTCGACGCGGGCGCAGGAGGTGTAGTTGGGACGCCAGAAGTCCATCACGTCCTCGGTGTACACCGCCTCGGGGTGGGGCTCGATGGCGAGCAGGGCGGGCTCGTCCGAGACCAGCATGGCCACCGCGCCCGCGCCCTGGGTGGGTTCGCCGGGTGAGCCGAGCTCGTAGCGCGCGATGTCGCTGGCCACGACGAGCGCCTTCTTGCCGGCCCGGGCGCCGCGCGCCTGGCACCAGTCGAGCGCCAGCCGGAGCGCCGCGGTGGCGCCGTAGCAGGCGTGCTTGGTGTCGAAGGTGCGGCAGGAGGAGGGCAGGCCGAGCAGCCCGTGCACGAAGGTGGCGATGGGCTTGGCCTCGTCCACGCCGCTCTCCGAGCCGACCACCAGCAACCCCACGCAGGCCGGATCGACCGGGTAGTCCCGGAGCAGCGCCGCGGCCGCCTCGCTGGCCATGGTGACCGGATCCTCGTCCGGGGCGGCCACGGCCATGCTCTGGATGCCGAGCCCCTGCGTGTACTTCTGGGGGTCGGCCCCGGTGGCCCGGGCCAGCTCGCCCATCTCGAGGTGGTGGCGGGGGATGTGGACGCTCAGGGCCTCGATGCCGAACCTCGTGTGGCTCCTCACGCGTGTGCTCCTCTCGTGGCTGAATCCAGTCCGCCAGGAGAGCAAGGAGGGTGCCAGCCGACGCGGCGCCGGATTGCCACGGCGTGGCGGTGGGTTGGGCGCGGGCCGGCCGCGCCGGGCGCGGATCGCGCGTGCAGGAACGCGCCTCGGTGCGTCGCCGGCGCGATCTCGCACGATCTCGCGAGCCGGCCTTGTCCCCGGGGGCGACCGGAGGGTATGCTCCAGGAATCCACGCGAGGAGAGCGCCATGAGCCGCATCCGCATGTTCGAGGGCGACGAGCCGGGCGAGACCCCGTCTCCCCGCACCACCATCGTGGGCGGGCGGCCGCCCGAGGCCGCGGGCGCGAGCTTCCCCGTGCCGGTCGGGCTGCAGCGCCTGCTCAGGCTGGCCGCGGTGGAGGCCGCCTTCCTCGAGGAGCTGGTGGTGAAGCGCGCGGAGGTGGCGGGCCCCGCGGGCGTGGAGCTCACCCCGAGCGAGCGCGCCATCCTGGAGGCCGCGCCCGAGGAGCAGCTCCGGGCCATGGCCCGGGCCGTGCCGCCGCCCGAGCCCACCCGGCGGGACTTCCTGCGCAAGACCGCGGCCACGGCCGTGGTGCTGCTGGGCGGCGCGGCGATCGAGGGCTGCCCCGGGAGTGGCGCGGCGCCCGACGCCGCGGCGCCAGAGCCGCCGCCGCCGCCCCGCCCAGACACGCCGGGGCTGCCCACGGGCATCGCACCCGACCTGCCTCCCCCGCGGCCCGAC
>Ga0209096_1005023_pt1 | contig 10224 bp, 12 predicted proteins | sample AD_UKC034_MetaG_FD_184407 | JGI IMG/M metagenome (GOLD analysis project Ga0209096, IMG submission 184407) | Active sludge microbial communities of municipal wastewater-treating anaerobic digesters from USA - AD_UKC034_MetaG (SPAdes) (version 2) | ecosystem: Engineered > Bioreactor > Anaerobic >...
CTGAGCCGGAAAGTGTTACTCTACACCCGCGATGAGCAAACGGCCGTGCGCATCAAATCCGAAAATCAAAATAAGGGCTATCCGCTCCACCCAAATGTTGAACCCGTTCATGATCTGCAACAAATAGCTACTCAATGCGATGTGCTGTTTCCTATAGTACCCTCTGCGCATTTCCGCGCTATGATGCGGCAATTATCGCCTTACTTGCAGCCTTATCACATCCTCATCCACGGCACCAAAGGATTTGACATTACCCTACCGGAAGGCCAATCGTTGGAAAATGTTACCAAGCTTACCCGGCAACAGGTAAAAACCATGAGCGAGGTAATACAGGAAGAAAGTGTGGTGGTGCGGGTAGGCTGCCTGGCCGGGCCCAACCTTGCAAAAGAATTGGCGCAACGCCAACCCGGAGCCACCGTAGTGGCCAGTCATTTCAACGAAGTAATTCAGCTTGGTAAACGCCTGTTACGCAACGATCGCTTTCAGGTATATGAAAATAATGACATTGTTGGTGTTGAGATTGCCGGTGTCTTAAAAAATATAATTGCTATTGCCTCGGGCGCATTAAGCGGGTTGGGGTATGGCGAAAATGCCAAAGGACTTTTGATAAGCCGGGGAGCGGTAGAAATGGTTTACCTGGGCCGCGCCCTGGGTGGCGACTTAAAAGCTTTTTTAGGTGTGGCCGGCATTGGCGATCTGGTTACAACCTGCAACAGCCCAATGAGCCGTAACTTTACAGTTGGCTATCGCCTGGCCAAAGGCGAAAAGTTACCCGACATCTTAGCAGACATGACGGAAGTTGCAGAAGGTGTAAACACAGTGCGCATTGCCAAAAAATGTGCTGATCATTACAAAGTTCGCGCTCTTATTACCGACCGGTTGTACAAAGTGCTTTTTGAAGGAATGACCGTTGAAGAAGCCCTTGAGTTTCTGATGCGCTATCCACTTAATGTGGATATTGATTTTATCTGATTACACCAGGTTGGCTTTAATCCGGTCTGCCACTGCCTGCATGGTTTCGGCCGGCAATTTTATTTTGGGCATGGTAAAGTTAATGTCGTTCATGGTGTTTAGCGGAACGAGGTGCACATGCGTGTGTGGTACTTCTAACCCAATAACTGCTACCCCAATTCGCTTGCATGGGATGGATTTTTTAACCGCTTTGGCAACCCGCTGTGCAAACACCATCAGGTTTGCAAGGGTGGTTGTGTCCAGATCAAAAATATAATCAACTTCTGTTTTGGGTACTACCAACGTATGCCCTTCTACCAAAGGCATTACGTCCAGAAAAGCAATAAAATGCTCGTCTTCGGCTACAATGTATGCCGGAATTTCGCGATTGATGATTTTGGTAAAGATCGATGGCATCAGGCTCCAATATTTACAACTTCAAATTCCATTTCGCCAGCCGGAGTTTTGATCAGCGCGATGTCACCTTTCTTCTTCCCCAGCAACCCTTTCCCAATGGGTGATTGCGTAGAGATTTTGCCCGCCTTTAAATCGGCTTCTTCCTCCGATACCAGCATGTACGTAACGGATGCGCCATTCTTTTTATTCTTGATAGTAACCTTGGAAAGAATGGAAACTATACTCGTATCAATTTTAGATTCATCCAACAACCGCGCATTGCCCAGCAACTCTTCCAATTGCGCTATCTTGGCTTCCAAATGCCCTTGTGCATCTTTGGCTGCATCATACTCTGCGTTTTCGCTCAAATCTCCTTTGTCGCGCGCTTCTGCAATTTGCTTTGCAATGTCGGCACGCCCTTTTGTTTTAAGCGTGCTTAATTCAAGCGTAAGTTTATCTAACCCTTCTTTGGTGTAATATGAAATTTTCTTGCTCATAACTCTGGTTTTAAATTCATCGGGATTCTTTTCAAACCCAACAAAAAAGAACAACGGCTTTTCCATAGGGAAAGCCGTTGTCTGTTTTACGATTCAAAAGTATTCTTTTAATTCACGAAAACAAAATCAAGCTCCTACCAGGTCTGGTAGCGTAAGTTTAATCTGTTCCAGAATTTCATCATCAAATTTAGCCAGGTATAATGTTTTTGCTTTTACCAGTTGATCTACGGTTAATCCTTTTACGCCCCGCAAATCTGCCTTGTACAAACTGGCGTTTTCAAAATCGGCTCCCATCAGGTAACTGCCCGCTAAATTCGCCTCCATCAAAAAAGCATTTTTAAAATTTGCTTTGATCAAGAACGAATTTTCAAACTGTGCCTTAATCAAAAAAGCATCTTTAAAATTTGCCCCGCTGGCATACGCGCCATTCAGGTTGGCCTGGTTCAGGTTAGCATTTTCGAAATTGGTCTGATTAAGGCGTGTGTTTTCCATGTTGGTTTCGATAAGTGAGGAACTGGAAAAGTTGGCCGAATTAAGATTAGATCCTTTCAGATTTACATAGTTGAGGTTGGTGCGGGCCAGGTGGCAGTTTACCAGGTTAATTTCATGAATCTTGTGCCGGTTTAAACGCTTAATATTACCCACCGTACGAAAGGCCGCTTCATCCGACTCCCACAACCGAAAATCGTCTATCTCATCTTTATAAGTGCGAATCCTTTGGCGGGTTTCTCCATTCTGGTTAAGCCAGAAAATTAATATACCGATAATGGCAATGTCGAATATCATGCCATGTGCCTCTGCCAGAATCTGTTCCCAGAAATTATCGAAGTCTTTCAGGTAATAGGAAATACTTAGGCTTAGAACCAGAACGGTTACTCCCGCCAACACAATTGTAGAAGTAAGCAACGGCTTTTCAATAATTGTATTGAACCGATCTACAATAGTTTCTTTATATTTCTTAAAGCGGGACATACGTTCAGGTCAGGCAATACACGCACCTCTAAAATAAACTTAAAAAAATCAAACCTTTGCCAACAATACAAACAATATTTATAGAAGCTTTATCTCGTTGTAACAATTTAACGCAATACGAAAAGTTACAATAAAAGATGAATGGTTAAAAAATAAACACCCAACCCTAACAAGTCGTTGGTTGTGGTAATAAATGGGCCCGATGCGAGTGCCGGATTAAACCCAAACTTGTTTAGTACGATAGGTGTAATAGTACCTACAAACGAAGCAAACAACACCACAAAAAATAAAGCCAAAGATACCACCAAATTTAGTGGTTTGTTACCAAACACAATCCAGTTTACACCAAACACTACCAGCCCCAGAAAAAATCCATTCAGAAGAGCCACGCTAAATACTTTCAATAACCTTTTCCATAGGCCCTCATCTACAAAACCTGGGTTGGCCAGGCTTTGCACCACCAACGAAGATGTTTGAATGCCTACATTTCCGCCAGTTGCCTGGATAAGCGGTACAAAAAAAGCGATAGCTGTAATTTGTGTTAGTTCGCGCTCAAAAAAACCCATGAACCGTGCACTGATTAGTCCGCCCAGGATTCCAATCAGCAACCATGGCAAACGGGCGCGTGTATTGCGCCAAACGCTGTCATCTTCTTCTACATCTTCTGTAATACCCGACATTAACTGGCGGTCTTCTTCTGCCTGTTCGGTAATTACATCCACCACATCATCAATGGTAATACGCCCCACCAGGTGGCCTTGCACATTTACCACCGGCACCGATTCAAGGTCATATTTACTCATTATCTCTGCCACTTCCCGGTCTTCCAAATAGGTTTCCACTGATACCACCTCTTCATCTAAAATGTCTTTCACAATGGTGCGTGGGTCGGTAAGGATTAATTTCTGTAAGGAGACTTTTCCCAGCAACTTGTCGGAATCGTCCACCACATAAACGGTGTAAAACTTGGTTACGTTTTCGGCTTGCTTGCGGATTTCTTCTACACACTGCACCACGTTCCAGTGGGCCCTGGCTTTGATCAATTCTTTCGCCATCAAACCACCCGCTACGTTTTCATCGTACCGGAGCAGATCAATAACCTGCGATTTAAGATCCGCATCCAGGCCGGCAATAATCTCTTCGCTGGTTTTAATTGGCAGCTCGTTCAGAATATCGGCTGCATCATCCGAATCCAGTTGATTAACAACCTCCGTAATCTCGGCCGTTGTGTAATTGGTAAGAAAACTTTTTCGGGTGTCGCTGTCTAAATCGTTTATAATCTTAGAGCGAACATCAAGCGGCAGAAGATCCAACACATACTTGGACTCTTCCCCGTTAAACTCGTAAAGTAACGCGGTAATATCAGCCGGATTCACCTCCTCAAGCGAAGCACGGATAAATTCATTATCGCGCGCATCAAGGGCTTGCTGGAAGCGATCCCGAAACTCTTTATTCAACTCAAATTCTAGGTGCTTCACGGTGCAACTCCAATTGCCGGGTTAAAAAAATAAATTGTTCTACATCTAATTGTTCGGCCCGTTTCTCCATAAGCGAATGGGCCATCAGCGAGGCCGGCAAATTTAAAATTTTAAGTGCGTTGCGCAAGGTTTTGCGCCTGTTTTGAAACGCCTGCTTTACAACTGTTTTAAATAATACTTCATTACAGTCCAATTGCACCCGGTTATTACGGGTTAAGCGAATAACAGCAGACATAACTTTAGGAGGCGGATGAAAAACCCCCGGTGGCACTTTAAACAAATACGTAACATCATAATAAGCCTGCAATAACACACTTAAGATTCCATACGTTTTACTGCCGGGTTTCTCGGCAATACGATCAGCCACTTCTTTCTGAAGCATGCAAACCACTTGTGTTACCTGGTTGCGATGTTCCAGTATTTTAAAAAAAATCTGCGATGAAATGTTATAGGGGAAATTCCCTATCACGAAGAGCGGAGATGGGTACAACTGATCCAGGTTCAACTCCAAAAAATCACCATCGGTGATCTTATTTGCGAGCTGTGGATAATGTTCTTTCAGGTAGGCTACCGACTCACGATCAATTTCTACCAGGTGCAAATCAACCAATGGATTGGATACCAGGAATTGAGTTAATACGCCCGTTCCAGGGCCAATCTCCAGCACGTGCTGGGGTGCTGGCGGCAACTGCAAAGCATCTACTATGCGTTGGGCCACTTGTTTGTCCCTCAAAAAATGCTGACCAAGAAATTTTTTCGGACGTACATTCATAAACAGAACCAGATCGCATGCAAACTACGCACTATAAATTCAAAACAATAAATTTAAGTTAACTTGCCAGCCACACCCATTACTTTATACTATGAGTTCAGCATCAGATAAACCCCGCATCGGCATAACCATTGGCGACCTGAATGGAATTGGTGCCGAAGTAATAATTAAGGCACTAAGCGATGCCCGGTTACTTAACCTTTTTACGCCCGTAGTATATGGCTCTGCGAAGGTACTCTCTTTCTATCGGAAGCAAATGGGGCTCGAAGATTTCAATTACTCGCAGGTAAAATCCAAAGGCCAGTACTTTCATAAGTCTGTGAATGTGGTTAACTGCTGGGAAGATGTTATTGAAATTAACCCGGGCCAGCCCTCTAAACAAACAGCCAAAGCTGCTTTGCTTAGTTTGAAACGAGCCGTGGAAGATTTAAAAGAAGGCCACCTGGATGGTTTGGTTACAGGGCCCATCGATAAGAATACAATACATGGTGAGGAGTTTCCGTATCAGGGCCACACAGAATATTTAACGCAAGAGTTTGGAGCAGGCCAAAGCCTGATGTTGATGGTGGGCGAAGGGCTACGGGTTGGGTTGGTTACCGAACATATACCGGTAAAAGATATCCCTTCCTTCATTACCAAAGAGCGTGTAGAACTTAAGATCCGGTTAATGGAACTTTCGCTGAAACAGGATTTTATGATCAGCAAACCTAAAATTGCAGTACTTGGATTAAATCCGCATGCCGGTGATGAGGGCTTGCTGGGTAAGGAAGAGCAGGAGGTAATCAAACCTGTAATCAACGATCTGAAAACAAAAGGCAAACTTATTTTTGGGCCCTTTGCGGCCGATGGCTTTTTTGCCAGCGGCCAGCACAGCAAATTCGATGGTGTAATAGCCATGTACCATGACCAGGGCCTGGTGGCATTTAAAACCTTATCGTTCGAATCGGGAATAAACTACACAGCCGGGTTACCCTATGTGCGCACCTCGCCCGATCATGGTACCGCCTATAACCTGGCTGGCAAAAACATGGCCAGTGAAGGCTCTATGCGGCAGGCCATGTATGTTGCGTGCGAAATTATTAAGAACCGTGCACAGCAAACGATTGAAATTTAAAAAAACTTACATCGTTTTTTTGCCTTTTGTCCAATAGGGTACGGATACATCACAATAAGTAATTACCTTGAATTGAAACCTATGAACCGGAGCGAATGGACATTGTTACTAAAAAGAAACTTAACATTTTAATTCAGCTGGCCGAGGCAGATAAACATTTTGCGCGCGCAGAGCGCGAAATGATCCTGAAAATTGCCAATGACAGAAAGTTTCCGGAAGAAGAAGTAAATCAGTTAGTTCGCAACCCCGAACCTATCGATACCCTGGGGGCCCTATCCAACGATCAGAAGTTCGATTACCTGGTAGATTGCATTGAACTTATCTTTGCTGATCAAAAAATTTTTGAAAGTGAGGTTATTTTTACCAGAAGCATTGCCATTAAACTGGGCTTCAAGAAAAACGTAGTAGATTTTCTGATAGAAAATTCGGGAAAAAAACCACATACCGAATTAAAAAGTACCGTTTTTGCAGAATACTGGTAATAAAATCCGCGCCTTCCACATCGCGCCATAAAATCCTCAAAAAAGCGGTTTCAAAAGGGGTAAATCCAATAAATACTGATAAATTTGCCCGCTCATTTTAAAAACCTTCGGGTTTTGAGAGAATTTGCAATCAATATTATCGGCCTGAGTAAAAAGGCTCATCTTTTCAATTTTCACCTTGAAAAGGGCTTTTTTGAAAAGTATGGTTCAGAGGCTGTATCGGATGGCCGGTTTGATATTGAAGTAATTCTTGATAAAAAAGAGACGTTCATTGAGGTAGAATTTAATATTTCCGGGCAGGCAGTTTTGGTATGCGATCGCACACTCGATCTGTTTGATTTTCCAATTAACAAAAGTCACAAAGTGGTGTTTAAATACGGAGAAGAAGCCCAGGAAATAAGCGATGAAATCGTGATTATTACGCGCGATCAGGACAGCATTGACCTGGGACAGTATTTTTACGAGTTTATTGCATTAGCAATTCCTATGAAAAAGTTGCACCCGCGCTTTGCCAATGAGGCGGAGAACGACCAATTTATAGTTTACTCTACCGCGCAAAATGAAACTGAAGAAAGTGACAAAGAAAATGATGCGATTGATCCCCGTTGGGAAAAATTGAAAAAGTTGAAATAAAAAGAATAAGTAAAAAGTTAAATACAACAGGTTATGCCAAATCCAAAACGTAAGACCTCGAAAACCAGAAGAGATAAGAGAAGAACACATTATAAGGCTACCCCCAAACAATTGGTTGTGTGCCCTACTACTGGCGAAAATCACCTACCCCACCGCGCTTTCTGGCACGAAGGCAAACTTTACTTTAAGGGTAATGTGGTAATGGAGAAAGAAGTTCTGGCTTAATACGCCATGCGCGTTCTGCGAAAGCAAAACCCGTTTAATTCTCCATCAGCTTCTCGAAATCACGAAAAGCATAACTAACGTATGTGTTATTAATGCCCGATTGGTAAACAATCGGGCCTTTGTTTTTATAAGCTGTTTAAGAATTAACCACACACGATAAAAAATATGAGTAAGATCAAAGCGGCCATTACCGGAGTTGGTGGATACGTTCCCGACTACATTCTTACCAACAAGGAGTTGGAGACTATGGTAGAAACAAACGATGAGTGGATTACCACGCGCACAGGGATAAAGGAAAGACGAATTCTGAAGGGTGATAACCAGGGTGTATCCGTAATGGGTATTGCCGCTGTTAAAGACATGCTGGCAAAAACCAAGACCGATCCTAAAGAAATTGATGCAATCATTTTTGCCACCGTAACCCCCGACATGACATTTCCGGCTACCGCAAACATTGTGGCAACGGCCGTGGGCGCAACCAATGCATTTAGCTTTGATATGGGAGCAGCCTGCTCGGGCTTTATTTATGCATTGGCAACAGGGGCCAGCTTCATACAATCGGGCGTGTATAAAAAAGTCATTGTAATAGGAGGCGATAAAATGTCATCCATTATCGATTACACCGATCGTACCACCTGCATTATTTTTGGCGATGGTGCCGGTTGTGTTTTACTGGAACCTACCACGGAAGATGTTGGTGTAATGGATTGGGAATTACGAAGCGATGGCAGTGGAGAACAATTTCTGCACATGAAAGCCGGAGGCAGCCGCAACCCCGCCTCTAGTGAAACTATTGCCAAACGCGAACACTATGTGTACCAGGCAGGCTCAGCCGTATTTAAGTTTGCCGTTACCAATATGGCCGATATTTCAGCACAAGTGGCTGAACGCAACAACCTGAATGCGGATACCATAACCTGGCTGGCTCCACACCAGGCCAACAAACGCATTATCGATGCAACCGCCCAACGCGTAGGTATTAGCGATGAAAAAGTGATGATGAACATTGAGCGCTATGGCAATACCACAGCCGGCACCATTCCGCTCCTTTTGTGGGACTACGAAAAACAATTAAAAAAAGGTGATAACATCCTGATGGCTGCCTTTGGCGGAGGTTTTACCTGGGGTGCCGTTTATGTAAAATGGGCTTACAATGGTCAATAACCTACATCCCTGTATCCAATATAACTTGATATTAACCATTTCATTTGTAAATTAAAGTTTGATTTTAAATGGCAACTATTTCTGATCTAAGCAAAGGAAACTACATCCGCTACAATGGCGAGGTAGTACAAGTAGAAGAACTCATACACCGCACCCCCGGCAACCTGCGTGCATTCTACCAGGTAAAAATGCGTAGTGTGCGCACGGGTAAAATTGTGGAAAACCGTTTTCGCCCTGGTGATGCTGTTGATCTGTTGCGTGTAGAAACCAAAGAATACCAATACCTATATGCTGATGGCGACAGCCTGGTGTGTATGGATAACAACACCTTTGAACAAGTTTACATTGATAAAGCATTGTTAGGTCAATCCGTAAACTACATTAAAGAAGGCGTTACCTTATTGATTGCATTTGAAAACGGAACCAATCCAATTACTGCCGAGCCTCCTTCGCATGTAGTTGTAAACGTAACTTATACCGAGCCCGGACTGGCCGGTGATACCGCCACCCGAACCCTTAAAGCAGCCACCATTGAAACCGGTGCAGAAATTCGGGTGCCCTTATTTGTAAATACAGGCGATAACATTAAGATTAAAGCTGATACCGGTGAATATGTTGAACGCGTGAAAGAATAAAATCATGGCAACAAAAAAAACTACTGCTGGCGCAAATGGAAAAAATGCTGGCAATAACGAACCCACAAAAAAAGCTGAAATGAAAACTTCTGAAATCCGTGATCTTATCGACTTCATCGCTCAATCGGGCCTGAACGAAGTTGATATTGAAACCAAAGAATTAAAGCTTCATGTAAAACGCGAGCCCGATCAAAAAGTAATCAAATCCTCCGCTCCGGTAATTGCCGCTCCGGTTTCAGTAGCACCCGCAGCCGTTACTGCGCCAGCCGTAACTCAAACTCCGGTTAAAACAGAAAAACCCGCAGCGTCCGGTAAAAACACGGTAGAAATTAAATCGCCCATGATCGGTACCTTCTACCGCTCGGCCAATCCCGATTCGCCCGCATTCGCATCGGTAGGCGATAAAATTTCAAAGGGGCAAACCGTTTGTATTATCGAAGCCATGAAGTTGTTCAACGAAATTGAATCTGAATTTTCAGGCACGGTAACCAAAGTGCTGGTTGAAAATGCCACACCGGTTGAATACGACCAGGTGTTGTTTGTAGTAGAACTTGATTAATTAGTGCTGCTGGTTGCCGGCTGCTCGTTACTTGTTGCCAGAAACCAGAAACCAGAAACCAGTTATGTTTAAAAAAATATTAATTGCCAATCGGGGTGAAATTGCATTGCGCGTAATCCGTACATGCAAAGAAATGGACATTAAGACAGTGGCCGTCTATTCTACTGCCGATAAAGAAAGTTTGCATGTTCGCTTTGCTGACGAAGCCGTGTGCATTGGTGCTGCTCCCAGCAAAGAATCATACCTCAACATTCCGCGCATTATTTCGGCTGCCGAAATAACCAATGCCGATGCGATCCATCCTGGCTATGGTTTCCTTTCTGAAAATGCGGAGTTCTCGGCTGTG
>Ga0209096_1005026_pt1 | contig 10212 bp, 7 predicted proteins | sample AD_UKC034_MetaG_FD_184407 | JGI IMG/M metagenome (GOLD analysis project Ga0209096, IMG submission 184407) | Active sludge microbial communities of municipal wastewater-treating anaerobic digesters from USA - AD_UKC034_MetaG (SPAdes) (version 2) | ecosystem: Engineered > Bioreactor > Anaerobic >...
CAGGCCAAAGGCGGCGGTGACGTTGCCGGCGCCGCCGCGCTCGTCGATGACGAGCACGTCCTTGCCGGCCGAGGCCAATGCGCGCGCCAGGGCGGCCACCAAAGCGCCGCGTTCGACGGAGCCGGCGAAGGCGACGCCGGTCGGGCCGCGCGCGCCGGCGAAGAGCTTTCTCAAGCCGGCGGCCTGGTCCTCGAACAGGCTAGCCATGCGACACCCCGATGTTTTGGCAGGCGCGGGCCGCGCCCGCCGACATCAGCAGGCCGGCCTCGTCGCCGACCAGGCGGTGCGGCGAATGCTCCGGCAGGCCCTTCAGGGCGCGGTGCAGCAGATAGGCGCGGTTGGGCAGGTGCAGGTCCTCCGGCACGCGCTGGCCGTTGGCGACGTAATGCAGCTCGAGGCGGTGGCGGACCAGGATGTCGAGCGCCGGGGCGAGGCTCACCGCCTCGTCCACCTTGGTGAGGATGGCGCCGGCCAGCTCGCCGGCGCGGGCCTCGCGGCCGTAGGCGCGCACGACGTCGTCGAGGGTGTCGCCGCGGCCGGTGGCGTTCACCAGCAGCAGGCGCCGCACGTCGCCGGCGTTGTCGAGCATCGCCGCCTGCTCGGCGACGAGCCGGTCGCGCTGGCTCATGCCGATGGTGTCGATCAGCACCAGGTGCTTGCCGGCCAGATCGGCCAGGGTGCGGCGCAGGTCGGCGGCGTCGCGCACGGCGTGCACCTGCACGCCGAGGATGCGGCCGTAGATGCGCAGCTGCTCGTGCGCGCCGATGCGGTAGCCGTCGGTGGTGAGCAGCGCCACGCTGTCGGCGCCATGGCGCACGACGCCGCGCGCCGCCAGCTTGGCGGTGGTGGTGGTCTTGCCGACGCCGGTCGGGCCGACCAGCGCGTAGATGCCGCCGGCGTCGACGATCTCGTCGTCGCTGCCGGCGGTATGCAGGTTGCGGCCGAGCACGCCCTTCAGCCAGGCCTGGCCCGCCTCGCGCGTGGTTCCCGCCGGCAGGCTGTCGACCAGCCGCCGCGACAGCTGCGCCGAGAAGCCGGCATCCAGCAGCTCGGTGAGCAGCAGGGTCTTCGCCGGCGCCTCGTGGCCAAGGCCGCTCCAGGCAAAGCCGGCCAGCTGCTGCTCGATGAGGCCCTTGATGCCGGCCAGCTCGCGGAAGAGTTGCGCCCCCGGCTCGAAAGAATCGGTCGCGCCGCCCCCCGCGGGGGCCGAGTCGATCCCGGGGCGGCCCGGCGATTGGCCTGTGCGCTTGCCGTCGCCGGCGGGCGCCATGGCGCCGTCCCGCGCCGACTGACTTTTGCGCGCCGCCGGCTTCGCCGCGGCCGGCTGCCATTCGCGCACGGCCTTCTTCTCCGGCGCGGCGGCGGGCGCGCGGGCGGCTTGCGCCGGCCGGCGCGATCCGCCGGACAGGCTGACGGTGAAATCCTCGTCGCGCTCGATGCGCGGCGCGTCGGCGAACGGCGCCGCCGGCGCGTCGGGAATCTCGCGGGCGAGGACGGCGGCGATCTCGACGCCGCCTTCGACGCTGCGATTCGACAGCACGATGGCGTCGCCGCCCAGCTCCTCCTTCACCTGGCGCAGGGCTTCGCGCGCGGTCTTGCCGAAATAGCGCTTGATGTTCATCACTTACCTCCGATGATCGCGGTGACCTTGATGGTGCGCGAATCCGGCACTTCGCCGTTCGCGATGACTTTCAGCTGGGGCACGGCGCGGCGCAGGAAGCGCGACAGCAGCCAGCGCAGCGGCCCCGGCACCAGCAGCACGGCGGGCAGGCCGATCTCTTCCTGGCGCTGCGCGGCGGCGGTGGTCTGGCGCAGCAGCGTGTCGGCCAGTCCCGGCTCGATGCCGCTGCCGTCGGGGCCGACGGTCTGCACCGCCTGCAGCAGCACGCGCTCGAGCGAAGGATCGAGGGCCATCACCGACAGGTCGGCGTTGCCCGGATAGAGCTGCTGCACGATGGAGCGGCCGAGGGCGACGCGCACCTGGGCGGTGAGCTCGGCGGCGTCCTGCGTGCGCGGCGCGTGCTCGGCGATCGTCTCGACGATGCTGCGCATGTCGCGCAGGGTGACGCCCTCCTCCAGCAGGTTCTGCAGCACGCGCTGCACGACGGCCAGCGGAATCAGCTTCGGCACCAGGTCCTCGATCAGCTTCGGCGCATCCTTGGCGAAGTGGTCGAGCAGCGACTGCGCCTCCTGGCGGCCGAGCAGCTCGGCGGCGTGGCCGAGGATGATGTGGTTGAGGTGGGTCGCCACCACAACCACAGCATCGACCACCGTGTAGCCGAGGGCGTGCGCCTGGTCGCGCAGGGTCGCCTCGATCCAGATCGCCGGCAGGCCGAAGGCCGGGTCCTTCGTCTGCACGCCCGGCAGCGTGCCGGCGACGCGCCCCGGATTGATGGCGAGGAACAGGCCCGGCCAGGCTTCGCCCGAACCGACCTCGACGCCCTTCAGCAGCACGCGGTAGCCGTTCGGCTTGAGTTCCAGGTTGTCGCGGATGTGCACCGGCGCCGAGAGGAAGCCGACCTCCTGGGCGAACTTCTTGCGCAGGCCGCGGATGCGCTTCAGCAGCTCGCCGTCCTGGCCCTTGTCCACCAGCGGGATCAGGCGGTAGCCGACTTCCAGCCCGAGCACGTCCACCGGCGCCACGTCGGCCCAGCTCGCCTCCAGCGCCTCGGCCGGCGCGGCGGCGGCCGGCACGGCGGGCTTTTCCTCCGCCGGCCGGGCCTGCTTCCGCACCATCCAGTACGCCAGCCCGCCGACCGCGGCGGCGAACAGCAGGAAGGCGAAGTGCGGCATGCCGGGAATCAGGCCGAGGATGCCGAGGATGGCGGCGGTGAGCATCAGCACCTGCGGGTTGGCGAAGACCTGGCCGACGAACTGCTGGCCGATGTCCTCGTCGGTGGCCACCCGGCTCACCACCAGGCCGGCGGCGGTGGAGATGATCAGCGCCGGGATCTGCGCGACGAGGCCGTCGCCGATGGTCAGCAGGGTGTAGTTCTGCGCCGCGCGCGCCAGGTCCATGTCGTGCTGCAGCACGCCGACGATGAGCCCGCCGATGATGTTGATGAAGAGGATCAGGATGCCGGCGACGGCGTCGCCGCGGACGAACTTCGAGGCGCCGTCCATGGAGCCGAAGAAGTCCGCCTCCTGGGCGATCTCGGTGCGGCGCTGCCTCGCCACGTCCTCGCCGATCAGGCCGGCGTTAAGGTCGGCGTCGATGGCCATCTGCTTGCCCGGCATGGCGTCGAGGGTGAAGCGCGCCGACACCTCGGCGATGCGGCCGGCGCCCTTGGTGATGACGACGAAGTTGATCACCACCAGGATCACGAACACCACCAGGCCGACGGCGTAGTTGCCGCCGACGAGGAAGTGGCCGAAGGCCTCGATCACCTTGCCGGCGGCGTCGCCGCCGGTGTGGCCCTCGAGCAGGATGACGCGGGTCGAGGCGACGTTGAGGGAGAGGCGCAGCAGCGTCGTCACCAGCAGCACGGTCGGGAAGATCGAGAAGTCGAGCGGCTTCTTGGTGTACATCGACACCAGCAGCACCATCACCGCCAGCGCGATGTTGAAGGTGAAGGACAGGTCGAGCAGCAGCGGCGGCAGCGGCAGCACCATCATCGACAGGATCATGACGATGAGCAGCGGCGCGCCGAGCTGGCGCAGGTTGCCGGCGGCAAACATGTTTCTCAGGCTGAGTTCGCCGTTCATGCCGCTGACCCCAATCGTAGGTCGGCCTTCAGGCCGACAGCGGCGGCGATTGTCGGGCTGAAGCCCGACCTACATGTCCCGTTCATTCAGAAACCCCCGGATCGAGTTCCGCCGGCACCGGCAGGTCGGCGGGCAGCTGCGGCGCCCGGCCGCCGCGCGCCAGCCAGGCGTTGAGCTGGTAGACATAGGCCATCACCTCGGCCACGGCGCAGAACAGCGCCGGCGGGATGGTCTGGTCGAGGTCGGTATGCGCGTAGAGGGCGCGCGCCAGCGGCGGCGCCTCCAGCAGCGGCACGTCGTGCGCCTGCGCGATCTCGCGGATGCGCTGGGCGATGACGCCGCGGCCCTTGGCCACCACGCGCGGCGCCGGCATCTTCTCGTCGTAGGCCAGCGCCACGGCGAAATGCGTCGGGTTGGTGACCACCACCTGCGCCGTCGGCACGGCGGCCATCATGCGGCGGCGGGCGATCTCGCGCTGCTGGCTGCGGATGCGCGCCTTCAGCTGCGGGTCGCCCTCCATCTCCTTCATCTCCTTGCGCACCTCCTCCTTGCTCATGCGCAGCTTCTTGTGGTACTGCCAGAGCTGGAAGGGCACGTCGAGGGCGACGATGAGGGCCATCGCGGCGACGATGACCAGGGTGCTGAAGAGGATCGTCCGGCCCAGCGCATGCAGGCCGCTCTCGAGCGGCTGGCCGATCAGGGCGAACACCTGCTCCTGTTCGTGCACGATCACCCAGGCCACCACGAGGCCGACCAGCCCGGCCTTCATGACGCCCTTCACCAGCTCGCCGACGCTGTGCATGGAGAACATGCGGCCGAAGCCCTTCAGCGGATCGAGCCGCGTCCAGTCCGGCGCCAGCGCCTTGCTGGAAAAGTTCAGCCCGCCCATCGCGAAGGGGCCGGCCAGCGCCGCCACCACCAGGAACAGCAGGAGCGGCCCGATCGAGGCCAGCGCCGCCCAGGCCTGCTCGAGGAACAGGGCCGGCAGGCGCGCCTCGTCGAAAGCCGCCTCGCGGGCAAAAGTCAGTCCCCGCGAGACGGCGCCGCCGATGCGCCCGGCCAGCCAGGAGCCGGTCACCCACAGCGCGCCGCTGCCGGCCATCAGGACGAGGAAGGCCGACAGCTCGCGCGATTGCGGCACCTGGCCCTCTTCGCGCGCCTGCTCCAGCCGTCGCGGCGACGCTGGTTCGGTTTTTTCGAGATCGGAATCGTCGGCCATGGTTGCTTTACTCCATGGCGGCGATTATTGCCGCCCCCGGCAAGGGATGACGGGGGGAAAAGAACGGGAATACCCCGCCAATTCGGGTTTCTAGGGCGTGTTCTCAATCATCTTGCCGGTGCGAACGGGGTTTTCCGGGCACAGGGCAAGGCGCGGTGGCGAAGACAGTGGCTATTCCACGGCGAGCCGCCGCAACGCGGCCATGCGCGCGACGCCGGCGTGGCGCGTGGAAACCTGATCGTCTTCATCCGGGGAATCTCGGTTATCTTGCCGTCGCGCCTGCGACGGTCATTCGCCGACCTTGAGTCCGGGAGTCTCGGCTGAAAGCGTGAAAAAGAACGTTGCCCCCTGCCCCGGCGCGGCCGTGGCCCAGATGCGCCCGCCGTGGCGCTGCACGATGCGCCGGACGATCGCCGTGCCGATGCCGACGCCGGGGAACTCGCCCGGCGCATGCAGCTTGAAAAAAGGCTTGAACAGCCTCTTCGCATGGGCAGGATCGAAGCCGGCGCCGTTGTCGGCGACGAAGAAAGCGCGTTCGCCATCCATTCCGGTCGCGCCGAACTCGATGCGCGCCCCGGGCGTCCGGCCGGTGAATTTCCAGGCGTTGTGCAAGAGGCCGCGCAGGAAGACGGCCGCCAGTTCCGGATCCGCCCGGGCGAGCAGGCCGTCGGCCACGCGGATGGCGACCGTGCGCGGCTCGCGCGCCTGAAACTGCTCCAGGATGCCGCGCGCCAGGGCGGAAAGATCCACCTCGCGCGGCCTGAGCTCAGCACGCGCGAAGCGCATCAGATCGTGCATGCCGTCGATAGTCTCGGACAGGTGCTGGCTGGCGCCGCGGATGCGCCCGAGATAGCCTTGGGCAGCCTCGTCGAGGCGGGCCGCATATTCCTCGCCGAGGATCTGCGCGAAGCCGGCGATGGCGCGCAGGGGCGAGCGCAGGTCGTGCGAGGCGGCGTAGGAAAACTCCTCCAGTTCGCGCAGGGCCGCTTCCAGTTCCGCCGTGCGCTGCCGCACGCGTTGCTCCAGCGTCCGGTTGAACTCCAGGATCTCGAGTTCCGCCCGCTTCGCCCGGTCGATGTCGGTCAGCGCGCCGATGAAGCGCCGGATGTTGCCCTGTTCGTTGCGCACGGTCATGCCGCGCCCGTGAAACCACCGATACTGGCCGTCCGCCCGCTGCAGCTGGAAGGTCTCGTCGAAAACGGCGCCCTGCTCGATGGATCGCTTCTGCGCCGCCAGCACGCGGTCCCGGTCCTCGGCATGGAGCGCCCGGTCTATCCTGAATCCCTGGCGCAGCGCCTCGATCGAGGCATAGCCGAGCAGGGCGACGTAGTGGTCCGAGAAGAAGGTCTGCCAGGTGTCCTGATCGTAGTCCCAGATGCCGTCGGCCGTGGCCTCCATGACCAGGCGCAGGCGCTCCTCGTTCCGGCGCAGCGCCTCTTCCGCCAGCTTCCTCTCCGTGATGTCCTGGTGCATGCCCGACATGAGCAGCGGCTGGCCATCGGGCGTGCGCGATACCAGCCGGCCGCTGACCGCCACCCAGACCCAGTGGCCGTCCTTGTGGCGCTTGCGCTCCTCGCATTCATACCGGTCCGCTTCCCCGGCGAAATGGCGTTCCAGCAGGCCCAGCGCGTGGCGATGGTCTTCCGGATGGGTGAAACGCGCCCAGGTCTCGATGGACAGCGGCGTCAGCTCTTCGAGGCGATAGCCGACGATTTCCGCCCAGCGCTCGTTGAGCCGCAGCTCGCCGCTCTGCACGTTCCATTCCCAGGTGGCGGTCTGCGTCGCCTCGATGATGTCGCCGAGGCGGCGGCGCTCCCCGGCCAGCACGACCGCCTGAGCCTGCGCGCGGCGCTGGGCGAGGAGGAGCCGCACGGAGAGCAGCAGGAGGAGGGCGGCCAGCGCGACCATCCCGGCCAGCCAGGCACGGTAGCGCGACCACACGTCGTGCCAGGTGAATGCGGGCGCCAGGTCGAAGGGCGGGGCGCGCAGCTCCCGCATCAGCGCCGCCACCCCATCGTAGTTCGCCGGCACGGTGAAGCCGTGGATGTTCAGCGCCGAAGCTACGCCGGAATCCGTTATCGCCAACAGGGCGGCGACGACCTTGCGCGACAGGTCGTCCTGAATGTGCGGCAGGGCGGCGAACGGCTGGCCCGGCGTCAGGGGGGTGGACACGGCGAAGGGATAGCCGGGCAGGCTCTGCCGGTTGAGCACCTTCAGCCGGGCGAGGTCCAGGCCGCCCTTCTCGGCCAGCGATTCCATCACGCCTCCCAGCAGGAAGCCGGCATCGGCGCGGCCCGCCAGCACCGCCTCGACGACCTTTTCATGCAGGAAGCCGGTCTCGATCAGCCGGTAATCCCGCGGCTGCACCATGCCGATGGCGGCCAGTTCGCGCGCCTGGGCCAGGTAGCCGACGAGCGACCCGGTGTTCGCGGCGGCCACCGTGGCGCCGCGCAGGTCTTTCAGTTCCGCGAGATCGGCGCGCTCCGCCCGGACGATGACCGCGCCGCCGAAGGCGCGCAGCGGCTGGCCGCGATGGCTCCTGACCAGCGTCGCCAGCGGCGCGGACAGGCCGCTGCGCCGGGCCATCAGGATGTAATGGGACGCGTGGGTGAGGACGAAATCCACGCGGCGCGTCGCCACCGCCGCTTCCAGCGCCGAAGCGTCCAGGGCTTCGATGACGAAGTCGCGTTCCGGAATGCTCCGCTGCAGGCTCGCCGCCAGCGGCGTCCAGGCCGCCTGTTCCAGCGCCGCCCGCCGGTTCGCCAGCACGCCGATGCGCACGGGTTCTTCCGCGTGGAGAGGCCACGATGCGCCCAGCAGGCACAGCATCGCCGCCAGCCGGCCCGGGCCGCCTCGATGGCGGCGTTCAGCGCCAGCAGGTTGGTCTGCTCGGCGATGTCTCGGATGACGTTGGCGATGTCGCTGATTTCCCGCGCGCTCGCTTCCAGCTGACGCATGGCCTCCGAGGTGATGCCGACGCTGGCAGCAATCTTGTTGATCTCGCCCTCTGCGCTTCCCGCCTGGCGCTTCCCCAGTTCCGCCGTAGCCGCGGTGCGTTCCGCAAGCGTCCGGGTGTTTCCGGCATTTTCGGAGACATGGGCGATGCTGACGGTCATTTGCTCCACCGCCGCTGCCGTGCCCGAGATGGATTCGCTCTGTTCGTTCGCCGAACGGCTGATCGCGGTGGACGCCTCGGTCATGTCGCTGGCGGAACGCTGCAAGTCCCGCGCGCTGGCGCCGATCGCAACGATGGCCTCGCGCAGGCTGGCCTGCATGCGTCGCAACGCGTCGAGGAGCCTGCCGGTCTCTCGATCGCCCCCCGCCGGGATCGGCGAGTCGAGATCGCCCTCGGCCACGCGCGCCGCCACGTCCGTGGCGACGGCGATGCCGGCCGCGATGCGCCGGGCCATGAGCAGGCTCAGGCCGGCCGCCAGGCCGATCGAAGCGAGCAGCACGAACAGCGCGATGGCGAGGGTGACGCGATAGCCATCGGCCGCCTGGTCATAGGCTTCCTTGCCGAGCCGCTCCTCGATGCGCACCATTTCGTCCACCCGCTTGCTGAGCTGGCCAAAATCTTCGTCGGCGGTCTGCATCGCGGACAAGCCCATGTTCATGTCCGACAGGGCCAGGTCGATCGACTGCAACAGGCTTTTCTTGTACTTGGCGAGCAGCGCCTCGATTTGCTTGCCGAGCTGCCTTTCCTCCTCGACAAGCGAGGGGCCGCCGCTCCACTTGGCGAACGCCGCGATGGTGCGGTCGAGATCCGCCGCGAGGATTTGCCCGTCCTTTTCCAGGCGGGATTCGTCGAAGGTTCCGGCCCAGGTCATCAGGCGGTAGGCGCGCGCATGCACGTCGAGGACGGCGCTGCGGGTTTCGCCGGCGGCTTGCAAATGCCGGACGCGCACATGGTAGAGATCGTCCACCGTGCCGTTCTGCGAGCGGAGGGAATGGTAGCCCACCGCGCCCAGTAAGAGCATCAACAGAACGGCGGCGGCAGGAGCGAGGAGGATGCGCTGGAACAGGCTCACGAGGTTGTCTCCATGCGGATGCCCGGCAGGGCGATCTAGCGCTTGTACACCCCGGCGCACACCGCCGTTTCATCGAGTCTCTCGCAGTACATCTGCTTCGGCAGCACCTTCTTGGTCACCGGATCGGTGAACTTGTAGTCCTGCCAGAATTTGCCCTTGCTTCTGGCGAGCTCGACGCGTTCCTTGACGAACAGCTTGCCGTCCGGGTCTTTCATGTCGATCAGTTCCTTGCCGACCTGCTTGGCGTTCTGGCCGTGCGCGAGCACCTTGCCGTCCAGGCCATAGACCACCGGATACAGGTCGCGATCGACCCATTTGGGATCCTTCGCCGTGATCTCTTCGTAGGTTTTCTGTTTGTTGGCCTTGATCGCGGCCACCGCCTTGGCGACCATGGCCTCGGCTTCCTTCGGCGCGGCAAAGTCGGCGGCGACAGCGGCCTGCGCCAGCGCCACGCTGAAGGCCATCATTCCAATGCGCAATTTCATGATTTGCTCCTGTGGTGTTGAATGAATGGGTGTCGCAGCCTGCTTCCCGGCCGCTTGTCCCGGACCGGCCGGGCCTTCATGGCTTGTCCGGCTCGGAAAACCTTTTCCCCTGGTTGATCTGCAACAGCAGCTTATCGATGATTCCGGCCACGCGTTCGGTCTCGTCGATGGCCCGTCCGGATTCGCCGACGATGTCGGCGGCTTCGCCGCGAGCCGCAGTCGCCTCGAAGGCAGCATTCATGGCAATCAGCTTGGATTGCGCGGCGAGCCCCCGCACTTGTTCGAGCATCAGCCGAAGCGCGGCTTCCGCCGCGCCGGGTACAGCCGGCGCCTCATGGCTCCCTTGCCGGGTCAGTGCGTTCTCCATGTGCATGCTCCTCAGGCGGCCTTGGCGAGAAGTTCGGCGGGCAGCAGCGCCTGGCGCGCCACGCCGCGGTTGTCGCCGAGCTCGCCGAGCAGCTCCTTGACGTCGAGGATCAGCACGATCTGGCCGTTGGCCAGCGTGGTGACGCCGGCGACGCCCTTCGGGCGGAAGCCTTCCAGCGACTTGATGACGGCGTCGTCGCGGCCGGCGAAGTTGTCGATGGCGAGGACGAAGTTGGTCTCCGCCGCCTGCATCAGCACGCCGTAGGCGGGCACGCCCTCCTGCGGCCAGCCGATCAGGTAGTTGAGCGGATAGACCGGCAGCACCTCGCCGCGCACCACCATGGTGGCGCGGCCGCCGACCTCCTGCAGCTCGCCCGGCACGATGGGCAGGATCTCGCGCACCATCGAC
>Ga0209096_1005031_pt1 | contig 10206 bp, 10 predicted proteins | sample AD_UKC034_MetaG_FD_184407 | JGI IMG/M metagenome (GOLD analysis project Ga0209096, IMG submission 184407) | Active sludge microbial communities of municipal wastewater-treating anaerobic digesters from USA - AD_UKC034_MetaG (SPAdes) (version 2) | ecosystem: Engineered > Bioreactor > Anaerobic >...
CACCCGGCCGATGGCCGTCAGCAGGTCGGGATCGGCGCTTTCCAGCCCCAGCTTGATCGTGGTGCAGCCGGCGTCGTGCAGCGCCCGCAGCAGGCGGCCATCGAAATGCTCCGGCCGGCTCTCGCATTCCCAGGTAACCCCGGTCTGGCGGCGGCGCAGCTCCGAGCAGATCGCCAGCACGCGGTCGCGATCCAGCGCAAAGACCGGATCGCGCAGCATGATGTGCGTCACCTGATGGCGTTGGGCGCTGTGCAGCAGCTCCTCAGCCGTGCGCGCGGGGGACTGGCAGCGCAGCAGCGCGCCCTGCGCGGCCACGTAGGGGCAGAAGCCGCAGCCGGCCGGACAGCCCCGGCTGCTCAGCACGCTCAGGAAGGGGTAGCGATGCCCGCGGCCGTGGAACAGCTCCCAGGCTGGCATGGGCAGCGCGTCCAGGTTGGCCAGCAGACCATCGGGGGTGTAGTGCTCTGGCGCGAGGGTGTAGGGGTTCACCGCCCGGCCAGGCGCCAGCTCGCCGGCCAACAGACGGGCCGCGGCCGCGGGCAGCGCCAGCTCCGGCTCCCCCATCAACAGGGCGTCCACCAGGTCGCTGAAGACATGATCGACCTGGGCGTAGCTCAGCGCGGGGCCGATGGCCAGCACCCGGGCCAGCGGTTGGCGTTCCCGCAGGCGGTTGAGGAAGGCCCGGTCGGCGGCCTGCGTCGCATAGCTGACCGGCAGCGCCAGCACCTCGCTGCGCGGCAGGCGCTCCAGGGTCGCGTCGGCGTCCAGCTCCTGCGCCACCGCGTCCAGCCCGGCCACGCGCCAGCCGGCCGCGGCCAGCGCCGCGCCGGCCGTGGCCAGCAGGTGCGGCGGATAGACGAAAGCGTTTGACTTATCGCCCAGCGCCCCCATGCCGGCCGATCCCTCGCGGTTGGCGACAGAGCCAGGCAAGCTGGGTGGGTTGAGCAAGAGGACGCGATGTGCCATAGGTCGATTATATGCGCACTGGCCGTAAAAACAAGAGCGGCAGCTACGCGACCGTAATCATCGAAGGTTTCGGGACCCGTCGGTTCATCGCTGTGCACGGCTGCGAAAGACCACCGAGATCCGCACGATGCAGTACTTGTCCCATAACTGCGACGTGTCGAGCGCCAAATACAGCCGCTGCTCGCCCCAATCGGCTAACGCCTGTTGGATCAATGGGCCGTACAGGTCATGCACGACGATCTTCTCGTTGTTCAACCAGCGCCGAAAACGACGCACTGTGCGAGGGCTGATTGTGCTCGCGCTTGTGGTCTGCGTGATGGCCTTGGTTTTTGTGCCATTGTTACGAGTTCTGCCGGAACGGGTCGGCATTCCCTTCTTTGTTGTGGGGCTTGGGCCCCTGCTGGTCATACTGCTCATGGCGATTGCCGTCAGCACAGCAAGGTTCGTGCAAGCTCGAACAGGAACACATCTGCTGAGCCTTGCACTGAGTATCCTTGCGCTGACGCTCTTCTTCGTCAACGCGACGACAGCGTGGATCTGGCCGTATGCAAGTTACTACATCCAGGGAGGACAGAACCATTTCGGCGGCAGCCGGCGATCCACCTCTGCCTCAGGCACATCTACGGGCCAGATGACCGGGTGGTGATAGGAGTTCCATGATCAGCCCGCCGGCTGGTTTGGGCGGTTCACAGGGAGCAGGGTACAATGCTGCAACGTGGGCAGAGCCGCCCATTCCCTGGCATGTACAGTTTTGACCTGCAACTGCTGCTGTTTGTCTTTTTCGCCCTGCTGGCCTTACTTGCTGGTGGGGCGGTTTGGCTGGATCGCGCCCTCAGCCGCCGCAGATCGGCGCGGGATCTCAGCCAGACGCTGGGCGACGCCCCCTTTGGTGTGGTGCGCCTGAACCGTGCGGGCGAGGCGCAGCACGCCAATGCAGCCGCCCAGCGCCTGCTGGATCTGCCCGCCAGCAGCGGCCCGATGCCCGCCGAGGAGTGGGTTGACCATCTGCTGGCCGACGCAGAAGCCGCCGACAGCCATTACCGCCTGGTGGCCTTGCCGCGCGGCCGCTGGTTGCGGGCCTGGATCAGCGAAGGCAGCGAGCTGGTCTTCTTCTTCGACGCCACGGAGCAGCAGCGCTATGTACAGGCCAGCAGCCGTCTCCTCAACGACCTGGGCCATGAGCTGCGCACCCCCCTGGCCACGATCCTGACCCACACCGAAGTACAGGGACTGGCCAACCTGCCCGACGCGACGCGCGCCGAGTCGCTGCATCTGCTCAAGGAAGAGACGCAACGGGCTATCCGTCTGGTCAACGCCATGCTGGAGCTGGGCCAGCTGGAGACCAGCGGCGAGCTGGCCCAGCGTCCGGTGGACCTGCTGGCCTTGGCCGAGGCTGCCCTGCAACAGACCAGCGCCCAGGCCGCGGCCAAGGAGATCTACCTGACCTTGCAGGCTGATACACCGCTGCCGGCCGTGCCAGGCGATGCCGACGCGCTGCTGCGCGTCCTGCTCAACTTGTTGGACAATGCGGTCAAATACAGCCGCCCAGGCGACCGCGTCGCCCTTGGCCTGCGGCGCGAAGCAGCCGGCGTGCGCTGCGCCGTCAGCGACACCGGGCCTGGCATCCCCGCCCAGCACTTGCCCCACGTGACCCAACGCTTCTACCGCGCTGCACCGCCGGAGCAGGCTGGCAGCGGCCTGGGGCTGGCCCTGGTGGAGGAGGCGCTGCGCCGCCACGGCAGCGCCCTACAGATCGAAAGCCCCGACCCAAGCAGCGCGGCCGGCGTCCGCGCCCACTTCCTGTTGCCCGCAGCGCGCCAGCCGGAGGAACGGCCATGAGCCGGCCATCCCGACCCTGGCTGCGGCGGGCAGGATGGGCCCTGGTTGTGCTGGCCGTGGCTGTGCTCTACTGGCTGCTGCCCATTCGCGGCCAGGTGTCCATCGCGCCGGGCGGCGTTTGGGAGGAGCCGTGGCCGCGCTGGCGGGTCAGCCCGACCAACGAGCGCGGCGGTCCCACGACGGTGCAGATCAGCGATGTGGTCGGCTGGCCGCACGTGCTGGCCACCGTCGACGGCCAACCTGTGTCGGTGCAACTGCGGGCCAGCGGCTCGCCAGGCGTCTATACCTGGGCTTTTGTCCTTCCTGCGTCAGCGGACGGCGCGCCCGTAGAGGTGGCATTCTATCATAGCTGCAACACGGGCTGCCTGCGACGGTCGAGCATCATCCTCGGTGCGGATGGCGCCACAGGCCGCGCTACGCCATCTTCTCAGCTTGCCAGCGCGCCGACCCACCTGTGCGCGGTGGAGGCAAACCCTGAGCGCGACTGGCATGGCCGCAGCGGCTGGGACGTGACGTTGACCTATGCCCGGCTGGCTGATCAAGCACACTGGGGCATCGACGATCTCGCCTGGCGCGTACAGCGAGCCACCGCCCAAGGCTTGCGCGTGCTGGTGCGGGTGGACTACGACCAGGGCCAGAGCCTGCCGCCGGCTGGCGACGAGCGGGCTTTGGCCCTCTACCTGGATTATCTGCGGCGGCTGGCGCGCGACCAGCGGCTGGCTGGCGTCTATGGGTACGTGCTGGGCAACGGCTTCAACGAGCTGGGCAGCAACAGCCTGGATCCCCAGCAGCCAGTGACGCCGGCATGGTACGCGCGGCTGTTCAACGGCTACGGCGCGCCAGCGGCGCAGGGCGACAACGCGGTGCAGGTGGTGCGCGCCGAGAATCCGCAAGTCCGGCTGCTGGTGGGGCCGGTGCGCCCCTGGGTGGACGATCAAGACGGCGCGCAGCCTGCCCCCATCGACGCGCCGTGGCTGAACTATTTCCACAGCCTGGCGGCCGCGTTGGATGCGGGCGTGCAGGCCAAGCAGGCCGCGGGCTACGCACTGGCCGCGCCCGATGGCTTCGCGCTGCACGCGCCGGGCCGCGTCGGCGACTTGGGCGCAGCCGAGCCACAGAGCGATCAACGCCGACCTGAGTGGAACGGCGCCCAGGCCGGCTTCCGTGTCTATCGCGACTGGCTGGAGATCATCAATGCCTTCCCGAGCACCCGCGGGCTGCCGGTCTTCATCACCTCCACCAACACCTTTGTGGCGGCCGAAGGTGTGACGCCTGCCGACAACTACCCGGCTGGCTGGCTGAGCGCGGCGCTGGCCGAGATCGGGCAAGCCCCACAGGTGCAGGCGCTGTGCTGGTTCCTGGATCAAGACCGCTCCGGCGACGCGCGCTGGGACGACTTTAGCCTGACTGCGCGGTCAGGACGGCTGGTCGACGCGGCGGCGGAGTTCGACGCGCTGCTGCAAACAGCGCCTCAGCCGTAGCAGACACCCCTCGCACAAGATCTTCCCAGATCGTGCGCAGTATCCGTGTGAGAGCAAGGCGACGATCTGGGAAGATCGCCATGCATTGGATGGAACGATGAGCGACGCGACGATTCGAGTAGTCTTGATCGACGACCACCCCGCGCTGCGTATGGGCCTGCGTATCGTGCTGGAGCAGGCGCCGGGCGTGCAAGTGGTGGCCGAGGCTGGTTCCGGCCAGGAGGCGCTGGCGTTGATCCAGACGCTGCGGCCGGATGTGGCCGTGCTGGACTGCCAGTTGCCCGATATGCCTGGCAGCCAGGCTGCCATCGAGCTGCGCCGGCTGGGGCTGGCTACCCGGGTGCTTGCCCTTAGCGCTTACACCGACGACGCGGCCATCCGGGGCATGGTCGAGGCCGGCGCAGTGGGCTATCTGCTCAAGGAAGAGGCGCCGGCTGCCATCGTCGATGCCGTGCGGGCCGCGGCGCGTGGCGAAGGTCGCTGGAGCGCGGCCGTGGCGTCGCGGCTGGCGGCGTGGGCTGTTCGTCCGGAAGCGAGCGAAGCGGGCGCTGACTTGACCAGCCGGGAACTGGACGTGTTGCGCTTGCTGGCCAGAGGATGGGACAACCAGCGCATTGCTGGGGAGCTGCAGATCAGCGAACACACCGTTCGCTTTCATCTGCGCAATATCCGCGAGAAGATCGACGTGCAGACCCGCACGGAGGCAGCGGTATGGGCGGTTCAGAGCGGGTTTGGAGAAGGCTGAACGGGTGCTGTCAGTTCTGATAGACGCAAACTGTCAAAAGTGGCAGATCACGACCTACCGTTTTGGCCGTTGTGTTTTGAACCCAAGGCTGCTATGATGACTGTGCCATTGGTAAACCCAATGAGTAGTTCGATTTTCAGGAGGCAGCATGACGAAGTCTGTAAGGCTCCGTCTCGCAATCAGCGCTTCGGTAAGTCTGATGCTCTTGATGTCTGCCGTTGCAACGGTTCTGGCGGGTTGGGTCAACTTGACCCATGGGCATGCTTGTGGGCCAACACAAGGCAATTTCACGTGGAGCCAGGGCAATAACACCAATGCCGTCACATGGTATCAGTACGCAAAATGGAGTGGCTCGCAATATAACTGCATTCAGGGCGCTGGAGATTGGTATCAGCTCGAAGCTGAGGCATATAATCCAGCAGGTGGTGGCACAAGCTGCGACAAGCTGCACACGTACTCGACGAGCTACACCTTGCCACTGAGGAGTAGTCCATCGGTTGCCAATGGATGCGGGTCAACGACTTATAAGGAGGAAACCAAGTTTCCCATCAAGAGTAGCTCCATTGGTAACAACGTCGAGTACTGGACGCTCACAAGGAATTACAAATACAACGCCGTTAATGGCCAGGTTCACGAGGTTAACTGGTCATTCTCTAACCTGGCTACCGATTGGTGGGCGGGAAAGGTGCGCTATCGTATGGAATCTGGAGCGCCTTATTTCGGCTATTTTCCCACATGTGCCTCCCCATCCGGTATCCTGAGTGGTTATCCAGGTTGCTAAAGGCGCAATCTCCGCCGCGTACAGGAGACTGATACGTATGAACATTCAACGAAACAATGCATTCCGTCACACAAAGGTGGTGATCGCCGCTACCAGTTTGGTCTTCGTTCTTGGCCTGTGGCTCCTTGGCCCCCGGATTGCTACCGTGTTGTCAGGTGGTTTCACCCAGTCTGCTCCCAGCGGAGCCTTCCAATACGCTGTTCAACGTGAGCATGCATCGGTGGAGATCGACGTCACGTTCAACGGCAACGGCGGTCAGGCAGACGTTCAACGGTATGTGCAGGCGAATATGGCGCGAGCACAAGCCTTGCTCCAGGAGGCCGCGGGCGAGCGTCTCTGGACAACCATCACCTTCACGAAGCCCTTAACGGCGCAGGAAGTAGAACAGTTGCTCCGTGACGCCGGCGTGGAGGCAGCAAGTTACACCCAGGTCGGTTGGACGGCCACCGGACAGCGCATGGCTTCGACTAGCTTCAGAGATCCGGTTGCACCGGACTTCAACCTCAAGCAGTTAGCCCAGGACGCTATCTCATCCGACCCGGCAGCGCCGGACTACGACGCGCGTATGGCTGGCTTCATGGTAGTCGACGGCGTGATGACCATCTCTGAACAAGGCCTTGGCAGGCTGTTGGCCGATCCACGGGTCTACCTGGCGGATACAACGGCCTACGAGGTGCAGAAACTGGTCGGTGTAACCGAGGCCTCGGTCCATCTTCCAACGCCGTTTTGGGAGATGGATTGGGGCGCTGAGACCATCGAAGAATAAGTCTCTGCAGCTCCTTGCGAGGCCCCTGAGGTGCGCCCCTACAACTGGACACGAAAATCGGCTTAGATAATGAAAAGACGAGGTGGCTTGGCTTGGAGACCGGCCAAAGCGCTAAGTTAATTACGGACTATCACTTAGTGGTCAAAGAGGAGATCACAACGATGTCGCAAGACCAGCCAGTTGAGTCCGGGCGTCAAAATCTGACATATGGAATTGCGGCCTTTGCTGCTCTAGGTTACCTTGTACTGTTCATCGTGATCACAGTTGCTGCCTCCTACTTGGCTCCGTATGAGGCCGTACCACCTCATCTCCGACCGCTGGAGGGGACCTGGCTGCGCAGTATCAGTGACTTCTTTTCTGGAACACCTGGGGTATTAGTGCTTGCTTTGATGGTCGTGGGGACGAGTTTGGTTCTTCTGGCTCGCGCCTTAAGGCGGAGCGGCGGAAGACCCCAGACCAGGAATTCACTGCTGACGAGATTTGGTGTTCTCAATCTTATCATCAGCATCGGCATGGTCTTGGGCTTCCAAGTCTTGAGCCTTTTGCCTGCACAGCTCGCTCCGCCTCCCGGATATGGCTACACGCTCAAGTTCATTGTCTGGAGTGCCTTGAGCATCGCAGCGTTGTTGCTTCAACAAGCTCGTTGGGCTTCGAGTGCAACGAATGTCAATTCTGCCTGATTAGCTGCTTGTTGGGTTTCTGGCAAGAGAGGCGGCGTTGGGCGTAATCGTTGTGTATGGCCTTCTGCCTCTTGGAAAGTAACAGGCAATTGTCAGGCGGTTTTACCCGGTCTGCTCCCAGCGGGGACTTATCGATGGCATCTATCGTTCTCAGAATGTTGACAGCAGGCTCATGATTGTGTACTATTTGAATACGTACAGTTTTGAGGAGATTTGCCATGCCACGAGTGGCTGTTGAAGATAGTAGCCGGCTGTCTTTGCGCATCCGTCCCGAAGACAAAGCGCTGTTGGTGCGCGCTGTCTCCTATACCCAGACTGATCTGACGGCTTTTGTCCTGCAGAATGCCCTGGAGGCCGCCAAAGCTGTGATCATCGAGGCCGAGCGCGTCACCCTGTCGGACCGCGACAGCCTGCTCGTGCTGAGCGCCCTGGAGAATCCGCCTGCTCCCAACCAAAAGCTGCTGGCTGCGGCGCAGACGCTGCCACACCTGCAGCGCGCCGGCGGCTTGGCGCAGGAGCAGGTGTGACCATCCCGCCCTGGCATGAGGAGCCAGTTGCCAAGCAGCGCCACCGGGATGCGTTCGATTGCGGCGATGCTGCGCTGAACGAGTTTCTGCGCCGCTATGCCCGCCAGGCCCATGAGCACGGCGGGGCCAAGACCTTTGTTGCCGTTCCTGACAATGACACGGCCCGGGTGCTGGGGTTTTATAGCCTGAGCCCGGCATCTGTGGAGTTTTCTCGCACACCGGACATCATCAGGCGCGGACTGGCGCGGCATCCTGTGCCTGCCTTCCGCCTCAGCCGGCTGGCTGTCGATGGCAGCATGCAGCGACAAGGGTTGGGTGGCCAACTTCTGCTCGCTGCCGGCCGGCGATGTCTGCGCGCCTCCCAGGAGGTTGGGGGCGTGGCGCTGCTCATCGATGCCAAGAACGAAGCTGTCGCCCATTGGTATACCAGCTTCGGCGCAATGGAGCTTTTGGATGCTCCCTTGACTCTGCTGCTGCCCCTGGAGACTGTCAGGCTGGCGTTGGAAGCTGCCGGCAAGTCCTAGATCGTGAGCCCCGGGGCCAGGCAAAAAAAGAAACGCCCCACAGCACTGGGGCGTTTCAAGAGCTTAGGCTCCTGCGCCTAGACTCGAACTAGGAACCAACCGGTTAACAGCCGGTTGCTCTGCCGATTGAGCTACGCAGGAAAATGTTGTTTGGAAATGTCCAACGGTCTGGATTATACCTGAAAGTCGGGCGCTGTCAAAAAAACGCCTATCCGAGATAGTCGCGCAGCTTGCGGCTGCGGTTGGGGTGGCGCAGCTTGCGCAGCGCCTTGGCCTCGATCTGCCGGATGCGCTCGCGGGTCACGCCGAAATACTGGCCCACCTCCTCCAGGGTGTGACTGGTGCCGTCGCCCAGGCCAAAACGCATCTCCAGCACCTCGCGCTCGCGCGGGCTGAGCTGGTCGAGGATATCCTGCATCTGCTCGCGCAGCAGTTGATGGCTGGCCGCGTCGGCCGGCCCAGGTAGATTGTCGTCCTCGATGAAGTCGCCCAGATAGCTGTTTTCCTCCTGGCCGACCGGCATGTCCAGCGACATGGGCTCCTGCGACACCCGGTTGATGCGCTGCACCTTCTGGGCCGCGCGCTGCCAGCGGCGCAGCAACTCCGGATCCAGCGTCATGGCGCTGCGCAGCGCGGCCTCGATGGCCTGGCGGTCCTCGGGCGCCAACAGGTCTGTCTCCAGCGCGATCTCCTCTGGGGTCGGGTCCCGTCCCAGCTCCTGAGCCAGCCGGCGCTGGATGCGCACCTGGCGGTTGATGCTCTCGACCATGTGTACAGGAATGCGGATGGTGCGCGCCTGGTCGGCGATGGCGCGGCTGATGGCCTGGCGGATCCACCAGGTGGCGTAGGTGCTGAACTTGAAGCCCAGCTCGTGGTCGAACTTCTGCACGGCGCGCAGCAGGCCGATGTTGCCCTCCTGGATCAGATCGGAGAAGCTCATGCCGCGGCCGATGTAGCGCTTGGCCACGCTGACCACCAGGCGCAGGTTGGCATTGGTCAGGCGTTGCTGGGCCGCGTCGCCCCGCCGGACGGCCAGGGTCAACTCGTCGCGCCGGTCCGGGTCCAGGTCCGGTTGGGAGGCCAGCAGCGCGGCCGCCTCCTGACCCCGCCGGATCTGCAGGGCCAGGTCGATCTCCTCGTCGCCGGTCAACAGCGAGGTGCGACCGATCTCGCGCAGGTACATGCGCACCGGGTCGCTGGTGATGGTGGGGTCGGCGAACTCCTGCAAGAGCTCTTCGACAGGCCGGCTGATCTCCTCCTCCACCTCGCGCTCGAAGTCCTCGTCGCGCTCGATGGAGGGCAGGGCGGTGTCGAAATCTTCCGGCGCCTCGGCAAACTCCTCCTCTTCCTCGTCGCCGAGAGGTTCCTGATCTCCGGCGCTATCGGACACCGCGCGCGTTGCCGCCGGCGGCGCCAGCTCGTCGCCCAAGTCGTCGTCGAATGCATCGATCAACTCGGCGTCGAGCGGGTCGTCGAGGCTCAGCGACGGGTCCATCTTCAGTTTGGGCTGACGCTCGCGGCGCCGTCGTGGTTCTGGCATGGTGTCAACTGAGAAGCAGCATTGCGGAAATCTGGCGGCTGAGGCTTGGGAAGCCGCCGCGGCGGCTTCCCAAGCCTCAGCTGAATGAGCGTTAAGAACCTGGTGTGAGCTGGCGTCGGCCGGCATAGGTGCGCTGATTGAGCATTTGCTCCAACAGCCGCAGGTGCTCGCTGAGCGACTGCTGAAGCTGCTGGTAGGCCCGCACATCTTCGCCCTGGCCCTCCTCGCGCGCGCTGCGCGTCAGGGCTGGCAGCGTGCGGGCCTGGTTCTTCAGGGTGCTGATGCGCAGCCGCAGCACGGCCCGCAGCATGTCTTCCAGCAGTTGATCCCGGGCCAGGGTGGGCTGGCGTTGACCGG
>Ga0209096_1005038_pt1 | contig 10189 bp, 9 predicted proteins | sample AD_UKC034_MetaG_FD_184407 | JGI IMG/M metagenome (GOLD analysis project Ga0209096, IMG submission 184407) | Active sludge microbial communities of municipal wastewater-treating anaerobic digesters from USA - AD_UKC034_MetaG (SPAdes) (version 2) | ecosystem: Engineered > Bioreactor > Anaerobic >...
CGTCACCCTGGACCTGACGGCGGCCGGCGCGCCCATGCCCGCCACCATCACCGACATGAACATCGCGATCTACGTGACCCACACCTACAAGAGCGACCTCGAGATCACCCTGAGCAACGGCACCACCAGCGTCATCCTCCACAACAACACGGGCGGCAGCGCCGACAACGTGATCACCGGTTACGACTGGATCACCCCGGTCGGCGATCCGGCCCTCACCCTCGACGCCTTCAACGGATCGGACCCGCACGCCGTGTGGACCCTGACGGCAGTCGATAGCTTCTCGGGCGACACGGGCGCCATCCAGGACTTCGCCCTGTACTTCCAGTGACCAGGCTCTGATCTGACCCCCCAGCCCGCCCCCGGAAACGGGGGCGGGCTTCTTCGTTTCCGGCGCCTCCGCGGGACGGGGCTCCCTGCGCCCCTTGACAGCCATGGTGATACGTCGTAATACCCTCCTGGTATCACTTCGTGATACCAGGAGGACAGCGTGACGACGGGCAAGCAGGAGATGATCACCTTCAAGGTGGACGCGGCGCTGGCCGAGGCCATGCGCGGGGTGCACAACCGCTCCGAGTTCATCCGCGCGGCCATCCTGGCCGCGCTGGACGGGGCCTGCCCCCTGTGCAAGGGCTCGGGCACCCTGAGCCTCCAGCAGCGCGAGCACTGGAAGGGCTTCCTCGAGGACCACGCGCTCGAGGAGTGCGCCTCCTGCCACGCGCTGCACCTGGTGTGCGAGTGCGACGGGCGCCACCCGCGCCGCCCGACCCACAAGGCCCGCAAGCGGCCCGCGGCCGGCTAGCGCGGCCGTGGGCCCGAGGAGGCGAAGAGACGTGCACCCCGCGCACACCCATGGCCGCTGGCTGGCCCTGACGACCTGCCTGACCCTGCTGGCCCCCGCCGGCCGGGCCCAGGCCGTAAGCCAGGAGGAGGACCCGGAGCTGGCCGCCGCGGCGGCGGCGGACGCGGCCGCGGCGCCCGCCCCGCCCCCCCCCGGCAGCTGGCTGGCCCCCCTGGTCGCGAACACCCCGCTCGCCTCGCTCAACCCGGACATGAGCCTCATCCTGGACGTGACGCTCGGGTGGTTCACCCGGGCCGGGCACCTGCGGCAGGGCGGGCACGCCGCCGACGAGAACGGCTTCACCCTCCAGGGGCTCGAGTGGACCGCGTCCGCCTCGGTGGACCCCTACTTCCGCTTCGACCTCAACTTCCAGATCGCCCACCTGCACCTCGAGGAGGCCTACCTGACCACCCTGGCCCTGCCCGGGGGCCTGCAGGCCCGGGCCGGCTACATGAACGCGGCCTTCGGCCGGGAGAACCCGAAGCACCTGCACACCTGGCACCTGGTGAACCCCTCGCTGGCCCACACCCGCTTCATGAGCGCGGAGCACCTCTCCGGGCTCGGGGCCGAGGTGTCCTGGCTCACACCCCTGCCGTGGTACGTGCTGCTGCTCGTCCAGGCGCTCGACACCCACGGGGCGACCGCCTTCCGCGCGGCCTCGTTCGGCGCCGTGGAGCTGACCGACAGCGGCGAGCTGGACGGGCCCGAGGACTTCCTCTACCTGGCCCGCCTGGAGACCTTCGTGCCCTTCGGGGACGACTGGTCGCTCTACCTGGGCGGCTCGGCCGCCTTCGGGCAGAGCGCCTACGCGCCGGACAACCGGGTGGACCTGTGGGGCGCGGACGTGTACCTCAAGTGGCGACCGCTGGGCTCCGGGCCGGACAGCCTGGCCGTGGCGCTCACGCTCGAGTACTTCCTCCGGGACACCCAGGTGCCCGGGGACAGCGTCCGCGACCACGGCGGCTACGTGCAGGTGGACGCCCAGGTGGACAAGCGCTGGCTCGTCAGCCTGCGGGCCGAGAACCTGGACGGGCTGTGGGGCGCGAGCCCGGATCCCACCCGCCTGGGCGGCTGGCAGTGGCGCGGCTCGGCCGCGCTCACCTTCCTGCCCACCCACTTCTCCAAGCTCCGCCTGCAGCTCGACGCGGGCCACGCCCAGGAGCTGACGGGCGCGGCCTGGGGCTTCACGCTGCAGGTCGAGGTGAGCGCCGGATCGCACGGCGCCCACGCCTTCTGAGGGAGGTCGAACGCCATGCGCATCCTGGTCTCGACCCTGGCGCTCCTGCTGGCCCTCGGCCAGGCCGCCCAGGCCAAGCTCCGGGTGGTCACCACGCTGCCCGACTTCGCCGCCATCGCGGCGGAGCTGGGGGGCGAGCGGGTGGAGGCCGAGGCGCTCATCCGCGGGAGCCAGGATCCCCACTTCGTGGACGCCAAGCCCTCCTTCATCCTGAAGCTCAGCCGGGCCGACCTCCTGGTGCGCATCGGCCTGGGGCTCGAGGACGGCTGGCTGCCCGTGCTGCTCACCCAGGCGCGCAACGCGGACGTCCAGCCCGGCGGCAGGGGCTACCTGGACGCCTCCCAGGTCGTGCGGGTGCTCGAGGTGCCGGTGAAGGCCGATCGGGCCATGGGGGACGTGCACGGCGGCGGCAACCCGCACTACTTCACCTCGCCCGAGGAGCTCTTCCGCGTGGCGCAGGCCATCGAGCGGAAGCTGCTGGAGCTCGACCCGGACGGCGCGGAGGAGTTCCAGGCCCGGTGGCGAGCCTTCGAGGAGCGCTTCAGGCAGCGGACCGGCGCGTGGCGGCGGCGGCTCGCCCCCCTCCAGGGCATGCCGGTGGTGGAGTACCACCGGAGCTGGATCTACTTCCTGGAGTGGAGCGGCTTCCGCTCGGCCGGCGCGCTGGAGCCCAAGCCGGGCGTGCCCCCCTCGGCCGGGCACGTGACCCGGCTGCTGCGGGAGGTGCAGGGCCAGGGCATCCGGCAGGTGTGGCAGGAGGTCTACCACCCCACCGGCCTGTCCCGGGTGTTCGCCGAGAAGTCGGGCGCCCGGCTGCTCGTCCTGCCCTCCATGGTCGGGGCGAGCGAGGGCCTGGACACCATCTGGGACAAGTTCGATCGCATGGTGGAGCTCATCGCCCCGCCGGGCTGAGCCGTGGAGGGAGAAGTCATGCGCGCGTACCTCTGGATGACGTGGCTGATCGCCCTGCCCCTGGGCTGCGCCACCTCCCCGGGCGACACGCCAGAGTGCCCGACCTGCGACGACCGAACGGAGCTCCTGGTCGGCTGGAAGTGCGTGCCCATCGCCGAGGTGGAGGCCTGCGGCCCGGACGGCCACGCCCACGGGACCGACTGCCACTGCTTCCACGGGCAGGAGCCGACCGTCATCGGCGGCGTGGAGTACTGCCTGCAGCCGGGCTGCGAGGTGGAGGCGGACCCCGACGCCCTGGCCTGCGAGGAGATCGACCGGACGCCCGAGGCGGTGACCGCGGTCAGCGACCCCGCCGACGTCGAGGGCGCCCACGTGGACCTCGGCCGGGTGGCCGCGGTGAGCCTGCCCGCGGGCCAGGAGGGCTACGTCCACTTCGGGGTGCCCGGGGCCGGCCCCTACCACCTCTACCTCGACACGGCCGGCGCGCTGCTGGGCGCCCAGGACGGGCTGGGCGCCGAGCTCGGGGCCGAGGACGAGGGCCCGAACCCCGCGTGCGCGGACATCCCCGAGGTCTGGCACCTGACCGCCACGGCGGCGGGCCCGGTGGTGCTGCGCTTCGCGGCGATCAGCCCCCCCGGCCTGCGGCTGGTGGTGCTCGCGGGGCCCGCACACTGAACCCGGAGCACCCATGACCCAGCCGCTGATCGAGCTGCGCTCCGCCGCGATCGGCTACCGGACGAACCTCCTGACGGGGGTGAGCCTGCAGGTCGCGCGCGGGGACTTCTGGGGCTTCGTGGGCCCGAACGGGGCGGGCAAGACCACGCTCGTCAAGACGCTGCTGGGGGTGCTCGCGCCGCGCGGAGGCGCGCGCCTGGTAGCCGAGCCCCGCCCGCGCTTCGCCTACGTGCCCCAGCGCCACCACGTGCAGCCCGACTTTCCCCTGCGGGTGCGCGACGTGGTGCTGCTCGGGCGGACCGACCGTCTGGGGCTCGGCCGCGGGCCCGCCCCCGCGGACCGCCAGGCGGCCTCCGCGCAGCTTGTGCGGGTGGACATGCAGGCGCGGGCCGACCACCCCTTCAGCACCCTGTCCAGCGGCCAGAAGCAGCGGGTGCTGCTGGCCCGCGCGCTGGCCGCCGAGCCGGACGTGCTGGTGCTCGACGAGCCGACCGAGGGGCTGGATCTGCACGGCGAGGCCGACATCCTCCGCTTCCTGCGCTCGCTCCACCGCGACGGGGGGCTCACCATCCTGATGGTCGGCCACCGCATGGGGGAGGTGGTCAGCGTGGCCGACCACCTGTGCCTCGTCAACCACGCCACCGGGCTGTTCGAGTGCGGCCCGCTGGCCGCGCTGCTGACCGAGGAGCACCTCACGGCGGTGTTCGGCCAGCCGGTGGAGATCGACCGCTGCGCCGAGCGGGTGAACGTCCACCTCAGGGAGCCCGCGCCGTGAGCGACACCGTCCCCTTCTGGGAGAACTGGCACATCTGGTGGGAGGCCATGCTGGTCGCGCTGCTCGGCGGCGCCGGCCTGGCCTACCTCGGGGTGTGGGTGGCGCTCAAGCGGGTGCTGTACGTGCCCCTGGCGCTGTCCCAGGTGGCCGCGGTCGGGGTGGTCGTCGCCTTCCTGGTGGAGGAGGCCACGGGCCTGGAGCCCACGGACGCCTGGCACTGGCTGTGCGAGCCGGCCTGGATCGCGCTGCTGTTCGCGCTGGCCAGCGCCTTCGTCTTCGCCCGCCCGCGCGGCGAGGGGGACCGCCCCACCGTGGTCGCCTACCTGGTGGGCAGCGCCCTGGTCCTCGGCCTGGGCAGCTTCGTGCGCCGCGACCTCCACGACGTTGCGGGGGTGCTGTTCGGCCAGGCCGTGCTGGCCCACCTCTCCCAGGTGATCACCACGGCCTCGGCGCTGGCCGTGGTGCTCGCGGCCCACGCGCTCTTCCACCGCCGCCTGCTGTTTGCGGCCCACGACCCGGCCGCGGCCGAGGCCGCCGGCCTGCGGATCTACCGCCTGGAGGTCCTGCTGTACGCCGGCTTCGCCGTCATGCTGTCGGTGACCACCCGGGCGCTGGGCGCGCTGCCCGCCTTCGGGCTGTGCGTGCTGCCCGCCCTGGCCGCGCTGCGGGTGGCCCGCAGCATGGCCCAGGCCCTGGCGCTGGCCACCGCGCTCGGGCTGCTGTCGGCCGGCCTGGGCTACTACCTGAGCTTCTCCTTCGAGCTGCCTGCCGGGGCCAGCATGGTGCTCGTGGCCGGGGCGCTGCTCGGTGCGCTGGCCGGGGCCGCCAGGCTCAGGCGTGGTTCCTGAGCTTGAGCTCGAGGGGATGGGGCGCCAGGTAGGTCTGCTGCTCCAGGTAGGGCTCCCGGAAGCGACGCACGAAGTGCCCGAGCAGGGTGATGGGCACGATGAGCGGCGTGTGGCCCTGCCGGTACGCCTGGATCACGCCGCCGAGCTCGGCCTTGTCTGCCCCGTCCAGGACGTCCTTGAAGTAGCCGGCCATGTGCTGGAGGGCGTTGACGTGCCGGGCCGGCGTGGCCTTCTCTCCGAGCGCCTGGAGGAAGAGCGCCTCGTACTCCCGGAACACCTCGTCGAGCGGCCGGCCCTTGGCCCCGGCCACCAGCCGGCCGAGCGCCCGCAGGCGCGCCGGGCTGTGCGACATGAGCTGCAGCTTGTGGCGGGCGTGGAACTCGACCAGCGCCCCCAGGCTGCGCCGCGGCCGCTGCAGCTCCCGGAACCGGCGCAGGGCGAAGACGCGCTCGACGAAGCTCTCGCGGAGCTCGAGGTCGTGCAGCCGGCCCTCCTCCTCCACGGGCAGCAGGGGGAAGTGCGCCATGAACGCGCGGGCGAACATGCCCACGCCCACCTTGCGGGCCACCCCCCGCGCATCGTAGACCTTGACCCGCTCCATCCCCGAGGAGGGGGAGCGGGACTTGAACACGTAGCCCGCGAGCCCCTCGGCCTCCAGCGCCTTCACCCTGCGGGAGGCCCAGGCGGTCATCTGCCCGGTGAGGTCGCGGCGGCTGCGGATGGTGACCAGGCGCGGCGAGGCCGGATCGCCCTCCAGGCGCATGGCCTCCCGCGGGGTGGGCAGGCCGCACTCCACCTCGGGGCACACCGGCACCCAGTCGACGTACCGCCCCAGGGTGTCGGTGAGGTAGCGGTCGTGCTTGTGCCCGCCGTCGTAGCGCACCTCGTGGCCCATCAGGCAGGCGCTGATGCCCAACCTGATCCTGCTCTCGTCGCCCATGGGTCCACCTCCGCCGGCAGACTAGCCCAGGTCCGCAAAAATATCACCTGGCACGGCCCCGGACGCTTGACAACCGCCCCGGGCGTGCATATCCCTGTGCACCGAGCCGGCGTGAACAACCCTCGAGGAGGAGATTCTCTATGAAGCTCAAGCCGTTGCAGGATCGTGTCGTGGTCGAGCGCATGAGCGGGGAGGAGCGCACCAAGGGTGGGCTCATCATCCCCGACAGCGCCAAGGAGAAGCCGGCGCAGGGCAAGGTGCTCGCGGTCGGCCCCGGCAAGCGCGACGAGGATGGCAAGCTGCTGCCGCTGGACGTCAAGGTCGGCGACACGGTGCTGTTCTCCAAGTACTCCGGCAACGAGATCAAGATCGACGGCAAGGACCACCTCATCCTGCGCGAGGACGAGATCCTCGGCGTGCTCGAGTGATCGAAAGGAACGAACCATGGCAGCCAAGCTCATCAAGTACGGCGAGGATGCCCGCCAGCTCCTGCTGCGGGGCGTGAACAAGCTGGCCGACGCGGTCAAGGTCACCCTGGGGCCCAAGGGACGGAACGCGCTCCTGGAGAAGTCCTGGGGCTCGCCGAACATCACCAAGGACGGGGTGACGGTGGCCAAGGAGATCGAGCTCGAGGACAAGTTCGAGAACATGGGCGCGCAGATGGTCAAGGAGGTGGCCTCCAAGACCTCGGACGTGGCCGGCGACGGGACGACGACGGCGACGGTGCTGGCGCAGGCCATCTTCCGGGACGGCTGCCGGCTGATCGCGGCGGGGCACGACCCGATGGAGCTGAAGCGGGGCATCGACCGCGGGGTGGAGGCGCTGACGGAGGCGCTGAAGAAGGCGTCGAAGAAGATCCAGGATCCGAAGGAGATCGCGCAGGTGGGGACGATCTCGGCGAACGGCGATCAGACCATCGGGTCGATCATCGCCGAGGCGATGGACAAGGTGGGCAAGGAGGGGGTGATCACGGTCGAGGAGGCCAAGGGTCTGGAGACGACGCTGGACCTGGTGGAGGGCATGCAGTTCGACCGCGGGTACCTGTCGCCGTACATGGTGACGAACGCGGAGAAGATGACGACGGAGCTCGAGGACCCGTACATCCTGATCCACGAGAAGAAGCTGTCGAACATGAAGGATCTGCTGCCGCTGCTGGAGCAGGTGGCGCGTGCGGGCAAGCCGCTGATGATCATCGCGGAGGACGTGGAGGGCGAGGCGCTGGCGACGCTGGTGGTGAACAAGCTGCGCGGGACGCTGGCGGCGTGCGCGGTGAAGGCGCCCGGGTTCGGGGATCGGCGCAAGGCGATGCTCGAGGACATCGCGATCCTGACAGGCGGGCGGATGATCGCGGAGGACCTCGGGCTGAAGCTGGAGAGCCTGACGCTGAAGGATCTGGGGCAGGCGAAGCGGGTGACGGTGGACAAGGACAACACGACGATCGTCAACGGGAGCGGGAAGCAGGCGGACATCGCGGCGAGGATCAAGCAGATCCGCAACCAGATCGACGAGACGACGTCGGACTACGACCGCGAGAAGCTGCAGGAGCGGCTGGCGAAGCTGGCGGGCGGGGTGGCGGTGATCAAGGTGGGCGCGGCCAGCGAGGCGGAGATGAAGGAGAAGAAGGCCCGGGTGGAGGACGCGCTGAACGCGACGCGGGCGGCGGTGGAGGAAGGCGTGGTGGTGGGCGGGGGCGTGGCGCTCATCCGGGCGCAGAAGGCGCTGGAGAAGCTGGAGCTCGGGGAGACGCAGAAGGTGGGCGTGGGGATGCTGGCGAAGGCGATCGAGGAGCCGCTGAAGATGATCGCCGGCAACACGGGGCTGGACGGCTCGGTGGTGCTGGAGAAGGTGCGCGATGGCAAGGGCGACTTCGGGTTCAACGCGGCCAGCGAGAAGTACGAGGATCTGGTGAAGGCGGGCGTGATGGATCCGACCAAGGTGGTGCGGACGGCGCTGCAGAACGCGGCCTCGGTGGCCGGGATGCTGCTGACCACGAACGTGATGGTGGCCGAGAAGCCGGAGAAGAAGACCCCCCCGATGCCGGGCGGCGGCGGCATGGGCGGCATGGGCGGCATGGGAGACATGGACTACTGACGCACGCCCCGAGGAGACGCTCCGCGAGCCGGGAGGCCAAGGGCTCCCGGCTCGTTTTTTTTAGATCTTGCAAACCGCGGCGGGCTGCCGATATTGGTAGTCCAGCGGGCGCGGGTCCCGCGGGAACAACCCAGAGGTAACCCCATGAGCGACAAGAAGGATCGAGAGGAAGACGAAGGCGGGGAGGAAGGCCAGGTCGAGCGGTTCGAGATCCCCCCCGAGCTCCCCATCCTCCCGGTGCGCAACACCGTGCTCTACCCCTCGATGGTGCTGCCGCTCATGGTGGCACGCGGCAAGTCGGTCAAGCTCATCGACAGCGTGCTGTCGGGCAACCGCATGCTGGGCATCGTGGCCCAGCGCGATCCGGCCGTCGAGGACCCCGGGGAGGAGGACCTGTTCGAGCACGGTTCGGTCGGCACCATCCTCAAGATGCTCAAGTTCCCCGACGAGAGCATCCGCGTGCTGGTGCGGGGCATCCAGCGGGTGCGCATCAAGCGCTTCAGCGCGACCGAGCCGTTCTTCCGCGCGGCCATCGAGGTGCGGGAGGCCGCGCCGGTCGCCGGGGTCAAGGTCGAGGCCCTGGTGCAGGGCATCCGCCAGCAGTTCGCCAAGCTCATCGAGAGCTCCCCGATCCTGCCGCGCGAGACCCAGGTGGCCGCCCAGAACATCGACGATCCCGGCATGCTGGCCGACTTCGTGGCCACCAACCTGAACCTCAAGCTCGAGGACATGCAGGACATCCTGGAGACCGTGGACATCCACCCCCGCCTGGAGAAGGTGGCCAAGCTGCTCTCGCGCGAGATCCAGGTGGCGGAGCTGGGCTCCAAGATCCAGGACGAGATCAAGAGCCAGATCGACCAGAGCCAGCGCGAGTACTACCTGCGCCAGCAGATGAAGGCCATCAAGAAGGAGCTGGGCGAGGACGACACCAACTCGCGCGACATCGAGGAGCTCCGCAAGCGCATCGAGTCGGCCGGCATGCCGGACGAGGCGCGCAAGGAGGCCGACAAGGAGCTCGGGCGCCTCAGCCGCATGCACCCCGAGAGCGCCGAGTACACCGTGGCCCGCACCTACCTGGACTGGCTGTGCGAGCTGCCGTGGTCCAAGGCGACCACCGACAACCTGGACATCCCCAACGTGCGCAAGACGCTCAACGAGGATCACTACGGCCTCGACCGCCCCAAGGAGCGCATCCTCGAGTACCTGGCGGTGCGCAAGCTCAAGAACGACATGAAGGGCCCCATCCTGTGCTTCGTGGGGCCGCCGGGCGTGGGCAAGACCTCGCTGGGGCGCTCCATCGCCCGCGCCATGGGGCGCAAGTTCGAGCGCATGAGCCTGGGCGGCGTGCGCGACGAGGCCGAGATCCGAGGCCACCGGCGGACCTACGTGGGCGCGCTCCCGGGCCGCATCATCCGCGCCATGCGCAAGGTCGGCTCGCACAACCCGCTGATCATGCTGGACGAGATCGACAAGCTGGGCGCCGACTTCCGCGGCGATCCCTCGAGCGCGCTGCTCGAGGTGCTCGACCCCGAGCAGAACAACACCTTCACCGACCACTACCTCGACCTGCCCTTCGATCTGTCGAAGGTGCTGTTCATCACCACCGCGAACCTGCTCGACCCGATCCCCGGTCCGCTCAAGGACCGCATGGAGGTCCTGGAGATCCCCGGCTACATCCTCGAGGAGAAGGTGGAGATCGCCAAGCGCCACATCCTGCCCAAGCAGCTCGAGGCGCACGGGATCACCGGGGAGAACATCGAATTCACCGACGCCTCCATCGTGAAGCTGGTGGACGAGTTCACCCGCGAGGCCGGGGTGCGCAACCTCGAGCGCGAGGTGGCCAACATCTGCCGCAAGGTGGCCATAAAAA
>Ga0209096_1005045_pt1 | contig 10176 bp, 6 predicted proteins | sample AD_UKC034_MetaG_FD_184407 | JGI IMG/M metagenome (GOLD analysis project Ga0209096, IMG submission 184407) | Active sludge microbial communities of municipal wastewater-treating anaerobic digesters from USA - AD_UKC034_MetaG (SPAdes) (version 2) | ecosystem: Engineered > Bioreactor > Anaerobic >...
ACGCTCGATAAGGGAGGTTTTATTGACCTGGTAGGGAATCTCGGTGACCACGATGCGCTCTCGCCCGCCGCGCAAATCCTCGATATGGACTCGTGCGCGCACTTCGAGTCTGCCTTTGCCGGATTTAAAATATTCAACAATCTCTTCATTGCCGACGATGATTGCGCCGGTTGGAAAATCAGGCCCTTTAATTGTATCGATCAGATTCTCCGGAGCGATGTTTGGTTTTTCAATAATCAAAGCCAAAGCGTCAATGACCTCGGAGAGATTGTGTGGCGGGATATTGGTTGCCATGCCGACCGCAATACCGGAAGCGCCGTTAACCGCCAGCATCGGCAAAAGCGAGGGAAGAACCAGAGGTTCTTTCAAGGTGTCATCAAAATTGGGGACAAAGGGAACGGTGTTCTTTTCGATATCGCGCAGCACTTCATCCGCAATTTGAGCCAATTTCGCTTCCGTATATCGCATGGCCGCCGGCGAGTCGCCATCGATCGAGCCGAAATTGCCCTGGCCATCGACCAGAGGATAGCGCAAAGAAAAATCCTGTACCATGCGAACCATGGCATCGTAGACTGCCGTATCACCGTGCGGATGATATTTGCCGAGAACCTCACCCACGATGCGGGCACTTTTTTTATAGGCTGAATTGGGTCGAAGACCGAGCTCCAACATACCGTAAAGAACGCGTCGGTGTACTGGCTTTAGCCCATCCCGAACATCCGGCAAGGCGCGTGAAACAATGACAGACATCGAATAATCGATGTACGAATGGCGCATCTCTTCTTCGATTAAAATCGGGACAATTTTCTCATTCTTTTCCATGTCGTGGGATTTCCTATCGTCTATCGCACTCGATCAGCAGCTAGACTCGAAAATATGACTGGCAATTGATTTGTGATTGTCAAACATCGAGATTGCGCACATATTGCGCGTTCTCTTCGATAAACTTGCGCCGGGATTCGACGCTGTCGCCCATCAGAGTCGAAAAAATGTGATCAGCCACAAACGCCTCTTCGATCGTAACCTGCAACAGCGTTCGATTCTTGGGATCCATGGTCGTGGCCCAAAGCTGTTCGGGATTCATCTCTCCCAAACCTTTATAGCGCTGCATTTCGATCTTTTCGCGTTCGATTTTGGTAATCGATTTTAAAATGTTCTCTTTTTCATCTTCATCATAGATATAGACAGAGTCTTTTCCTTTTTTCAGCAGGTAGAGCGGCGGTTGGGCGATGTAGAGGTGTCCATTTTCCATCAGCGGGCGCATATGGCGAAAGAAAAAGGTCAACAGCAAGGTGCGGATATGAGCACCGTCCACATCTGCATCCGTCATGATAATCACCTTGCCGTACCGCAACCGCTCGATATCAAATTCACTGTGGCCGATACCCGTACCCAAAGCTGAAATCAATGTGCGAATTTCTTCATTCGACAACATGCGATCGATGCTGGATTTCTCCACATTCAGAATCTTGCCGCGCAAAGGTAAAATTGCCTGGAACCGACGGTCTCGACCCTGTTTGGCGCTGCCGCCGGCGGAATCACCTTCGACAATAAACAATTCAGAATGCTCGGTCTCCTGCAAAGAACAATCCGCCAACTTTCCCGGCAGTGTGTCGCTTTCGAGGGCAGATTTGCGGCGCGTCAACTCTCGCGCCTTGCGGGCTGCTTCGCGCGAGCGCGCCGCCGACTTGCATTTGTCGATTATCTTGCGCGCAGTCGAACTGTTCTTTTCGAACTCTTTCAGCAGAGATTCATTGACGATCGCTTCGACTATGCCCCGCACTTCACTGTTGCCCAAACGTGTCTTGGTTTGTCCTTCAAATTGCGGTTCTGCTACCTTGATGCTGACCACCGCCGTCAATCCTTCTCTGACATCATCACCCGAAAAATTGGCGTCGCCGCTTTTTAGCAATTTGTTTTTCACAGCAAAATTGTTCAGCGATCTGGTCAGCGCCGTCTTAAAACCGATCAGATGAGTGCCGCCTTCGATGGTGTGGATATTGTTGACATAAGAGAAAAGGTTTTCGGTATAACCATCGTTATACGAAAGTGCAATCTCAACCAGCACATTATCGCGTTCCGCCGAGATATAGATGGGTTTTCGTACGATTGGTGTGCGCCCCTGGTCCAAAAACTCGATAAAAGAAACCAACCCGCCTTTATATTTAAAAACTTCTTCCCGTCCGCTTTGACTGTCGGTAATCGTGAGTTTGATGTTGTCATTTAAAAAAGCCAATTCGCGGAGGCGTTCGGCCAAAACCTCAAAACTGAATTTTCGCTTTTTAAAAATTTCACCATCTGGCAAAAAAGTGACACTGGTGCTGGTTTTTTTTCGGTGTCCCACCACCTTCACAGGAGTTACTGCAATTCCGCGTTCATAGCGCTGCTGATAGACTTTGCCGTCGCGCGATACTTCGGCGATCAAAAATTCAGACAGGGCATTGACCACAGACACACCAACCCCATGCAAACCGCCGGAGACCTTGTATGCTTTTTTGTCGAACTTGCCGCCGGCATGCAGCATCGTCATGACGATTTCCAACGCCGAACGTTGCTGTTCCGGATGAATATCAACCGGTATTCCGCGGCCGTTATCGCTGACCGTTACCGAGCCATCCGCATTCATGACCACACGAATGTCATCACAAAATCCGGCCAATGCCTCATCGATGCTGTTGTCGATGACTTCATAAACCAGATGATGCAATCCTCGAATGGAAATATCGCCGATATACATGGCCGGGCGCTTTCTTACCGCGTCCAGGCCCTTCAGAACTTGGATTTGACTGGCATCGTAATTCTGTTTTTCATCAACCATAATTTTTTACTCGCTGATCATTATTAAATGGTGAAACGGATATCGGAGAGAATGTTTTTTCCCACGCTTTCAGCAATTCTGCTCAGCAATTCCTGCTTGCGCAGCACCAATTCGCTCTTCCAGGTCATACTTTTAACCCGAACATACAAAACATCGTCACGGATCTGTTCGGCAATTGTTATGGCACTGATCTGCGCGCCGACAATCTCCGGCCATTTTTGCAGGATTTCTACTTGTTTGATTTTCTTCGCGTGGCCGAGTTCTGTGAACAGCTCTTGCAAGGATTCTGCGAGACTTTTCACTGTCATGTTTGCTTGTTTACCTTTCCCTGTTGCACAAACAAGGGGTCGAATTCGCCTTCTTTTTCCAGAAAGGGTTTCAATGCCATATAGTCAGCGGTCGTGCCGGTTATAAAGATCTGGCATGACTGCGAAAACAAAGAAATCGCCTTTTTTCCCCGCATTTCATCCAGTTCTGCGAATAGATCGTCCAGCAACAACAGCGGTGCAGTGTTCGTTTTTTCCTGCAAAAAAAATGCTTCAGCTGATTTGAGGCTCACCAGAACGCTTTTGTGCTCGCCTCGAGAACCGAAGCGGCGCAAATCGCGACCGCTGATCATAAAAACAAAGTCATCGCGATGCGGACCGACCAAAGAAATTCCCTGTTTTCTTTCTTTCGCACTGGCCGTCTTCAAGAGGCGAAAAAACGTTTCCCGCCGCTCTTGTCCTGCGATCATCGGGACATTCGGCTTGTACGACAACGAGAGAACCTGGTTTCCACCGGTCAAATAGGAATAAGCGGAAGACAAGAGCGCATTGAGTTCGATGGTCATTTTTTCGCGGCTGAGAACGAGCGCTTCGCCTTTACACACCAATCTTTCATCCCAGGGATCGATTTGCTGCGCAGAGATACACTCACCCTGTAAGGAGCGGCTCAACAGCGCATTGCGATGTTTGAGAATCCGTTCGTATTCTTTTAGATCGTCCAAATAACGATGGGAGCTTTGAGAAAGCAGAATATTGATAAAACGACGTCGCTCACTGGGAGGACCCAGGGTGATCGATTGATCTCCGGCCGAGAGAGCAACCACTGGAAATTTGCCGACCAATGCGGAAAACGGACGAAGTGGTTTTCCGTCCAGTTGAATTTTTTTACCTGTTGCTTCACTGAAATAAACAACCACGCGGTGATTGCTGCCGTTGGTATCCGCCAATTCTCCTTCCACACGAAAAAAATCCGTTTCGATCGGCAGCAAATCTGCATCATCACGAGTGCGAAAACTTTTTGCCAAACAGAGCAGATAAATACTTTCGAGGAGATTGGTCTTTCCCTGACCGTTCTCGCCATAAATAAACGTTTTGGAATGAGAAAACAGATGATCGATCTCACAAAGATTGCGAATCGATTTTATCCAAAGTCGGTTGAGTCGCATCGCCTGTTTTTACTCATTTTCCTCGGAGCTGGACTCCCCTTCGTATGATTCTTCATTGATGCGGATAGGCATCAACAACATCAGGTGCTCTTCTTTCTCCTGTTGTTCAGATGGAAACATGACTGCTGCACTCATGCTGTCCTTGAGTTCGATGATGACTTCTTCGCCATCGACATGCCGCAGAATATCAATAAAATAATTCGAATTGTAGCCGATTTGCATCCATTCCGCAGAAAACGATGCTGGAATCATTTCTTTGGCTTCCGCACCGAATTCGATATCTTCGCTGCGGATGGTCAGTTCATTGGGGGTGATAACCAGGCGAACCTGACGAGTCAATGAGCTGGAAAAAATGGAAACCCGGCGAAGCGTTGCCAACAACAGGTCGCGGTTAACAACCAGCCGTTTGTCGTTGTCGGTCGGAATCACTCTTTCATAATTGGGATAAGCTCCGTTGATCAACTTGGAATAGATCGTCGCGGTCTGGAGCTGAAAAACAATGTGATCTTCACCTATCTGAATATTAACCCGATCGTCGTTTTCAACGTTGCGCAACAACAAATTGAGGGTTTTGGTCGGAATGATAAAATTTCTTTTTTCCTTAACCGGCGAATCAAAATTTGAAAAAACAATCTTCGAAAGGCGATGTCCATCTGTTGCCACAAAACGCAGTTCATCGGGCAACAATTCCATATTGATTCCAGTCAGCGCAGGCCGCAATTCGTCCGCAGAAACAGCAAAAATCGTTTTGTTGATCAGATGAATCACCTTATCGCTGCTGAGGTCAAGGGTAAGAACACTTTCTTCAACATTGATTTTTGGGAAATCTTCTTTTGGTTGTGTGGCTATCTTGTACTCTCCCTTTTCGGTTTCAATCACCAATTTGTTTCCTTCATGAGAATACAAGGTTAAAGGCACATCGGGCAATTCTTTGACTATATCTGCCAGCAATCGTGCCGGTACAGCCATGATACCGTTTTCACTGCCTTCCACCGGCAAAGAAGTGGTAACCGAAATTTCCAGATCAGTTCCAGTTAAATTCAGCTGGTTGTTTTCAACTTCCATCAACAGGCAATTGAGAACCGCAATGGTGGTTTTCTGCGGAACCACACCGATAATTTTATGCAAGGAATTGTACAATTCAGATTTTGCCACAGAAAATTTCATTTTGCCCTCCTTGAAAAATCACTGTAAAATGGGTTTGCGGCAAATCCTGAGAAAGCAAATCCACCGCCAGACACCTAGCAAGCAAACAAATTTGCACGAATTTTACTGACTCTGAATTATGGTGATAAACTTAGTACAATAATAATAATAATTCAAGCGAATAAAAATAGTAGTAGTAGGGGCTGTTGATATGTTGATAAGCCGTCTATTATTGTTCTAAAATATTGTTTTTTAGTCATAATGGGGATGTGAAAAAGTTGGTGAAAAGTTCATTTCTTTTGTGGAAAAACGCCGACTGCAATTTTAAACCCTGTTGCAAAAAAAATCATTCACATTCTGTCAACAAGTTATCCAGAAAAAAGACCGAGTTTTCCACAGGGTTTGTTAACATCTTTTTAGAAAAATTGTTCACCCTGGATATTAAAGCTGAGAAATTTCAATTTTTGAAGCGATTTTTTCGATCGCCTCGCGGATTTTTGTATCTTGATCTTTGCTCTGTTCGATGGTATTGACCGCATGAATGACAGTGCTGTGATCCCGGCCGCCAAAATGAAGGCCAATCGTTTTTAAAGAGTTGTCGGTCAGCATTTTGCAGAGATACATCGAGATCTGGCGGGCCTGGGCAATTTCTTTTTTGCGTGTTTTGGCACGCAAAAGATCGTCGGGAAAACCAAAAAATTCGGCGGAAAACTTTTGGATCAATTCGATGCTGATGGCCTTGCTTTTCTTGATGCAGACATCTTTCAAAACATTTTTTGCCAGATCGAGGGTGATATCGATCCCATTCAATGAGGCATAAGCGAGCAATCTAATCAAAGCGCCTTCCAATTCGCGGATGTTGGAGGTAATATGTGTGGCAATAAAATGGAAAATTTCAGTGGTCATGACAATACCATTTTCTTCGGCCTTGCGCTGCAAAATTGCCTGTCTTGTTTCCAGATCAGGAGGTTGAATATCGACGACCAATCCCCACTGAAAGCGCGAAATCAGCCGCTCTTCCATTCCCTGCAACTCTTTCGGTGGACGGTCTGAGGAGAGAACGATTTGTTTGCCTTTTTGATGCAGAGTATTAAAAGTATGAAAGAATTCTTCTTGCGTTCTTTCTTTATTGGCGAAAAATTGAATATCGTCGACCAACAAAAGATCAACATTGCGGTAGAGGTCGCTGAACTCGGTGGTTTTATTCTTCTGAATACTGCTGATAAAATCCATGGTGAAACGCTCACTGTCCACATAGAGGACTCGGGTTGTCGCTGTATCAACTTTTGCATAATTGCCAATAGCCTGAATCAGGTGGGTTTTTCCGAGTCCAACGCCGCCGTAAACCACCAATGGATTGAATGTGGTTTTACCTGGGGATTTTGCCACTGCCAGAGCAGCCGCTTTGGCAAACTTGTTGCTTTCTCCTTCAACAAAGCAGTCAAAGGTATAGCGAGTGCTCAGATTATCATGTCCATTTTGCGGACGCCCTGGCAGAATTTTTTTATTGAAAGAAGGCAGTTGCACCGGCGTGGTAGCAGAATCCATCACGATAGAATAGAGCAATTTGTGGTCAGGACCCAAAACCAGGCGGATGGCATCGTTGAGCAATACACTATAGTGCTGTTCCATCCATTCATAAAAGAATTGGCTGGGCACCTGAATGGTCAAGGAATTGTTTTCGAGCTTAACGGGCTTGATAGGTTTAAACCAGGTGACAAAACTGTTCGACGGGGTGCCGTCCTTGACGATATTCAGAATTTCATTCCATTTATGGATGACCGCACTATCCATGGTTTTTTCCTTTGTTTCCTGGACAAAAAGGTCCGAATTATCAACATCTAGTTCATTTCGCATTGCGACACCTATAAAATTGAATCCCCAGAGTTATCCACATTATTGTTTGGCTTTTCCACATTAACTCAGGTTAGCAAAAAACCAAAAGTTGATTAAAAACAGCAAATTATAAAAAAAGCAATAAAAGATATCCACAAGGCATGCAACGCTCTCGGTTTTTACTCGCTGAATGGCAAAACGAGAATTAGAGGCTTATCCACAAGATGTTATAGCAGCAGGAGAGCTGATCAAACTTAGATAAATCGCATTTCAATGTCAAGACGAAAAAACAGTTTATCCACATTTGCCAAGCACGTTTTTTGCAAGGGTTATTCCTCTGCCGCAACGCGACAATTCTTATCCAGAAAGGGAAAGACAGAATAAAAATCTTGCAAAAAATAAAAAAATATTCTAAATTTATAAGCTTTAGTATAAATGATTTAGATTAAAAACAAGTCGACAATACGCCATTCCGGTTCGCGCGATCACACAGCCGGGGCCCGTTTACGGTTCTATTTTGATTGCCCCCAAGCGCAGGTTCGATCTTTTTACTGTTTTATCGGCGCTGGCTTTACGGAAAGGTCTTCAACAACCAGAAAGAGCGAGGAATCTATGAAAAGAACGTTCCAGCCCAGTCGCAGGAAGCGCATCAATGTCCATGGCTTCAGAGCCCGCATGAGCAGCAAAGGTGGCCAAATCGTCCTCAAACGACGTCGGGCAAAAGGCCGCAAACGGTTGACCGTCAGTGATGAATCCAACCGGTAAAAAATATCCCCTGCACAAGAGTTCAATTCTGAAGAGTGATGAATTTGCCGCAATTTTCGCCAACGGTTATTCTTTGCGGCAAAAATATTTTTTGTTTCTCTTTGTGCCTGCGGAATCGGTTAAAATAGGGTTTGTGGTGAAAAAAAACCGCAAAACTGCAGTTAAAAGAAATAAAATCAAGAGAATAGAGAGAGAGTTGTGGCGCATAAGCTCTCCGCTTTTTTCTCTATCCGCGTCAATAATCGTCGCTGCTGGAGAATCTGTTCTCGATTGCTCTTTTAAACCGTTGACGGAAGACTTTATGGCAGGATTATGCCGGATCGAATCCGCTCTGCGCGAATCGCATTGGCAACAATAACCCTTTTTGTCTATGTCTGACCTGCTGAAAATAAAAAGTTGCCCGGCAAAAGCGTTAATTTTCATCATTCGCGTTTACCAAAAATGCCTTTCTCCCTTTCTGCCGCGTACCTGCCGTTTCTATCCGTCCTGTTCGAATTATGCGATCCAAGCTCTGGAAAAACATGGGTTCTTCGCCGGATTGTATAAAGCGTTAACCCGCTTGCTGCGCTGCAATCCATTTAATCCAGGGGGTTACGACCCGGTTTAAAACACGCGGTATCAACAATTCTTTTGGCTACCGACATCGAACAAACTCAACAGCAGGATGATCATGGAATTCGATAAAAGAACACTGTTGGCATTTATTCTGATAGGGCTGGTCCTTGCATTTGTCTATTCGCCTTTTTACCAAAAGTGGGTCGCCCCTGACCGCTACGAGAGGAATCAGAATCAGATCGCCGCACAGGACACACTGACCGCCTCTAGTCAAGAAGAACAAGAACGGCCTTCTCCCAAAGCAATGGATCAAATATCCCACGAAACCCAGCTGTCGGCGACGAAGAGATCTCCGCAGGCTTACCATGACATTGCGGCCAAATCCATAGCTGTCGAGACACCGCTTTTTAGGATTGAGATCAGCAGCAAAGGTGCGTCCCTGCAACAGGCGATACTGAAAGACTATACCGATTCAGAGGGTCAATTTGTTCATCTCCTGCCGGCGCAGAACGAAGGAAATCTCGGACTGAGTTATTACCACGTCGACGGAGATACGATCAACACCCTGGAGTGGAATTTTTCCTGCGACAGCGACACGTTGCTGACGCTCGACCGCACTGCAAGTGCCACCGTATCCTTTGTTTTGCCCTGGTCGGGAGATGCGCAGATCAGAAAGGTCTATACTTTTTACGGCGACCGCTACGATTTTGATCTGGCAGTGCAATTTATCAACATGCAACACCATGTCGATGAAAAAGTATACTATCTCGACTCGCCAACCGGTTTAATGTCCACAGAAAAGCGTTTGGCAGATGATATGCACTATGCCAAAGTTGTTCTGGCTTCCGGAAAACGAATCGAAAAGGACTATAAAGATAAGGGGCGACTCTATCACGAAGCTGGCTCCTTCGACTGGATGGCTGTGCGCACCAAGTATTTCACTCTCGTCATGATGCCGGAGAATCGGCAAGCGACCTCTGCGAAAGTCTTTCTACAGGAAGTGGCGCAAAAGCCAAGCGGTGAGAAATGGAAAAAGTTTGCCATCTCGCTTGGCATGCCTTTTCTCAACACTCCGCGCGAAGGCGATCATTTCCGCATCTATGTCGGCCCACTGGATGACGATCTGCTCAAGAGCTATGGGCGCAATCTAGAAAAAACAATGGATTTCGGCGCCAAAATCATTCAACCCTTCAGCATCGCCATCTTGTGGACCTTCAAGAAAATACACACCGTCGTTCCGAACTATGGGGTGGTCCTGATCATATTTGCATTTTTGATCAAGCTTATCGTCTGGCCATTGACTCACAAGAGTTATGAGTCGATGAACAAAATGAAGCTGTTGCAGCCAAAACTTGAAGAGCTGAAAGAAAAGTGCGGCAACGATCAGCAGCGCTATCAAAAAGAGATGATGGAGCTTTACAAGCGCGAAAAAGTCAATCCGATGAGCGGATGTTTGCCGATGGTGCTGCAAATGCCGTTGCTCTATGGCCTTTTCATCGTCTTTCGCAGCACCATTGAATTGCGCGGCGCTGGTTTTATCGGCTGGATAAAAGATCTTTCCATGCCCGATACCGTCTACACGTTGCCCTTTTCCATTCCGATCTACGGCAATGGGGTAAACGTT